>Ga0172369_10000037_pt1 | contig 172811 bp, 166 predicted proteins | sample LakKiv25m_FD_114539 | JGI IMG/M metagenome (GOLD analysis project Ga0172369, IMG submission 114539) | Freshwater microbial communities from Kabuno Bay, South-Kivu, Congo - kab_022012_11.25m | ecosystem: Environmental > Aquatic > Freshwater > Lake | place: Democratic Republic of the Congo... | reverse complement strand
TTCATGCCGTACTGCCTCCGGTAGGCCTGGGCCTGGACGAGCAGCATCTTCTTGGCCAGGCCGTAGGGGGCGTTGGTCTCCTCGGGATAGCCGTTCCAGAGGTCGTCCTCCTTAAACGGCACGGGAGTGAATTTCGGGTAGGCGCAGATCGTTCCCAGCGCCACTAACTTCTTTATCTTCCTCAGGCAGCCCTCGTGGAGGAGCTGGACGCCCATCATGATGTTTTCATAGAAGAGCGATCCGGGGTTCTCCAGGTTGAAGCCGATCCCCCCCACCTTGGCGGCCAGATGGATGACGATCTCCGGTTCCTGCTCTTCGTAGAGACGCCGGACGTCCCCCGGGCGGACGAGGTTGTATTCGGGAAGATCGGCCACGAGGATCTTCTCGTAGCCCCTCTCCCGCAAGGCCCGGACGAGGTGCCGGCCCAGAAATCCCCGGCCGCCGGTGATCGTGATGCGGTTGTCTTTCATTTAAAAAAATACCTTTCACCCCCACCCTAACCCTCCCCCCTCGAGGGGGAGGGAAAAGGGGAAATTAAAAACCCGCCCCGCGCCCGTTGCAGGCGTATCCGGCATCGCGCAGGGTCTTCTCTTTTCTTGCCGTCTCCATGTCCGCCGCGATCATCATCTCGATCAGCCCGTCGAAGCCGACCTTCGGCGCCCAGCCGAGCGCCCGGCGGGCCTTTGTCGCGTCGCCCAAAAGGACGTCCACCTCCGTCGGCCGGAAGTAGCGGGGGTCGATCTCCACGTGGCGCCGGTAGTCGAGGTCGAGCTTGGCGAAGACCTTCTCGGCGAATTCGCGCACCGAGTGGGTCTCGCCGGTGGCGATGACGTAATCGTCGGGATTCTCCTGCTGGAGCATCAGCCACATGGCCTCGACGTAATCCCCGGCGAAACCCCAGTCGCGCTTCGCGTCCAGGTTTCCGAGGTAGAGCTTTTCCTGGAGGCCCAGCTTGATCCGGGTCGCCGCCCGCGTGATCTTCCGGGTGACGAAGGTTTCGCCGCGGCGGGGGGATTCGTGGTTGAAGAGGATGCCGTTGGCGGCGAACAGCCCGTAGGCGTCCCGGTAGTTGCGGACGATGTAGTAGGCGTAGACCTTGGCGGCCGCATAGGGGCTCCGCGGCTCGAAGGGGGTTGCCTCTCCCTGGGGAGGCGGGGCGGCGCCGAACATCTCGCTGGAAGACGCCTGGTAGAAGCGGGCCTTTATCTCCGCCCGGCGGATCGCCTCCAGGAGCCGCAGGGTCCCCAGCCCGCTCACGTCGCCGGTGTATTCCGGCATGTCGAAGCTCACCCGGACGTGGCTCTGCGCCCCCAGGTGATAGATCTCGTCCGGTCGGATCTCGTGGAGGAGATCGGTGAGCTGGCCGGAGATGGACAGGTCGCCGTAGTGGAGATAGACCCGCGCCCGCGGATCGTGGAAATCCCTGTAGAGGTGGTCGATCCGGTCGGTGTTGAAGGTGCTGGCCCGGCGGATGAGGCCGTGGATCTCGTAACCTTTGGCGAGCAGGAATTCGGCCAGGTAGGAGCCGTCCTGACCGGTGATCCCGGTGATGAACGCCTTTTTCATGCAAAACCTCCCAAGAATCCTGGGGACGGTTTTAACTCCGTCCCCGTTATGTGCTGCCGTAATAATCCCGGTACCAGGCGACGAAGCGTTTTACCCCCTCGGCGAGCGGTGTCGCAGGTCTGAATCCGACTGCAGCCGAGAGGTCCTCCACGTCGGCATAAGTGGCCGGAACGTCCCCCGCCTGCAGGGGGAGAAAATGCTTGCAGGCCTTTCGCCCGAGGCAGTCCTCCAGGGTCGCGATGAAATCCATCAGGGCGACGGGCCGGCTGTTCCCGATATTGTATAGCCGGTAGGGGGCGAAACTAACGGAGGGATCGGGCCTCTCGCCGTTCCAGCCGGCATCCGGCGAGGGGATCCGTCCCATGACCCGGACGACGCCCTCGACGATGTCGTCGATATAGGTGAAATCTCGTTTCATCCGCCCCTCGTTGAAGACCTCGATCGGTTTATCCGCCAGTATCGCCCGGGTGAAGAGAAACAGGGCCATGTCCGGCCTTCCCCACGGGCCGTAAACGGTGAAGAAGCGAAGCCCCGTGCAGGGGAGGCCGTAGAGCGCCGCATAGGTGTGGGCCATCAGCTCGCTGGCCTTTTTCGTCGCCGCATAGAGGCTCAGCGGATGGTCCACATTGTCGTGGACCGAAAAGGGCATCCGGGTGTTGGCCCCGTAAACCGAGCTGGAGGAGGCGAAGACGAGGTGCTTCACCCGGCCGTGGCGGCAGCCCTCGAGAACGTTCAGGAAGCCGACGAGATTGCTGTCCACGTAGGCGCGGGGGTTCGTGAGCGAATAGCGGACACCCGCCTGGGCGGCCAGGTTGACGACGATTTCCGGCTGTTCTTCCTTGAAAAGCGCTTCGAGAGCCCCGCGGTCGGCGAGATCCGCGCGGACGAAACGGAAATTGCCCTCCCGCCGGAGGATGGCGAGCCGCGCCTCCTTGAGGGTCACGTCGTAATAGGGGTTCAGATTGTCGATCCCGACAATCCCGTCGTCTCCCTCCAAAAGACGGCGGGCGAGATGAAAGCCGATGAATCCCGCGGCGCCGGTGATGAGAATCTTCCGCATCGTTACCCCCTGTCTCCCCCTGAAAACTCTAAAGCGCGCCGAGCGCCTTCTCGCAGGCGGCAAGGGTGCGGGCGATATCCTCATCCGTATGGGCGAAGGAAAGGAAGCCCGCCTCGAACTGGGCCGGGGCGAGATAGACCCCTTCCGCCAGCATGCCCTGGAAGAAGCGGGCATAAAGTTCCGTGTCGCTGAGGGATGCCGTCGCGAAGTCGACTACGTCTTTGTCCGTAAAGAAGAGGGTGAACAGCGAACCGACGCTGTTGAGCCGGAAGGGGATCCCCTTTTCTATGAACAGGGCGGCCATGCCCTCGCCCAGGCGGGCGGCCGCCGCGTCGAGGGCCGGGTAGTATTTCTCCCGGAGGATATCGAGCGTGGCGATCCCTGCGGACATGGCGATCGGGTTCCCCGAGAGGGTGCCCGCCTGGTAAACCGGGCCCGTGGGGGCGAGGTGTTCCATGATCTCGCGCCTGCCGCCCAGGGCGCCGACCGGGAGGCCTCCCCCGATGATCTTCCCCAGGCAGGTGATATCGGGGGCGATGCCGCAGATGTTCTGCCAGCCGCCGTAGGCGAGGCGGAAACCCGTGATGACCTCGTCAAAGATAAGCAGGCTCCCGCATTGGCGGGTCGCCTCGCGCAGGCCCTCCAGAAAGCCCGGCTTGGGCGGGACGACGCCCATGTTGCCGGCCACCGGCTCGACGATGATGCAGGCAAGTTCATCCCCGAAGCGGGAGATTGCTTCCCGCACCGCATCGCTGTCGTTGTAGGGCAGGGTGATCGTCAGTTCGGCCAGCCGGGCGGGGATGCCCGGACTGCCCGGGATACCCAGCGTGGCCACCCCGGAGCCCGCCTTGACGAGGAGGGAATCGGCATGGCCGTGATAACAGCCCGTGAATTTGACGATCCTGTCCCTTCCCGTGAAGCCGCGGGCCAGGCGGATGGCGGTCATCGTCGCCTCGGTGCCGGAACTCACCATCCGGACCATCTCCACCGAGGGGAAGGCCTCGACTATGCGCCGGGCCATCTCCGTCTCGAGTTCGGTGGGCGCCCCGTAACTGGTTCCCCGGCCGGCCGCTTCCCGGATGGCGGCAACGACCGCCGGATGGCTGTGGCCAAGGATCATCGGTCCCCAGGAGGCGACGTAGTCGATATACTCGCGTCCCTGTGCGTCGACGATCCTTGCGCCGGCCGCTTCCCGGATGAATCGGGGCGTTCCGCCGACGGCCCGGAAGGCCCGGACGGGGCTGTTGACCCCTCCCGGGATGATCCGCCGCGCCTGCTCGAAGAGTTCCTGCGTCTCCATCTTAAAAATACTCCATGCTGTTTTTCTTGAATTCCTCGCTGCTCCTGAGGAGCCTGTATTCGCTTATCCCCGCTGCCGCAGCCATTTCCCTCAGCCGGTCCTCGTCCGCCTGCTTGCGGAAATGGACCATCGTGAAGAGGTTGTAGCGGCCTGCAAAAGGGGGGGTCCGCTCGTAGCAGTGGGTTATCTCCGGGAAAGAGGCCAGTCTGTTTCCGGCCGCTTCGCACTCGCCGGGGGGGACGGCCCACACGACCATGACATTATGGGCGTAGCCCGCCCGCTGATGGCGGACGATGGCGCCGAACTTCCGGATGACGCCCTTCTCCCGGAGCCGGCGCGCGATCGCCAAGACATCCCCTTCGGGCAGGCCGATCTCCTCCGCGATCTGGCGAAAGGGACGCTCGGCAAGGGGGATATCCCCCTGAAGCCGCCGGCAGACCTCGATCTCTTCCCTGGTCAATCCGGGAAGCGCCGGCGCCGCCCCGGCGGCTGTTGTTTTTTTTATTGTCATTGCCTGGACCTCGCGCACGGTTTTATTGCGACACCTCATATCACAAATCGGCCGGACGATACCAAATATTTCTTGACAATATTTCCCCCAACCGTTAAAAAGCGCGGGTAAAATCCTCAATGCGTGATAAAAAAAGGAGGCTTGATTATGAAACGGACTTTAGGTGTTGGCGTACTTGCGGCGTTTGCGGTTTTGTTGACGGCCTCGCTGGCAGCCGCCGCCGAGGCGACGCCCGGTTCTTCGATTGATTATACGAAGGCCATCGTGATCAGTTGCAGCCTGCTCGTTGCGGGCTTCACCATGGCGCTGGGAACGATTGCGACCGCCCTGGGCATGGGCAACGGGTTGAGCAGCGCCGCCAGCGCCGTCGGCCGCAATCCGGAGGCGCACGGGAAGATCCTGGTCACCATGATGGTGGGTCTCGCCATGATCGAGTCCCTGGCGATCTACGCGCTGGTCATCGCGCTGGTCGTCCTTTACGCCAATCCGCTTCTCAAAGTGCTCGGCCTTTCGTAATCAATCCATTCCGATAACGATCGGGAGAGGGGGGAGTTCTTCGGATTCCCCCCTTTTTTTCACTCTTCCTCGCCGACCGGCGCGCGGAGGGCCTTCTTTTCCGACCGGAGACGCTTGGCCGCCAGCGTCTTCTCCTGCGCCCGCCTGGAACGCCGGCGTTTCTGCCGCCGGATCTTTTCGATCCTCATTTTCTCCGCATTGACGAGACCGGTCCGCAGTCTTTCGATCCGGTCGAGGAGAAGACGGCGGGCGAGGAATCTGTTGAGCGCCTGGGACCTCTCCCGCTGGCATTTAACGGAGAGGCCCGTCGGCAGGTGGACGAGAAAGACGCAGGTGGCTGTCTTGTTGACCTTCTGGCCCCCCGGCCCGGAGGACCGGATGAAGGTCTCGCGGAGGTCCTCCTCCCTAACGCCGAGACGGCTCATCCTTTTTCTGAGGGCGGTTTCTTTCTCCAGCGAAACGCTCATGGGTGTGGCTGCCGCGGGGGAGGGCCGGACCGGCCCGGCCTCACAGGGAGTAAATCTCCTCTTCGATCAGGTGGATCCAGTTCCGCAGAAGGACCTCACGGGCCTCCTCGAGTTTGTCCACCCCGAGGATGACGATCGTTTCCCTGCCGATCCGGTTGATCGTCGTATAGAGGTAATGGATGTTTATCTCCGCGCCGGAGATCGGTTTCAGGATGGCATTCATGCCGCCGGGGTGGAGCGGCACCTCGGCCGCCAGGACGGGGGTGATCTCATAGTTGAAGCCGAAACTCTCCAGAACGGACGCCGCCCGCTCCGGGTCGTTGACGACCATTCGGATGGTGCTGAGTTCCGCGGAGCTGGCCGCCAGGAGGGCCTTCGCCGTGATGTCTTCCTTATCGAGGATGTTCGTCAGCCGGGAGAGGGTACCCGGAATATTGTCCAGCAGGACGGAGATTTGCTTGACTGGCATGTTATAAAGACTCCTTCAGATAATCATAACCGGCCGCAAAGGCCCGGCGGTTGGCCTCGACGACCGAATTCTTCTTGCTCCCCATGACCTCTTCCATGCTGCCGAGATAGATGTCCGGCTGCACCAGACCCGTCGCCTTCAGGAAAGCCCCCATCATGATCGTATTGGCCGTTCTCGGGTTGCCTATCTTTTCGGCTATTTCCGAGGCGGGGATCTTGTAGATCCGGCAGTCGTGGCGGGACGGCTCCGTCGAGACGATCGAGGAATTCAGAAACAGAGAACCGCCGCGGGCGACGCGGTTCTGGAACATATACAGGGAAGGGGTGTTGAGGGCGACCAGATGGTCCGGCTCCGAGGCGATGGGCGAGGCGATCTCGTCGTTGGACACAGCCACGGTGCAGTTGGCCGTTCCCCCCCGGACTTCCGCGCCGTAAGACGGCAAATAGGTCACGTGATAGCCGGCGCTCATCGCGCCGTGGGCGAGTGTATAGCCCATCATCAGCACCCCCTGCCCGCCGAAGCCCGACAACAGCGTTTTAACCATCATGGCGCCTTTCCCCCTTTCCCTTCCCCTCCGGCTCTTCCGGAAGGTCCTTCACGACGCCGAGAGGAAAGGCCTTGCTCATCACCTCGTCGATCCACCGCCAGGACTCGCTCGGCGACATCTTCCAGTTCGTCGGACAGGGAGAGAGGATCTCGACGAGGGAGAAGCCGCGGCCGTCGATCTGGCACTGGAAGGCCTTGCGGATCGCCTTTTTCGCCTTGAGGATGCTGGCCGGGGAGTTGACCGTGCACCGTTCGATGTAGGACGTCCCCGGCAACAGGGAGAAGACCTCGGAGACCTGGATGGGGTAGCCGTCCAGGATGTTTTTCCTCCCCTCCGGCGAGGTCGTCGTCCTCTGCCCCAGCATCGAGGTCGGGGCCATCTGCCCGCCGGTCATGCCGTAGACTGCGTTGTTGATGAAAATGACGGTGATGTTTTCTCCGCGGTTGGCGGCGTGGAAACTCTCCGCGATGCCGATCGCGGCCAAGTCGCCGTCCCCCTGGTAGGAAAAAATGACGCGGTCCGGCAGGGCGCGCTTGAGCCCCGTCGCCGTGGCCGGTCCCCGGCCGTGCTGCGCCTCGATCATGTCGACATCGAAGTAGTTGTAGGCCAGAACGGCGCACCCGGCGGGCGGGACGCCGATCGTGATGCCCCGGATCCCCAGTTCGTCGATCACCTCGGCGATCAGCCGGTGCGCGATGCTGTGGCCGCATCCCGCGCAGTAGTGAAAGACGTTTTTCTTCATGCTCTTGGGTCTTTCGAAAATCTTTTTCATCATCCCCGTCCTTGTTTGATAATTAGGGGAGGGGGCTGCGCCCAATTAATTTAATAGGGCGCAGCCCCCTCCCCTAATTAAATTCGACGATGCCCCCCTTGCGGTCGTACTGGTGCATGACGACATTGGCCAGCTCCACGGGGGTCGGCACCACCCCGCCGGGACGGCCGTGGAAGCCGATCCGGGCGTAACCCTGGAGGGCCAGCCTCACATCTTCGACCATCTGGCCCGTGCTCAGTTCAAAGACGAGGAAGTTTTCGCACTGTTTCGCGAACTCGCGCAGCTCGCCGGCCGGAAAAGGCCAGAGGGTGATCGGGCGGAAGAGACCCACCCTGAGGCCGGCCTCGCGCAGGCGCTTGATGGCGCCCTTGGCGATCCTGGCGGCCGTCCCGTAGGCGACCAGGATCAGTTCCGCGTCCTCTGTTTTATGGCGCTCGCAGCGCGTCTCGCTCCGGGCGATCAACTGATACTTCCGGTCCAGCCGCCAGTTGTGCTCCTCCATGTTCAGGGGGTCGAGAATCAGTCCCCTGATGATCTTACTCTTGCCCTCGCCCGCGCCCCGCATCATGAAGCTTTCGGGATAGACCCTCGGTTTTGGTTCCTTGAAGACCACCGGCTCCATCATCTGGCCCATCATGCCGTCGGCCAGGATCATGGCCGGCATCCTGTAGCGGTCCGCGAGGTCGAAGGCCTCCATCGTCAGATCGGCCAGCTCCTGTACGGTCGCCGGACCCAGAACGATGGTCCGGTAATCCCCGTGGCCGCCGCCCCTGGTGGCCTGGAAGTAGTCCCCCTGGGACGGGGAGATGTTGCCCAATCCCGGTCCCCCCCGCATCATGTTGACGATGACGGCGGGAAGTTCGCAGGCCGCCAGCGACGAGATCCCCTCCTGCTTGAGCGAGATCCCCGGGCTTGATGACGAGGTCATGGCCCGGACACCCGCGGCGCTCGCGCCGATCACCATGTGGATGGCCGCGATTTCGCTTTCCGACTGGATGAAAACCCCGCCCTCCACCTCGCGCAGATGTTCCGCCATGTACTCCGGGATTTCGTTCTGCGGGGTGATGGGATAGCCGGCATAAAAGCGGCATCCGGCGCGAATCGCCGCTTCCCCGATGATCCTGTTCCCCTGCATCAGCACTCTATTCACGGTAGACCTCGATTGCGATATCCGGACAGACGATTGCGCAAAGGGCGCATCCGGTGCATTCCCCCTTTTCCTCGGCGAAGCATACCGGCCGGTATCCCCGGGAGTTGAAATCACGGGTGGGGGCGATCAGCCCTTTCTTGCAGGCCTGAATGCAGAGGTGGCATTCCTTGCACAGCTCGCTGTCGATGACAATATGTCCTTTCAAGTCGCCTTTCTCCTTTTTGGAAGTAAAGTGGTCTTCTGGCTCATATCGCAGCGAAAGTCAAGATGAAATTCTGTTCAAAGCCTGGCGATCTGAAACCCCTCCAGTTTGATGGCCACGGAGCGCTGGAGGAGTTCGATTGCGATCACGAAGAGCTCCTTTTCGTAGTCCGTCCTGATGACCAGGCCTTCAACCCCTTTGAAGGGGCCGTCGACGATCCGGGCCGGCTCCCCGACTTTGGGATACTGGAGCTGCTGCACCTCCACTTTGGACCGGACGATCCTCTGGATGGCGTCGATCTTGGCGTCGGGGACCGGGATGGGGTCCGCGGAACGCGGCTTCCCCAGGATGCGGACGACTCCGAAGGTCTTCAGGACGCTCACCTTGGTCTGGTTGTCCACGGACGCGAGCTCGACGAAGAGATAACCGGGAAACATGGGGATCATGATCCGCTTCCGCCGGTCTTTCCTCTTGCTCCAGACCTCCATCTTGGGTAGAAAGACATGAAAGTCCTTCTGCGCGAGGCCGAGGCGGACCATGTCTTCGTGGCGGCTTCTTGTATGGACTGCGTACCAGGGCATGATAATAAGAAGACTATAACAACTGCCGGTTAATTTCAATGGGGGAATGCGTTTTTGAATTTTGCCATCAATTTCAACGGGGAGTGCAACTTGGATTTTGCCATCAACGGATTGGCCCTTTCCCTCGGCGAGGGGGAAGACGTTCTGAAGACGAAGGCCGCTTCCCTTCTGGGCGTTCCCGGGGAGGCGATCGCGAACCTCGTTATCCTGCGGCGGTCGATAGATGCCAGGCGCGCCCGCCCGCCCCGTTTCGTCTATCTGTTGACGGTGCGCCTCCGGGAGGGGGTTTCCCCGTCCCCCATCAAGACAGAAGCGGGCGTCACGGTGACGGCGGCGCCGGAGCGCGCGGAGGGGCCGCAACAGCCGGCGGGGCGCGCCCCTTCCGCGCGGCGAAGGCCGGTCGTGGCGGGCTGCGGGCCGGCCGGGCTTTTCTCCGCCCTCGCCCTTGCCGAAAAGGGGCTGCCCGTCCTCCTGCTCGAGCGGGGCAAGGCGGTCCCGGAGAGGCTCCCGGACGTCCATGCCTTCTGGGAGAGAGGGGTCTTCAACCCGGAGAGCCACGTCCACTTCGGGGAGGGGGGCGCGGGGACCTTTTCCGACGGCAAGCTGACCAGCCGGGTGAAGAATCCCTGGACCGGGTGGGTCAAGCGGGTCCTCGTCGAAATGGGGGCGCCCCCGGCGATCCTGATCGACGCCCGCCCGCACATCGGGACGGACCGCCTGCGGGCGGTCGTCGTGAATCTCCGCAACCGGATTATCGAGCTGGGCTGCGAGGTCCGCTTCGGGGCCAGGGTGACGGATTTCCTGCTTAGGAAAGGAAGACTCGACGGGGTTGTCGTCAACGGCGCGGAAGAGATCCGAACGGATTATCTGGTGCTCGCGATCGGCCAGTCAGCCGACGACACTTATCGCAGGCTCGCGGAGCGGGGGGTTGCCCTAACGGCGAAACCCTTTGCTATGGGAGTAAGGATTGAGCACACCCAGGAGGCCATCAACCGGATTCAGTACGGACGATGGGCCGGCCACCCGGACCTGCCCCCGGCGGATTATTTTCTCACCGCAAAAATAGCCGAAACGGACCGCTCCGTTTATTCCTTCTGCATGTGCCCGGGAGGCCTGGTGATCGGCTGTTCCGCGCAGGAAGGCGGCGTGATCACCAACGGGATGAGCTTCTATAACCGGGACGGCGCCCATGCCAACAGCGCCATAGTCGTGAATGTCCGCAGCGGCGACTTGGGGGGCGGGGACCCACTGGCCGGGCTTGTCTTCCGCCGGCTCTGGGAGGAGAAGGCCTTTCGGGCGGGGGGCGGGGACTACTTCGCCCCGGCGCAGAGGTTGACTGATTTTCTCGCGGGGAGGGAAGGCCCGCCCGGCCTGACAAGCAGCTATCGCCCCGGTGTCCGTCAGGCGGATATGCGGGAGGTCCTCCCGCCGTTTGTAGTCCATGCCCTGAAGCGGGGGATCGAGGAATTCGGGCGGAAGATGCCGGGATTCGCCACCGCGGAGGCCGTTCTCATCGGCGTGGAGACCAGGACCTCCGCACCGGTCCGGATCGTCCGGGGCGGGGACGGCCAGAGCATAACCGTGAAGGGGCTGTTTCCCTGCGGGGAGGGGGCCGGCTACGCTGGGGGGATCGTCAGCTCCGCCCTCGACGGCATCCGCGCGGCGGAGAATCTGATTGCCTCTCTGAAAATGTGAACCGGGCGTCGAGGATAATATCGTCCCCCCGGCGGCTGACCCGGCGAAGTATGAGGCGAAGGGCGTCGTCCATCCGCCGGATGCCGAGATCGCCCACAGAGTCGATCCCCGCGCCCGCGAGCTTGGGAGAGAGGATCACAACCAGGCGGTCCGCGAGTTTCTCCTTGATAAACGAGGTAATGACCGCCGCGCCCCCCTCGACGAGGAGGGAGGAGATTTCCCTTTTCCCCAGCGCCGCGAGGAGGTCCCGCAGGTCTACCCGTCCCGCCCGGTCTTCGGCAAGTTCCAGCACCTCTATTCCTCTCGCCGCAAAGGCCTTTCTGCGTTCCGCCGGGGCGCGGTCGGTCGCGGCCACGAGCGTCCTGCCCCCGTCCGAAAAGACGCGCGCGGAAAGCGGCAGCCGCAGGCGGGAATCGCAGACGATCCGCAGGGGATTTTTGCCCCGGACGAGGCGGCAGGTCATCTCCGGATCGTCCTTGAGGACCGTGTCCGCCCCGACGAGGATCGCGTCGTGGAGGCTGCGGAGACGGTGGGCGTAGCGGCGCGCCGGTTCCGAGCTTATCCAGCGCGAGTCGCCGGATGCGGTCGCGATCCTGCCGTCGAGGGTCTGGGCGAACTTCAGCGTGACGAAGGGGAGGCCGGTCCGGATGTACTTGAAGAAGACCTCGTTGATCTCCCGGCAGGCCGCCTCGAGGACGCCGACCTCCGTCTCTATCCCGTTTTGCCGGAGGATGGCGATGCCCCGGCCGGAAACGAGCGGATTGGGATCGGCCGTCCCGATCACCACGCGGCCGGGCCGGCAGGCGAGCAGGGCCTCGACGCAGGGAGGGGTCCGGCCGTGATGGGTGCACGGCTCCAGGGTGATGTAGAAGGTCGCCCCGGCCACGGTCTCGGTCGTGCTTTCGATGGCGTTTACTTCCGCGTGGTTCCCGCCGCAACGGTAGTGGCAGCCCTCGCCGATGATCCTGCCGTCCCGGACGATCACGGCGCCGACCAGCGGATTCGGGCTTGTCCTGCCTTCCCCTCTCCGGGCGAGTCTCAGCGCCCGGCGCATGTAATGTTCATCCGTCAACCCGGTCATTTTTGCAGTCCCGATACCCCCTTCAGATCTGACGACTTTGTTCCCTTTATAGCACGATTTATAGCACGACCGAAGCGGATGTAAACTATTTTTCAGACCAAGAGCCTTGCAAAATGCAACAGTGCCCATATTTTCACGCAAGAAAATAGGGGGCTGTCGCGAATTATCCGGTCTTTTGTGTTGTGGTGTTTTTGAGAAATATGCTATGAGACGCTTGCCCGATCGCAGCGAGCGGCCTCAACAAGGAAAGCGGCGGATGGGGCAAAACCCCCGCCGTTATGTCGCAGAGAGCGGGCGGTCGAAAGGAGGAGCGTATGAAGGGCGTGGTATTGGCAGGCGGCCTGGGGACGAGGATGTACCCCCTGACGAAGGTGACCAACAAGCATCTGCTGCCGATCTACAACAAGCCGATGATCTACTACCCCATCCGCACCCTGGTGAACGCCGGGATCGACGAGATCCTGATCGTGACCGGCGGGAACAGCGCCGGCGATTTTCTCCGCCTGTTAGGGAACGGCAGGGAGTTCGGCCTCCGCCATCTGAACTACACCTATCAGGAGGGGGAGGGGGGGATCGCCGCCGCTCTCGGCCTCGCCGAATATTTCGCCGACAACGGCAAGCTCGTCGTCGTCCTCGGCGACAACATCATCGAGGGAAACATCAGGTCGGCGGTGGAGTCTTTCCGGGCGCAGCCGGAAGGGGCGCGCATCCTCCTGAAGGAGGTGCACGATCCCCAGCGTTTCGGCGTGCCGGTCTTCGAGGGGGAACGGATCGTCCGGGTCGAGGAGAAGCCGGCCGTTCCAGCCTCCAGCTATGCGGTCATCGGGATCTACATGTACGACCGCCGGGTGTTCGACTTCATCAAGACGCTCAAACCCTCCGAAAGAGGGGAGTTGGAGATCACCGACGTCAACAATTTCTATATCCGGGAGAAGAAGATGGCCTGGGATGTCCTGGAGGGGTGGTGGACCGACGCGGGGACCTTCGATTCCCTCCAGTATGCGGGCAATATGGTTGCCAAGACGGGGGCGAACAAGCTCTGACGGCTTCGTAAAAAGGCCGGATGCTGCGTTGCGCTTCACCCTTCGTCGTTGCAGCGTACGTAAAAGTACGCCTCACTCCTCAGGGCTCGCGCGCCTTGCCTGCGGCCTTTTTACGAAGCCGCACTCAAATAGCGGCTCTTGAGACTTTTGGGGGGGGTTATCAACTCTGATAAGAGGGTGGGAGGGGTAGCATGATCAGCGGCGTGATGGTCAAGAAGCTCAGGGTCATCGCCGACGAGCGGGGGCGGCTGATGGAGATCCTGCGGGCCGACGACGAGATGTTCACGGGATTCGGACAGGTCTATATGACCACCGCCTATCCGGGGGTGGTCAAGGGGTGGCACTACCACAAGCGGCAGTCCGACAACATGGCGGTCGTCCGCGGGATGATGAAGATCGTCCTGTATGACGGCCGGGAGGATTCGCCGACCCGCGGCGAGATCAACGAGTTTTTCGCGGGCGTCCACAACCCGATCCTCGTTCACATCCCGCCCCTTGTCTGCCACGGCTTCAAGTGCGTCTCCCCGGAGGAGGCGATAGTGGTCAACACCCCGACCGAACCCTACGACTACCGCGACCCGGACGAATTCCGGATCGATCCCCATAAGAACGACATCCCCTACGACTGGGGGCGAAAGGACGGATGAAAAGACATTATGCTGTCAAACATCTGGCTGGCTCTGATCTTCACCCTGGGGGGCGCCGCCGTGGGGAGTTTCCTCAACGTCTGCATCCACCGCATCCCGGAAGGACTCTCTATCGTTTCACCGCCCTCCCGCTGTCCGCGGTGCGGCAGGTCCATCCGGTATTACGACAACATCCCCATCGTGAGTTACCTTGTCTTAAGGGGGAGATGCCGGGACTGCCGGGAGAGGATCTCCCCCCGCTACCCGCTGGTCGAGGCGCTGACGGCCCTGGTCGCCTGGCTGCTCTTCGGTAAATTCGGTCTGACAGGAGCCTATTTCGCGACCTTCGTTTTCTGCTGTTCGCTCATCGTCATTACATTCATCGATCTGGATCACCAGCTCATCCCTCACGCGATTACCCTGAGCGGCATCCCCGTATTCTCATTTATGGCGGTCTTTCTGATGGGAGTCCCGTTCGCCGATTCCTTCCTGGGCATCATGATCGGCGCCGGGACCCTCTATTTCGTGGCCGTTTACTATGAGGCGCTGACGAAAAGAGAAGGGATGGGGGGCGGCGATGTCAACCTCTTCGCCATGATAGGGGCGTTTCTGGGCTGGAAGGCGCTACTTTTCGTCCTTCTGGCCGGATCGCTGCTCGGGGCGGCAGTCGGTCTGGTTGTAATTGCCGCCAAGGGGAAGGACATGAAGTATGCGATCCCCTTCGGCCCCTTTCTTTGCTCGGCGGCCTTCCTCTATCTTTTTTTCGGCAACTATCTGATGGGCCTGCTGTTGTCGTTGCGGTCCTGAGGATTCTTGGATTGCCGAATCTCAGCGGCACCGCCGCTTCAGACGCTCGGGGTCCAGCACGGTTATCCTGTTGCGGGAGGTCTGGACCAGCCCCTTTCGGCGCAGGACCTTGAGCTCCTTGTTGACGCTTTCCCTTGTTACGCCGATCATGCCGGCCAGCTCCTGCTGCGTGGCGCGTATATTGTAAGACTCGGACTGCCCTTCTTCGGCCGCAATCGCTTCGGCGAGTTCGACAAGTTTTCTCGCCAGGCGATGCTGGACCTGGAGAAAGCAGGCCTCGGTCAGCAGGTCGTCCGTCCGGCGGAGACGCAATGAGAGGGAACAGAGAATTGCCCTCAGGGCGCTCTCCTTGTGCATCAGAAAGGAAAAGAAAGGGTCCCGTTTAAGGACGTGCAGCTCCGTGTCCTCCTCCGCCTCCGCGTTTGCGGACCGCGGCTGCCCGTCGAGGAGGGCCATCTCGCCGAAGAACTCGCCGGGGCCCAGCAGCGCGAGGGTGATCTCGCTGCCCCGCCTGTTCGAGGCGAAGATCCTGATCCGGCCGCGAATGACGATATAGAGGGCGTCTCCCTCTTCCCCCCGGCGGAAGAGGGCCGTTCCCTTGGAGAAAGACCGGCGGCCCATCTTTTCTGCAAGCAATCTCCGGTCGTCGTCTCCGAGAGACGCAAGGATCGGGATCTGGCCGAGGACTGCGGCAGGATTCATACGATTCATCCCTTGGGACCTCTTGTCGTTGTTCCCTTCTATCGTAGTCGGCGCGCATAGTCAATCGCATTGCGTTTGCACTGCGTTCAACCTGACCGAGGCCGCGAATGTGAAGTGAATCACATCCAGCGGGGCTTCCACAAGGATGTTTCTATTGACAAAAGGGTTTTATTGACCTTATCATGAAGCTGTTGGAAGTTTCTTTTTGATAACATTCGGGAAGCGGGCCATGAGAATCCAAAGGGGCAATGGTTTTACCCTGGTCGAATTGATGATCGTCATCGCCGTTATGGGGATTATGACGGCCATAGCCATCCCCAGCTACCAGACATTCATGGCCCAGCGGAGGCTCAACGGCGCGGCCAGGGAGGTCATGTCGGATCTCATGGCGGCGCGAATGAAGTCCATCACGAAAAACAACAGATTCAGGCTGATTGTCGTGGACACCGCCCAGTATCAGATACTGGACGACGCCAATAACAACAACGCCGTCGATGCGGGAGAGGCGATCCAGGCGAAAAACATTCAGACCAATTATTATGACGTGACCCTCAGCAAGACGGCCAATCCGATTTTCAACCCGCGGGGGACGGCGACCCTGGGAGGGACGATCACCGTAACAAATCCGCGGGGATCGAAATATGTGATAGTCTCCCTCAATGGGCGGGTAAGGATATCCGATACGCCGTAAAGGGCTGACCGGGGCGAAGGGAATGGGCGGAATGATGATAAGGGGCCGGAGCGAGGACAAAAAGGCGATGACGATCACCGGTATGCACAATCATAAGGGTTTTACGCTGGTCGAGATTATGGTCGCGATGTTCATCCTTATCATCGCCCTGCTGAGCCTGGTTTCGGTGGCCGTCATGGTGATCAAGGGCAATACCTTCAGCAAGACCATGACCACCGCCACAACCTTTGCCAGGGACAAGCTGGAGCAGTTGAAAAACACCGGCTACGACAGTCTGGCCGGGGGCACAGATACGGTCGGGTCCATATACACGAGGACATGGACGGTGACTGCCGATTCACCGGCCGCCGACATGAAGACGGTTGAGGTCGTGGTTCAGTGGAACTGGCTCGGGGCAACCCGCAATGCTACCCTGCGTACTATTGTGGCCAGATAGCGGCAGCTTGCCGGAAGAGAGCAGTGCAATGGAAAAGCGCGGCACAACAGAAAACGTATCCCGCCCGCCCTGGCGCCCCGCCGGGGAGCGGGGTTTTTCCCTGGTCGAACTGTTGATCGCCATGGTGGTCGGCCTGGTGGTCCTCGGCGCCGCGTACAGTGTTTTTACCCTTCAGAACAAGACCTTCGGGAATCAGGAAGAAATTGTGGCCATGCAGCAGAACATTAGGGCCGGGATGGACATGATGGCCCGGGAGATCGGCATGGCGGGATACGATCCGGCAAGTGTGAATTGCTTTAACTGTTCCCCCCCGATATATAGCTTTTTCGGCGCGACGGTGGATGCCTCGCAACTCCAGATAAAGGCGGACCTGGACGGCAACGGGTCCATCGATGCCAACAGCCAGGAAAATGCAATTTATGCCTTCGATGCGGCAAACTATCGAATTACAAGAAATATAGGCGGCGGCGCCCAGGCCTTTGTCGAAAACGTCCAGTCCTTTACCTTTGAATACCTCGACGGCAACGGCAACGCAACCGCTATTTCCAGGGATGTCCGCCGGATCAGGATCACGATAACCGGCAGGACAGCTAAGCCCGATCCGGCCTATACGTTAAACGGCGGCTACAGGATGTTTGCGTTGACTGCGGTCATTGCGCCGCGGAACCTTGCCTATGTAAATTAGGAGAGAGAATGATGATGCCGGCCAAGCAAAATTTGAGACGGTCACTCAGCGATGAGAAGGGCCTGGTCCTCGTCACCATTCTTATGCTGATCGTTGTCTTAGCGCTGCTCGGGACGACGGCGGTCATCATGAGCACGACTGACTTGAAGATCAGTGGGAATTACAAGACGGGCAACCGGGCCTTTTATGCGGCGGAAGCGGGGATCGAAGAGGCGCGGGGGAGACTCAGGAAGTTCTCCCCGTCCAATCCTGCAATTGAAATCACCGACGCGCACCCGACCCAGACCCAGTGGTCGGCGTTCATCGGTTCCCAGGGGAACGCGCAGGGGAAAGGTTACAACAGCGGCAATGCGATGCATCTGCGGGTGGCGAGCCTCCAGTCCACGCTGGACTACACGGTAAAGATCATCCATCAGACGAATGCTTCCGGAAATATCCTCTACTGGGGGGATGCCAACGGGGACGGGCGTCCCGAGAGAACCGTAAATCCAGTCAGCTCCACAGGGTTTTCGAACCCCAATATTTATCTGGTGGCGAGCTACGGTTCCGACGCGGGGGCGAATCGAACGCTCGAAGCGGAGATGACGCGTCTCCCCCCAATTACCGCCCCGGCCGCCCTCTACGTGGAGGCCTCGACGAAGATTCAGGGGACGAGCACGAATATCATCGGCGTGGACCAGTGCGGGGGTCTCGACAAGCCGGGCGTCGCGACGACTCTCGCAGCGGGGACGGTCACGAAAACGGGCAATCCGATCGTCTGCGGGGTCAACAATCCAGGCTGCACGACCGCGGGAACCTGGGACGTCACCGGCGGCACAACCAACCTGGATGTCCAGTCCATCATCGACAACTTCAGGGGATTTGCGAACTTTCCCTACAGCGTGACCAGCGCCACCCTCACCGGGCAGTCCTGGGGAGTGCCTACGCTGGGGGCGACGCTGCAGAACCCCTCCTCCTGCGCCGTGAACAATATCGTTTATTTCGACACCAACAATACGGACGTAAAGCTGGCCGGCGGGACCTCCGGCTGCGGCCTCCTGCTGATCGACGGGGACCTGGAGGTCAACGGCGGTTTTTCCTGGTACGGGATGGTGATCGTCTCGGGCTCGGTGACGTATCTCGGCGGCGGCGACAAGAACATCACGGGCGCCGTGATCGCGGGCGGTTCGGTGGACGCCGACCTCGTCGGCGGCAATGCGAACATCGTTTATTGCAGCGATGCCGTCAACAACCAGACCGCGAACCGGTCGCTGAGGAACCTGAGCTGGATGGAAAAGATGTAAGCCCTACCTGTCCCACCAGCCTCCGGGAAGTTTCCCCTCGTTCTGCTGTTGGACCTCGTCGGTCAACTGGTATATCTCGGTTCCCATACTCCGGAGCTGCATGCGGAGCTTCTCTTTCTCCGCCTCGTTGCCGGCCCGGCCGGCCTCCCGCATCTTCTCCGCCAGGACGTCCAGTTCCGTCGTCATCCGGTCTTTTCTTTCCTTGGCCTCCTTCAGGTCGAGTTTCGGCTTGGCGGGCTTGGCCTCCGGGGCGGCGGCCGGTTCTTCCGTCTTTTCCACGCGGGCGGGGGGCGGCGCGATTTTCCCGGGATCTCCCAGACCCATCGCCAGGGGGGCGCTCGTTTGGTGCGCTTCGATCCGCTCGACCTCTTTTCGCTCCATGCCGGCAACGCCGCCCGCATAGTAAAAAAGGATCATTCTGCCTTCGATCCAGTACAGGGGGGTCGTCAATTGCCCGCCGTTTTTCAGCAGGATGAGAAAGGACGCGTCACTGGCGGCGGGGAGGAGCAGAAGGGAAAAAAGCGTGATGGCTGCAAGCATTTTTTTCATGGCGGATAAACCTTTCCTTGATGGTAATCGGACAGGGTGCCGGTCGGGATTCGTCAGAAATCCTGATTAAAGAATAGAGGAAGCGGGGATTTTTGTCGAGCGTTTTTTGGGGCCTGTCAAATTTCTTGACTTCAAATCCGTATCGGGATAGTGTGCTGCCCGTACTGCAAGGCTAAACGGCTGCTTACGGAGGGCGGAAGTGGGAAGCGAGAGAAAGTTCTGTTCCATCTGCGCCTGGCGCGAGAACTGCCAGAAGAGGTTCAGCGTGACGACGGATGCGTCCGGCTCCGTCCGCTGTACGGAGTATTCGCGCGACCTTTCCATCAAGGACAAGGACATCGACCTGGTGGAGCAGGCCTGCCGGGAGGATTAGGGGCGGGCGTTCCGGCGGAGAACCGGCCGGCAGACGGCGCTTTGAGGCGGCCGAAACCGCCGGATTGTGGGAAAAGGCCGCCGCTATAGCTGGGAGAGGATATGTGTAAAGGCAAAAGGTTGGCCTTGCGGCCAACTTTTTTCATATGGAGAGAAGACCGGCGATGAAAGGGAAACTGATTTTGCTTCTTGAAAACGCGATCCGGGCGGGCGTTGCGGAGGGGCTTCTGCCGGAGTCGGAACCCCCGTCCATCGAGGTGGAGTTGACGAAAGCCCCCGGCCACGGGGACTACGCATCCAACGTGGCGATGGTGCTCGCCTCGCAGGCCAGAAAAAACCCCCGCGAGATCGCCGGGATCCTTGCGGGGAAGATCGATGATGCCGAGGGGGTTCTTGAAAGAGTCGAGATTGCCGGTCCCGGTTTCCTGAATTTTTTCATCCGGGAGGAAGTCCTGACCTGCTTCCTGGAGGAGGTCCTCAGGCAGGCGGACGGCTATGGTTCGTCGGAGCTGGGGAAAAACGGGCGTGTCCAGGTGGAGTTCGTCAGCGCCAACCCTACCGGGCCGCTCCATATAGGTCACGCCCGGGGCGCCGTGGTGGGCGACGTCACGGCGAACATCCTTGCGGCCGTCGGTTATAGGGTTTTCCGGGAGTATTATATCAACGATGCGGGAAACCAGATGAATAACCTGGGCAAATCTGTTTTGCTGCGTTACCGGGAACTTTTAGGCGAGACGGAAGAATTTCCCGAGGGCTGCTACCGGGGGGATTACATCCGGGATCTGGCCGCAGAGCTCCTCAAGAGGGACGGGGAACGATACCGGCGGATGGCGCCTGAGGAGGCCGTCCCCCTTATGACCGAATATGCCGGAGACGCCATACTCGAAGGAATCAAGGAAGATCTGCGGGCCTTCGGCGTCGTTTTCGACCTCTACTTCCGCGAGAGCGAGCTCTACCGGGAGGACGGCCTGGGCAGGCTCCTCCGGACGCTCGAAGAGAAGGGATTCATCTATCGCCAAGACGAGGCGCTCTGGTTTAAAACCACCGCCTTCGGGGACGAGAAGGACCGGGTCGTCATCCGGCAAAACGGGGGTCCGACCTATTTTGCCGCGGACATTGCCTACCACCGGAACAAGTTTCTCCGGGGATTCGAGACCGTCATCGACGTCTGGGGCGCCGATCATCACGGTTACATCCCCCGGCTGTCCGCAGCCGTCCGAGCGCTGGGATACGACAAGGAAGCCCTGAAGGTGATCCTGGTGCAGCTTGTCAATCTGCTGAGGGAAGGCAAGCCCGTGGCGATGTCAACCAGGTCGGGCGAATTCGTAACCCTCCGGGAGGTGGTCGACGAGGTGGGAAGAGACGCGGCCCGGTACAACTTCCTGATGAGGCGTTCCGACAGCCACCTCGATTTTGACCTGGAGCTGGTCAAACGGCAGTCAAACGAGAATCCGGTCTATTATGTCCAGTACGCCCATGCCCGGATCTGCAGCATAATCCGGATGGCCGCCGAGCGAGGGATCGCGATGCCGGCCTGCGGTCATACGGAACTCGGCCTCCTGAAACTGCCGGAGGAGCTCGAGCTTATAAAGACGATCGTCCGGTTTCCCGAGGTGATCGAGGGGGCGGCGCGAATGCTGGAGCCCCATCGTCTGACCTTCTATCTGAACGATCTTGCATCCCTCTTCCACAGCTATTACAATAAGAACAAGGTAATTTCGGATGACGGCGCCCTTACCGCGGCCAGGTTGTTCCTGGTCCGGTCGGTGCTCACGGTTCTGAAAAACGCCCTGAAAATGCTCGGGGTTTCCGCACCGGAAAAGATGTAGCGGCGGCGATTGCGGGTTTGCGGTCATGGCATCGAAAAACAGACGCGTGTTCGAACTTAGGCTGGGCAAACTGGGACTCATCCTGTTTGTCGGCGCCATGTCCGTGCTGCTCTTTTGCATGTTCCTGCTCGGCGTCGTCGTGGGCAGGCACATGGATGCCTATCCGGAGCGTTCTTTCCCCGGCATTCCGGAACTGATCCGCGATAGCCTGTTTGCTTCCCTTCCAAAGGCGAAAAAGGCATTGCCGCCGGCGGAACAGGGGGCGAAAAATGAACCGGCCGGCGGCGAAGAGAGGTTCGATTTGACCTTCTATGAGACCCTGGGGGGGAAGCGTACCCCTGAAGAGCAGACGGCGAGCCGGGAAAAAGACCAGAACGGCGGAATTTCCCCTGCGCCGGCCTCTCCGGCGGCGAATCAGGCGTCGAAAGAACGGCCGGAGACAAAACCCGGTTCTGCGGCCGGGAAGACACAACCCCCGCTTTCCGCGGGAGGCGGAGTCGTAAAAAAGCAGGATCAGTCGCCGGGGAGAGCGGCGGCGACGAATGAGATGAAGTCGGAGGCCTCGCCGGCGGCGGAAGGGGCGGCATCCCCTGGCAAGGGGCGTTATGAGCTCCAGGCGGCTTCTTATCGGGAGAGAAGCAAGGCCGAACAGATGGCGCAAAAACTCGCCTCCCTCGGTTTTCCGGCGAGGGTGGCAATGAAGGAACTGCCCGCCAAAGGGCTGTGGTTTCGGGTGATTGTGGACGGTTTCGAAAGCCGGGCAAAGGCGCAGGAAGCGGGCGACAACCTGTCCGGCAAGGTCGGCGGCCTGAAATGCGTTATCCGACCCGCCGGCCGAAACGGAAACGGGAATTGAATCAAGCAGCGGGGAAGTTTACCGACCTATAAAATTTATAAGGATGCGGGGCGATTGGAAATCATGCTCCCTCCGCGCGCTGTACATTTTTCGTTCCGAAAAATCTACAATGCGCGCTTCCGGGACATGATTTCCAATTTACGCAAAGAGTTCGATGCGGACGGGCAAGCGGAAATAAAGCAGAGGGAAACAAGTGTTTGAGAACCTGACTGAAAAACTGGACGGCATCTTCAGGAAGCTGAAGGGGCGGGGGAGTCTGGATGAGGAGAACATCCGGTCCGCTCTGAAGGAGATCCGCATGGCCCTGCTCGAGGCCGATGTGAATTTCCGCGTCGTCCGCGATTTTATAGAGGATATCCGAACCAGGGCCGTGGGGCAGGAAGTCCTTGACAGTATCACCCCCGGGCAGCAGGTGGTGAAGATCGTCCACGACCGCCTGGTCGAACTGATGGGCGGGGTGAGCAGCCAGCTTAGATTCGGCGGCCGGATCCCGGCGCCGATCATGCTGGCCGGACTGCAGGGGTGCGGGAAGACGACGACCGCAGTCAAGCTTGCCCGCCTGATAGCCGCCCAGGGCAAGCGGGTCTATCTGGTCTCCGCGGACGTGTACCGGCCCGCCGCCACGGAGCAGCTCAAGACGCTCGGCCGGCAGATCGGCGCGGGGATATTCGATGCGGCCGGCTTGCAGGACCCGGAAGCGATCTGCGTCAGGGCTGTGGAGGAGGCGAGACGGAACGGTTACGAGGTTATTGTGGTCGATACGGCGGGAAGGCTCGCGATCGATGCCCCGATGATGGACGAGATCAGGAGGATCAAAACGCTGATCAATCCCTCGGAAATCCTCTTTGTGGCGGATGCCATGACGGGTCAGGATGCGGTCAATGTGGCGGGCCGCTTCAACGAGCTGTTGGGGATCGACGGCGTGATCATGACTAAAATGGACGGGGACGCCCGCGGCGGCGCGGCACTTTCGCTCCGGGCCGTCATCGGCAAGCCCATCAAGTTCATCGGCGTCGGGGAAAAGATCGAGGCCCTCGAGGTCTTCCACCCCGAGCGTATGGCTTCCCGCATTCTCGGCATGGGGGATGTTCTGACCCTCGTGGAAAAGGCCCGGGCGGCGGTGGATGAACGGGAAGCGCGGGATCTCGAGAGGAAGATCCGGAAGAATGAATTCACCCTCGAGGATTTTCGGGATCAACTCGCCCAGATCAGAAAGATGGGCCCCCTGCAGGATATCCTCGGTATGATTCCGGGGATGAAAAAAATTAAGATCCTTAAGGAGATGACGCCGGATGAAGGCGAACTGGTCAGGGTAGCGGCGATCATCGACTCCATGACCGTGAAGGAACGGCAGAATCATCTGCTCATCGACGGCAGCCGGCGCAAGCGAATCGCCCGCGGCAGCGGTACACAGATTCAGGACGTCAACCGCCTGCTGAAGAATTACGCGGAAATGAGAAAAATGATGAAGAGGATGACGAAGGGGGGAATAAAATCCATCCGCAGGGGCAATTTCCCCTTTTAATGTAAAAAAAGGTGTGTTATATTCTATAATCGTAAAAATATAATATTCAGGAGGTGATCGGTACAGAGGATGGCTGTGAAAATCAGATTGACTAGGATGGGTGCAAAGGGAAAGCCGAGCTACCGGGTGGTGGCGGCCGAGTCCGAATCCCCCAGGGATGGGAAATTCTTGGAAATATTGGGGAATTACGATCCGAAGAAGAATCCCGCAGAGGTTGTACTGAAAGAGGAGCGCATCCGGGAATGGCTTGCCAGGGGCGCCAAACCGACATTGACGGTGTCTCAGTTGCTCGAAAAGAAGGGGATCAGGGCATAGCTTTTTGGGGAGAGTGGAGGTTGTGGCTATGAAAGAGTTGATCAAGTACATGGCTCAAGCTTTGGTGGATCATCCTGAGTTGGTCGAGGTGAGCGAAATCCTGGGTGAGCAGACCTCCGTCATCGAACTGAGAGTTGCCAAGGAAGACCTGGGCAAGGTCATCGGCAAACAGGGCAGAACGGCCAAGGCGATGAGGACCATCCTGTCCGCGGCTTCAACGAAGTTGCGGAAGAGGACTGTCTTGGAAATCATTGAATAATCTCCCATGGAGCTCCTTGAAATAGGCAGGATAGTGAGACCGCACGGTCTTGCCGGCCGGATGAAGGTGCTGTCGTATCTCGAAGCGCACGACGTACTGCAAACCCTTGCCGAGGTATTCGTCGGCCGAAGCGTTCAGGGGGCCCTTGCCTTTCCGCTGCAGGCCGTGCGGAGCGGGAAGGGTTTTTTCATTCTGAAACTCAGGGGGATCGATGACGCGGATTCGGCCGCAAAGCTCGTCGGGTTTCATGCCTGGATGCCTCTAACAGGCATGAAAAAGCTCCCGGAAGGGGAGTATTACTGGAAGGAAATCATAGGGCTTCAGGTCGTCACGGAAGATGGTCGGATCCTGGGACGGATCGAATCCGTGTTTACGACGGGCAGCAACGATGTCTACATATGCCGGGGAGGGGAGAGGGAGATCCTGCTGCCCGCCCTTGGCGAGGTGGTCAGAAAGGTGGACACCGCCGGCGGGATAATGGTGGTCAGGCTGCCGGAGGGGCTCTGATATCATGACACGTTTCGATATTCTGACCGTTTTCCCCGAGATGTTCGATTCTCCCTGCGGTTGCAGCCTCCTGAAGAAGGCCCGGGAAAAAGGGTTGATCGAAATAAAGCTGCACGATATCCGCAGCCATGCCGAGGACAAACATCGGATGACGGACGACGCCCCGTACGGCGGCGGCGGGGGCATGGTCATGAAGGTCGAGCCCATAGACCGCGCCCTCCAGGCCGTCCCGCGGCTGGCCGCGGAGGTCCCGATCATCCTGCTGACCCCCCAGGGCGAGCGTTTCTGCCAGAAAGTGGCGGAGGAGCTCAGCCGGCATCCGCAACTGATTCTGATCTGCGGCCATTACGAGGGTGTGGATGAACGGGTGAGAGAGCACCTGGTTAACCGGGAAATCTCCATCGGCGATTATGTCCTGACTGGTGGCGAGCTGTCGGCTATGGTCGTGCTGGACGCCGTTTCCCGGCTGGTTCCGGGGGTGCTCGGAAACAGCGATTCCGCCGCCGCGGATTCCTTTTCCATGGGCGTCCTGGAATATCCCCACTACACTCGTCCCGCCCAGTATCGGGGCTGGGAAGCGCCGGGGGTGCTTCTCTCGGGCAATCACCGGGAGATCGAGGCGTGGCGGCGCAGGGAGTCTCTCCTGAGGACGCGAAAGAGGAGGCCCGACCTGCTGGCGGATGCGGTCCTGACCGAGGAAGAGAAGGAATGGCTGGCGGGGGAATATGAATAGAGACTCTAGCACAACATGAAAATCATGTCCCGGAAGCGCGCATTGTAGATTTTTCGGAACGAAAAATGTACAGCGCGCGGAGGGAGCATGATTTTCAATGGTTTCGAATTGGCAATAATTCTCGAGAAGGAGTTTGGCGTTATGAATGTGATGGAAATGCTGGAAAAAGAACAGATGCGGGGCGACATCCCCGATTTCCAAACGGGCGATACGGTTAAGGTCTTTATCCGTATAGTGGAGGGTCAGAAGCAGCGAATCCAGGCCTTCGAAGGCGTAGTGATTCGCAAGAGAAAAGGTGATGTGCGGGCCAATTTCACCGTCCGAAAAATATCCTACGGCGTCGGCGTCGAGAAGACCTTCCCCCTTCATTCTCCCTCGATCGACCGGATCGAGGTGGTCACGCGGGGAAAGGTCAGGCGCTCCCGTCTGTACTATCTGCGGTCTTTGAGAGGCAAGCAGGCGCGCATCAAGGAGGCCGGAAAGTAGCGATTCTTCCGGCGGAGACCTTGAGCGCCGCCGGCGGCGAGACCCGAGGCGGCGGGGGGCGGTCCGGGGTATGAACAGCTTCGAGAGCAGGGCCCGCAAGGGCGGCTACGGCAGCATCGCGGGGATCGACGAGGCGGGCCGCGGCCCTCTGGCCGGACCGGTGGTCGCCGCCGCCGTGATCCTCCCGCCCGACTACGGAAATCTGGAAATCAGGGATTCCAAGCAGCTCACCCCGCGGCAGAGGGAAAGACTCTCCGAGGTCATACAGCGGGAGGCGATTTCCATCGGCCTCGGCGTCAGCGAGGCGCCGCTGATCGATGCCGTAAACATCCTCCAGGCGACGCTTGCCGCCATGAAGGAAGCGGTCCTCGCTCTTTTTCCCCCTCCCGATTACCTGCTTATCGACGGTCTGCACCGGATTCCCCTAACGGTTCCGCAGGAAGTCATCGTCGGAGGAGACGGGCGCAGCCTCTCGATCGCGGCGGCTTCCATCGTGGCGAAGGTTTCACGGGACAGGATCATGGAGATGTATCACCGCCAGTTCCCGCAGTACAATTTCCTCCGGAACAAAGGGTACGGCACGCTCGAACACCGGAAGGCGATCGCGAAATACGGCCGCTGCAAGATTCACCGCCATACCTTCCGGATCGCCGAAATAGACGGCCTTACACCCAACGAAGATATCAGATTCTGAGAAGCGGGGGAACACCCGCGGACGACCGGCCATGTCGCACACAGGGATGCGCAGGGGAAAAAGGGGCGAAGAACTGGCCGCAGCCTATCTCGTGAAAGCGGGATACAGGATCATTGAACGCAATTACCGCTGCCTCTTCGGCGAGATCGATATCGTGGCCCAGGAAGGGGAGATCCTGGTGTTTGTCGAGGTCAAGAGCAGAACCTCGGAGGCGTACGGGGACCCCCAGCTCGCCGTCGGCCGCCGGAAGCAACAGCAGCTCTCCCGGATCTCCGTCCACTATCTGGCCGAGAGGCGGCTGCGCCACCGCCCGGCCAGATTCGATGTCGTGGCGGTGAAGCTGCTGCCCGCAGGGCACAGGATCGAGCTGATCAGAAACGCCTTCGAATTTGCCTTCGCCTAAAAAAACGTCAGAAGTGCGTCAGCGGCGGCTTCCCGAGCGGATAGACGTTGAAGCCGATCTCGAAGCAGCGGCGATGGTTCAGGATGTTCCTGCCGTCGAACAGAAAAGCCGGCTTCTCCATCGTTTTAAAAATCCCCCGCATGTCGAGATGCCGATAAATTTCCCACTCGGTGAGGAGGGCTATGGCGTGGCAGCCCTCCGCCGCCCGCGCCGGGTCTTCTACAAAGCTGATCCCGTCTTTTACCCCGGCGAATTCCAGACGGGCGTTCCGCATCGCCTGCGGATCGGAGATCACCACCTCGGCCCTCTCCTCGAGGAGCCGCCGGGCGACGAAGATCGCGGGGCTTTCCCGCGCATCGCTCGTATCGGCCTTGAAGGCGAAACCCCACAGGCAGATCCTTTTCCCGGCCAGGGTGTTGAACATCGCCCCCAGGATGGTGCGGACGAAGCGCTCCTGTTGGTAGTCGTTGATCTTCACCACGCTCTCCCAGTAAGCGGCGACCTCCGGAAGGCCGTAATGCCGGCAGAGATAGACGAGATTGAGGATGTCCTTCCGGAAACAGGAACCGCCGAAACCGACTCCCGCGTTGAGAAATTTGGGGCCGATCCGGCTGTCCATGCCGACGGCGCGCGCGACCTCGACGACATCCGCCTCCGTCTTTTCGCAGAGGGCGGAAACGGCATTGATCGAGGAGATCCTCTGGGCGAGGAAGGCGTTGGCAACGAGCTTGGAGAGCTCGCTGCTCCAGATGCTGGAGGTGATGATCCGCTCCCGCGGTACCCAGTTGGCGTAGATTTCCACCAGCGTTTCCCTTGCCTTCAGGCCGCGCTCTGTTTCCCGCGAGCCGATGAGCACCCGGTCCGGCGCCTCCAGGTCGCGGACGGCCGACCCCTCCGCCAGAAATTCGGGATTGGAAAGGACGTCGAAGGAGATGCCGTTCGCGCGGCAGTTGAGGATCCTCTCCATGGCGAGCGCGGTCTTCACGGGAAGGGTGCTCTTTTCGATGACGATCTTGGAGGTTTCCGAGGAGGCGAGGATCTGGCGGGCGGTCTTTTCCCAGTACTGGAGGTCGGCCGCCATCCCCGCCCCGAGACCGAAGGCCTTGGTCGGCGTGTTGACGCTCACGAAAATGATATCATTCTCCCGGATCCCCTTTTCTATGTCCGTGCTGAAGAAGAGGTTCCGGCCGCGCGTCGCGGCGACGATCTCGACCAGCCCCGGTTCGTAGATGGGGAGACGATCCGAGTTCCAGGCCGCGATCCGCTTCTGATCGATGTCCACCACGGTGACCCGGCAGCGGGGGCACTTGCGGGCGATCATGGCCATGGTGGGGCCTCCGACATAACCCGCCCCGATACAGAGAATCTTCTTTTCGAAACTCATCGCGACCTCTTATGCCTTGCTATCTCGAGACCTTTGCACAACCTGAAAATCATGTCCCGGAAACGCGCATTGTAGATTTTTCGGAACGAAAAATGTACAGCGCGCGAAGGGAGCATGATTTTTAAATGTCTCATCTCGAGAAATCATATCACCGTTCGGAAGTAGGCGACGGTCTTCTCCAGGCCTGCGGCGAGAGCGACCCTGGGCTCCCAGCCGAGCCTTTCCCCGGCCAGGCTGATGTCCGGCCGCCGCTGGACGGGATCATCCTGGGGGAGGGGCTTCAAGACGATCCGCGAGGAGGAGGCCGTCATCCGGATGAGGGTCTTTGCCAGTTCCAGGATCGTGAACTCTTCCGGGGTCCCCAGATTGACGGGGCCGGTGAAGCCGTTCGGGGAGTCCATCATCCTGATCAGGCCTTCCACCATGTCGTCCACATAGCAGAAAGAACGGGTCTGGGACCCGTCGCCGTAGACCGTGATCTCTTCCCCCTTGAGGGCCTGCACGATGAAATTGCTGACGACGCGCCCGTCGCGGACTGCCATCCTCGGTCCGTACGTATTGAATATCCTGGCTATTTTCACGTCGACGCCGTTCTGGCGGTGGTAGTCCATCATCAGGCATTCGGCGGCCCGCTTTCCCTCGTCGTAGCAGCTCCTGATCCCGATCGGGTTGACCCGCCCCCAGTAGTTCTCCCTTTGCGGATGGATTTCCGGATCGCCGTACACCTCGGAGGTGGAAGCCTGGAGGATCCGGGCCTTCACCCGCTTGGCGAGTCCCAGGGTGTTGATTGCGCCCATGACGCTGGTCTTGATCGTCTTGATCGGGTTATACTGGTAGTGGACCGGAGACGCCGGGCAGGCCAGATTGTAGATCTGATCGACCTCCAGGTATATCGGGTTGATGATGTCATGGCGGATGCACTCGAAATTCGGGTTGCCCAGCAGATGCCGGATATTGGCCCTGCTTCCGGTGAAGAAATTGTCGAGGCAGAGGATGTCGTGCCCCTCCGCCAAAAGCCGCTCGCAGAGATGGGAGCCGAGAAATCCGGCCCCGCCGGTGATCAAAATCCGCTTCATCGCGCAATCCCCTTGCCTCCGGGGGTGTAAGCCGCAGTCGGCTGCCGCCTCGAGGCCCTTGTTTTTCTGGTAATTTTCACGCAGGACTGCTATAAACCACAAAGGGATTTTATCTGTCAATCTATTTATTCCTGCTATGGGGAGCGGCGAGCCGTTGAGAGGGAAAAACGTCAGGCAGGACCGGGAGGGCAGCCGGAAGGGGCCGGCCCGCAGGGAGCTGTTCGGCGACCAGGAATCTTTGGCTGGGGCGGAAAAAGCTGCACCGGCGGTGGGAACGCTTTATGTGGTGGCCACTCCGATCGGAAACCTCGAGGATATCACGATCCGGGCGATCCGGGTTCTCAGGGAGGTTCGTCTGATAGCGGCCGAGGATACGAGAAGGACCAGGATTCTCCTCAACGCCTACGGGATTGCCACGCCTCTGACGAGCCTCTACGAGCACAACGAGGCGAGAAAATGCGGGATGCTGATCGAGAGGCTGCGGAAAGGAGAGGATTGCGCCTATGTCGCGGATGCGGGAACGCCGGGGATTTCCGATCCCGGCTATATTCTGGTCAGAGAGGCGCTCGCCGAGGGCCTCAGGGTGGCGCCGGTCCCAGGCTCGTCTGCCCTGATCGCGGCGCTCAGCGTTTCCGGGCTGCCAATGGACAGCTTTGTTTTCCTCGGCTTTCCGCCTGTAAAATCAGTCAGGCGCAGGCATCTGTTAGAGACCATCAGGGAGGAAGAAAGGACGTTGATCTTTTACGAGTCGCCCCGCCGGCTTTTGTCTTTCCTCCGCGATATCGAAGCGGTGCTGGGGGACAGGGAGGTGGTCGTTTCCCGGGAGATGACCAAGATCTATGAGGAGTTCCTGCGCGGCCCGGCCGGCAAAGTTGTCGCCGGTCTGTCGGACGGGAGGACGGTAAAGGGGGAAGTGACCGTGATCGTTGCCGGCCGTTCGCGGGAGAAGCAGAAATGTCCCGACGCGGAGCTCCTCCGCCGCCATGAGCGGTTGCGGCAGGAAGGAAAGCTTTCGCTGCGGGATGCAGTGGACCGGCTCGCGAGGGAGACGGGAGTGCCGCGGAGGAGGATTTACCGTCTCCTGCTGAATTCATCATTTTCTTGAACTGTCGGCAGAGGTGTGATACTGACGCCTACAACAATGAAAGCAGGCGGATTTACCGGAATTCGGCAGGTGCGCTGCTTTTTTTCGGGAAAACAGGGGAGGAGGCCATGGCCGCGGCGAGAGGTTTATCCGGGGAGAACGGTGACAGGATCATGATGATCAAAGGGCGCATGCTGAGGCCGGAAGACAGGATCCATGATCTTTGGGACGAGCTGGAGGATGCGCCGCGCTTCCCGGCCAGGGGCCTTTCGGGGGTTAGGACGGCACCCGAAAGGATATACGATCTTGTCGATGTCATCGAGAGAAAACCCAAGATGGCCCTTGTTGATACGGGGCTCCGCGACGAGATCGTCAAACGGGCGGAGGAGATCGCGGAAAAAATAGCCCGCGAGATGATCCCCGGCATTGCCGAGCGAGTAATCCGCGAGGAGATCGAAAGACTAAAAAAAGGATTATGAACCGCTGTTGGCCTGCCTTCATTTTTCTTCTTCTGTCGGCCGCGTTTTGCTTTCCCGCCGTTTCGGCCGGCGATGAAGGGAGGGGCGTCCATGTCGTCGAAGCGGAAGGGATAGCCGCAGTCACGGGACTCGATGTTGCAGGGGCGAGGGACGAGGCGGTGCGGGACGCCCTGCAGAAGGCGGTGGAGCGGACGGCAGGACAATGGCTCTCCCCGGAGGATCTGGCCCGGCGGTATGAGAAGCTCAAGGAAAAGCTCTATGACCGGGCCGAGGGATTTATCCAGGATTTCCGGATTCTTTTCGAAATATCCGATTCGGACATTTATTCCGTAAATGTCCGGGCTACGGTCTTTGCGGACAGCGTCAGGGAGGAACTTGAGCATCTAAATCTGATCGGTCCCCCGTTGCGCCGGCCGTCCCCGACCGTGATTTCTCTAACCTTGAAGGGCATCCGTGATTACGGCGGTTACGCCCGATGGAAGGGCGTCCTGAAGGACGCACTCCCAGGGATACGGGTGATCACTCCCCGCGAGGCGTCGTGGGGAGCGGTCCGGTTTGAGGTGACGGTAGAGGGAACGGCGGCCGCCGTGTCCGAGGGTCTTAGGGAGAAATTGGGGGTGGAAGTCCGACAGTCGGGCGACCGCAGCCTGGAAGTCGATCTTGAGGCGAGGTGAGGTGTGATTAATGGCGTCTAAAGGGATGCGTCTATTGTCGATTCTCGGGATATTTTTCTTTTTTGCCGGCTGCGCCGCAAAGGTCCCGCATGTCATCGTCCCCGATTACGTAAAGAGAGGGACGAGGCTCATCGCGGTCATGCCCGTAGAGAACAGTCAGACCGGACCCGAAGCCGCCCGGCTGTTGCGGGATAAACTCGTCGAGGAACTCTATTTCAAGGGTTATCCAAAGGTCCCGCCGAAACTGATCGATGAGAAGCTGGCCGGGATTTCCGCCGCCGGCGGGACGGCATCGCCACAGTCGGTGGGGGAGACGCTCCGGGTGGACGCAGTCCTGTACGCCACCTTGAAGGAAGGAAGGGCGGCGGTGACCCTCTTCTATGCCCCGACGACGGTGGAGGTAGAATTGGAAATGAAAAGCGCCGTCACGGGAGAGAGCCTCTGGCGCGTGCAGTATCGGGCGGTCCGCCGCAACTACGGTTTTTCCCGGAAGCATCTGGAATTGAAGACCTCTCAGGTTTTTGAGCCCGCCATCGAAGAGGTCGTAGCCCGGGCCCTGGAGACGCTGCCGGACGGCCCGGATGCAACCGGTCCCTGAACCGCAGCAAATTCGACTTGGGTGTGAACTGAAAAATGAATATTCCAAACATCTTGACGCTTCTCAGAATCATCATGGTTCCGGTCATCGTCATCCTGCTCATCCAGGGATCGTTTCTCAAGGCGCTGATCGCATTCGCGGCGGCCGGTCTTACCGATATCCTCGACGGATTTCTGGCCAGGGTCCTGCACCAGCAAAGCGCGCTTGGCGCCTATCTGGACCCCATCGCCGACAAGGCGCTGCTTATCAGTTCCTTTGTGACCCTGTCCGTCCTGCACATCATACCGGGGTGGCTTGCGGTGCTCGTCATCAGTCGGGATCTGTTCATCCTGCTCGGCATATCGGTTCTTTCCATCATGTCGATCTCCGTGGAGATCCGCCCGGCCTTCGTCAGCAAGGTTACGACGGCCCTGCAGCTAATCACGATTTTACTGAGTCTTTCCTCCCTTTGTCTGCCCGGCGGAATAAGCAATATTTGGCTTCTGCCCTTATACTGGACAACCGCTTTTTTCACGATTATCTCCGGCCTGAACTATATGGCCAGGGGTATGAAGATCATCAACAGCGACGCGAAAAAATGATATTTGCCTTGACATCACTGTCTTTTCTTGTTAGAAAAAGCACCCTCTCCGAAGGGAGGGTTCCATGCAGGCACGTAGCTCAGGGGGAGAGCGCCATCCTGACGCGGTGGATGTCCAGGGTTCAAATCCCTGCGTGCCTACCATTATTAAAAATCACTTTGCCTGCTCCGATTGCCGGAGGGGCGGGGTGCGTTGTGCCGTCAACTGGGTCTTGAACGGACGGTTTTTTGGTGAGGGCATCATCGCTTAGTGCTGATGCCCTTTCTTCATAGGAAGCAAGCTATATGGTGCGACAGATAAGGATCACGCTGCCGGACGGAGAAGAGGTTATGACTCCGGCGGGGATTAAGGCAGGGGAAGCCCTCGCGGCCCGAGCGTACCTGAGCGCTACCTTTCCGGTGGCGGCAAGGGTGAATGGGACGCCGGTCGATCTGAGCCTGTCTCTGGAGGGAGACGCAATCCTCGAGCCGATCGATGCCGCTTCGGCGGAGGGTCTTTCGATTCTCCGCCACAGCATCTCCCACGTGATGGCCCAGGCGGTGCAGGAGACCTTCGCCGGCGCTCAGGTTGCCATTGGTCCCGCTACCGAAGACGGTTTCTACTACGATTTTGAATACGCCGAGGGTTTTACCCCGCAGGACCTCGAACGGATAGAAGCCAGGATGCGGGAGATCGCCGCCGCGGATTGCCCCTTCGAGCGCCGCGAGGTCAGCCGCGAGGAGGCCGTCGAGATCTTCCGGGGCAAGGGGGAACGCTACAAGGTCGAACTCCTCAACGATCTGCCGGCGGACGTAAGCAAGGTCAGCCTCTACACCCAGAACGGCTACATTGATCTCTGCCGCGGGCCGCATTGCCCGTCGACCGGGGTGCTTAAGGCCTTCAAGCTGCTCAATGTGGCCGGCGCGTACTGGCGGGGGGACGAGCGCAACAGAATGCTCCAGCGCATCTACGGGACCGGCTTCGCGACCCAGGAGGCGCTCGACGAACACCTGCAGCTTCTGGAAGAGGCGAAAAAGAGGGACCACCGCCGTCTCGGCAGAGAACTGGATCTTTTCCAGCTCAACGACGAGGCAGGCGCGGGACTGGTCATCTGGCACCCGAAGGGGGCCCTGCTGAGGACCATAATCGAGGACTGGGAGAGGAAAGAACATCTTAAACGGGGCTATGAGATGGTGATCGGGCCCCAGATCCTCAAGGCCGATCTCTGGAAGCGGTCCGGCCACTTCGATCATTACCGGGAAAATATGTACTTCACCGAGGTGGACGAGCAGAGCTACGGGATAAAGCCCATGAACTGTCTTGCCCACATGCTGATCTACAAGACGAAGATCCGATCCTACCGCGACCTGCCGCTGCGTTATTTTGAGCTGGGCACGGTTCTCCGCCACGAGAAGGCGGGGGTGCTCCACGGGCTGATGCGGGTGCGCCAGTTTACGCAGGACGACGCCCATATCCTCTGCACGCCGTCGCAACTCAACGGCGAGATCAGGGCGATCGCAGATTTCGTAGGCTATGCGATGGGCATCTTCGGATTCGAATACGAGGTGGAGCTCTCCACCCGTCCGGAGCATTCCATAGGGTCCGACGAGGACTGGGAACTTGCCACCAAGGCGCTCGAGGGTGCGCTGAAGGACGCCGGCATGGCCTACGAGGTCAACGAGGGGGACGGCGCCTTCTACGGGCCGAAGATCGACTTCAAGTTGAAGGACGCCCTGAAGCGCAAGTGGCAGTGCGCGACCATCCAGTGCGATTTCACCCTGCCGGAACGCTTCGATTTGCACTACGTCGGCGAGGACGGCGGGAGACACCGGCCGGTAATGCTCCATAGGGTGATCCTGGGCGCTATCGAACGGTTCATGGGGGTGCTCATCGAACACTACGCCGGCGCCTTTCCCCTGTGGCTGTCGCCGGTGCAGGTCGTTGTGCTGACCGTGACGGACAGCCACATACCCTACGGGCAGGAGGTCAGGGAGCGTCTCCTCGAGGCGGGAATTCGGGCGGAAGGGGATTTCAGGAACGAGAAACTGGGCTACAAGATCCGGGAGGCGCAGATTCAGAAAACGCCCTTCATGCTCGTGATCGGCGACCGGGAGGCGGCCTCCGGACAGGTGTCCCCCCGGCAGCGGGACGGCAGGAATCTCGGTTCGCTCGGGGTGGACGAGTTCATTGCGCTTGTCTGTAAACAATGGGCGCAGTTCAAATAACAGGCATCATTTCGGGAGGTGACCCATAGTTAAGGATTTGAGGATCAACCGTGAGATCAGGTCTGCGTCGGTCAGGGTGATCGATCCGGAGGGAAAGCAGTTGGGGGTAATTCCCCTGGCCGATGCCCTGGCGGAAGCGGTGAAGGCGGGTTTGGACCTGGTGGAGGTGTCGCCTACGGCGGCGCCGCCGGTCTGCAGGATCATGGATTACGGAAAGTTCCGATACCAGCAGAGCAAGAAGGTCCAGGTCTCCAAGAAAAGCCAGACGGTTATTCAGATCAAGGAGATCCGTCTCCGACCCAAGACGGAGGCCCACGATCTGGCGGTCAAGATCAGGCATGTCCGGAAGTTTCTTGACCAGCACAACAAGGTCAAGATCACCATGATGTTCCGGGGACGAGAGATCGCCTACACAGAGATCGGCAGGAAGATCATGGAGGACATCGTAAACACCCTCGCGGAGGGAGCGGTGATCGATCAGCATCCGAAGTTGGAGGGGAGGAACATGGTCATGATCCTCTCCCCGAAGAAATAGTTGTGCAAGAGAGGACCGGACCTTCCGGCGCAGGGCGGCCGGAAGGATTGGAGGGTTGTTTACAAAAGAACCGAAGAAAGGTTCGTATCTTAGAAGAGGAGTGATGGGATGCCGAAACTGAAAACACACCGGGGCGCTGCGAAGCGTTTTTCCGTGACGGGAACGGGACGGATCAGGCGGAACAAGGCCAACGCCAGGCACATACTGACGCCGAAGACAACGAAGCGCAAGAGAAACATGCGGAAAGCGGCCATTCTCGACAAGACCAACGAAAAGGCGCTTAAAAAACTGATCCCCTATCTGTAACAGGGCGATCGCTTGTCGCGATAAAGAAAAGAGCAGAGGAGAAAAGCAATGCCGAGGGTAAAGAGGAGCCTGACGGCTCACAAGAAGAGAAGGAAGATATTGAAGGCGGCCAAGGGATTTTTTCTGTCCAGAAGCAAGTTGCTCAGGACGGCGACCGAAGCGGTGAACCACGCGATGGCCTACGCCTATCGGGACCGGAGGGTCAGAAAACGCGACTTCCGGAAGCTGTGGATCGCGAGAATCAGCGCGGCCGCGCGTCTGAACGGAATCTCATACAGCCGCCTGATCGACGGAATGAACAAGGCGGATGTCGGGATAGACCGAAAGATCCTCTCCGAGCTTGCCGTTCATGATCCCCGGGGATTTTCCCAGATCGCAGCCATCGCCAAGGGTGAGCTTCAGGCATGAGGGAAGAGCTGAGGACGCTTCGGGCGCGAACTTTGGCCGAGCTCCTGAATGCCGGAACGGAAGAAGAACTCCTGGAGATCCGCACCCGGTGTCTCGGCAGGAAAGGTCTTCTGACGGGTCTGTTGCGCAATATCGCCAGCGTGCCTCCCGAAGAGAGACCGGAGTTCGGCCAGGAGTGCAATGAGGTCAAAGAGATCCTTTCCGCGCGGATTGACGAGCTCCTGGCGGCGCTGGCATCCGCAAAAAGGCAAGAAGTCCTCCTTGGCGAGAGGCTCGATATCACCCTCCCGGGCAGGGGCGTCCGCCACGGCCGTCTCCATCCGGTGACGCAGGTCAAGGAGGAGATCTGCCGCATCTTTTCCGGTCTCGGCTTTTCGGTGGTGGAAGGACCGGAAGTGGAGCTGGATTATTATAATTTCGAGGCGCTCAATATCCCCAAAGACCATCCCGCACGGGAGATGCAGGACACCTTCTACGTCGAGGACGACATCGTCCTGCGCACCCATACCTCGCCGGTCCAGGTCCGGATCATGGAAAAGGTTAAACCGCCGGTGAGGGTCATCTCCCCCGGACGCGTCTACCGCCGCGATTCGGACGTCTCGCACACCCCCATGTTTCATCAGATCGAAGGCCTCCTTGTCGACAGGGGGATCTCCCTGGGCGACCTCAAAGGGGTGCTGACCGCTTTTCTCAAACAGGTTTTCGGCGAGGATACGGCTCTGAGGTTCCGTCCAAGTTTTTTCCCCTTCACGGAACCGAGCGCGGAGGTCGATATCCGTTGCGTCATGTGCGGCGGCCGGGGATGCCGGGTCTGCGGGCAGAGCGGCTGGCTGGAGATACTGGGATCGGGGATGGTGGACCCCGAGGTGTTCAGGAACGTCGGCTATGACGCCGAGGAGTTCACCGGCTTTGCCTTCGGCCTCGGCCTCGAGCGGATAGCGATGCTCAAGTTCGGGATTTCGGACATCAGGCTCTTTTTTGACAACGAGATGAGATTCCTCGAACAGTTCTGATTTTTTAAAGAGTATTTCATATGTTAGTAAGTTTGGAATGGCTCAGGGATTATGTGGACGTGGATGTGCCGCCGGAAGAACTCGCCGAGCGGCTGACCATGGCCGGTTTGGAGGTGGACTCCCTCGCCGGGAGCGGCCCCGCCTTCCGCGGCGTCAGGGTGGCCAGGATCAATTCCGTCCAACCCCATCCGGACGCCGACAACCTGTCGGTCTGTGAAGTGACGACGGGCGAGGCGACCTATCCGGTGGTCTGCGGCGCAAAGAACATAAGCGCGGGCGACATCGTTCCCCTGGCGCCGGCAGGGGCGGCGCTGCCGGGCGGTTTGGCCGTACGCAGTACGAAAATCCGGGGCGAGCTCTCCGAGGGGATGCTCTGTTCCGAGGCGGAACTGGGAGTGGGCGAAGACGCCTCCGGGATCATGCTTCTGCCGTCCGACCTGACTCTGGGAAAAGAACTGGCGGATGTCCTCGCCCTGACTGACACGGTTCTCGACATCGGCGTTACCCCCAACCGTCCCGATTGCCTGTCCGTCATCGGCATTGCCCGCGAATGGGCGGCCATCTCCGGGAAGAAAGTCCGCTACCCATCACTCGCCGTGCAGGAAAGCAATCAGGACATCTCCGAGATCGCCGCGGTTTCCATCGAGGATGCGGATCTTTGCCCGCGCTACTCTGCCCGGATCATCAAGGGGGTTAAGATAGGGCCTTCGCCCTTCTGGATGAGGCGGAGGCTTGAAAAGGCTGGTCTGCGCCCGATCAACAATATAGTGGATGTGACCAATTTCGTGATGGTCGAAATGGGCCAGCCGTTGCACGCTTTCGATCTCAACTTTCTCGATGAAAACAGGATCGTGGTCCGCAGGGCGCGGGAAGGGGAGAGGTTCGTTTCCCTCGACGGCAAGGAAAGGACCCTCCGTGCCGACACACTGATGATCTGCGACGGTGTCAAGCCGGTGGCGATCGGCGGGGTTATGGGCGGACTCAACTCCGAAGTCCGGCCGGATACGGAAACGGTTTTTTTGGAGGGCGCCTATTTCAATCCTTCTTCCATACGCAGAACCTCGCGGGCGCTGGCCATGGGGACCGATGCCGCTTTCCGGTTCGAAAGGGGGATCGACCCGGAAGGGGTGCTCCGGGCGCTCAACCGGGCGGCCGGACTCATGGCGGAGCTTTCCGGGGGCGAAGTCCTGGCGAACGCGATCGATCGGTATCCCCGGAAGGTCGAGACGGCGCGTGACATCCCCCTGCGCTGCGGCCGGGTGCGCGACATCCTGGGCGCGGAGGTCCCTAGCGGGGAGATAGTCCGCATCCTCGAAAGTCTGGAGATGGAGGTTGCGCAGGACGGCAGTGAAGAATCTTTCCGGGTGACCCCCCCGACTTTCCGCGTGGATATCGCGCGGGAGATAGACCTGATCGAAGAGATCGCCCGCCTGCACGGATACGATCTCGTGCCGGTGACGATGCCTGCGGTGTCCGTTGCCGCCGGGATCACCGATAAAAAAAGAACGGTCGAGCAGCGGGTGCGGGAAATAATGGCCGGCGCGGGCTATGGGGAGGTGATCAACTACAGCTTCGTCGCCCCGCAGGCGGTCGATCAGCTTAGTCTCGACGGCGCGGACGAGAGGCGCCGCCAGGTGGAGATCAGAAATCCTCTGTCGGAAGAACAGGCCGTAATGCGGACCACCATGATCTACAGCCTCCTGCTCAACGCGAAAAGGAACGCTGCCGCGGGCCGTTTCGATCTGAAGATATTCGAGACGGGCAGGACATTCATCCGCTCGGAAGAGGGGAGGCTGCCTCAGGAATCCAACCGGCTGGCATGTCTGATTACGGGGCTCCGTTATGAGGACAGGTGGCATTCCCGCAAGTTGCGCGCGGATTTCTTCGATCTGAAAGGGTGCGTGGAAAATATCCTGGATGCCCTTCGGATACCCGCGCCGTCGTTCAGAGCCGATGTTCGGGAGGCGTTTCTGCATCCGGGGAAATCCTGCGGCGTCTTTTGCGGGGACAGGCAGATCGGTTTTCTGGGGGAGGTCCATCCGGACGTCCTGGCCCGCCTGGACCTGACCGGAACGATCGTGGCATGCGAGCTGGATATGGATCTCCTGGCGCAACATTATACGGGGAAGGCTCAGTTCCGCAGCCTGCCGCGTTTTCCATCAAGTTCGCGGGACGTGGCCTTTCTGGTTCGCCGCGAGACGGAGGCGGGGGAGCTGATCCGGCTGGCAACGGATTTTCATAAAGAATTACTTGAAAAAGTTCAAATATTTGATGTATATGAAGGCAAAAATCTCCCTGCGGGGATGAAGAGCCTGGGGCTCAGGTTTTCCTACCGGAGCGCGGAGGGGACTTTGACTGATGAAAAGGTCAACGAAATCCACGCCCGGATAGTGCAGGAGATAGTCCATTCGACGGGGGCGTCAATCAGATAAGAAAAGACAAATCCGCAACGACTCAAGAGGAGGGGGAAGATGACAAAGATCGACATTATTCAGAATGTGTACGAGAAGCTGGGATTTTCGAAGAAGGATTCGGCGCGGATAGTCGAGTCGGTCTTCGATATCATCAAGGACAGCCTGGCCAATGGAGAGAAGATCAAGATTTCCGGCTTCGGGAATTTTATCGTCAAGAACAAGAAATCCCGGCGGGGCAGAAACCCCCAGACCGGCGACGAGATCGCAATCTCGGCCCGGAAGGTGCTGACATTCAAGTCCAGCCAGGTCCTCCGCAAGGCGCTCAACGAATAACAGGCGGCGATTCCACGCAGGCGTGACGGGGAGCCGGGGTCGCCGGGCATGACATTGGGATTTGATTATGAACGGATCGATCCCCGATAAGTCCTTTTTCCGGATCGGCGAAGTCAGCCGGCTGCTGGACGTGCAACCCTACGTCATCCGTTACTGGGAATCGGAATTCAAAACGATCCGGCCGATCCGCACCCGCTCCGATCAAAGGCTTTACCGGCGAAAGGATGTCGAGGAGCTGCTGACGATCAGAAAACTACTCTACGAGGAGAAATTCACCATCAACGGGGCCAGGAAACGGCTCCAAAAGATGCGGTCGGGCGCGGACGTGGACGCCGGCGACAGGCGGGAAGAACTCCTGGCGGAGATAGAAGAGGGCCTGCGACAGATCAGGAAAATCGTCAGTTGATCCTGCCCGCTTTGCGGGTAAACTCGACAACAACAAGACAGCGCCCCATACCCGAAAAAAGGGCAGGGGCGCTGATTATTTTTCAGCCAAAATTATTTCTTGTTTGCCCGCTTGGAGGCCTTCAGCGGATTTATTTTCTGCGCCGTCTCTTTGATTTCCAGCTTCAGATGGGATGCCGTCGGGCATTTCCCGGCCCGCCATTTACCGGCCGGATCCGGATACACCCGGCAAAAACTGCCCGTTTCGCACACGATAACCTTGTTGCATCCTTCACACTTGTCGATGATGTCGTGGCAGCTGCCGCCGTTGAACCCGCAGCCCTTCTTCGTCATGAAGCCGCACTCTACGCCGCTCTTAATGGTTTGACAAATCATTTTCCTCTCCTTTTTTCGATTGATCAGTTCTTATTCTAAAAAAACCGACCCGCTTCCAAAACCAAGATCGTGGCCAAGTCGGGTCGGTTGATCCCTTACCAAGGGCGGCGCCTTGCTATCAAAAAAAAGCATGTCTGTCAAGAAAAATTCTACAGAAAATTTATGCAGGGGACCGATTGCAGGATAACGCAATAGACACAAAAGAAATTAATGTTAGGTCAATGGGTTGACTTCACCGACCTTTCATGTTAGGCAACGCCTGCAATGCTGAGCGTCAGTGTTGAATTTTCGGGCGACAGCGCCGGGGGGCGGATTTAATGAAGAGGTCCCTTCTGTTGAATGTCTTCATGCGGTCGCTGACCATTCAGGCTTCCTTCAACTTCTGGAGGATGCAGAACCTTGGCCTTGCCTTTTCCATGTTGCCGCTCTTACGTCCAGGGCAGGGAGATGAACGCCGGCGGGCGGCGCTGGCCAGGCATCTGCAGATGTTCAACACCCATCCCTATCTCGCCGCGCCGGTCATCGGCGCAGCGGCTAAGTTGGAGGAAGAGGGCAAGAGCGAGGAGGCGGATCGCCTCAAGAATGCCCTCATGGGGCCGTATGCAGCGATAGGGGATGCCTTCTTCTGGGGGGCGCTGCGAACCTTTGCCGCCGCCGCCGCCGCTATGCTGGCCTTCCAGGGGCAGATTGCGGCGCCGGTGGCGTTTCTTCTCCTCTACACTCCCGCGCACCTCTGGATCAGGGTGAAGGGGTTTGGGGAAGGTTGGCGCCGGGGAAAAGAAGGAATCGATTTCATCAGGGATCAGGACCTGCCCCGCGTCGGGGGAAGGATCAGAGGATTGTCGCTGTTCCCGGTCGGCGTCCTGGCGGCGACGGCCGCGGACATGGCCTGGCGTTCCTTGACTTTCCCCACAGAAATCCCGGTCAAGGCGGCGGCGCTTTCCCTGGTTCTGTTGTGCTTGCTGGGTGTTCGCAGGGGAATACCGCCGGTCATGATCCTCTACGGAACTGCCCTCTTGTGCATGGTGGCGTCCATCTGATATGGTACAATTAAGAACGTTCGAGATCACCAACCGGCTGGGAATTCATGCCCGGGCAGCCGCGAAGCTGGTCGAAACGGCCTCGCGCTTCCAGTCAGAGATCTTCCTGGAGAAGGACGGGATCGAGGTCAACGGGCGGAGCATCCTGGGCATCCTCACCCTGTTTTGTCCCCGGGGCAGCCGGTTGACGATCCGCGCCGAGGGCGAGGATGCCCTCGAGGCGATGGAGGCGCTCGCCAGCCTGATCGCGGGGAAATTCGGGGAGGGATGACGGGATGGCCGTCACGGCAGTTGACGGATCTGCGGGGACACGAGACGTTTATGGACGGGGATGATCAAAAAGAGACCATCGTGATGAGGGGGGTGGGCGTTTCGCCCGGCGTCGTCATCGGCAGGGCCTATCTCTTCGACCGCCTGGACACCCAGGTCCCCCTCTACAAGCTCAGCGACCCGTCCCTGATAGCGGGGGAAATCAGGCGGTTCCGGAATGCCCTGCGCGAATCGGAAAAACAGCTCCGCGAGATGAAGAACCGGCTTGGCGATCTGGGCGGGGGGATGGAGCCGCTCTACATCATCGACGTCCATATCATGATCCTGCGGGACCGGAAGTTCATCGACCGCACCGTCCATAATATCCAGGAGAAGAGCGTAAATGCCGAATGGGCCGTCCGGATGACCGTCGACAAGTACCGGGAGATCTTCGACAGGATGGAAGACGAATATCTCCGCGGGCGTATCGGCGACATCCAGTACGCAGGGCAGCGGATCATCGAGAATCTCAGTGAAAAGGACCGAACGGTCGCAGAGACCGGGGAGGGGTTCGTCATCATCGCCACCGACCTGTCGCCGGCCAGCACCGCGCAGATGAAGATCGACCGCGTGCTCGGGTTCGCGACGGACGTGGGCGGTAAGACCTCCCATACCGCGATTGTGGCCCGGTCGCTCGGGATACCCGCCGTGCTGGGTCTGGAGAATATCACCAGGTGCGTCCAGACCAACGACGACATCATCATCGACGGGTCCGCCGGGGTCGTGATCGTCCGTCCCCACCCGGAGGTCGGCAAGCGCTACGAAGAAAAAAAACGGCTGTACGAAAAGGCGCAGGACGATCTGCTGGATCAGGCCAAACTCCCCGCCGTGACAAGGGACGGCTTCAGCGTGGAGATCGGCGGCAATATAGAATTCGTCGAGGAGATCCCGTCCGCAATCGCCCACGGAGCGGACGGGATCGGGCTTTACCGGACGGAGTTTATCTACATCAACCGGAAGCAGCTCCCCGATGAGGAAGACCACCTTGCCAATTACCGTTCCGTGGTGGGCGTGGCGGGGCTTTCCTGGGCGACCATCCGCACCTTCGATCTGGGGGGCGACAAGTTTTTCCCCGGCGCCAAGCCCTCCCGCGAATTGAATCCGCAGTTGGGGTTGCGCGCCATCCGGTTTTGTCTGAAGGAGGTGGGGATCTTCAAGGTTCAGCTCCGGGCGATTCTCCGCGCCAGCGCCCGGGGCAAGCTCCGGATCATGTTTCCGATGATTTCGGGAATCGAGGAGATCCGCGCGGCCAAGCGAATCTTTTACGAGGTGAAGGACGAGTTGCTCGAAACGGGGACGGCGGTAGGCAACGATATCGAAATCGGGGCGATGATCGAGGTCCCCTCGGCGGTGATCATCGCCGAGGAATTGGCCAAGGAGGTAGATTTCTTCAGCATTGGAACCAATGACCTCATCCAGTACGCCCTGGCGATCGACCGCATCAATGAAAGGGTCACCTACCTTTACGAGCCCCTTCATCCGGCCGTCCTGAGCCTCATCAAGCAGGTCGTGGATGTCGGGCACAGGGCCGGGATCCGGGTGGCGATGTGCGGGGAGATGGCGGGCGATCCGGCCTACGCCATGATCCTGCTGGGACTGGAACTCGACGAGTTGAGCATGAATCCGCTGGCCATTCCCCGGGTGAAAAAGATCATCCGGGGGGCCACCTTAAGGGAGTCGAAGGCCCTCCTGAAAAAGGTGATGAGACTTCATTCCTCTTTCGAAATACGGGCGCTTGTTGAGGAGACCATGGGGAAACGGTTTCCGGATGAGTTTCAAAACAACGGTCAATGATTATGTCCCTCCTGTCGGCCATCCGGTCATGGACCACGGAGATCGGCGTCTTCCACGCGGGAAGCCTCTATCCCGAGGACAATTTCCCCCTCTCCTGGCTGGTTAGGAAGGTGTTCTCCAAGGTCCGGATCGCCGAGGAGACGGCGGAAGAGCTCAGGTCGCTCTCGGAAAAGGGCGTGGTTATCTATGCCCTGAAGAACAAAAGCCAGCTCAACAGCCTCATCCTCCGGGATCTCGCCGGGCGGAAGGGGATCCCGCGGCCCGTCTACTGCCACGGCATCAACATGCTCACCTGGCAGCCTTATTTGACGGGCCTCAAGGTCATCATGTCCCACCTCTCCCGGCGGCTATTCAAGCGGACCGAGCCTGATTCCGTCAGAGACGACCATCTCAGGCAGCTTGCCCTGGAAAAGAAGAGCTCCATCATCCATCTGGGATACTCGGAGATCTTCGAGAACCCCTTTGTGGAAGATGCCCTGTCCAGGTTGATGGAGGTTCAGGAAACATCCGTCACGCCGATCTTTCTCTGTCCGGAGCTGATCACCTACGGAAGGCGAAGGGAAAAGGAAGAGGAGAGCCTGATCAACATCCTCTTCGGCCAGACTGACGCCACCGATCCGCTCCGGCGTGTGATCACCTTTCTGAGGTACTCCAACAAGGCCTCGGTCATCTCCGCCGAGCCGATAAACCTCGCGGAGTTCCTGAAGGCCGGGGAGGGAATCCCCCGGGAGGAGCTGGTCCGCCAACTCCGCGCGGAGCTGATCGACCGGATCGACGAGGAGAAGGCCACGATCGTGGGACCGATCCTGAAATCCAAGGAAGAAATCATCGGGATGGCGCTCAGGGACAAGGGGCTCGTGGCCTTCATGGAGGAGACGGCGGCGCAGGAAAAGAAGAAAAAACGGGATTTCCTGGCCGTGCGGAGAGAAGCGAGAAAATATCTGGACGAGATTGCCTCCGATTACAACGAGATCTATGTCGAGATCTGGGAGAAGATACTCACCTGGCTGTGGAACAATATCTACGACGGCGTGGTTGTGGACACGGAAGGCATCGCGAAGATCCGCCAGGTATCCAAGAAAATGCCCTTTGTCATCATCCCTTGCCACCGGAGCCATATCGATTACCTCCTGCTGTCCTACATCTTCTACAAAAACAACATCCAAATGCCGTTCGTGGCGGCCGGCACCAACCTTTCCTTCTTTCCCATGGGCTATGTCTTCCGGAAATCGGGGGCCTTTTTCCTGCGCCGGAGCTTCCGGGGAAACGAGCTCTATGCCGAAACTTTAAGCCGATATATCAAGGTATTGCTGCAAGAGGGTTTGCCCCTGGAATTCTTCATCGAGGGCGGGCGCAGCCGGACGGGGAAGATGGTGATGCCCAAGTACGGTCTCCTGTCGATGATCATCCAGGCCTATCTGGAAAAGGCCTGTCCGGACCTGGCGGCGATCCCCGTCTATATCGGGTACGACCGGGTGATCGAGGAGAAGGCCTATCTCCAGGAGCTCGGCGGCGCCCCGAAGGAGAAGGAAAAGGCGACCGAGATGATCAGGAGCGGCAGGCTGCTCCGGAAACGCTACGGGCGGGTCTACATGAACGTGGGAGACCCCATCCTCCTGAAATCTTACCTCGCCGAGCAGGAAAAGCCCCTTGCCGAGATGAATGTCGCCGAGCGGCAGAGCCTCTACCGCCGGATCGGCTACAAGATCGTCCGGGCCATCAACCAGGTTTCGGTAGTCACCCCCTTCGCCCTCGCTTCGGCGGGGCTGCTCTGTTACGACAGGCGGGGCATATCCCACGGAGAGCTCGCCGATGTCGTGGAATCGTTCCATGATTATCTCTCCTTCCGGAAGGTCTCTTTCGCCATGACCTTTGCCGACCGGGAGGCAGCGATAGCCGAGGCGCTAAACCTGTTTGATCAATCGGATCTAATCTCGCGGATGGGGGCGGAGGAAGAGGAAGAAGTCGAGGAAATCGTCTATTCCCTCGACGACGACAAACGGATGAATCTCGAATATTACAAGAACAACATCCTACATTACTTTCTTCCGGCGAGCTTTGTAGCCTCCTCCATCCTGACAAACCAGGAGGACATGATTCCTCTGAACCGGATCAACGACGATTATGCCTTCTTCAAGCGGCTCTTCCGGCATGAATTCATTTTTGACGAGGTTAAAAAGGACCGGGACGAGGTCGGGGAAACCCTCGCCTATCTCCACAGTCGGGGGATGATCGCGGGTTTCGACAACGAGGAGAAAAGCTGGATCGAGGTGAAAGGACGGGGAAGAAAGAATCTTCTCCCCTTTGCGGGCCTGATTCACAACTATATGGAATCATACTGGGTGGTCGTCCGGGGCTGCTACTACCTGCGCAAAGGTCCGAAGGCGGAGCGGGACTGGCTGAAGGCCATCCGGGGGCTCGGGGCGAGGATGTACCGCAAGGGCGAGATCCGGAGGGCGGAGGCCCTGTCCCAGTCCAATTATCTGAGCGCGATCCGGTACCTCCAGGATGCTAATATAATTACCATGACGGAGGTCCAGGACAAGGGCGAAAAGCGGACCGTCAAGCGGCACGCCCTGACGGAAAACAGGGTACAGATGGAATCCCTCCGCCGCCGGCTCTTCAAGTTCCTTTAGGGACCTTTGAAAATCACGCTCCCTTAATAGAATAGAGGGCGGAGCGTCCCCTGTAGACGGCGGCCTCTCCGAGCTCATCCTCGATCCTCAGGAGCTGGTTGTACTTGGCCAGCCTTTCCGTCCGGGAGAGGGAGCCGCTCTTGATCTGCCCGCAGTTTGCGGCGACGGCGATGTCGGCCATGCAGGTGTCCTCCGTCTCGCCGGAGCGGTGCGAGATGACCGTGGTGTAGCCGGCCTCCCGGGCGCACTGGATCGTTTCAAGGGTCTCGCTCAGAGTCCCGATCTGGTTGAGTTTGATCAGAATTGAATTGGCCACGCCAAGCTCGATGCCCTTTTTGAGCCGGGCGGGATTCGTGACGAACAGGTCGTCGCCGACGATCTGGACCTTTTCGCCCAGCGTTCGCGTCAGGAGCCGCCAGCCGTCCCAGTCGTCCTCGGCCAGTCCGTCCTCGATGGAGACGACCGGGTACTTCTTCACCAGCTCCGCGTAGAACCTGACCATTTCCTCGGCGGTCCGCTCCGGTTTCTTCTCCGCGGCCAGGCGGTATTTCCCTTTCTTGTAGAAGGAGCTGGCCGCCGCATCCAGGGCTATGCAGCAGTCACTGCCGGGGGAGTAGCCGGCCTTCTCGATGGCGGTCGTGATCAGGACGAGCGCCTCCTCGTTGGATTTGAGATTGGGGGCGAACCCCCCTTCGTCGCCGACGGCCGTGCTGTAACCCTTGGCCTTGAGGATCGCCTTCAGATTATGGAAGACCTCGGCGGCCATGCGGAGGCCTTCCCTGAATGTCGGGGCGCCCACCGGCATGATCATGAATTCCTGGATGTCCACATTGTTGTCGGCGTGCTGGCCGCCGTTGATGATGTTGGCCATCGGCACCGGGATGTCCCGGGCGATGACGCCGCCGAGGTAGCGGTACAGGGGAAGATCCACGGCCGCCGCGGCCGCCTTGGCGCAGGCAAGCGAGACACTGAGGATCGCGTTGGCGCCCAAGGCGCTCTTGTTTTCCGTCCCGTCCAGGGCGATCATCTCCTGATCGATCTCCCGTTGATTTAGACAGTCCATCCCGATGATTTCAGGGGAGATTTTGTCAAGGACATTGCTCACGGCCTTCTGCACCCCCCTGCCGAGGTAGCGTGTTTTATCCCCGTCCCGGAGCTCCAGCATCTCGTGCTCCCCGGTCGAGGCGCCGGAGGGGACGGAGGCCCGCCCGACATTCCCGGAAAGCAGGGTCACCTCCGTCTCGACGGTCGGATTGCCTCGTGAATCCAGGATTTCTCTTGCATTGACGTTGATGATCTCGGTCATGATCGTCTCCTTCCTCTTCTCGACCAGGTCCGCTGATCGGACCTGACGCATTCCCTTCCGGGTGCAGGGCCGCGGCGGTTCATCCCCGCCGCCCTGCCTGCATCAGTATAACAATCGGGGGTGATTATCAAGTTGATTGTGGGCGCCGGGTGAGCGACAAGTCCGCGCGAAAGTCCCTTGCCATGCCGGGCGATCTCGGATAGAATCCGCCGGCGAAGTCGGGACAACAATCGGAAGGATAGAGACAAACCGTGGCAAAGAAGGAAACAGGGGAAAAGCCCATCTGTCAGAACAAACGGGCGAGAATCAGTTATTTTATCGACGAGACCTATGAAGCGGGGATCGCCCTCGTGGGGACGGAGGTGAAGGCGCTGCGCGACGGCCGGGCGAACCTCAAGGACAGCTATGCCTTGGTCAAGGACGAAGAAGTTTTCCTCTACGACCTCCACATTAGCCCCTATTCGCACGGCAACCGGCAGAACCATGAACCCCTGCGCGTCAGGAAGCTCCTGATGCACAAGCGGGAGATCCGGCGGCTGTACGGCAAGTCCCAGGAGCGGGGGCTTGCCCTGATCCCGCTCAGGATGTATTTCAAAAACGGCAAGGTCAAGGTGGAGATCGGCGTCGGCCGGGGGAAGAAGCTCTACGACAAGCGGGAGGACATCAGGCTCAAGGAGGACCGCCGGGCGATGGAGCGGGGCCTCCGGGCGAAGAACAGGGATTCGTGAGGCGGGCCGCGCCTCGCTCACTGACGCCGTTATCCCCGTCCGCCCGTTATAGGAACCCGACCAAGGGGAGAGCGGCCAAGGGTAACGCGATAATCCCGTTATGCGATCATCCTGTTATGCAATCATCCTTGACTTGAAGGGGAAAAAGACATATATTGCAGCCGTAAATCGTTCCTTCACATAAGCTTTACATCCACGGGGGCGTCACGGTTTCGACGGGGATGCGTGAAGCTGCATAAGCGTACCGAGGTTCCTGCAGGCCTCGTTAAACAGGCAGGAAAACATAATCGCAGACAACTACGATTACGCTTTAGCCGCTTAGTCGGCTAACGTCCTCCCGGTTTCGCCTGTCGGGCCGGTTCGGGGGCGTCATTAAGGCAGGATAACCGCTCTCTCAAGCCTGGGGGGAGAGAGGCGAAAAGCCAACAGGATAGCGGCGGAGGGATCCTGCTTCCGGGAGCCCTCAAGAGCGAAATTCAAAACAGAAGCTAAGTACGTAGAAAGTGCAGCGGAAGATTTCCGGACGCGGGTTCGACTCCCGCCGCCTCCACCAAGTTTGTATTAGTGAAATCAAATAGAATCCGATCCGTATAGATGTCCGGGGGCTCAACTCCCCAAGGCCGCCACTCCGTAATGGTCTGGGCACTTGAAAAGAGTCGCCCTGCCGGGTCCTGATCTTTCTGCCGAATGTCTGTCTCCGGCGATCAACCCACGTCAATTCCCAACCTTAAGCGAAATGAAAAGACAAGACAATTAACGATGATGCCTGTAGATAATATTTCTCAACAAAATGTTATCATTGGTTACTTTGAAATGTTTTATTAAATAGAGATTTTTTTGACAGATTGTATTTATCAATGTATGCAAATTCAAAAGGTTGTTTGCGGGGCGTGGGATTCGGATCCACACACAGGGACAGGTCGGGCGTGCCTTCAAGGTTGAAATTGGGAACCAAATTTAATCACACCAGGGGAGCGTATGCGGTAAACAAAAAGGATTGATCTGACAAATTTTGTCCTCAGAGGAGAGGGAGAGATGACGAAGGCATTGGAGGGAATAAGGGTCGTAGAGATCGGGGCGGCGGTCGCCATGCCTATTGCCGGGATGCTCATGGGGAGTTGGGGGGCGGAAGTCATCCATGTGGAGCCCCCAGGCGGCGGCGATATGCAGCGGTACGCGGGCCATCGCCTCAGCGCGTGGACGCAATACAGCGAGATCAATTATCTCTGGGAGCATGTGGACCGGAACAAGAAAAGCATCTGCGTCAATCTGGCGACTCCCGAGGGACAGGAGATCATCTACAAACTCTGCGAGCAGGCCGACGTTTTCATGAACAATCTGCGCCCCTATGAGATGGGAAAGTTCAATCTGACCTACGAGTCGCTGGCGCGGCGGAATCCGAGGCTCATCTACGCCAATCTGACGGGATACGGCCTCAAGGGACCGGAGAAGAACGCGGGCGGCTACGACTCGGTGGCCTTCTGGGCGCGAAGCGGGGTCATGGAGATGATGCATGATCCGGACCAGGCCCCGAACATTTCCCGGGGCGCCTACGGCGACAGCATCTCCTCCCTGAGCCTGCTGGCGGGGGTCATGACGGCGCTGTTCGTCCGGGAGCGCACGGGGATCGGCCAGCAGGTGGAGGTCTCTCTCTACAACACGGCCGCCTGGGTCCTGGGATTTGATATCACGGGATGCCTGGTCACCGGGAGAGACGCCGTGCGCCCCCAGCGAAAAACCATGGCCAATCCGATTCGCAATCACTATCCCACCAAGGACAACCGCTGGATCATGCTGGGGATGACCAACGCCCAGAACTACTGGCCGGAATTCTGCAGGGCCATGGAACGGCCGGAGTGGGAGAACGACCCGAAATACGCGACCTTCGAGGCGAGGCAGCAAAACGCGGCGGAGCTGGTGGGCCTCATCGAGGGGATCTTTCTGACCAGGACCTATGCGGAGTGGCTGGAACATCTGGGCAAGTACAAGCTGGTCTGGTCGCCGGTCTGCACGCCGCTGGAGGTCACGCGGGACGAACAGGCGATAGCCAACGATTTCTTCGGCGAGATGGAGCTCCCTTCTCACGGCAGGATCAAGGTCCTCAACAACCCCATCAAGCTCTCCAAGACCCCCGCCGGTATAAAGTGCCGGGCGCCGGAGTTGGGGGAGCATACCGCCGAGCTGATGGCGAAACTCGGATATCGGGAAGGAGAAATCCGGAAAATGAAGGAGGCGGGTGTCATCGGATAGGACTCCGGCCCCGGACGGCGAATCTCGTGAACAATAGGGCGATGTTGAGATCAAAGACGAGGGGCGCTTACATGATAAAAGAAGGGTTTTCGCAAAAGAGGACCGCCAAGGAGAGGGCATTTCAGGTTCTCAAGGAAAGGATCATGCGTCAGGAACTTCGCGCCGGCGATCCTCTGCCTGAGGTCGCCATCGCCAAGTCCCTCGGCGTCAGCCGCACCCCGGTCAGGGAAGCGATCCTGCAAGCGAAAAAGGCGTTGATCGAACACATGGAGAACATGTATAACATCCTCACCCGGATCATCGTTTAAGAGGAAAACGATCATGTCAGACAAGCAGCGGGGAGAGGTGAACATGCCCGGCGGGCCGCTTTCGTCTTCTCCGCCGACCGCCGGCGGCGGCGCCGGGACGGGGAAACGTCCGCACGGGCAGGAGGATTATCTTGCCGGGCTGGGCGCGTACCGTCGGCTTGTCGATGCGGCCCTGGAGGATATCAGACGCGACCGGATCATCCCCCGCATCAGGGAAAAGGATTACACCGTTTGGGGGACCGGGCCGGCCGAGATCGCCAACCGCCTGGGCTGGCTGGACAGTCCCGAGGCCATGGCCGTAAACGTCGCACGGTTGGAGGCGTTTGCCGAAAAGGTCAGCGCAGACGGATTCACCGACGCCCTGCTCCTCGGCATGGGCGGCTCCAGCCTCGCGCCGGAAGTATTTTGCAAGACCTTCGGCGTGCGGGACGGCCGCCTCGACCTAACCGTGCTGGACAGCACCGATCCCGGCGCCGTTCTGGCCTGCGCTGAGGCGCGCGACGCGGGGAAAACCCTTTTCATCGTCTCCACCAAATCTGGCGGCACGGTCGAGACCTTCTCCCTGTTCAAGTTCTTCTACAACCGGGTTGCCGAACGGGTGGGGACCGGACGCGCCGGGGCGCACTTTGTCGCCGTCACCGACCCGGGCAGCGGGCTCGCCGAAACGGCCCGGCGCCTCAGCTTCCGGGAGATTTTTCTCAACGATCCCGACATCGGCGGCCGCTACTCCGCGCTTTCCTATTTCGGACTGGCGCCGGCGGCCCTGGTCGGCGTGGACCTGGCAAGGTTGCTGGAACGGGCAAAAAAGGCGGCCGGCGAGTGCGGCGGCGATCTTCCGGCCGCCGGCGGGAATCGCGGGGCCGAATTGGGCGCAATCCTGGCAGAGCTGGCCAGGGCCGGCCGGGACAAGATGACGCTCGTGACCTCGCCCTCCCTGGCCTCCTTCGGGGACTGGGCCGAACAGCTCATCGCCGAGAGCACCGGCAAGGCGGGAAAAGGCATCCTGCCGGTGGTGGGCGAACCGGTCGGCGCGCCGGAGGTCTACGGCAACGACAGGCTTTTCGTCTATCTGCGCCTGGAAGGAGAAACCGGACAGGACGCCGCCGTCCGCGCCCTCGAGGCCGCCGGCCACCCGGTGGTGCGTCTCGCTGCGGGCGACCTCTACGATCTGGGGGGGCAGTTTTTCCTCTGGGAGATGGCGACTGCCGTGGCGTGCCAGCGGCTGGGGATCAACCCCTTCAACCAGCCGGACGTGGAGGCATCCAAGGTCCTGGCCCGCCGGATTGTCGCGGCGTATGCCGCGGGCGGCAAGTTGTCTGCAGGCGAGCCCGCGCCTTTCTCCGGCGAGACGCTCGCTGCATTTCTGGCGCAGGCCCTGCCCGGCGATCCCACAACCGGCAAAGGACGCAGCTACATTGCCCTGCAGGCCTATGTTCAGCCGACAGCGCGAACCGATGCCGCGCTGCGGGCGTTGTGCGTCAGGCTGCGGGATGCCACCCAAATGGCCACTACGGCCGGATACGGACCGCGCTTCCTGCACTCCACCGGCCAACTGCACAAGGGCGACGCCGGCTGCGGCCTGTTCGTCCAGTTTACGGCGGAAGATGCGCGCGACGCCGCCATCCCCGACGAGGCAGGCGAGCCTGGATCCGCGCTTACCTTTGGCGTCCTCAAGACGGCCCAGGCCCTGGGCGACAGGGAGGCGCTTGCGGCCGCCGGGCGCCGCGTTATCCGCTTCCACCTGGGCGCTGATCCGGCGGGCGCGATCGAGGCGCTTGCCGCCGATGTATGAAAATCTACCTGTGGTACTTGCGGATCACCGCCGTGACGACCCCGCCGAGCCTGAACTCGTTTTGGGGCGTGATAAGAGGGTATTTCGGGTTCGCTGCCTCGAGAACCGCCTGTCTCCCGCGCTTCCGGAAGTACTTCATCGTCCATTCCCCATCGACTTCGGCGATCACAACATCGCCGTTTTTGGGTTCCCGCCCTTTTTCGACGACGACGAGGTCCCCCTCCCTGATTCCCTCGCCGGTCATGGAATCGCCGCTGACCTGCAGCAGGAAAGACGACTCCGGTTTCGTGATCAGATATTCGTCCATCGACATGATGTCGCAGAGCGCCTCTTCCTCCGGCGAGGGGAAGCCCGCCTGGACGGACCCGACCATGGGGACGGCGAAACAGCGGTTTTTCATGGCCAGGCGGCCCTTCTCGCTTTTCTCGAGGATGCCGGCGGCGATGAGCTTGTTGATCCAGAAATGGACGACGCTCTTCGACCTGACCCCTAACAGGGGGATCATTTCGGCGTAGGAGGGCAGACGCCGCTTCTCCCGGAAGAAGGCGGCAAGGATTTTCTGGACCGATTGCAGCGAGCGTTTTTCTCTCATGGCCGCCGTATATAGAACCGTCGTTCTATTGTCAAGGGGAAAATGATAGGAGAGGTGTAAAGATGAAAAGATGGATGGGCAAGCGGCTGGGGCTGGCCCTCGGCGGAGGCGGCGTGCGGGGCTTTTCCCATATCGGCGTCCTGAAGGTTCTTGAGCGGGAAGGGATCGATGTCGATCTGATTGTGGGCACGAGCGCCGGCGCGCTTGTCGGCGGCGCCTATGCGAGCGGATCTTCGCCGCTGGAGCTCCACCGGAAGGTCGACGCCTATATCAACAGCCCCGAATTCCAATCCTCGGCCCTAAAGGCGGTCGGCCTGACCGTGAGTTCCTCGGCGCCGACCTTGTGGAAAAAGGTCCAAAAAGCGGTCCGGCTCAGGTATTACGCGCTCAGCGCCTTCTTCAGGCCGGCGATTCTCCCCCTGGCCGATTTCGAGGCCCTCATCAATCACTTCCTTCCCGACATCGATATCCGCGCCACCAGGATTCCGTTTCGGGCCGTGGCGACGGATCTGATCAGCGGGGAGAAAATCGTCATGTCGCGAGGTTCTCTGAGAAAGGCGGTTCTGGCCAGTTGCGCCGTTCCCGGCGCCGTCGATCCCGTCCATCTGGGGGATTGGCTGCTTGCCGACGGCGGGATCACGAGCGTCGTCCCCGTCCTGGCCGCCCGCCGGGAAGGCGCGGACGTCGTGATTGCGGTGGTGGTGGACAGGGAGAGCAAGATGTCCGGTCAGTTTGAAACCGCCCAGGAGATCTTGTCCCGGGCCGCGGATATTACCTCTGACAGGCTGGAAGAGGCGGAACTGCAACAGGCCGATGTGGTGATCCGGCCGCGGATAGGGGATTTGCACTGGGCCGATTTCAGCCGTGCGGGCAGTCTGATCCAGGAGGGAGAAACGGCGGCGCGGATCGCCCTCAAGGATATCCGCAGGGCGATTCCCCTCTATAAGAAGTTGCTGCATGCGATCGGGAGACTCTCCCCCCGGAAGCGATGAGAGGGGGCATAAAAGCCGGCGGGGACCCGGAATGGGACCGGTGCCGGATCAAAGCTGCCCCGGACTTGATCCGGGGTCCGGCATGACAGTTTTTAACATGTTGATTTGCCGGAGCGGCAAGCCCGCGGGCGCGGTTCAGCCGGCGGTGGAATGCGAGAGCCATCTCTGCATCCGGGCCTGCTCCTCCCCCCATTTCCCCGCGAGACGGAGTTCGAGGAACGACCGGAAAAGCAGGTCCATCAGACCCGCCGCCTTTTCGATCAGATAGATCCTCTCGAGAATCTGGGCCTCCCGGTCGGTTTCCCCCTCCTCGCCCTCCGCGGCGACCGGCAGCTTCAAGGACTGGAAATGAAAGCGGTCCGCCTTGAAGGTGAACTCCCATTCCGCCCGGTCGTGGGCCATCTTCAGGCGCGCCGCCGTGATCTTTTTCCCCTGCCGGAGGGCTTCCTTGCCTTCCTTGAGGTCGGCGTGCATCCCTTGGCAGACCACGGTTTCGGCATAGTCTCCGTCGCCGGATTCGAGGACCAGGCGCCTTACAAAGCCGACCTCGCCTTCGCCCGCGCCGGGGATCATTATCGTCCCGTTTCGCTCCTCGCTCTTGAACCACAGCCAGGTGAGGAATTCCCGGCCGATCGTCAGGGAATCGACCATAGGCAATTCTTCTTCCCACGGCACGCAGGGAATAAGGGAAAGCGAGAAGGATTCCTTGAACAGCCCCTGAAGTTCCGCGACGACCTTGTCGCACAGGGCGCCGAAGATCAGGGTGTTGTCCGGCACGTTCCAGCAGACCTCGTGGAAGGAGGGGATCGGCAGGCTTTTTCCCAAAAGCTCCAGACGGACGCTCTCCCGGATTGCCTCGCGCTGTTCTCGGTAAAGCTTCTTCTGGCCGGTTTCGGCGAGCTTTTCCCTCTCGGCCTCCATGATCCGGAGTTTCAGAAGGGAAGGGGCGACCGACTTCCTGTCGATCCTGAGGCAGAAGAGCATATACCGCCCCTGCGCATAGGAGGCGTACGGGAAATCGGTCTCGAGAACATTTTCCAGGGAGGTCCAGCCGGACGCCTGCTCGTCGGCGGTCCGCCAGATTTTCTGGAAGGCATAGCGCCTGATCCGTTCCTGGAAGAAGTCCGGGAAGCGATCCGGCAGAGCGCCCCCGATGCGGTATCTGGAAAAGGTGAGAGATCCCTTGATCAAGCCCATGCCGATCTCCTTTCGTGCGGGCGACATTACCCGGATCGAGCCGCCCTGTCAAGCTCGATGCGGTTGAATGCATCATCCGCATGGACACCCGGGGCGTTTTATGATAATGAAGGGCGCAAATCCGATCCAAGGCGCTTCGATGCTTATTAAAAAAGTCGGAATCATCGCCAACATCGCCAAGGAGAAATCGCCCGGATACACCGCCTCCCTTCGGGAGTGGCTGCTCGGACGGGGTCTGGAGGTCTATCTGGAGGAGGGGATTGCCGCGCTGATCGGCGGCCTGCCGGGCGTCGAGAGAAGGAAGCTCTGGTCGCTCGCGGATCTGATCGTCGTGTTCGGCGGGGACGGGACGATCCTGAGAACGGCCCGCCTGGTCGGGGAAAGGGACGTCCCGATCGTAGGGATAAATCTCGGCGGGTTCGGATATCTCACCGAGGTGGAGCTGAGCGAGATGTACGAGGCGATGGAGGCGATTCTCGCGGGCGATTTCCAGGTCGAAAAGAGGATGATGCTCGCCGTGAATATAAGCGGCGGGGAGGAGACATTCCGGGACGGGAAGGTCCTCAACGACGTCGTCATCAATCGGGGGAATCTCTCCCGGATCGTCGAACTCGAGACGACAGTCGACGGCCGTTATCTGGCGACCTTCAAGGCCGACGGCCTGATCATCTCGACGCCGACCGGCTCGACCGCCTACTCGCTCGCTGCGGGCGGCCCCATTGTCTTCCCGGAGCTCTACTCGATCATCATCAATCCGATCTGTCCGCACACGCTGACGAACCGGCCGCTCATCCTGCCGGACAGCGCGGAGATCGAGGTCACGCTGCGGACCAAGGAAGAGGGAGCGACCGTGACCCTCGATGGACAGGTTTCTCTGCCTGTGAAGTCCGGGGACAGTGTTACGATCCGGAAATCGCAGCACGTCACCACGCTGGTCTCCTCTCCCCACCGGGGCTATTTTGAGATTCTGAGGACAAAATTGGGGTGGGGCGGCTCCCAGACGGGGGCGGCCGGGAAGAGGCAGGATGCTCAAGGAACTGAACATCCGTAATTTTGCTATCATCGATGAGTTGCAGGTAACCTTCGCAGGGGGCCTGAACATCATCTCCGGCGAAACCGGTGCGGGCAAATCGATCCTCATCGGGGCGGTGGGTCTTCTCCTGGGCGATCGCGCCAACGCCGACATGATCCGCTCTTTCGAGGACGCGGCGGTCGTGGAGGCGCTCTTCGACGTCGGCGGGCAGCGGAAGCTGAGCCGGGCGATCAACGAGATGGGATTCGGCGACGGGGAGGAGATAGTCGTCCGGCGGGTGATCTCCCGTTCGGGGAAAAACAGGGTTTACATCAACGGCGCCCTGGCGTCGCTGTCCTCGCTCGCGGCGCTGGGAGAATCGCTTATCAACATCTGCGGGCAGCACGAGCACCAGTTGATCCTCGACCCGGAGAGTCATACGGACATCCTCGACGAGTTCGGCGGTCTGCTGGGCCTGCGTTCGTCTTACCGGGAGGCATACGACCGGTACCGTTCTCTTCTCGAGAGGCGCCGCGCGCTGGAGGAGCTCCGCAGAAAAAAGGAGGAAAGGGAGGACCTGCTCCGCTTTCAGAGCGGGGAGATCTCCGCGGCCGGCATCCGGCCGGGAGAAGACGCCGCGCTTGCCGAAGAGAAGAAAATACTGGCGAACGTCCAGAAACTAAGGGATTTCGCCTCAGCCGCCTATGAGACGCTATACGGGAAAAGCGGTTCGGTGCTGGCGGAATTGCGCGGCGCGGCGGCGGCTGTCAGGGAGATAGGGAAGATAGATGCGTCGCTGGGGCTGGCGGGGGAGGACCTCGATGAGCTCTACTACCGGCTCGAGGATGCCGCCCTTGTTCTGCGCGACTACCGGACCCGCCTGTCGTTCGAACCGGCCCGCCTGGAGGAGGTGGAAGAACGGCTGGAGATTCTCGGACGCCTGAAGAGGAAATACGGCGGGACGCTCGATGCCGTCCTGAAAAGGCTGGCGGAAGCAGAGGAGGAACTGGCGAACATCGCCTCCCTGGAGGATCAGACGGAGACCCTCGCGAAGGAAATCGCCCGGGAAAAAGAGACCGTTCTGAAGGCGGCGGGCGAGCTCTCCGCCCAAAGACGCGCCGCGGCCGCCGCCCTCAAGGCGGCCGTCGAGACCGAGATCGGGACCCTGGGAATGGCGAATGCGCGCTTCGCAGCGGTCTTTAGCGATCCCCCCGCCGGCGGCGGGGATGAACAGCTCAACGAGAAGGGGGCGGACGACCTGGAATTCTATCTGTCGGCCAATGTCGGGGAGGAGATGAAGCCCCTCAGGGGGATCGCCTCCGGCGGCGAGCTTTCCCGGATCATGCTGGCGCTCAAGAAGGTCCTGGCCAGGACCGGCTCCGTGGGGACGATAGTTTTCGACGAGGTGGACAGCGGCATCGGCGGCGCCACGGCGGAGATCGTGGGACAGAAGCTCCGGGAGGTCTCCCGCCACCACCAGATCCTCTGTATCACTCATCTGCCGCAGATCGCCTGCCGCGGGGACAGGCATTACCTGGTCGCCAAGCGGGTCGCCGGGGAAAGGACGAACACTTCCGTTGCCCTCCTTGGCGAGGAAGGACGCCTGGAGGAGATAGCCCGGATGCTGGGCGGTGTGGAGATGACCGAAAAGACCCGCGCGCACGCGCGGGAGATGTTGGTTGCGGCTCGCGAACCCTGAGGAGTGAGGAACACGAGGAGCGATGAATGCTTAGAAAAGCCCGGATCGGCGATGTCAAGACCATTCACCGGCTGATCAATACCTCGGCGGGGAAGGGGGAGATGCTTCCCCGTTCGCTGATGGATATCTACGGCAGCCTGCGGGATTTCTGCATCTACCAGGATGATGGTAGCGGCGAGATCCTCGGAATCTGCGCGATGAGCATCGTCTGGGAAAACCTGGCGGAGATCCGTTCCCTTTACGTGGACGAGCAGCGCAGGATGGAGGGGATCGGGCGGATACTGGTGGAGTCCTGCATTTCCGAGGCCATCACGCTGCAGCTCTTCAGGATCTTCACGCTGACCTACAAGCAGGGTTTCTTCGAGAAGCTCGGCTTCCAGAAGGTAAGACGCTCCACCCTCCCCGAGAAGATCTGGTCGGATTGCTTCCGGTGTTCCAAATATCCGGATTTCTGCGATGAAGTCGCCATGGTCCTGGAGCTCTGAGATATGCGGAACGATTGGCGCTTCCGGGACCTGATTTTTGCCTGCGCTCTGCCGGCCATCGTTGTTTGCGTCCTGTTGATTTTTTTCCTGTCGGGATGCGCCGCACGGGTCGCGAAACCGGCGCCGCGGCCGGCGCTGCCGCCGGCGGTGAAGTCCGTTCCCCGGCCGCCGCCCGTTCCCGCGCCTCCTCCGAAAATAACCGTCCCGCCGGATGTTCCCAAACCTCACGTTCTCTCCCCCATGCCGAAATCCCAAGGCCGGCTCGTCCGCTTGACCCCCGAGCAGCTTCCCGCCTTTGCCGACGACATGGATTTGACCTCCCTCGAGGCGGCCATCGAGAAGAGCCTTCGGTTCTACAGCCGGACCGCCGGAAACGGTTCTTTCCCGATGGATGACTCGCAGGTTACGATAGAGGACCTGCGGGTGTCTCTTATCGCCATACAGGAGATCCTGAGGGGCGATATGTCAGTCGATGCCAGGCAGGCGCTCATCGCGGAGACTTTCGATGTCTATCAATCGACCGGCCTGGACGGGGAAAATAACGTCCTGTACACGGGCTACTTCGAACCGATCCTGGAAGGCTCTCTGATCAGGACGGAGCGGTTTCGCTATCCGGTGTACCGGGCGCCGGACGACGCCATCCGGGTCAATCTCGGCCGGTTCGGGGAGAAGTTCGCCGGCGAGCAGCTCGTCGGCCGGGTGAGAAACGGCGAGCTGATCCCCTATTACAAGCGGGGCGAGATCGAGGATATGGGTTCTCTGGCCGGCCGGGGCCTCGAGATCGCCTGGGTGGACGACCGGGTTGACTTGTTTTTCCTTCACATCCAGGGGTCGGGCAAGATCAGGCTTCCGAACGGGGAGATCCTCCAGATCGGCTATGCGCTCAAGAACGGGCATCCCTACAGGAGCGTGGGGAAACATCTCATCGAAACGGGCAGGGTCCAGGCCCAGGGCGGTTCGCACCGCGCAATCAAGAAATATCTGAGGGAACACCCGGAGGAGCTGTCGGAGATTTTCAATCACAACGAAAGCTACGTCTTCTTCCGGGCGCTCGAGCGGGGTCCGGTCGGGGCCATCGGGGAGATCCTCACGCCGGGGCGGTCGATAGCGACCGATGCGGCGGTCTTTCCGCGGGGGGCGTTGGCCTTCATCCGGGCCAGAAAGCCGGTCTTCGACGGGGAAGGCAACATCGCGGCCTGGGCGCCCTTCACGCGTTTTACCGTCAACCAGGACGCAGGAGCGGCGATCAAGGGAGCCGGGCGCGTCGATCTGTTCTGCGGAACGGGCGACGAGGCGGAGATGCTGGCGGGGAGCCTGGCGGAGCGAGGCGCTCTCTACTTTCTGGTGAAGAAGAGGCCGCATAGCAGCGCAGCCAAGTAACGCCGGGCGGCGGGCTGTAAAACAACCGTCCCTTCTGAGCTGCCGTTTATCGTCCGGTTATTCCCTTTAGAAATACTGCAATTTTTTCTTGATTGTTGTTTTTCTTTGTGTTAGGGATGGCCTCAAGTTCGGCGTTATATGCAGGTTATTGAAAAGCCTTGACAATTCTAAGCATGACCAATTGGACGTTTGACCACCCGGCGGGGTGGCGAAGAGGTGCTGTTCCTTAAAAAACTTTTGACGAAAGGGGGAAAGGAAGGAATGACGAAGGCAGAATTGATTGCAGCAATGGCGGAGGGTGCAGGGGTTACGAAGGCAGCCGCGGGGAAGGGGCTGGAAGCTTTTGCCGCAGCCGTAGCCAAGGAGCTCAAGAAGAACGGCAGACTCGGACTGGTGGGCTTTGGAACGTTTTCCGTGGTAAGGAGGAAGGCGAGGGAAGGGCGGAATCCGCAGACCGGAAAGACCATCAAGATCGCGGCCAAGAAGGTCATCAAATTCAAGGCGGGCAAGGCTCTGGCCGACAAGGTAAAATAAAGGCTTTATTGAAGAGACCAAACCGGAAAGGCCTCCATGTCGGATAATGGAGGCCTTTGCCTGTAAAAAGGGGCTGTTCGCGGCCTGCCGGGGGGCCGGATGATCCGGGGATTAGCCCCGGGCCTGTCCCGATGACGCGCGAGGTGTTGCTTGACAAGAAAAAGAATTTTGAGCGGGATGAGGCCGACGGGGAAGCTCCATCTGGGCAATCTCCACGGCGCGCTTTCCAACTGGATCTCCCTCCAGAATCACGGCGGTTACGACTGCTACTACTTCGTCGCCGACTGGCACGCCCTGACGAGCGACTATTCGACCACGGACGATATCAGGGCCAACACCCTCGATATGGTCATCGACTGGCTCAGCGCCGGCATGGACCCGGCAAGAAGCACCATCTTCATCCAGTCGGCCATCCGGGAACACGCCGAGCTCTTCGTTTTGCTCTCGATGATCACGCCCCTGGCCTGGCTGGAGAGGAACCCGACCTACAAGGAGATGAAGGAGGAACTTTCCGGCAAGGACCTCTCGACATTCGGCTTCCTCGGCTATCCCGTTCTCCAGGCGGCGGACATCATCATGTACAAGGCCTACGGCGTTCCGGTCGGCCTCGATCAACTCCCCCATGTGGAGCTGACGAGGGAGATCGCCCGCCGTTTCAATTTTCTCTACGGCGAGATCTTCCCCATCCCCGAGCCGCTCCTTACGGAAGTCCCGAAACTCCTGGGAATCGACGGAAGGAAGATGAGCAAATCCTACGACAATTCGATATTCATCAGCGACCGGGGCGACGTCCTGAAGAACAAGGTCGCGGCGATGTTCACCGATCCCCAGCGCCAGCGCCGGACGGATCCCGGCCGGCCGGAGCTGTGCAACGTCTTCACGTTTCACCAGCTCTATTCCGCCCCGGAGGCGGTTGAGGAGATTCCCACTGCCTGCCGGAACGCGGCCATCGGCTGCATCGAGTGCAAGAAGCGCCTGGCGGAGGCGATTGCGGCGGGCATGAGACCGATCCATGAACGCCGGGAGCATTACCTGAGCCATCCCGGAGAGGTTCGGGCAGTCATAAAAGACGGCACGGCCCGGGCCGCCCGGATCGCGGAGGCGACGCTCGCCGAGGTGCGGGAAGCCATGAAGATCCGCCATGAATTATGAGATCAAATTAGACATCTTCGAAGGTCCGCTCGATCTTCTGCTGTATCTCATCCGGAAGAACGAGATCGACATCTACAATATCCCCATCGCCCTGATTGCCGAGCAGTATCTGGTCTATCTCGAGATAATGCGCTCGCTCAATCTGGATCTGGCCGGAGAATATCTGCTGCTGGCCTCGACCCTCGTCCATATCAAATCGAAACTGCTCCTGCCGCCGGCCGAGGGGGATGACGATCAGGAGGAAGGGGAGGACCCCCGAGCGGAGCTCGTCCAGCAGCTTCTGGAATACCAGGCATTCAAGGAAGCGGCCCTCCGGCTGGAGGGCCGGCCGCTCCTCGAACGCGACGTCTTCAAGCGGGGCGCGCCCTGGGAGGCTGAGCCCGCTCCCGAAGAAGAGGCGATGATCGAGGTCGGCATTTTCGAGCTCGTGGAGGCCTTCCGCCGGATCATAGCCGGCCTCGAGAGCCCGGAGCAGTTGGCGATCGACGCTCAGAAGATGTCCCTTGCCGACCGCATCAATGAGATCATGGAGAGGCTGTCCGAAGAAAAACAGGCGACCTTTGCCGAACTGCTCGGCGAGAAGGCCGACCGGCGGCGGATCGTATACACCCTGCTGGCGATCCTCGAACTCATGAAGCTCCGGATCATCAGGGCCTTCCAGGCAGGACCCTTCGGCGCGATCAGGCTGTTCCTGGCCGTGGAGGAATGATTTTCGCGCGCCTTGCCTGCGGCCTTTTTACGAAGCGTCCGGTTTTTGGGGGACGAGGGTGTGTCGTCTTGTGAATGGAGAATGACGGATATGGAGGAGAAGATTGCTATCATCGAGGCGCTTATCTTTGCTTCCGAAACGCCGCTGACGGCGGAGCGGCTGATGGAGATCATGCCCGAAGCGGACAGGAAAGAGATCGTTTCGCTCCTCGGCGGGCTGGTTCTCCAATACGAGCAGCGGGGGGGTGGGATCTGCCTTCGGGAGGTTGCCGGCGGCTTCCAGTTCCAGACGAGGGCCGAGCTGGCCCCCTGGATCAGGAAATTGAAGGCCGTCCGTCCGGCGATGCTTTCCCCGGCCGCCCTGGAGACACTGGCCGTGGTTGCGTACCGCCAGCCGCTCGTCAAGGCCGAGATTGACCGGATCAGGGGTGTGGATGCCAGCGGCGCCCTGAAGGGGCTTCTGGATAAAAAACTCGTGCGGATCGTGGGGAGGAAGGACGTGCCAGGCAAGCCGATCATTTACGGGACCGCCAGAAAATTCCTGGAGGTGTTCAACCTGCGGGATCTTTCCGAATTGCCGACGCTCCGGGAGCTGAAGGATTTCCAGGAATAGGATCATTGGAAATCGATTCCCTCCGCGCGCCGCGGAGTTGCGCGCTTCCGGGATTCGATTTCCAGGTTGTGCAAGGGTATAAAGAGCAGGATATGGAAGAACGACTCCAGAAGGTCCTTTCGCAGGCGGGCGTCGCCTCCCGCCGCGCCGCGGAAAAGATGATCGCCGCCGGCCGGATCAGCGTCAACGGCATCGTGGTTGCCGAGCCGGGAACGAAGGCCGATCCTCAAAAGGACGAGATCCGCATCGACGGCAGGCTCATCTCCTGTGAGCGGGAGCGCCTCTACATCCTCCTCCACAAACCGCAGGGGGTCGTGACGACCCTGAGCGATCCGCAGGGGAGGCCCATCGTGACGGACCTGCTCGAGGGGATTGCTGAGCGCGTGTTTCCCGTCGGACGGCTGGACTACGATTCGGAAGGCCTCCTGATCCTCACCAATGACGGCGAGTTTTCCCAGCGCCTCCAGCATCCCCGCTACCGGATTACGAAGACCTATCGCGTCAAGGTGGGCGGGCGGCTGCTCAAAGACGGGCTGCAGGCCCTGGAAAGGGGGATAGAGCTGCCCGACGGCAGATTCACACCGCAGGATGTTTCTCCGGAGAAGACAAACCGGGGCAGCAGTTGGCTTCGGATCACCATCACGGACGGGAGGAATCGCGTGATCCGGAGGGCCTTCGAGGCTATCGGCCATCCGGTAGTCCGCCTGGTGCGCGTCGCCGTGGCCGACCTGGTTCTGGGTTCCCTCCGGCCGGGGGCCTGGCGCATGCTAACCCCGCGGGAAGTGGAGAGACTTTTTACCCTCGCGGGCGGCAGGCCGGGGAAAAAATTGTCTTGACATTCATTTTAAAATAAATAATAGTCGCCGAAAACAAAGGCATATTATCCAGTTATTTAAACCGACCGTATTGTTTCCCTGGTTAATGAGAAGCGGACGTTATGAATCATCATTAGGAGGAGGTTATGAACAAATCTGGACTCATCGAGGCGTTAAGTCAAAAGGAAAACCTGACGGAGAAAAAGGCGATTGACGTAGTGAATCTGATCTTCAAGGGTTTTACCGAAGAGCTGAAGAAAAACGGTCGGATCGAGATCAGGGGATTCGGGAGCTTTGTCGTCCGCAATTACGAAGCCTATACGGGAAGAAACCCCAAGACGGGAAAGAGCATCAAGGTTTCCCCGAAGAGACTTCCCTTCTTTAAAGTCGGCAAGGAACTCAAGGAGAAAGTTGACGCGTAGCATCCTCCCCTTTTTTTGAGAAACCATCGGAAAACTCGCAGGGCGTCAATCCCGCCAACGACAGGGGGTGATCAGGGCATCATCCCCTCTTCGCGGAAGCTGAAAAAGCGGTTCTCCCCGATGATGATGTGATCGTGGACGAGTATGTCCAGGACCTTGGCGGTTTCCTGGATCGTTTTCGTCAGGCGGATGTCGGCATCCGACGGCCGGACGTGGCCGGAGGGGTGGTTGTGGGCGAGGATGATGGCCGAAGCCTTTTTCTTCAGCGCACTCTCCAGGACCTGCCGCGGGTAGACCACGGCCTGGTTGACGATCCCCTTCTGGACGGTTTCGAACTCGATGATCTGGTTCTGGGCGTCAAGGAAGATCACGCAGAACTCCTCGTCCTTCTTGCCGCCCATCTCCGCCCGGCAGAAATTGAGGAGGTCGGCGGTGCAGGAGATCTGGGGCTTCTCCTTCGCCTTCTGCTTCAAGTAGAGCGCGGCGAGCTCCTTGATGAATTTGATGACGGTCGCCGATTCTCTCCCCACCCCTTTGATTTCCGTCAGCTCGGCAATATCGGCGTCCATGATCGCCTTTAGGGAACCGAACTTGTCGAGGAGCTGCTTCGCCTGCGGTTTCACATTTTTTCGAGGGATTGCGCAGGTCAGAAAGAGTTCTACGATCTCATACTCATGGAAGGCCGCCATCCCCGAGGCGAAGAATTTCTGCCTCAACCGTTTCCGGTGGTCGCTGTTATAATCTTTTCCGGGATCAGCATCCATGATGCATCCCCAATCACCGCAATAATCAGCCGCCCCTTATTCCGAACCGATCCTCAATCGTCCTTTCCGCAGGTGGAAAACTTGAAAGGGACGTAGAGCGGGCAATGGCCTATCGCGCCGGAGGCCAGCGGAAGAATGCCCACGGCCCCCCACCAGTTCTCGTAGTAAAAGCCCGCCCAGATGATAACAAGGCCGATGATGACCCGGATGATCCGGTCCGTCCTGCCGACGTTGCATTTCATAATCCCCCCTGTGAAAGAGTCGATTCTATGCGCACCAGGCCAGGGAGCGAAGGAAAAACCTCCGCTCCCGTTGAAGCGATCAACCGAGGTTGGCGTTGACGAAATCCCAGTTTATCAGCCGGTCGATTACCGCCGCCAGATAGTCCGGACGGCGGTTCTGATAGTCGAGATAGTAGGCGTGCTCCCAGACATCGAGGGTCAGCAGCGCCTTCTGGCCGCGGGCGAGCGGCGTATCGGCGTTGGCGGTCTTGACGATCTTCAGTTCCCCGCCGTCGAGGACGAGCCAGGCCCAGCCGCTCCCGAACTGGGTGACGCCCGCGTTCTTGAGCTCCTCCGCGAATTTTTCGTAGCTTCCCCAGGCGGCCGCGATCTTCGGGGCGACTGCGCCGGTCGGCGCGCCGCCGCCGCCCGCCTTGAGGCATTGCCAGTAGAAGGAATGGTTCCAGACCTGGGCGGCGTTGTTGAAGATCCCTGCCCTGGCGGTGTCCCCCGCCGTTTTCCGGATGATCTCCTCCAGGGGCGCTTCGGCCAGGTCGGTTCCGGCGATCAGTTTTCCCAGGTTGTCCACATAGGCCTTGTGGTGTTTGCCGTGGTGGAATTCCAGCGTCTGGGCGCTGATTACCGGCGCCAGTGCATCCTTGGCGTAGGGCAGTTCGGGCAGCGTTATCATTGCGGGTCTCCTTTCTCGAATCGTAGTTAGGCGGATTTTAACACCACTATCGCGGCGTTTCCATAAAAAATATGAGAGACCCTTGAAAATCACGGTGCCGGCGCGGCCGGGGGGACGCGGAGCCGCTTTGCCCCTTTGACGGCGCCCAGCAGCGCCCCGCCGACGAGGATGATCGCGGCGCCGGAGGGGAGCTCGAAGTAATAGGAAAGCGAAAGGCCGGAAAGACAGATGACGATCCCGCAGCCGATGGACAGGAGGATGATCCGGCGGAAATTAAGCGAGAGCTCGGAGGCGACGGCGACAGGGATGGTCAAGAGCGCGATCACCAGCAGGATCCCGACCGCCTGGATGAGGGTCACGATGGAAAGGGCGGTGAGGACCATCAGTCCCATCTTCAGCGACGCCACGGGCAGCCGCCTCGCCCTTGCGTACTCCTCGTCGAGGGCGACGGCGACGAAGCCCTTGTAGAAAACGAGCACCGCCGCCGCCGTCGCGAGAAACAACAGCAGGGTGACAGCAACGTCCGCGCTGGGAACGGTCAGGATGTTGCCGAACAAAAAGGCCATCAGGTCCGGGGTGTAGCCGGGTGTCAGGTGGATGAAGAGGATGCCGATCGCGACGCCGACGGCCCACAGGATGCCGATGAACAGGTCGCTGAGGCTCATCTTCTTCTCTTCCAGGCGGGCGATGAGAACGGCCGAGGCCAGGACGAAGGCGGTTGCCCCGAGCAGGGGCCGGACACCAAGCCAGTAGGCGAGCCCGAGGCCGCCAAAGGCCGCGTGGCTGAGCCCCCCGCTGATGAAGACCATCCGCCGGGCGACGATGAACGGGCCGATAAGGCCGCAGATGACGCTCGCCATGATGCCGACGAGGACGGCGTTCTGCATGAACTCGTAAGAGAGGATGCCGCTCATGGCCGCTTCTCCTGTTCCTCGTGACCGGCGAGGATGGTGTGGGGGATGCCGTGTCCCAAGATCTCGACGGGACAGCCGTAGACCTTCTCCAAAGTGTAGGAATCCAGTTCGCCCCGTTCGTGGTAATACAGGCGCGTGTTGAGGCAGGCGATGTGGCGGTAGGACCGGGCGTAGGGGGTCGGGTCGTGGGTTACCGCCACGATGCTCATCTTTTCTTGAAGGCCGGCGAGAAGATCCAGGAGGTTGGTTCGGGAGGCGGCGTCCATCGCGGTGGTCGGCTCGTCAAGGAAAAGGGCCGCCGGATCGGAGACGAGGGCGCGGGCGATCAGGACGCGCTGGAGCTGGCCGCCGGAGAGATCGGAGATGAGTTCCCGCCGCTTCTCGTACAGATCGAGATCTGCCAAAACGGCCCTCGTCTTTTCCATATCTTCCGCCGTGTAGCGCCGGAGATAATTCCGGTTGTCGAGACGGCCGGAGAGGGCCATGTCGAAGACGGAGATCGGGAAATTGCGGTTGAAACGGGCGAATTGCGGCACATAGCCGAGCCGCCCGCCGCTGTCGCCGTGATAGCGGATAGTTCCGCTCCAGGGCGCGATGATCCCCAGGATCAGCTTGAGGAGCGTCGTTTTCCCGCCGCCGTTCGGGCCGATCACGAGGACGAAATCCCCGCTGCCGATTGCAAGGGAAACATCCTCGACGACCGGCCGGTTTTCATATCCGTAGGTGACGCGCTCAACTGCAATCAGGGGTTCCATACCATGTTCCCTCATTTTCTCAGGACCTTCTCCAGGAGAGCCGTGAAATTCCTCATTCCCGCCAGCCAGTCCCGCTCCAGGGGATCGGTCTCGACGACCGCCCCGCCGATGTCGCGGGCGATCGCCCGGGCGCTCTTGGAGTCGAATCCCTTCTGCACGAGGACGGCGCGGATACCCTTCTCCCTGGCCAGATCGATCGTCTTGCGGATATGGGCCGCGCTGACCGGTTTCCCCTCCTCCTCGATAGCCAACTGCCTCAGGCCGTATTCGTCGGCGAAATAGCCCCAGGCGGGGTGGTAGACCATGAAGCTGTGCCCTTTCTTGCCGGCGAGCGCCCGGCGGATCTCGCCGTCCAGGGCGTCGATGTCCTTGAGAAAGGCGGCCAGGTTCCGCCGGTATTCGCTCTCGCCGGCAGGATCGTGGAGGGTCAGGGCGCGCGCGATGTTCTGCGCGGCGATCCTCGCGGCGGCGGGAGAGACCCAGACGTGGGGGTCCTCCTTCCGGAAGGTCGCGCCTTCGGACATGTTGATAATGGTTATATTTCGGTTTCGCGAGGAAAGGGTCCGGAGATATTTCTCCTCAAAGGGCAGACCGGGCGCGCCCACCTTCACATAGAGCGCCGAATCGGCGAGGGCGACGAGTTGCTGCGGCGTAGGTTCATAGGTCTCGGGGCTCGCCCCCTTCGGGATCATGACGCGGACGGACGCCCGCCCGCCCGCGACCCGTTCCACTAAATAGGCCTGGGGGAGGATGCTGACTGCCACTTTGATTGTCTCCGCGAAGGTTGTCGCCTGCGGGCCTGTCCCTGCCAGGATCAAAAAGCCCAGGACCATCCGGAAAAACATGTTTCTCATGGTCTTCTTTCACCCCTCGCCCGCTTGCCGCCGGGCGACCATATTTCATAGCATAGATGTTGCCGACAAGTAAATCAGATCGAGAGAAGAAGATTGGGCGCGACTCGCCGTTTGGAGGATACCCACAAAATTTATCTAAAATCCCGAAAAATATGATATCATATAAGGGAAAATGGTTTTGAAGGGATTAAGAAGGCTCAATGAAAAAGAAGAAGGTCGGCATAGCCCTGGGCAGCGGTTCGGCGCGGGGCTGGTCTCATATCGGCGTCATCCGGAGCCTTCAGGAGGCCCGCATCCCGATCGACGTGGCCTGCGGGAGCTCCATCGGCGCCCTGGTGGCCGGTTCCCTGGCGGCCGGTTTCCTCGATCCGCTGGACCGCTGGGCCAGGAGACTCACCTGGTCCTATCTGCTGGGCTTCATGGACGTGATGATCCCCCGTTCGGGGCTGATCGAGGGGGAGCGCATAACGAACTACTTCCGCCAGAACCTCTCGGACTCGAACATAGAGGATTTGGCGATCCCCTTCGTGGCCGTCGCCACGGACCTCAAGACGGGCAAGGAGGTCTATCTCCGGGAGGGATCGCTGATGGACGCCATCCGCGCGAGCATCTCCCTGCCGGGCGTCTTCACCCCCTACCGGTACAACGGCTACTGGCTCGTCGACGGCGGGCTGGTGAACCCCGTCCCCGTTTCGCTCTGCCGGTCGATGGGCGCCGACATCGTCGTCGCGGTCAATCTAAATTCCGATATCATGGGGAAGCCCAGGCTCCGCCGGCTGGCCGATCCGCCGCCCGGCGCCCGGAACGGGGACAACCCGCAGGCGAAGGGGCGGTGGAACGCCTTTCTGAATCATCTGGCTCAGCAGCGGAACATCCCGCTCTTCACCCACCTCTTCCAGGAGCAGCCCGGCAAGGGCCCATCGATCTTCGACGTGATGGCCACCTCGGTGTACATCATGCAGGACCGGATCACTCGCCAGCAGCTAACCGTGGACCCGCCCGAGATCCTCGTCAAGCCCAAGCTGGCCGATATCGGCCTGCTGGAATTCAACCGGGCGGAAGAGGCGATCGCGGAGGGTAAGCGGGCGATGGACCGCCTGCTGCCCAAACTCAGGGACCTGATCGAAAAATGACGACTTCGTAAACAGCCCCAAATCACCACTTCAAAGCGAGATCCGCAGCCCGTCCTTCCCGGCCGTCGTTGCGGCGAAGATCCCGGCGGCGATCCGCTCCGACTCCTTCCGTTCGGAATGGCTCCGATAGATCCCCGCGTCGAAATGGGTGAGGACGAGCCTCCTGGCGCCGGCCTCGCAGGCGATCCTGGCCGCCGTCTCCGGGTTGAGGTGGGGCCACTCCTCGCAGCCGCCCCCTTTTTTGTAGGCGCATTCGGCGATGAGCAGATCCGCCCCCCGGCCGAGCGTGACGGCGTTTTCGCAGTAGCCGGTATCGGGGCAGTAGCTGATGATCCGGTCGTCTATGGCGATCCGGTAGCCCAGTGTGAGCGAGGCATGGCGGAGCGGCAGGGCCTGCACGGGGAAGGGAAGGGAGGCGGCCTCTGCGGGTATCTCCATGATCCGGGCGGGATAGGGGAGCCAGGAGAAGGGAATCGTGAAGGGGGCGTTGAGGAATGTTCCCAGGACGTCGCGGCTCTCCGCGGGGCCGCAGATGGCGAGCCCCTGCGAGAACCGGAACTTCGTCAGGATGTGCAGACCCTCGATGTGGTCGATGTGGAAGTGGCTCAGAAACAGGAAGACCGGTTTTCTTCCGTCAACATGCCGGTCAACCTTGTGGAGGCCGTTTCCGGCGTCCAGGATGATGTCGAACCGCTCCGTCTTGAGGAGCGTACAGATCGTGTTTCCTGTCCTGGTGTCGTACCAGCCGTTCGTGCCCAGAAAGAAGACCTTCATTAATTGCCTCCTTGATGACGTTGCCGCCGTTGTATACCCCAGCTCGTCATTTCCGGCAATCGTTTTTCATGGGCGACAGCGGATCATCCATCTCGATTCTTGCCAGGGCGAAACAGGAGAAGGGCGGTCCTTTTCCTTCGACAAGGCGCTGAACAAGATGGCTGATTAACAAGTGTTCCTTCTCTCACATATCCAACGGCGATCAGAAAAACATGATCGCGCCCGCCTGGCTCTGGCTGGCTGGGCTTCCGTGATGCATATTGATAAAGACCAAAAAGACCCGATTTCAGAAGGGATGGCGAGAAATGCGAAGACGGTTGACAATTAATCAATGTTATATTACTGTATAATAAAGTAATGCACCATAGATTTGTAAGGAGGATTCGCAATGGCAGAAACTGCGACAATAACCTCGAAAGGCCAGATAACCCTTCCCAGAGACGTGCGAAAGGTGCTTGGCAGCAATACGGTGGAGTTGAGGGTGGACGGCGAGACGGTTGTTCTCATGCCGGTGCGGAATATTGCCGGTGCGCTCGGCAAATACGCCGGGGTGAAGGCGCCTTTTAAAAAAATAAGGGAAAAGGTATGGGAGGAGGTGGCCGGTGGCGAAACGCGCTGAGATTCTCCCGGATACAAATGTCGTGCTGCGCTATCTTCTTCGCGATGATGCCGTTCAGTACGCAAGGGCCGCGGAGTTTTTCGAAAATGTCAGGGTCGGCAAGGAGAAGGCGATCATTATAGAAAGCGTACTGGTCGAGTGCGTGTACATATTGATGAAGTTTTACAAGGTTCCGAAACGCGAGGCGGCCGATAACCTCGCCACGCTCCTTCAATACAAGGGCATCGCGAACGCTGATCGCAAGACGCTGGTTGAGGCGCTGCGCTTATTTGCCGAAAGCAATGTCGACATAGTGGACTGCCTCGTTCTTGCCCGGGTAAGGCAAGGAAAAGGGCGGCTCTTTTCCTTCGACAAGGCGTTGAATAAGATGGCTGATTAGCAAGATCCTCTCAGGATCAATCCTCGCAACGGGAGGCCATTCATGAAAGCACTCGCTGATCTGTGCAAACCGAGGGCGTCGGTTTTCGATAAGGCGCGCCTGGACACGGTTTACAACCTGGATGACCTGCCCACGATTGACCCCGATGATTTTCTCTCCGAGAATTATGTCACCGAAGGCATGCAAATCCTTCTGACGGAGGCCTTCAATCGCCTGGAAGGAAAAACTGCCAGCGCCTCCGGCACGTTTCTCCTCAGCCAGTCGATGGGCGGCGGAAAGACGCATAACCTGATCACCTTGGGTCTCCTGGCGAAATACCCCAAATACCGCAAGCAGGTGATGGCCGATTTCTTCAAACCGGGCGACCTTGGCGCCGTGACGGTTGTAGCCTTCAGCGGCCGGAAGACGAGTACGCCTTTCGGGATCTGGGGCGAGATCGCCGAGCAGCTCAACCGGAAGGCGGTCTTCAACGAATTTTACAGCCCCTTGAAACCGCCCGATCCCGCCAAATGGGTTGAACTCCTCCGTGGGGAGCCGGTGCTCATTCTCCTGGATGAATTGCCGCCTTACTTCGAGGCCTCCCGGGCCGTTGCGGTGGGTGACACCTATCTCGACCGTCTGATGGAGATCGCCTTGGCAAACCTGCTCGTTGCCGTTAATAGCAACAAGCTTCCCCGGGCCTGCGTGGTCATCACCGACCTGAGCGGCACCGCCTATGCCGGCGGGAGCGCCTCCATTACTCAGGCTTTGCAGTCCCTGTCCGATCTGGACCAGGAGGTCAACCGGAACGTCGTCCGCATCGATCCGGTGAAGATCAATACCAACGAGATCTATCATATCCTGCGGACCCGAATCTTCGAAAAGATCCCCTCGGCCGCCGAGACCGCGGAAGTGGCCGATGCCTACGGCGTTGCCGTGGACAGCGCCAAGAAGATGGGACTTTCGGAGGTCTCCCCGGATCAGCTCAAAACGGATATCCTGAACGCCTATCCGTTCCACCCGGCGATCCGCGATCTTTACGCCCGCTTCAAGGAGAACCGCGGCTTCCAGCAGACCCGCGCCCTGATCCGGATTACGCGGCTCATCGTTTCCCATCTGTGGAATTCGGGCAAAGCGGCGAAACAGGGACTGATCGGCCCCCACGAGTTCGATCTTCAGGACGCCTCCATGCTCGGCGAGATCCGGCAGATCAACGCCGGCCTGGAGGCGGCCGTGGCCCGCGACATCGCCGCGGAAGGCAGCGGCGCCCTGGCCCAGCAGATCGACGGCGGCGCGTCGACCGATGCCCAGGATATCGCAAGACTGATCTTCCTTTCCTCCCTCTCGACTGCTACGAATCCCGTCCTCGGCCTCAGCCGCTCGGAAATCCTCGGCGATCTCGCCGCCCCTGGGCGCGATGTCGTCAAGCTGCGAGGCGTCTTTGATCGTCTCCAGTCCGACGCTTGGTATCTCCATGTCTCCCGGGATGGAAAGCTCTTCTTCAAGAACATGGAGAACCTGAAGGCCAAGGTAGCCACCTACGCCCGAAACAAGCTCCGGGAACAGCGGGAAAAGGAGCTTAGGGAACGCCTGGGCGACATGTTCAAAGTCACCACAAGGGCGGCCTACCAGAAGATCCTGGCCCTTCCGGCACTAGACCAGGTCCAACTCCAGCAGGATGCAGTGACCCTGATCGTCTTTCGGCCCGCCGAGGATTCCTATCGGGCCATCGAAGAGTTTTACCGGAATCAGCAATACAAGAATCGGGTCTGCTTCCTCACCGGCGCGGCAAAGGCTTACGACACGGTACTGGAGCGAGCTGCCGAACTTAGCGCGATCCGCACGATCATCGCTGAGATGTCCCAGGAGGGCGTTCGGGAAAGCGATCCCCAGTTCATCGAGGCGACGGAGATCCAGACCAAGCTGGAGGGACGGTTTTACCAGGCCTGCCGCGAGACTTTTACGATCCTCTATTATCCGGCGAAAAACGGCCTCGTGGCGGTTGACCTCGATCCCAAATATGTGGCGAACGAATACAAAGGAGAGGAGCAGGTCCTGGCCGCCCTCAAGGAATGCTACAAATACAAGACCGACATTGCCCCGGACGGTAATTTCCGCAATCAGGTTGAAAGCAAGCTCTGGCCGGAAGGAACCAAGGAGGTTGCCTGGAGCGCGATCCGGCAGCGGGCCGCCGCCGACCCCTCCTGGGTCTGGCATCATCCCGAGGCCCTCGACCACCTGAAGGACGAACTGGTCAAGAGGGACCTCTGGCGGGAGATGATGGGCTACGTCACGCGGGGCCCTTTTGAAAAGCCTGCGACTTCCGTTCAGGTCCAGGTCCTGAGCCGCGACGCGGAAACCGGTCAGGCGACCCTGCGCATCCGGCCCCAGAACGGCGATACGGTTTACATGGAAACGAAAGGGGGCGCCACGACTGCTTCAAAGAGGCTCGAAGAGTACGACATCAAGACCAAGGCCCTGAAACTGTCCTTCCTTTGCATCGATTCAACGGGCGCCCACGCCACCGGCGAGCCGGTGACTTGGGCCAACACGATTGCTATCAAGCACCGCTTCTACCAGGAGGGCAAGAAACGCAAGTGCGAACTCAAGGCCCTGCCCGGCGGCGCAATCCGGTTCACCACCGACGGTTCCGGCGTGGAGACGAGCGGCCTCCCCTACGCCAAGCCCTTTGAGATTCCCCCCGATTGCCGGGTGATCCTTGCCGTCGCCGCGGGGGAAGGCGTCAAGTCCCTTCCGGTCCGCATCGACGCGCCCCAAGGAAACGTCGATCCCGCGGCGACTATCGACCGAGCCCGCGCTGCCGTCTGGAAGCGGGAATTCAAGAAGGACTCGACGGGAGAGACCTACCAGTTCCTGGAGACCGCCAAGAAACACGGAGCGGAGTTAGGAGGCGCCCGCCTGACCATCGGCAAGGACTCCCGCTGGACCGAGCTGAGCACTCCGGACGACGCCTTCCATGCCGTACAGCACTTCGAGCACGGCGCCGATCTCCTCAAGGAATTCGTTCCCGACGGGAGCCTCACCATCGACGTTGCGAGCCTGAAATTCGATTCGGGCCAGCAGCTTCTCGACATGGTCGCCGATCTGAAGACCGAGCTCAAAGAGGGAGAAGTTCGCCAGTGATGATGGTTCGCAGAAAACGCCAATTTATCGGCTTCGGTTTCGACCCCGGAGAATCGGCGCACCATTTTGCGGTCGTCATCCCGGAATGTAAAGAAGAACCCGTGACCATCGAGGAACGCTTCGCATGGAACGATGAGCTTGAAGCGGGCGCGGCCCGGCCGCCGCTCGTCAAGGTCTTCCTGGATCATTACCGCTGGGAGCGGATCGCGGAGGCGGCCGGCGGTCAATTCAATAAAAGAATACGGGCCGGTGGTCATCGCTCCGTCCCCTGGAAGACGAACCAGGAGAACATCCTGCCCCCCCATTTCGGCAAAGAATTGACCCTCCTGGCTTGGGCCGCGGAGGAGATGGACGAGAGCCTCATCCCCAACGTCATCGCCAACTGGCTGGGCCTGGAGCCGGAGGAGCGCTGGTGGCTCTACACGACCGTCAACGCGACGTTCACCACGGCCGAAGCAGGAAAGGATCGGGGCTGGCGCAAGGCGATCAAGATCGCCTTTTCGGAAAACCCCATCCCGGAGGTGCCCGGCGAGCGGTTCGTGGAAGAGCCGGAAGCGATCAAGCTGCCGCAGAGAGATGATACGGCGGCGCCGGTAACCGCCGCGCCTGCATCCGCCACTGGGCCGAAAAGAAAGAGAAAAGGCGCCGCGAAGAAAATGCCGCAGCCGTCTCTCTTCGAGGAATCGTAGGAGAGATGGAAAAATTAAAAGTCTGTCATTCCCGCGCAGGCGGGAATCCAGGTATTTTGGAATAAATAGAAAGACGACATGCAGGATTCCACCTTCATCGAAACCCAGTTCCCCGTCAGCAAGCTCTCCAAGGAAAGCTACAAGGAGCGCAAGTCCAACAACAGCCAGACCCTTACGGGCCTCGGCAAGTGGTGGGGCCGCAAGCCCCTGGTCCTCGTCCGGGCGGCCATTCTGGGGCTGCTCCTGCCCGCCACCGATGACCCGAAGAAGGATCGCGAGATCTTCCTCAAGCTCATGACGATGGACGAAGAGGGGCTTTGGAGCCGCCTGCGGGAGCGGATCCCGGCCGCCGAGGTCTACGAGCATGCCACCGAAACGGAAAGGGAATTCTACTTCACCCGTAAGAACGACACGTGGCGGTGGAAGAAGTCGGCAACCCGCGAAGACCGGCAGCACATGATGCGCCGGGCCTTCAACCGGATGGGGTACGACGGGAAGCTTGCCTACTGTGTGCGTCCGGAGGAAATCGACGGCCCCTCCGAGGCCGCCTGGCAAGAGATAAATGCCCATCTGGGCATGGAGGCGCAGAGCCTCACGGAACTGGTCAACGAACTGGGCAGAAGGCGTTTCGGCCACGCCCCCCGCGTGGGCGATGCCTTCTGCGGCGGGGGCAGCGTCCCCTTCGAGGCCGCGGTCATGGGATGCGACGTCTACGGGGCGGACCTCAGCCCTGTGGGGGCGCTCCTCACCTGGGCCGCCATTCATCTGATCGGCGGCGGCACGGAGATGGCGAAGGAGATCCAAAAGGCACAGAAGCAGGTCTATGATGCCGCGGGACGGCAGATAGAGGCCTGGGGAAGCGAGAGGAACGACGAGGGCTGGCGTGACGAGGCCACGGGAAAGACCGTCGGGAAAGGGTGGAAGGCCGACTATTACCTTTACTGCATAGAGGCAAAGGACCCCGTCACAGGCTGGCGGGTCCCTCTGGCCCCCTCCTGGATTATCGGCCAGAAGACGCGGACCGTCGCCCGCCTCATTCCCGACAAAAAGGCAAAATCCTTCCGGATCGAGATCATCCAGGACGCAAGCCCCGAAGAGATGGAAAAAGCCAAGTCGGAAGGGACGGCAACGGATGGCATCCGCTGTCCCGTGGATCGTGAGGGTAACCCGATCCCGCCGGAGATGCGGACCTCCACCCCCATCGACGCCCTCCGGGGCCGCGAGGGGCTGCGGCGCTGGGAAAACGAAGACCTCGTACCGCGACCGGGCGACCCCCTGCAGGAGCGCCTCTACTGCGTCCGCTGGGTGGACCCGGAGACAGGTGAAAAGTGTTACCGGGCGCCCACGGACGCCGATCTGAAGCGGGACGCTGAGGTCCTCCGTCTTCTGCAAGAGCGCTTCCGGGGCTGGCAGGCCAGAGGATTCATCCCCTGCCGAAAAATCGAATCGGGTTACAATACGGATCAGCCGATTCGTGAACGCGGATGGACCCACTGGCACCACCTCTACAATCCCCGGCAGTTGCTGATGATCGGGCTGTTTCAGGAGCTGGTGGCCGAGATGGCGAAGACCCCGGAGGTCGGCGCGGCCCTCCTCCTTGGCGTCGGGCGGATGGCCGACTGGTGCTCACGACTGTGCACGTGGGATTCTGGAGCAGCAAAAGAATTAGGGCAGCATATCTTTTACAATCAGGCCCTCAACACCGTCGCAAACCATGCCTGCCGAACTCACGCCTCTATTGCGTCCACCTGGTATTTCAGCATCCCGAGCCGGATTGTGTCATCCAACTCGTTCATAGCCCCTATTGATGCCCGGACCACGACCCATACCGCCGACTTCTGGATCACAGATCCCCCATACGCCGACGCAGTCAACTACGAAGAACTCTCTGAACTGTTTCTCGCCTGGTATGAAAAGCGGCTGCCCGTTATCTTTCCCGAATGGTACGCCGACAGCAAGCGAGCCCTGGCGGTCAAGGGATCGGATGAGAACTTCCGGATCGCCATGGTGGAATGCTACAAACGTCTGGCCGACAGCATGCCCGACAACGGCCTGCAACTGGTCATGTTCACCCATCAGGACGTGGACGTCTGGGCGGACCTGGCCCTCATCCTCTGGTCGGCAGGTCTCAGGGTGACGGCAGCCTGGACCATCGCCACGGAGACGGACACCTCCTTCAGGACGGGGAAGTACGTCCAGGGCACGGTCCTTCTTGTTCTCCGCAAGCGGAAGGAAACCCTCCGGGGAGACCGGTCCGACATCTACCCTGACGTCCAGGCCGAGGTCCAGCGGCAGCTCAAGAATATGCTGGAGATCGACGACAAGGAGGACCCGAATTTCGGCGATTCGGACTATCAGTTGGCGGCCTATGCCGCGGCACTGCGGGTCGTCACCGCCTACAGCGCCATTGAGGATATCGACGTCGAACGCGAACTCCGCCGCGTCCGCCGGGCCGGCGAGACCTCGCCGCTTACGGACATGATCAGGAGCGCCGTCCGGATCGCCTCCGATTTTCTCGTCCCCGACGGCCTGGAGAGCGGGGTTTGGAAACGCCTCCTGCCGGAAGAGCGCTTCTACATCAAGGGCGTCGAGATCGAGGCCCACGGCGAGTATCGCGACGGTGTTTACCAGGAATTCGCCCGCGGCTTCGGCATCCGCGATTACCGAAGTCTTATCGGCAGCGGCGCTGCCAACCAGACCCGTCTGAAGACGCCGGGGGAGCTTAAGGGGCGCGATCTCTCCGGTGAAGGGTTTGCCGGATCGCTCCTGCGCCAAATCCTCTTTGCCGTGTACAAAACCACGGAAGAGGATGATCCGCGTCCGGGATTGGATTATCTCAAGCAGGAAGTTCCCAACTACTGGGATCGCCGCCAGACCATCATCGCCCTGCTGAACTATCTCTCGCAGAAACCTTCCCCGACGATGACCCACTGGCAAAAGGACACCGAAGCGGCCCATCTCCTCCTGGGCGCTGTTGAAGGTGACGGTGTATGATCGCGGAAATGAGAATGCAGCATGATGAATCCCGGATTGGAATCCTGAGAAAGTCATACAATGCGCGGATTTCTCTTTACAGGCGGGCCTTATCAAATGCTCAAAAAATTATTAAAGAAATCAAGATCAAACACCAGAAGAAGGCCACGCTGCGGATAGCCTATATCGATCACAGGATTAAGAGACTTTCAAGTGTTATCAACAAAGCAATGACGAAAGATATTAAAGCGGAGGAAATATTTACAAAAATTTCTGACATTGCCGGATTGAGGGTTGTCGTCAATAACACTATGGACATTAATCCGCTAATCAAGGAAATCAAGAAGGATGGCAGACTGAAGATACTCGAAAATGAAAAACATAGCGGTTTCTATAAAGCAATTCATCTTAAGGTTGCATTAACTATTAACCATAACCATGGAGAGCATGAGGTCCCTATAGAACTTCAGATCCGAACGTTATTGCAGGATGGTTGGGCTATCCTGGCACATCACGATCAGTACAAGAATCAGGCTTCGCTTCCCCCCTTGGCAAGGCCGATCTCGCTTCGCTTGAGTGAGCTCTTGAGCTGTGTGGACAAATTGGCGAATGATCTTCGGAAGCATGTGAAGAAGATCGTGGAACCCCCTAATGACCTTTCGGACGAAGCTCCTTTGAATAGGCAAGGTATTTCGTTCCTGTACTTCGAATTGCTCGGCGAAAAGCCCCAGGAATACGAAGTGGAGATTCTTGCGAATAGAGCAACAGAATATGGACTCAAAACAATTGGTGATGCTCGAAAAGGGCTTACACAGGCAGTGTTGCGGAGAATTAGGAAGATTCATGATGAAAGGTTCGCTATGATTCCTATCGGGTACGATCTGCTCGAGTATGGAATGCTTTACGCTGTCCAAGGCAGTCTGGCATACAAGGCCTATAGGAGACACATCGAAGAATCGTGGAAAGAAATCGAAGATTATGGCCGATCGGAGGCGTTGAGCGGTCTTCCTGATACATTCGAAGAATTCGTCACGATGATGAGAGTGGGCAATGTACCCTGGACAGCATTAGTGTTTTTCGGGGGCGGTGCCTGCGCCCGGTGTGGAAATGATACCTTCGATCCCAGTGCCGCAGCGGATGGTATTATCGAGTACTACGGAGATCCGGAGACCGACGTCGATGTTGAGGGATTAATCTTTGAAGCCGCAGATGGGCCTGATTGCCCGTTTGAAAGCCTCGATTTTTCAGGCGTGTGTTCGTATTGCGATCACCAAATGTCCAAGGATGATTGAATAAATGATCATGATAGGTGCTATCGGAGAGGAAGGCACCAAATGAACGGGTTGGCGGAACTGCTCGTGACAAACGGAGGTACGCTGCTAACGTTCGCCATATTCATCGGTGAACGAATCATCCAAGCAGCAAAAGACCGAAAATCTTCAAAACACAGGATAGACGATGAAACAGTTCGGGCTTACCTAGAGTGGTTGCAGCAACAGGATCATGCCTTGCTCTTACGCACGATTGAAGAAAAGCATGACGAACTTGAGGCTCTCCTTGCAGAAGATGTAGCCAGATTAAAAGAGGTCATAGAAAAAACTCGGCAATTGCTCGATTCTGATTTCATTGACTTAAAAACCCAAGTGGCTGCTTTAGATAAGGCTATTCAACGACCTGTTTTATCTTCTATTCCTGTCAACTGTCGCGAATTTGGCGAAGTTCCTCTGTTATCACGGGATGATGATGTGACAAGACTTCGACAAACCACCGGGGATCTTATCATTTCAGGTCAACCAGGTTCCGGGAAAAGCTTTCTCCTGTATCATTTATCCAAAGAGTGGAATGCGAAGTTTTTGGTATCGCGTAACGAAGGTGATATTTTATCGTATCTCCATTTCTCACTCTCCCCAGTAATAATCGTTGACGATGCACAAGACTGGCTGGATATCCTTCCAAGGCTCATCCATTTCCGCAAGGAAACCGGGAGAACCTTCAGGGTAATTGCCGCATGTTGGCCTTTTGAAGAATCCGACCTCATCCGTGTCATGCAGCTGAGCACTACAAGTCTTTATAGGCTGTCATTATTGCCTGCAAAGGCCATCGCCCAATTGGTCAAAAGCCGCTTTGAAGCGAAGGGATATGGTGTAGCAACATGGCTGATTCGTGAAATTCGTGAGCAAGCCGCCGGCCGGCCGGGTTTGGCGTTACGCCTTGTCGATTTGCTTTTGGAAGATGGGTCGCTGAAATCCCTAAAAGACGGACAGGTGCATTTCGAGCTTATCGACCGTGCGTTTCGTCACCTTGAAGGCGTCGATACCCGATTGACGTTGGCGGCTTTTGCGGTCGGCGGGAAAACAGGGATGAGCAACGAGAACGTATCTTCGGTTTTATGCATTCCTGTTCATCAGACAATAAGAGTTCTACGAGCTCTGGCCACGGGCGGCATAATTGTACAAACAAGTAAAGTAAATCTGGCAACCATCCCCGAGGCGTTCCGTAATGTCTTGCTGAGAGATGAATTCTTGCGCGGAGATGCGACGGCGCTTGAGGATCAATATTGGAAACTTTATGAAAACGCACCTAATAAAGAGGTCGCACTGATGTCACTAGTCGGCGCCGTAGCAAAGGGTGCCATTGTGGATGAAAGCAGATTGCTTACTGAACTGCGCACCGTAGATTCAATGACGGCATGGGAGAAATTGGCCTGGGTCAGTCCTGACTGGTGCAATAGAGTGATAAACGAACGTCCAGACGCTATTGAGTCGCTTGCCGATCCCGCCCTCCACTATATTCCTGAGAAAGCGATCCCGTTGCTTCTGACCTTGGCAATCGGTGATATGCGTCCTGAGAATGCACACCCGGAGGCCCCGGTCCGAAAACTAGGTGATTGGATAACTCATTTTTCAATGCAAGCAATGGATGCCGTCATACGGCGCCGACTTCTTTTGGATGCCACACTACGATGGTTGCCGCAAGGAGGCGATGAATTGGTTGTCTGGAAAATCCTCCCTAAATGCGTCTCCTTCAAATATGAAAATATAGAAACTGATCCAGGGGATGGGAGGGCTGTCACACTAACATTTGGATTGGTATCATTGTCAGACTTAAAAGAAATTGCGAAGCTCTGGGAACCGATCATTAAATGTGCGAGAGAATTCCCTCCTTCCAACTGGGAAGCAATGAAAGGTGTGCTTCATGATTGGCTAAATCCATATGTTCCTAATGTCGTACCGCCTTCCGGTTTCGCTGACCTTACGAGAGCAAAGGCAAAAGAAGTTCTGCAGCAATTGACTGTTCAACCGAACCTTCCCCGAAATGCCTTGATCCACTGGACCATCGAACATAAAATAACCATAAACATTTCAGCCGATGCCGAATACTTGATATTCTGCCCCCCTAATCTCATACGTTCGGGGGGAGCTTGGCGCCTCGCTGAGAAGAAACATATTGAAGATGCAACTGCACTTGGGGAAAAGTGGGCCACTCAGTTGCCGGAAATGGTCGCAGCGAAGCTGGTTTCTTTTGAAAATGAACGTCTGCTTTTCGGCGACACTTGGCCTCTTTTGGGACATGCGATATGTGGATCACTTGCTAATAATGTAAAGGATCTGGCAGTTTGGGTAGAAACCTTCATGAATTATGAAGTTGCAGCAGATTATCTGTTTCCCCTTGTAAGACAAAGTATTGTACAAAAAGATCCACAAACCAACCAACTGCTATCTTCCGCACTTTCCAAGGGAATCTATCGCTGGCATGCAATCAGTGAAATCCTGGAAAATGGTGAGCTACCGGAAGAACTTTTTATACAAGCATGGCAGCACTTGAGTGAATATTCGAAGGCCATCGGCGTTATGGCATTACGTAGCGATACAGCTCCCTGTCGTTTGGTTGCACTTATTGCACATGATAGTCTTGAGCTTTTGTTAGACGTTGCAATGGGTGACTTTCACTCTGATAAACAGCCTTTTCTCCGTGGTGACAGAGACAATTGGTTAAAAATGTTCCGAAAAGCAATTATGGGCCTGAAGGAATTAGACTCTCATTACTTCTATGATATCGAGAAACTGTTGGAGAGCGTACCTGAAGTCCGTTATGATCTCGCAGCAGCACTTCTCACTAACACGAAATTTATTTCGTTGGTTTATGATAAGCCTTATAGAAAACTCTTTGCTCACATGGACGCAGACGAGAAGATTCGCTTGCTTCCTCTTCTTGAAGGCCTATATGCATCTGATTTTACTGCGTGGTTAATCGGCGATGACCTGTCAATCTACCGTGCCTTGCTGGAAAACGACAATTTGCGTTCTCACCATTTGCTTCCCCTAAAGGGGAAACCGTCTGAACTCTCATGGCCAGGCAAGGCGCTTTTAGCATTAGACTACGGCTATCCACCAAGTGATGTGGCTCGTGCAGCAATTGGTAATCATTGGGAATGGTCTGGCAGCCCCATTGCTTTCTGGCAAGGATGGATTGATGAATACAATTCCCTTTTTGAATCAAGCGATTCTCGTCTTCACGAATTGGGGCAAATAGGTAATAATTTTCCCGAACATGAACTGGAAAGAGCAAAGAAGGAAGCAGAAAACGAAGCCATTTACGGGATAGCAGGTGAGGAATGAGGGAGGAAAGGAAAATAGTCTTTGACCTGAATTTCAGGAATTATGGCGACAGGTTACATAATTCTGGCGATATGCTCGGAAAGTAAAAGCAAAGTAATAGCAAGCGGGTATTGATGCTTTAAGCAGGTACCGGAGGATGCCGGAAAGATAGAGAGGCGGTAATGGAAAAGGAAATATTAAGAAAGGTCAAAGAGACAGTCCGGGCAATAGAACCGGACGCGGAAATTTACCTGTATGGTTCGCGGGCGCGAAAGGACGCCAGGAGCGATTCGGATTGGGATTTCCTCATCCTTGTAGACGGCGTGGTCGATACGGCCCGGACGGATCGCATCAGGCATCGGCTCTATGAAATCGAATGGGAAACAGGGGAGATAATCAGTTCCATCGTGAGGAGCCGCAGGGAATGGCAAAGCCGCAAGTATCAGTTCATTCCTTTACGCACTCACATCGAACGAGAAGGGGTGCTGATATGAAAGGCTCCGCGAATGACCTCATTCGGTATCGCCTTGCCAGGGCGGAAGAAACGTTGGCAGAAGCACGCCTGCTTGCCGAAAGGCATCACTGGAATGCGGTAGTGAATCGTCTCTATTACGCCTGTTTTTACGCAGTCTTGGCGTTGTTTGCCCAAAAGGGCCTAACGTCTTCGAAGCATTCGGGAGTCAGATCATTGTTCAATATTCATTTCGTGAAAACGGGCAGCTTGTCAAAGGAGATTGCCGGCACCTATAATGACCTCTTTGAACGTCGCCAGGAGGGCGATTATGATGACTATGTTGTTTTCAACCCTGCGGATGTTCAAGCCTGGATCGTCGAAGCAGAATCATTTGTAGAGGCAATCAAGGAACTTATCAGTTCCCGATGAACAAAAGGCGACATCAAAAAGTCCTTTGAATCTTCCCGGGTATCGGTATCAAGATTATGATCCAGCGCTACTCATCACGCCGCAGTCCTTTGAAGGATTTCCTGGCGACCCGGTTGCAAGGCGCCTGCCGGTACGACCGGATCGCCGGGTTCTTCAGTTCTTCCCTCCTGGAAGTGGCCGGCGAGGCCCTGGAAGGGATGACGCCGGAAGGTGATGGACCCTGTGTTCGGGTGGTCTGCAATTCCTGCCTCAATCCGCTGGATGTCCAGACCGCCCGGGCAGCCAAGTGGGGGATGCACCGCGAATGGTGCGCCTCGCTTCCCGCTGAGATCGGAGAGCCGATGAAGGCGCGGCTCCGGCGGTTCCATGATTTTCTTGCCGGCGGCCTTCTTAAGGTAAAAGTCCTTCCCGACGCGGCCTTCGGCCTGATCCACGGCAAGGCCGGCGTCATCACCAGGACGGACGGATCGCGGATCTGCTTCATCGGCAGCGCCAACGAGTCCCGGACGGCCTGGATCAACAACTACGAAATGGTCTGGCTGGACGAGAGCGAAGAGGGTGTCCGGTGGGTGCAGGAGGAATTCGACGCCCTGTGGTCCTCCCCACAGGCGGTGGACCTGGCGGAGGCGGTCGTGCAGGACGTGGCCCGCCTAATCCAACGGGTTGTCGTCCCCGACATCGATGCGTGGAAGAAAGAAGAGGCCAAGCCCGCAGAACCCATTGTGGAGCTGCCCATCTACCGCCGGGAAAACGGCCTTTGGGCGCACCAGAAATCATTCATCAAGCTGGCCTTTGACGCCCACAAGAACGGCGGCGCCCGTTATCTCCTGGCCGATCAGGTGGGGCTGGGAAAGACCGTCCAACTGGCCCTCGCCGCCAAACTGATGGCCCTTTTCGGCTACAGGCCGATCCTGATCCTCGTCCCCAAGCCGCTCATGACACAGTGGCAGGACGAGCTCTGGAATCTCCTGGAGACGCCCGCGGCGCGGTGGAGCGGCCGGCAGTGGATTGACGAACAGGGCGTGGCCTATCCCGAATCCGGCCCCCAGGGGATGAGAAAATGCCCCCGCCGGATCGGCATCGTCTCCACGGGACTGATCATCCGGGGATCGGAAGCCGCAGAGCCGCTCAGGGATTTCTCTTACGAATGCGTGATCCTTGACGAGGCGCACCGGGCCAGGCGATCCAATCTCGGCCCCGCGCACCGGGGAGAGAAGGCGGAGCCCAACAATCTGCTGCGCTTTTTGATGGAGATCGCCCCAAAGACCCGGAGCCTGCTTCTGGCCACGGCGACGCCGGTACAGCTCGATCCGATCGAGGCGTGGGACCTTCTGAACGCCCTGAACGAGGGGAAAGACAACGTCCTTGGTTCCCTGTATAGCCGGTGGCGGTCTCAGCCGCGGGAAGGAATCAACCTTGTTCTCGAACAGGCCAAACCGGTCGAAGAGACGACGGACCTCTGGGAGTGGATGCGGGACCCGCTGCCGCCGCCCGGGGAAGGACCGGATTTCGAGCTGCTCCGCCGGAGTTTGAAGATCGCTCCCGCCGGGCACTGGGCTTCCCCGGAGGCGTTTCACGCGCTACGCCGGCCAGATCAGCAGCGGATCAGGCGCCTGGCGCGGGACTTCTTCCCGAAACACAACCCCTTCATCCGTCACATCGTCCGGCGGACCCGCGATTACCTTGAAACTGCCATCGATCCCCAAACCAACGAGCCCTGTCTCCAGCGGATCGAGGTGCGCCTTTTCGGGGAGGGCGATGGGGTGGCCATTGCCCTCCCCGCTTTTCTCCGGGACGCCTACGCCGCCGCCGAGGAATTTTGTGCGCTTCTGGCCAGCAGACCCGGCCTCAATTCCGGTTTTTTGAAGACGATCCTCCTACGCCGGGTCGGCAGCACCATCGAGGCGGGGCGCCTGACGGCGATGAAAATGCTGGGGACTCAACCGCAGGGCGATCAGATAGACGAAGAAGGGGAAAGCGAGGCGGAAGAGAAGCTGTCCTCCCTCTATCCGCTTTCCAACGAGGAACGGGAGGTTTTGGAGCGCTTCCTCAGGATCCTGGAGGAAAATCGCGAAGAAGACCCGAAGCTCCGGCAGGCGGAGCGGATTCTCGCCACGAACGACATCCTTGCCGGCGGCTGGCTCTCCCTGGGCTGCATCGTCTTCAGCCAGTTCTACGACTCGGTTCTCTGGCTGGGCCGGCATCTGTCGCAGCGCCTGCCCGGCGAGCAGATCGGTGTCTATGCTGGCGCGGCGAAATCGGGAATCATCGAGGAGGGCGAATTCCGCCGCCTGAACCGCGACGAGATCAAAAGGCAGATCGCCGCGGGAGAACTGCGCCTGGTCATCGGAACGGACGCCGCCTCGGAAGGGCTCAACCTCCAGAGGCTGGGATCGCTCATCAACCTGGACCTCCCCTGGAACCCGACGCGGCTGGAGCAGCGAAAGGGGAGGATCCAGCGGATCGGCCAGCTCAGGCCGGAAGTCCTGATCTACAACATGCGCTACCGGGATTCCGTGGAGGACCGCGTACATCAGCTCCTGTCCGAGCGACTGGCGAATATCCGCAGCATGTTCGGCCAGATCCCCGACACCCTGGAAGACCTTTGGGTTGCCGCCGCCCTGCGGGATGAAGAGGAGGCAAAACGGGTCATTGACGCCGTGCCGAAGCGCCATCCCTTCGAGATGCGATACGACCGTATCGAAAGCGTGGACTGGGAGTCGTGCAGCCGGGTATTGTACGCGGCCAGCCAGTTGGAGGCGCTGCGTGAGGGGTGGTAAAGGACGGTAAGTGGTCGCCGGGCAAACAATGAATCAAAGCCGGTTGTTTGCATCATTGTTTGCGTCATGAATAAATCGAAAGTGCAAACCGACCAGGAGCAGTTGCCCGTGGGCATGTTGCCGTTTAGTGCAAATTGACTTTCCTGTTGGGAAATTGTATAAGGATATTGCAATCATCTTTATCCATCTGCTCCCCGCTCGACCTGCCGCAAGGCCTTGGGCGGGGTTATTTAATCTCCGCCGTCCGGACCGAAACGACCTGATATAAAAAGGACACTCTCTGTAGATGAGCGGCGCTATAAACCATGAGGACGTAAAATTGGGAGGGCAGAAGGCCCTGGTCTTCGACGTCCAGCGTTTCTGCCTGCACGACGGGCCGGGGATAAGGACGACCATTTTCTTCAAGGGCTGCGCCCTCCGGTGCGCCTGGTGCCACAATCCCGAATCCCATCGGGCGAGGCGGGAGGTCGCCTTTTTTGCCCACTGCTGCGTGCGGTGTTACGCCTGCCGCGCGGCCTGCCCCTCCAATGCCGTTCTTGACGGCCCCGAGCGGAGGATCGACGCCACCCTCTGCGACGGTTGCGGGAACTGTGTGGAGGTCTGCCTGACCCGCGCCCTGAGGATGATAGGAAAAACGTGGGGGGCCGAAGAGCTGCTTGCGGAGGCGCGGCGGGACAGGGATTTCTTTATTTCCTCCGGGGGAGGGGTCACCCTGTCGGGCGGAGAGCCGATGCTGCAGGCCGCTTTCCTGGAGGGTTTCCTGCCGCTTCTCAAGGACGGGGGCATCCATGTAGCCCTGGAGACCTGCGGCCATTTCCCCTGGGCGGACATGGAGAGGATCGCCCCCTTTCTGGATCTGATCTATTTCGATCTCAAGCATATGGACCCGGCGCTGCACGAATCCTATACGACCCGCGGAAACGGGCTAATCTTGGACAATTTCCGGAGGCTGGCCGCCTCGTTTTCACGCGTGCAGCCCCGGATGCCGGTCGTGCCGGGCGTCAACGACGGCGAGAAAAACATCCGCGCCGTCGCGGCGCTTCTCCATGAATGCGCCGTGGAGACGATCCATTGCCTGCCCTACCACCGGTTGGGGGAGGCGAAGTTAGGCCGGATCGGGCGGCGCGAGCCCCACAGCGGACTCAACATCGCCGCCAGGCCGGATCTGGGAGAAGTGGTCGAACGCTTTGCCAGGGAGGGAATCAATGCCGTCGCCTGCGACTGAAGCATATTCAAGACGCATCCGCTCGCTCAGGGAAGCGGTTCAGGCCGCGAAACCAGGGGTCTGCACGGAGCGGGCCGTGCTCTGGACCCGGTACTTCAAGAATAGGGAGAATCGGAAGAAATCGCCCTATATCCAGATGGCGGAGGCCCTGACGGAGGTCCTGACAAACAAGACGATCCGGATCTATCCCGACGAACTGATCGTGGGCAATTATTCGTCCAAAAGGGTGGGAGGTTCGATTTACCCGGAGCTCCACGGCGTTCCCGTCATCGCCGAGGCGCACACCTTCGCCAAACGTAAAACCAATCCGCTGGGGATATCGCGCCAAGAGCTGTGGAAACTGCTCTCCATCCTGCCCTTCTGGCTGCCGCGGTTTCTCGCGATGAGGCTGGATGCGGGGTTTCTAAAGAGGCTGGCCCTCATCGCCGACCAGTTGACGGCGAAGTTCTATCTCATCAACGAACTGGGCGGCGTGGCCCATATCGCCCCGGATTACGCGAAACTCATCGCCGTCGGGACGGAGGGGATCGCGGCCGAAGCGGGGGGATATCAGAAGGACGCTCCGCCGGGATCGGAAAAGTGGTGTTTCTATGAGGGGGTGAAGATCATCTCCGCGGGCCTCGCCCGTTTCGGCGAGCGCTATGCCGCCCTGGCGCAGGAGCTGGCCGCGGAAGAAAAAGGACCGCAGCGGAAGGCGGAACTGGAGACCATCGCGGCGGTCTGCTGGAGGGTTCCCCGCCTGGGCGCCCGTAACCTCCACGAGGCCCTGCAGTCATTATTCTTCGCCCAGATCGCCGTCAATCTGGAGAGCCTGGACAACGGCATCTGTCCGGGCCGGATCGACGGGTATCTCTACCCCTATTACCGGACCGGCCTGAATGATCCCTCTTTCTCGCCGCAGCAGGCAAAGGAGCTCCTCGCCGCCTTCTCGATCAAGATGGCGGAGATCGTCCCCATCTTCTGCAAACCCATGATGAGATTCCACGGCGGCATGTTCAACGGGCAGGTGGTCACCGTGGGCGGCGTGGACGAAAACGGCAACGATGCGACCAACGAGTTGAGTTATATGCTCCTCGAAATCATGGAAGAACTGCGGATGCGCCAGCCCAATTTCCACGCCCGCGTACACAAAGACTCCCCCGCGGCGTACAGGCGTAAGATCGGCCTGGCGCTGGCCTCCGGCAGCGGTTCGCCGGCTCTGTACAACGACGCGGTGATCGTCGAGGCCCTCCGCCGGCAAGGCTGCGAAACGGCCGACGCGAGAAACTACACCGCCGTCGGCTGCGTGGAGCCGGTCTGCCAGGGGAAGAGCTTCTCCTCCACCGACGCGGCCCTCTTCAACGTCCCCATCATGCTGGAGATGGCCCTCAACGAGGGGCGGCGCTTCGGTTCGTTTCTCAGGGACGGCCTGAAGACCAAACCGGCGGCCCGGATGACATCGATGGAGGATGTCAAGGAGGCCTTCGAGGCGCAGCTCGCTTTCTTCATCGGGCGTTTGATAGCAGATTTGAACCTCGTGGAGAAGGCCAATCACGAAGTCCATCCCACGCCGTTGAGCAGCATGCTCATCGACGGCTGCCTCCGGTCGGGGAGATGTTCCACCGGCGGCGGCGCCGTCTATAATTTCTCCGGCATCCAGTGCGTGGGGCCGGCCGACACGGGCGATTCCCTCTACGCCATCGACAGGGCGGTTTTCCGGGAGGGGAGGATGACACTGCCCGAGCTGGTGGAGCTCCTGAAGAGGGACATTCCCGATGAGAGATGGCTCCTTTACCTCCGGGGCCTGGAGAAATTCGGCAATGACGAGGAGGAGGCGGACGCGTGGACCCGCTACGTCATCGCAGCCTTCAGCGGCGCGCTCGGCGGGTATGCGAGCGCCAGGGGCGGCCGCTACGTGACCGGCCTCTACTCAGTCACGGCCCACCAGTATTTCGGGAAGATCACCGGCGCCCTGCCCCACGGACGCCGGCGGGGAGAGGCCTTCGCCTCCGGGATCGCCCCGATAAACGGCATGGACCGGAAAGGCCCGACGGCCCTGTTGAACTCGGTCAACAGCATCGATTTCATCCGGATCGCCAACGGGGCCAATCTCAATCTCCAGTTTGACCGGGCGCTCCTGAAGGGTAAACAGGGGGCCTCCCTTCTGGACGCTTTGCTTACGACATACTTCGAGAGGGGAGGGATGCAGGTCCAGGTGAATGTATTCGATCCCCGGGTCCTGCTCGAGGCGAGGAACGACCCGCATAAATATCCCCATCTCCTGGTCCGCGTTTCCGGATATTCCGCCTATTTCAACGACCTGGCGCCGGCCGTGAAGGACGAGATCATCAGCCGGACCGTGATCGCCTGCGCCCGTTGACGCAGCAAGGCCTTTGGAAATCATGCTTCCCCCTCTAAGCTCGATTTTCCGCGTCGCGCAAATGTCTCGCCGCTATTTTCCGCTTGACAAAAGCGGAAGGGGTCATGCAAGAGGGAATCCGGGCCGGCTGCTTGAAAAACATGGCACCGGGACTGATGGCCGACGCGCTGTTAGGCGTGATCAATTACTATGGAGCCAAATGGTTGGTCGCAGCGGAAGGGGCGTCGCTGATGGTCAAGGTTCGGCCAGCGGTGGACATTTTTCTGGGAGGAGTGAGGAAAAATGCGCATTAGACGGCTTTGTTTCTTGGGCGCCGTTCTTGTCCTGGTTGCGGGACCGGCGGCGGATGTCCGGGCGGCGGAAGCTATCAAGCCGTTGTCATTGGCGGAGAGCATCGAGCTCGCGCTGAAGCGGAGCGTTTTGCTCAACGCGGCCAAGGAGGGGGTCCGGGCGGCTGAGGCGCAGCGGAAGGAGGCCTTCACCGCCTTTCTCCCGAAGTTGAGCACGACCTACAGCTACACCCGCCTCAACGAGGATCCGAGCGTTGCCTCGCCGGGGACCTCACTGGTCCTGCCTCTTCCCGTCGGAGCGGTGACGATCCCGTCTGCCACCTACCAGGCGGGGACGAAGGACAACTACAACTGGGCCGTCGAGGCAAGGCAGCCCGTTTTCACCGGCGGCGCCCTCCGGGCGAACTATGAGGCGAACCGCCTGGGGATCGAGATCGCCGGCCAGGAAGAGGCGGCGGCCGTCCGAGACATCGTCCAGGAGGTGAAGATCGCCTATTTCAACATCCTGAAGGCCGGCAGAATGAGGGAGGTCGCGGAGCAGTCCGTCGAGAGGCTCAAGGCCCACCGCGACTCCGCCCAGGGTTTCTACGACGTCGGCATCATCCCCAAGAACGACCTCCTCTACGCCGAGGTGGAGCTGGCCAACGGCCGCCAGTTCCTCGTCCGGGCGGAAAACGGCCTGGAGATGGCCAAAGCGAAGTTCAACACCCTTCTCCGCAGGGAGATCGACGCCTCCGTAGAGATCGAGGACGTCCTGAATGAGCAGCCTTTCGAAAAGCCCCTGAATGCCTGCCTCGCGGAAGCCCTGGAGAATCGGCCGGAGATCCGGACTTATGCCCTCCGCCTCGAGCAGGCGCGCAGCATCGTGAAGATCGCCAAAAGCGAATACTACCCGAATGTGAGCGTCGTCGGGAATTACGCCCGCTACGGCGACACGCCGGGCGTCGCCGGAAGCCCTTACAGGGATCAGGAGAACTGGTACCTGATGGCGGTGGCGAACTGGACCTTCTGGGAGTGGGGAAAGACGAAGCACCGCGTGGAGGCGGGGCTCAACCGGGAAGGCCAGGCGGCGGACATCCTCGCCAACGTCAAGGACCAGATCTCTCTCGAGGTGAAAAACGCCTTTCTCCTCGTCGGCGAGGCGGCCAAACAGGTCCGGACGGCAAGGCAGGCAATCGGCCAGGCGGAGGAGAATTTCCGGATCAACACCGAACGCTACCGCGAACAGGTGGGGACCTCAACCGAGGTGATCGACGCCCAGACCCTGCTCACGAAGGCCAAGGCCGACTATTTCAACGCGCTGGGCGATTTCAACATCAACCTGGCCAGGCTGGAGCGGGCGATGGGGAGCGGCCGGTAAGCTGATTAAGGCGACGATGGACATACGTGTGAAAACAAATTCAATCATCGCCGTTCTGGCGGTTCTTTCGCTCCTGGCGGGCTGCGGGGGCGCGGAGTCGCAGCCCAAGATCCAGCCCCCGGAACAAAACGCGGCGCCGGCGCCGCTCCACGCGGACGCGGTAGTGGTCCGCCGCGGCGACGTGGCGCAGCCGCTCACGGCCACGGGGTCCGTCCTCCCCCGGCAGGAGGCAAACGTCGGGACGAAGGTCGCCGGGCGGATCGAACGGATCCTGGTCGAGGAAGGGACTGAAGTGCGGGAAGGAGAAACGCTCTTCCGGATGGATCAGAGCGACCTCGTCCTGGCGGATAGGGCCGCGCGGGCGTCTCTGGCGATGGCCCGGGCGTCCCTCAATGAAACCGCTCTGACGCTGGAGAGCGCGGCGCGCGAAAAGGAGCGCTTCTCGCGTCTATACGAGAAAAACGCAATCTCCCGGCAGAAATTGGACGATATCACAACGGCCCATGCCCTGGCTGCCAGCCGCGTCGAGCTGGTCAAGGCGCGTCTGGCCGAGGCCGAGGCCAACCTGGCGCTTCTGTTGCAGAGATTGCATGATTCCGTGATCGTTGCCCCCTTCTCCGGGGTGGTGGCGAAGAAGTTCGTCAACGAGGCGGAGATCGTCTCTTCCGGCGTCCCCGTCGTTGCGCTCATGGATATCGACCGGGTGAAGGCGGAGGTGGAGATCCCCGAGACGAGCCTGACGGCGGTCAAAAGCGGTACGCCCGCCTCTGTGGCCCTCGATGCCCTCCCCGGGGAGTCGTTCCGGGGGGCAGTCTCCCGGATCAATCCCCGGATCGACCGGCAGAGCCGTTCCTTCAAGGCGGAGATCGACATCGCGAACCCGGGGCGGCGGATCAAGCCGGGGATGTTCGCCCGGATCACGCTCGCGACCGAGGCGGTCAAGAACGTTGTCGTAATCCCCCGGCGGGCGCTGATCGTCGATGAAAGGGGCAATCCCGCCGTGTTCGCGCTCCGGAACGACAGAGCGATCTTGCTTGCAATAAAGACGGGCCTGGCCGGGGATGAACTGATGGAGGTCCGGGAAGGGCTTGCGGCAGGCGACAGGGTCGTTGTCGGCGGGAACTACGGCCTCGGGGAAGGCACGCCGGTAAACGCGAGGATAGTTTCATATTGAGGATATGAGGGGCTTTTAAAATCATGCTCCCTCCGCGCGCTGTACATTTTTCGTTCCGAAAAATCTACAATGCGCACTTCCGGGACATGATTTTCAAGTTGCACAAAGGTCTCATCCAACCAAGGAGTGGCGATGAAGAAAAGCATGTTTATCGTTGCGGCCGCCAGCCTCGCGGTCCTTCTTTTCAGCGGACCTCCGGTCCCTCTTTTTGCGGAGGAATACTCGCTGGAAGATCTCTACCGGATCGCCCTGGCCCGTTCCGAAAAACTCAAGGCGGCCGAAGAGAACCTCGTTATCGCCGAGACAGGAAGCGAAAAGGCCCTTTCCTATCTGCTGCCGCGGCTGACGGCCACCGGCGGCCTGACCCAGTATGCCAACGACAAATATTCGGCGACCGGAAGCGTCATCCAGCCGGAGCGAGCCACCTCCTGGGGCCTGCGGGTCGATGAAACCTTTTCCTTGAGCGGCAGGGAACTGACGGCGCTGGACATGGCCAAAAGCAATGTGGAGAAGAGCCGTTTCGATCTGGCGGCCGTCCGCGAGGATTATCTCCTCAGGAACGTCGCCTCCGCCTACTACAATGTCCTGATGGCCCAGAAAAACCTCGAGATCGCCGCCGCCAACCTCGAACGCCTGAAGAAACACCGGGACGCCGCGGAGCACAGGCTCAAGATCGGCGAGGTGACCAGGACGGCGCTCCTGAGGGCGGAAGGAGAGCTCTCCGGGGCGAACTCGGACCGCCTGCAGGCCGAGAACGGCCTCGAACTGGCGCTGGCGGTTCTGGCAAGCAATTGCGGGATCAAGGAACCGTTTGCGCTCAGGGCGGCCCCCGCCGCGGAAGGCGAGGTCCCGGAGTTGAGCGCCTTCCAGGAACAGGCCCTGGCGGGCCGCGCGGATCTCAGGGGCATGGAGGTCGCCAAACGGATCGCCGCAGATCAGATCCGGTTCAACGAGGGGGCCTTCTGGCCAAGCGTGACCCTCTCCGGGGTTTATACCGGGGCCGATCAGAAACCGCCGCAGAGCAGCCTCAACCGGGCGAGCGTGTACGCCGGCGCGGCCCTGAACTTCCCTTTCTTCGAAGGGGGGCTGCGGAAGGCCGAGGCGGCGGAGGCGAAGGCCCGGGAGAGGCAGGCGGGGCTGCTCTACGAGGAGATGAAAAAATCCATCGAAATCGAGGTCCGGACCGCCTACCTGGAGCTGGTCACGCAGAGGGGGGTCATCCGGTTTCTCAACGACCAACTCGCCTTCGCCCGGGAGAACTACCGCGCTGTGGTCAGACAGTTCGAATTCGGGCTTTCGAACAGCCTCGACGTGATGGACGCCAACGCCCTGCTGGTGTCGGCGGAGAGGAAGGCGGCGGCGGCGGATTTGGGATACCAGCTCGCCCTGCTGCGGATGAAGAAGGCGACCGGAACGCTGCTGGCGTCGGCGACCGGGAAATGAATAGGGGGGGCAAGGGAGAAAATCACATGGAGAGAGGGAAGATCGGGATCGGAACGGCGGTCGCGGCGCTCGTGCTGTGCGTCGCGGTGGCCGCAAATATCGGCTGCAAGAAGCAGGAGCAGAAGGTCAACAAGGAGCGGTCCATTAACGTCCGGGTCTGGCAGGCGGAGAAACGCGCCCTCCGGCCTTTGGTGGAGTCTCTCGGGACCCTCAAGCCCCACGAAGAGGTGATAGTAAGTTCCGAGGTGGACGGAATCATGCAGTCCATCCGGGCGGAGGAGGGGGCGCCTGTTTCCCGAGGCGAGATAATCGCCGAAATGAGGGACACTGATTACCGCCTCGACGCGGAGAGGGCGGAGATTGTCCTGAAGCAGGCGGAGGCGAGCCTCGCCAACGCCAAGCAGGAATATGAGCGCAAGGAGGCGCTCTACCGCGAGGAGCTGCTCACCAGGCAGCAGTTCGACGACATATCGGCGCGGCTTATCCTTGCCCAGGGCGATGTGGAAAGGGCGAAGGTCGGCCTCGCCCTGGCCCGCGAGAAACTGGCCAAGACGAAGGCCTTTGCCCCCATGGCGGGGGTGATTAAGGAAAAACGGGTCACGGCCGGAGATTATATCCGCAACGGGACGTTCCTGATCTCGATCATCCGGGTAGATCCCTTGAAACTGGTCTTCTCCATCCCGGAGAAGGATGTAAGGAACCTCCGGGAGGGACAGGATGTCGCCTTCACGGTGGACGCCTTCCCCGGCCGTGAATTCCGGGGCAAACTGACGACTATTTATCCGTCCCTGGAAGAGAAGACCCGCACCCTCCAGGTGGAGGCGGCGGTGGCCAATCCCGACCGGAGCCTCAAGCCGGGGCTGTTCGCCCGGGTGACGCTCTATACCGGACCGGCGCGGGAGGCGGTCGTGGCGCCGATAACCGCGCTTCTCTACGACGGTTCCGAGACCAAGCTCTTCGTGGTGGAAGGGAGCCTCGCCAGGGAGAGGATGGTAAAGACGGGCCGCAAACATGGGGAATTCATGGAGATCGTCGACGGCTTGAGGGAAAAGGAGATGGTCGTGACCGTGGGGCAGAACAATCTGATGGAAGGGGTGCAGGTCAATGTGGCTCGCTGACACTTCGGTCAAGAGGCCGGTTTTCGCAACCATGGCCATCATGGCCCTTGTGGTCCTGGGTGTGGTCAGCTATCCGCAGATCGGAGTGGACCTTTTTCCAAAGGTCGATTTTCCGATTGTCAATATCACAACGCACCTGAAGGGGGCGAGCCCCGAGGTCATCGATGTCGACATCACCGACAAGATCGAGGGGGCGGTCAATACCATCAACGGCGTGAAGAGCATCACCTCGAGCAGCACGGCAGGGGATTCCCGCATCACGGTGGAATTTGTCCTCGAGCGGGACATCGACCTTGCCGTCCAGGATGTCCGGGAGAAGATCGCCCTGATCCGGAACAAGCTCCCCGAGGACATTGAAGAACCGAGAATAGCCAAGGTCGACCCCGATGCGACGGCGGTCCTTTGGCTGAATCTTTCCGGACAAAAAACGGTCAAAGAGCTCTCCACCTACGTCGATGAGGTCCTCAAGGAGCAGCTCCAGCGGATCAACGGCGTCGGCGATGTCCAGTTGTGGGGGCTCCGGCTGCGCCAGATCCGCGTCTGGCTCGATCCCGACAAGCTCAGGGGTTACGGGATCGCGGCGAACGACGTCAAGAACGCCCTTAAAAGAGAGAATATCGAGCTTCCGGGCGGCCTGATCGAGAGCCTTTCGAAGGAGTACACGGTCAAGGTCAAGGGGGAATTCGTCAATATTTCAGAAATCAACGACCTTGTCATCGCCTACGACAGGGGCGCCCCCGTGCGTCTGCGGGACATCGGCAGGGCGGAGGACGGGATGGAAGAGAAACGCACCCTCGTCCGCTACAACGGCGTCCCGGCGATCGCCATGGGGGTGCAGAAGCAGTCGGGGACCAACACGGTGGCCGTCGTCAACCTCGTGAAGGCGGAAATCGAGAAGATCAAAAAGACGCTTCCGCCGGGGATTAGCCTGAACATCGCAATGGACCAGTCGACGTTCATCCAGCGCTCCATCGACGAGGTGCAGAAGCATCTGATCATCGGGAGCCTGTTCGCGGTCCTGGCGGTTTTCCTCTTTCTCAGGAACGTCAGAACGACGTTGATCAGCGCCCTGGCCCTGCCCGTGTCGATCATCGCCACCTTTGCCCTGATCCTTGCCTTCGGCTTCACCTTCAATAACATGACGATGCTGGCGCTTACGCTCTCCGTCGGGCTGCTCATCGACGACGCGATCATCGTCATCGAGAACATTTACCGCCATGTAGAGGAGGGGATGGCGCCGCGGGAGGCGGCGACCTTTGCCACCTCCGAGATCGGTCTGGCCGTAATGGCGACGACCTTCGCCATCGTGGCGATCTTCCTTCCGGTCGCCTTCATGAAGGGGATCATCGGCCGCTTCTTCCTCCAGTTCGCCCTGACGGTCGTATTTGCGGTCCTGGTCTCCCTGCTGGTCTCCTTCACGCTGACGCCGATGCTGGCCTCGATCTTTCTGAAGCGCTTTACCCTGAAGAGAGGCGACCGTGAAAAACCCTCCCCGGTTGCCCTCCGGCCGACGGGGGGGATCACAGGCTGGTTCGAAACGGGGTACAAGAAGATCGAGACGGGCTACCGGCCGCTCTTAGCCTTTTCGCTTCGCCACCGCGGCGCGATGCTCGTCGGCGCCCTTCTGATATTCGCCGGCAGCATCTACCTGACGAGGTTCATCGGGAAGGAGTTCATCCCCCCGGAGGACCAGGGACAGTTCCTCGTCCGGCTGGAGGCGCCGATCGACTATTCCATCGACAAGGCGGACGAATTCTTTCAGCCTGTTGAAAAGATACTGAGGGAGATACCGGAGATCCGCGCGGTCTACTACCGCCTGGGTCTGGGAGGGGCCGTCAACCGGGCGATTATGATGACGCGCCTCGTTCCGAAGGCGGAAAGGAAGAAGAGCCAGGAAGACCTCAAGAAGGAGATCCGCAGCAAGCTCAGAAAGTTTCCGGGACTCAAGGTATCCGCCGAGGATATCTCCCTGATCGGCGGCGGCCAGCGGCAGGTGCCGATCCAGTACAGCGTCCGGGGACAGGATCTGACCGCGCTCCAGACCTATACGAAACAGATCGCGGGCGAGTTTTCGAAACTGCCGGGGATCGTGGACGTGGACACCTCGCTGGAGCTCGGAAAGCCGGAGATCAGGGTCTTCATCGACCGGGACAAGGCCGCCGATCTCGGGGTGGATATCGCGACCGTCGCCGAGGCCGTCAATCTCCTGATCAGCGGCGAGACCGATGTGACCAAGTACAAGGATGAGAGCCGGGGCAAGCGGTACGACCTCCGGATTCGCCTCAATCCCGAGGCGCGCATGAATCCGGAGGACCTCGGCAGGCTCTATGTCCGTTCGAGGGACGGGCGTCTCGTCGAGCTGCGGAACCTCGTCCGGATCCAGGAAGGGGGAGGGCCGAGCGTCATCAACCGGGTCGACCGGCAACGGTCGATCTCCCTCTTCGCCGGTCTCGAGGGGAAACCCCTGGGACAAGCGGTAGGGGAGCTCAACGCGATTGCCGGCGGGATCCTGCCCGCCGACTATCTCCCCAAGTACAAGGGAACGGCGGAGACGATGGGCGAGTCCTTCGGATACCTGATGTTTGCCCTGATCCTCGGGATCATCATGGCCTACATGGTCCTGGCCGCCCAATTCGAGAGTTTCGTCCACCCCTTCACGGTGCTTTTGTCCATGCCGCTGTCTTTCATCGGGGCGTTCGGCGCGCTTTTGGCGACGGGAAACACGCTCAACATCTTCAGCTTCATCGGCCTCATCCTCCTGATGGGACTGGTGAAGAAGAACGCCATTCTTTTGGTTGACTACACAAACGTCCTCAGGGAGCGGGGCATCCCCCGGCGGGAGGCAATCCTCCAGGCCGGTCCGGTCCGGCTCCGGCCGATCCTGATGACGACTTTCGCGATGGTGTTCGGGATGCTGCCGGTGGCCTTCGGCGTGGGGGAAGGTTCGGAAACCCGCGCCCCGATGGGGATCGCGGTCATCGGGGGACTGCTGACTTCGCTGTTCCTGACGCTCGTCGTAGTCCCTGCCGCCTACGATCTCTTCGACGAATGGCAGGGGTTCTTCAAAAGAAGGCGGGAAAAGCGCGGGCAGGCCGGTGAGAAGACGCAGGCGCAGTAAACCGGGACTGATTTGTTTCGGCCGTGAATCGGGAGGGGTCCATGAAGATGTTTCTGATCATCTACTGCGAGGCAGCGGATGAGGACGTGCTCGCCGCGCTCAGGGAGGCCGGGATCAGGGCGTACACCAAAATGGTCGAGGCCCGGGGGGAGGGGACGGAGACTGAACCGAAGCTGGGCACCCACTGCTGGCCGGGGAAGAACAACGTCCTGCTGATGGCCGTGTCCGACGATGAAGTTTCGCGGATCGGCGAACGCATCCGCCGGCTCAGGGAAGAGCACCCCCGCGCCGGCGTCCGGAGTTTCCTCCTGCCGATGGAGGAGGGGGTGTAGTGGCCCGATATTGAACGCAGGTACGCCATGACGATACCCGAATTTTCCATAAAACGACGGATAACCGTCTTCATGGTGATCCTGATCGTCGCCATCTTCGGGGTCATTGCCTCTTCCCGCCTGGGACTCGACATGCTCCCGGAGCTGGAATACCCGGTGGTCTCCGTGGTCACGACCTATTCCGGCGTTTCGTCGGAGGACGTGGAGAAACTCATCACCCGCCCGGTCGAGTCGGTCATCAGCACGGTGAAGAACGTCAAAAGGGTGAACTCCACCTCCCAGGAGGGGATTTCCGCGGTCATCGTGGAGTTCGAGTGGGGGACGAAGCTGGACTTCGCTGCCCAGGACGTCAGGGAGAAACTCTCCTGGCTGACGGATTACCTGCCCAAGGACGCGGATACCCCGCTGGTCATCAAGTTCAACATGTCGGACTACCCGATCCTCTACTACGGAGCGACCGGGATGCAGGATACGCATGTCCTCCGCAAGTATCTCGACGACAGCGTGCGGCCGCGCCTGGAGAGACTCGAAGGGGTCGCCTCCGTGTACGTCCTCGGCGGGCTGGAGCGGGAAATCAACGTCCTGGTCGATCGGGACAAGCTCAACGCCTATGGAATTTCCCTCGACCAGGTGATTGCAAAGCTGGCCCTGGAGAACGTGAACGTCTCCGGCGGCCACGTCCGGGACGGCCATACGGAATACCTTATCCGGACTATGGGGGAATACAAGGACACGGCCACCATGATGAGCACCATAGTGGCCATGCAGGGGAGGACGCCGGTCTATCTCAGGGCTGTTGCGCAGGTGAAGGACTCCTTCAAGGAGATCCGCAACATCTCCCGGACGAACCACCGCCCGTCGGTGGCGATGATGGTGATGAAGCAGTCCGGGGCGAATACGGTCAAGGTCGTGCAGAACGTCAACAGGACGCTGGAGGAGCTCCGGGGGCAGATGCCGCCGGATATCCGGTTCTACCCGGCGATCGATCAGGGCAAGATCATCTCCCAGGTGACCAGGAGCACCCGAAACGATGCCATCATCGGCGGCATCCTCGCCATCCTGGCCATCTTCGCCTTTCTTCTGGACTGGCGGCCCACGCTTACCATTGCCCTGGCGATCCCGCTTTCGGTCATTGCCACCTTCATCGGGATCTACCTGTTCGACTACACCCTGAACATCATGACGCTCGGGGGACTGGCGCTGGCCGTCGGCATGCTCGTCGACGACGCCATCGTCGTCATCGAGAACACCTTCCGCCACCTCCACGAGGAGGGGAAGGACCGGATAATAGCGGCGATGCGGGGAGCAGAGGAGGTGGCGATGGCGATCACCGCTTCCACCCTCACGACGATCGTCGTTTTCCTCCCCATGGTCCTCTCCACCGGGATTGCGGGCCGTCTCTCCCGGCCGCTGGCCGCGACGGTGACGCTGGCGCTCCTCTCCTCTCTTTTCGTGTCGCTGACGATCGTGCCGGTCCTGGCCTCCCTCCTGTTCAGGAAACGGACGGCCGGCGGCGGCAAGCCGGATGAGGGAGATGCGGACCTTTTCTCGCGCCACTTCGGGAAGACCCGCCAGCTCTATGCACGCGGGCTTCGCTGGTCGCTGACCCATCGGAAGACGGTCGTAGCAGCAGCCGTGGCGATATTCCTGGCGAGCCTGGCCGTTGTGCCGCTGCTCGGGACGGAATTCATGCCGAAACAGGACATCCCGGTCATGATGATGAACGTCATGATGCCGGTTGGGACCGACCTTGCGGAGACGGACCGGGTCGTGAGAGGGATCGAGGATATAGTTCTTTCCCAGCCGGAGGCGCGCTTCGCCATCTCGTTCATCGGCCTGGCCCGGGAGCGGAAGATAGATGTGGCCTGGGGCTCCGGGACGGCGGACGTCAACGAGGCGCAGGTCTTCATCCGGCTTGTTGAGAAGGGGGAGCGGGTCCGTTCGATGGAACTTATCATGGACGACATCCGGAGGCGGATACCCAAGATCCGCGGCGCCCAGATCGAATTCTTCGACATGGGCCAGCTATTTCTGGGCCAGACCGGGGAAAACAGCCCGATCCTCGTAAAGGCGTTCGGCAAAGACCTCGATAAGCTCAGAACGATCACCGATCACGTCGCGGCCGGGATGAAGAACGTCGAAGGGCTCCGGGACATCGATACGACGCTCAAGATCGGCAAACCGGAACTTCAGGTTGTGGTGGACAGGGAGAAGGCCTCGCAGCTTGGATTGACGGTGGGCCGGGTCGCCGATACGGTCAAGGCGGCGATGCTGGGGGTGGTGCCGACCAAATACCGTATCGAGGGCGACGAATACGATATCCGCGTTCGCTTCCGGGAGTTCAACCGGAGATCCGTCGAAGACGTCCGGAACATCCGGATCGCCTCGCCGGCGGGCCATTTCATCCCCCTCTACCAGATCGCCTCTATCGACCGGAAGCTGGGACCGGTGAAGATCACCCGCGAGAATCAGGAGCGGAAGGTGACCGTCAAGGCGAACACCTTCGGGCGGGACACGGGGAGCATTGTGGCCGACATCAAGAAGGCCGCCGCCGCGATCGGGATGCCGGAGGGCTACTTCGTCGAATACGGCGGCACCTACAAGGACATGCAGGAGGCTTTCGAATCCCTGGCCTACGCCCTGGCCATCGCGATTGTCCTGATCTACATGGTCATGGCCGCCTCCTTCGAGTCCCTGGGCCATCCCCTGGTCATCATGCTGACCGTTCCCCTCTCCTTCATCGGCGTCGCCCTCGGTCTTTTGGTCTTCGGCAAGACCCTCTCCGTGCCCGCCTTCATGGGATTCATCATGCTCTGCGGCGTCGTCGTCCGCAACGGAATCGTCATGATCGACTACATCAACCGCCTGCGCCGGCGGGGCGTGCCGGGCTTCGAGGCGATCATCCAGGGGGCGGTCATCCGCCTCCGGCCGATCCTGATCACGAGCCTGACATCCATTCTGGGCGCCATGCCGATGGCCCTGAGCAAGACCCAAGGCTCGGAGATGCGCTCGCCGATGGCGGTCGCGCTTGCCTGCGGCCTTCTGCTTGCCACCTTCCTGACCCTCTTCGTGATCCCCGTGGTCTACTCGCTTTTCGACGGCATCGGGGAGAAATGAAGTCTTCGTCTTGATTGCCGTGATGCGCCTGATACGGTATAAAAAGTCATAATCCGGCGGGTGGGGGCGAATTGCGCGAGGGTGGAAATGGCGAAGGGAAAGGTGACGAGGAGACAGAAGGATATCTCCCGCGTCCTGAGGGATAAGAAAAGGATCCCGCCGCGGGAGAAGCCCGGGAAAGAGGGGAGGCGCGGAAAAAAATGACGGAGACTGCGGCCGGCTACGGGTGGTCCGCCCGGGACAGGGAACAGATAGCGGCGGAGGGGCTTTCGCTCGGGGAGGTCGAGCGGCAGCTTGAAACCTTCCGGCGGGGTGTTTTGCCCGTCCGTCTGGACCGGCCCTGCCGCACGGGGGACGGGATCGTCGTCCTCTCCGGGACGCAAAAGGCCGAATTCCTCGCCAATTATGAAGAGGCCCGCCGGGCCCGCCGGCTGATGAAGTTCGTGCCGGCATCCGGGGCGGCCAGCCGGATGTTCAGGGACTGGCATAGCGCGCTCGAAGGAGGGGCATTGTTCGGAGAGGAGGAAAGAACGGCTTTTTTCCGGGATCTGACGGGATATGCCTTTTTCCCGGAACTGGAGGCCGCCGTTGCTGCGCGGGGGAAGGATATGCGTGAACTCCTCGAAAAACGGGACGAGGCATCCGTTCTGAGATTCATCCTGACCGAGGTGGGCCTCGATTATGGCAGGCTTCCCAAGGCGCTGCTGAAATTCCACGCCTACCCGGAAGGAAGCCGGACCCCCCTCGAGGAACATCTGGTCGAGGCGGCCCTCTACGCCCGGGACGCGGGGAACGTTTCGCGTCTCCACTTCACCGTCTCCCCCGAGCATGAAAGCGCCGTCCGGAGACTGCTTGCACAAGTGAAAGGCGCGTACGAGAAACGCCTTCAGACCGTCTTTTCCGCCGGCGTCTCCACCCAGGAAAAGGCGACGAACACACTGGCGGCGGCTCCTGATTTAAACCCGTTCCGCAACTCGGAAGGGGAGCTCATTTTCCGCCCCGGCGGCCACGGTTCTCTGCTGACAAATCTCAACGCCATGGAGGCGGATATCGTCTTTGTCAAGAACATCGACAATTGCGTTCCGGACCGCCTGAAGGAGGAGACGGTCCTCTGGAAGAAACTCCTCGCCGGCTGTCTGGTTGGCCTCCAGGAAGAGGTGTTCGCAGCGCTTCGCCATTTGGAGGACGTAAATCTTGGGGAACGCGGGATCGGGGAGATCGCCGAGTTCTGCGAGAGAAAGGTCAATATAGTCCTGCCGCCCGGTCTCCGGGACCGGCCGCCTGCCGAGCGGCGCGCGTTCCTTGCCGGGAGGCTCAACCGGCCGCTGCGGGTATGCGGGATGGTGAAAAACGAGGGAGAGCCGGGAGGCGGTCCCTTCTGGGTCGATGGAGGGGCGGCGGGGCCTTCCCTCCAGATCGTCGAGGAGTTTCAGCTCGATCCTGACTCGGAAGCCCAGAGGGCCGTCTGGGCCTCCTCCACGCACTTCAATCCGGTCGATCTGGTCTGCGGGATCCGCGATTGCCGGGGGGAAAAGTTCGATCTTGCCGCGTTTGTCGATCCGGGGACGGCGTCCATCTCGCGGAAGTCGGAGAAGGGGAGGGACCTCCTGGCGCTGGAGCGGCCGGGCCTATGGAACGGGTCGATGGCCCTCTGGAATACCGTCTTCGTAGAGGTGCCGCTGGCGACCTTCAATCCGGTCAAGACCGCGACGGACCTCCTCCGCCCCCAGCACCGTTCCGGTTAGGCGCGTCTCTTCCCCCGCCCTTCCTGCCGGATATATAGATGCGTCTCAGCCTTGCCGGGCGCGGCTCGCAAAATTGGGGGAAGCCGGTTCACTGTTTCTTCGGCTGCCCAAGCTTCCGGGGGCTATTGTCCAACCATATGAGACAAAACAGGGAGCTGTCCCCCCTTTTAATACCGGATTATGCGCCCGCCCCCGGCTCCCAGGAAGAGGGACAGGGCGTGGGGGGGAAGATCAAAGTCGATCAGGTAAAGTGGTTGGCTGCCGGCCGTCGCCTTGAGGGCGGGGAGGGTGGCGGCCAGTCGCGTTCTGTTGCCTTCTGCCGGGATCCTGAACGAGAAGTAGCCGAAGGAGACGGGGATATTGATCCCTTTGAGCAAGCTGTCGATCAGGGGTCTGCCCCGCTCCGCATCCCCCAGGAGGATCACCTCCGTTCCCGCCTCCTTGAGAATCCGGACGAACTGCTCCGGCAGTTTCTTGGTGTGGATGATGAGCCGTCTCTCGCCCTTGTCGAGGAGCAGGTCGGCCGTAATGGAGAGGTTGAAGCCGTCGCGAGCCTGGTTGAAGATGACCACCTCCGCGTTGCGGACTGTTTTCTCGCCGAGGATGGAAAGGAGGCGTTCCGCGAAGGCGATCCCCTTGAGGTCCTTGAGATCGGCAATCTCCGGCGGCGCGGCGGGCCGGGAGGCTGGCTGCCCAACTACCCGGCCCCCGGCGATCTCCGTGATGATGAAGCCGTTTCTTTCCGCAAAGGTCCTGATCTCGGGGGAGAAGGGGCGTTCGCCGCCGCCGAGGAGGAAAAGGCCCTGGCGGTAAGGCACGGCGTCCCCCGTCTGCCTGCCGGCGATGATCCAGTCGGGGTAGACCTGGATCTCCGGTTTCGCTGTGAGGATCAGGGGCCGCTCGGCCTTGTCCATCCCGTATTTCCGCGAGTTATTGACGATCCTCCGGAGGGCGGCGAACTCTTCGCGGAGTTCGTCGCCGGCAAGGAACCAGTAGTTCGGCCAGGCCTTGCGGATCAGGCCCTTGAGGTCCTCCGAGAGGCGGTTTCCGAAATCGAGCAGGACCGTGGTACCGTCGTCGAGCTCGACGACCGGAATAAGAAAGCAGTCGAGCGTGACCTGGGCGTTTTCACCGAGGGGAATGAAGTAGTTCCCCTTGTCGGTGACCGTTCCCCTCATCCGGCCGACGACCGGCCGGATGATCGCTGTCAGGCCCTCCCCGGCCGGCGGGATTTTCACGGCGGTCTTTTCGGGCTCCTGCTCCGCCGGACGCGCGGCGGTTTGAACGGGTTCCGCCGCGGGAGGGACGGGCGGCTCGCGGCCCGGGGCCGGGGGAAGAAGGAGGGTCTGTCCCGCCGGAAGTTGGGCCATATTTTCCATTTCGGGGTTCAACCGCCGGATGAGGCGGTAGGTGGGAAGGGCCTCCTCCGGGGCAATGCCGAGCTCGGAAAGGATGATCCGGCTGATGGAGTCCCCGTTCCGTATCCGGTATACCGCCTCCGGGGAGGCGCTATCCTTCCGGTCGGCATCCGCGGTTTCGGGATGATCCGCTTCCTCGCGGACGGGCAGGTTGATGCGCTGGCCGGGATAGATCCGGTTGAGATTTTTGATCTTCGGGTTCAGGCTGCGGACGAGGGCAAGGGAGACAGGCACGTCACCGTAATGTTTTCGGAGGATGTAGGCAAGCCATTCCCCTTTTTTCACAATATAGACGCTGGTCTTGGGAACGCCTGCCGTTTTCTGAAAGACGAGCCGGGCGCTGTCCTCGCGGGCTAAAAGCGGTGAAGACAAGAGAAACGGCAGGAGAAGGCCGGCGAGGGTAATCAGGACGAACCGAAATGGCCGCCGGATGGAACGGACAGGCAGCGATTGTCTCCCATTGCGCAACCGTTCCCAATCCCTCCCACAGCATTTGCGGACGTTCGGTTGCAATGAAATATGCACCACGGATATTTCCATATCTTCCGGATCCTGCCCCCGTTTTCAGCGAGCCTCTGTGCCAAGGTGACGACGGGCGCGGCTTCTCAAAGCGATAGCTGACTCATACCGGAACCGCCTGTAAAAGTCAAAGACGAGGATTTCGCTTGTCTCACGACAATATGTTTATGCTGCGGCGGATTTTCTCTGTTTCGGATCAGCGCCCGCTCCGGAAGTCGTCGCGGAGGAGCTCCCGGGCGATGATCATCCGGCGGACCTCCGCCGTGCCCGCCCCGATATCCCAGAGCTTCTGGTCGAGGTAGTGCCGGGAGACCGGATATTCGGTGCAGTAGCCGTATCCGCCGTGGATCTGGACGGCGTCCGCGGCTATTTTTGTCCCCATCTCTCCGCAGAACAGGAGTGCGGCGGCCGCCATGCGGTCGAGGTCCGTCCCCTTCCCGCCGATCTTCTTTTCGAGACTGTCGCAGTAGGCGGCGGCACTGTAGGCCATCCATTTGGAGGCCATATATCCGGTGTACATGTCGGCAAGCTTCCCCTGGATGAACTGGAAGGAGGAGATCGGCCTGCCGAACTGGACCCTTTCCTTCGCGTAGCGGAGGCTCAGCTCCAGACAGGCCCGCTGCGAGCCCAGGCAGCAGCCGCTCAGTGTGATCCGCTCGGTGCACAGGCCGTTGGTCAGGATCGCCCCGCCCCGGTTGAGGCCGCCGATGAGGTTTTCCTCGGGCAGTTCCATATCCTCGAATGTTATCAGGGCCGTGGGGGAGGTCCGCATGCCCCACTTTTTGATCTTCTCCCGGTGGAGGCCCTTCATGCCCTCGGTAAGGAAGTAAAAGGCGGAGATGCCGTGCGCCCCGCGGGCGGGATTGGTCTTGGCGTAGAAGAGCATGAAATCGGCGACGTTGCCGTTGGTGATGAAGGTCTTGCTTCCGTTGATCACATACCGGTCGCCGACCTTCAAGGCCTGGGTGGACATCCCCATCGCGTCGGAGCCGGCGTTGGGCTCGGTGATCCCCAGGCAGCCGATGTATTCACCGCTGCACGCTTTGGGGAGGATTGCCGCCTTCTGCTCCTCTGCGGCGTTGCGCCGGAAGTTGTCGAAACAGAGCGTCTGGCTGGCGCCCACGGTCATGGCCAGGGCGTTGCTCACCCGGCCGATGGTTTCATAGACGAGGAGGGTCTCCACGTAGCCCAGACCGGTGCCGCCGTATTCTTCCTCGAATACGATGCCGTTGAGCCCCATTTTTCCCAGTTCGACAAAGAGATCCGGAGGCATCTCATCCTTTTCGTAGAGCTCCTCCATCTGGGGTTCCAGCCAACTGGACGCCCATCGCCAGACGCTTTCCTCGATCATCTTCTGTTCCGGCGTGAATTCGAAATCCAGCGGCATAACCATTCCCTCCTTTGAAGTCATCAGGCTGTTTGCCGCTTCGCGGCGTCCATGCGGGCTCGAACCGTCGAGAATCAAATGCGTCTATCCGGCGATGAAGGCAAATCAAAATTTCGAGTTTCATACGATAAACCCCCGGAAAAGTCCAGAAGGAATGGGAAGGCCGAAGCGCCTTGAATAAAATATTCTTGACGGAGGTTTTTTAATTCCATATTTATTACTTCTGATTTATAATATGCGGCGTGAGATTCAGAAATTTTAAAAAACATGGCCCAAAGCGATGCCTTAATCCACAATTGAAAGGAGGTTATAACAGGAAAAGATTGTTGACGGATCAGCGGATTGCCGGCTGAAAGAGGGTATTTATTCAGGAAGAGATGATTGAAGCTGGCGGGATTTAGCATTTTTTATGATAACATCACCGGAAGGAGGCCAAAATGAACAAGAGGATCCTGACTGCAACATTCTTGACTGTTTTTTCGATTGTGTTCCTTATCCCGGCTTTTGCAACGGACGCGCAGGCAGCCGATAAGCTGGGATGGATCGGTCCCGTTTACAAGGAGTTGTCCGACAGCCTGATCAAGGGTTTCAAGGAATACTACAAAAAAACCCATGGCAAGGATGTGGACATCACGTTTGTTCATCCGGGCGGTTGGCCGGTCTGCGTCGATAAATTGAGGGCGTGGGGCGATAAACCCGATGCCGATATCTTCCTGGGCGCAGGCGCCCCGGCGCATGAGGTCCTGAAAAAAGAAGGACGGGTCGTTCCCTACAAGCCGAAGGACTGGAATATGGTTCCGGCCGAGTGGAACGGCATGAAGGTAAAGGATGACGCCGGCTACTGGACATGTTTTGCACCCTGGATCGTCACCAATCTGTACAACGAAAGGGTCCTCAAAGCCCTGAAACTGCCTCCCCCGAAAACATGGAAGGAACTGCTGAATCCGATTTACAGAGGCAACATCGTTCAGACGCTGCCGTATGCCTCCGGAACGGTGCACGAGGTTGTGGAGATCCTCCTGCAGGGATTCGGGGAGAAAGAGGGTTGGGCGATGAACAGGCTGCTCGCCGCGCAATTGGCCCGTTTTTCGACAGGCAGCACCGATACCACCCATCTCACAAGCCGCGGGGAAGCGCCGATCGGGATCGCCCAGCCGCAGATGAACGCAATGGTTGCGCGCAAAGACGGTTATCCCGTGCGCGACCTGCTCCCGGATAAAACGATCCTCGTTCCCGAAGCGGTTGCGCTGCTGAAAAACGCGCCCAACGAAGCCGTCGGGAAGATCTTTCTGGACTGGCTGTTCAGCATGGAAGGGCAGAAATATGTTCTGGAAGGAGGTTATTTCGTCGCAAGGAAGGATATCAATTTCACCCAGTGGGAGAAGGAAGGCGTTGTCATGGCCAAACACGCCAAGGCTGCCCTCGGAGTGGATAACTTCTGGGATCTGAAGGTCGGATTCATCAATTACGACCTGGATCTGGCTGCGAAGAGATGGGACGAAGTCAATAAGTACTATGAGTTCGAGATTTACAGGAAATGGGGCGAATTGAAAAGCAGCCTGTTTTTGATAGAAGAAGTCGAGGGGGAAGTCAACGCGGCAAAGGCCGCCAAAATGAAAGTCAAGCAGGCCGAGGATAAAATAAAGGAAGCCAGAAAGCTCTTCGAGTATGACGGCAATTACGCTGCCGCGCGACTGGCTGCGACTAAAGCGCGCTCTCTGCTTGTTGCAAGGTAAGGATAAGCCTTGCAAGACCTCAATAGTTATTTCAATTAAAAATGCTCCGAGTTTCATATACGGGCGGGCGCCGGCCCGCCCGTATATCACAGCGATAAATTAAGGATGTCAAATGTCCCGTGGCAATAATTTTCTGGCGTCTCTCCTGTGGTTAGTAATAGCATTCCTGGTTATTTATCCGCTTTCAATTCTGATAACGGAAAGCTTCAAAGTCTCAGGAATGGACGGTTCGGGCGTACATAACTACCTGGAATTTTTCCGGGACATCTATTATCTGAAAACCTTCTGGAACACCATTTTGCTGAGCACTGCGGTGCTTCTTGTAACGACGCTGTTCGGAATACCCCTGGCATACATCCTGGCGCGCTACAGGCAGCGGGGGAAGACGATTTTCACCGCCCTTATCCTTCTGCCCATCGTTTTGCCGGCCTACGCAGGCGTATTTGCCTTCGTGATCTTTTTCGGAAAATTCGGCACCATGAATTTGCTTCTCATGGATGCCGGATTGATCGCGAAACCGATCAATTTCATCTTCGGATTTCACGGACTGGTATTCATAGAAGCCCTGCACATGCTCCCCTTCATTGTACTGAGTCTTTCAGCGGGCCTGACCAGCATCGATCCTTCCTTTGAAGAGGCCGCGGAGGTCGAGGGCGCCAGCGGTTTCAGGAGATTCATAACCGTGACGTTGCCTCTGTGCACCCCGAGTTATCTGGCGGGCGCCGTCATGGTCTTCCTGTGGCCGTTTACCGACTGGCTTACGCCGTTGATTCTGGGACAGGTGGACTTTCTCCCCTCGGTGGCCTACATCAACATCGCCTACCACTTTACGGATGTGCATCGGAAATATATGGGGATCGTGGCCGTGGTCGTTTCTTCCATAGTCTGCATCACTCTCTTTCTGTTTGCAAGATGGTGGGTGGAAAAAAGAAAATATACCGGCCTCTCGAAAGGAACGACGGCCGAGGGACGGGTGATCGAACCAAGTTCATTGATAAAAACCGGTTCTTACCTGTACATGTTTTTTATCGCCGCTCTGGTCCTGCTGATCCCGGTCGTTCTCGGCCTGGCCGCTTTTTCCAGAAGGTGGGTTTTCGAACCGTTTCCCACCTATTGGACGCTAGACAACTTCAGAGTAATTCTTCTGGAGACCCCCGGCCTTATAAAAAACTCATTTGTATTCAGTGTGATAGCCCTGATTCTCGGGGTCGTTTTCGGGCTGCCGGCCGCATACCTGATCGTCCGCACCCGGGTGTGGGGAAAGGACGCCCTCGACTTTATAATCACGCTGATGCTCGCTTTTCCGGGCATCGCGATAGGCGTCAGTTATCTGCTTGCCTTCTGGCAAGGCATACCGCTTGCCACGCACTGGATCATAATGCCGCTTGCCCTGTTTTCACGGCGGCTTCCGTATTTTCTGCGGATAGCGCACGCCTCCTATCTGCAACTGGATATCTCGCTCGAGGAGGCCTCGGAGGTGTCGGGCGTGGGCAAATTGAGAACCTTCATAAACATATCCCTGCCGCTTTTGATCAAAGGGGTTCTTGTCGGCGTGGTGATGTTTTTTATCATGGCGTTTCAGGAGATTTCCACCGCAATATTTCTCTACCGGGGCGGCTGGGAAACCCTGCCCATCGGAATCTACCTGAACTGGCACCGCGGCATGGAATTCGGAATCTCCGCGGCCATGGCATTTCTGATGATCGTGATCACCTTTATTCTGCTGCTGATCATTGCCAGAATCGGCGGGGGCATCCTCAAGGCCGCCTGGGGCCCGGGAGAGGGCAGGTAATTTTAAAGCAGGCCGCGAAGGCGGCATGATATCGAGTGAAAAACGAAGGAGACACATTTAATGGCATTTATCGAGATCCGCAACCTGTTCAAACGATATAAAAAAGTGACGGCGGTCAACCGAATCCAGCTCGAGGTGAAGGAGGGGGAGCTGTTGACGCTCCTCGGACCCAGCGGATGCGGCAAAACGACCACCCTGCGCTGCGTCGCCGGACTGGAAAGGCCCGAGGAAGGCGATATCATCATTGACGGCAAGCCGATGATTTCGGAAGGGTTTGTCCAGCCGTCAAAAAGAGGGATCGGCATGATGTTCCAGAATTATGCCGTATGGCCGCACATGAAGGTTTACAGCAACATCGTTTACGGTTTGAAACTTCAAAAGATATCCAGGCAGGGCATCAGGGAAAAGGCCAAAGAGGTATTGGAATTGGTGGGTTTGCAGGGACTGGAGGACAGATATCCGGGGCAGTTGAGCGGCGGGCAGCAGCAGAGGGTCGCCCTGGCAAGGGCCCTTATAAGAAATCCCAAGGTGCTGCTCCTTGATGAACCGCTGAGCAATCTGGATGCCAAGCTCAGGGAAAAGATGAGATTTGAGATCAAGAGCCTGGTAAAGCGCATGGGCATTACTTCGGTCTATGTAACCCACGACCAGGCGGAGGCGATGGTTATCTCGGATCGCATCGTCGTAATGGAAAAGGGAAACATCGTCCAGATCGGCTCTCCCCACGAAATATATGAAAAGCCCGCCAACAGGTTTGTGGCCGATTTTATCGGCGCAATGAATTTCATCCCCGGAGAGGTGGCCCAGGTCCTTCCGGGCGCAGATGAAGTTTATGTGCGGACGGAATTCGGCGAGAGGCTATTGTGCAGATCAATCGGCCCGGATGCGATGACGCCGGGCCAAAAGGTCTATGCATCGGTGCGCCCGGAGGATGTCGAGGTGTTCCCGGAGGCGCCTCAAACCGGGGAGAATATCTTCAAGGGCACCATTGTCCATAAGGCATACCTTGGAAACTTCCTGTTTCTTTTTGTAAGCATTAACGGCGCCATGATCAGGGTGCAGGCCCCGTATCAGCTCCCCCAGGAGGAAGGTCAGGAACTCTACCTTTCCCTGCACCCGCAAAAATGCATGGTTCTGCCCGAATAAGCAATTTCCTTGCGAGACATTTGCACAACTTGAAAATCATGCTCCCTCCGCGCGCTGTACATTTTTCGTTCCGAAAAATCTACAATGCGCGCTTCCGGGACATGATTTTCAAAGGAGTACTTTCCAGACTGACATCTCAAGCTCTCCGGGAAGGGGCGCGGGAGAGGAGCGTTTCCGCCATCTCCGCGAAACCGTATCCTCCCTCTTTTTCCGTTACCCAGGCCGGCTCATGGGGCATCTTTCCCCGGAAACGAATCACATTGGCCACGCCGACCGAATTCGGGAAATATCCGAACATGGGCACATCGTTCGGCGAATCTCCGATAAAAATAACCCGGTCTTGGACCGAGTCGAGGTTCTCATCGAACAACTCTTTAAAAAGGAGGCGCGTCATGGCCAGCTTGTCATAGTCCCCAAACCAGCCGTTGACATGGATCGAGCTGATCTTGGCCCTGGCGCCGGACTCCCGGAAGCATTTTACAATTTCTTCCACTTCCTTCATCGGAAGGGGCGGGACATCTTCGCAATAATCGATGGCCAGGTCGGCTTCCCGATATGCCTGATCCGATGCCACGGCGCAGCCCGGGATCTTTTTCAGTATCTCACTCTTGAGCTTGTCAAGTTTTTTGCGGTCGCTCTTGCGGTCTTTTTCCGGTTTCCAGTATCTGCGGAGCATTTTTCTTAGTGCCCCGTCATAACTGAAATAGAACGCCCCGTTTTCACCGACGAGCCCGTCTATCGGCCACATGCGGGCGATATGATCGCACCAGCCGGCGGGGCGGCCTGTGATCGGCACGATCCTTATCCCCTCCTTTTTCAAACTTTCCATTGCCGTGAAGACCGCTGCCGGAAGCCTCCCGTTATTGGTCAGTGTGTCGTCGATATCGGTCAGCAAATACCCGATGTTCCTTTTCAGACCTTCGGGAAACCGGGAAAATGGAAGCATCGTTTCATTCCTTCCTGGAGATAAAATATCTGCGCCGGGTAGATCTCTGTCCGACCATCCGTTCCCGGTAAGTGAACCAGAAGCGTCCTGAATTGAAGAGAATTTCGTTATATAATTTGAGGATACGGAAACGGATTTTGTATGTCAAGGGGATTTTGACAGCGCATTATTCCGGTGAAATGCGGCCATATTCGGGGTTGCACAATCGAGGTTACGTGATATATATAGCGCCGAAATTAACGGCGGCCGGACGAGGGAAGGCGGCCGGCGGGGAGGCATCATGGCGCAAGGCGAACAGCAGGCGGCGCTGCTCAAGGAGATCCAAACGCGATTCGAGCGCAAGCTGAAGGATAACGAGATCAGCCTCCTGGAATACTGGAAGGAGCAGTTGGACAGGGTGGCGGCGATGAAGCCGGAGGGGGTCGCCGCGCTTCAACTCCAGGTGCGCAGGATCTCCGAGATGATGGCCAACCGGGTGCGGATCCTGAAAAGAGAATAATGACGGGTGATTAAATAATGAAGGAGATAGCGGATTTCTTGTTCGAGGTCGGGATGCTGAAAAAAACGCCCCGGAGCGGTTTTCAGTTCCTCGGTTCAGGGTGCGAATCGGTGGCGGAGCATATCCTCCGGACGCTGTACATCGGCTATGTCCTGTGCAAGATGGAGCCGGAGGCGGACGAGCTGAAGGTCTTGAGGCTGTGTCTGGTCCACGACCTGCCCGAGGCCCGCACGGGCGATATGAATTATATGAACAAAAAATATGTGACGGTGGACGAGAAGAAGGCGGTCGGTGAGCTTGCGGCGCCCCTGTTTTTCGGCGGCGAGATAGAGGCGACCCTCGCCGAGTTCAACGAAAGGCAATCAAGGGAATCCCGGCTGGCCCACGACGCCGATCAGCTGGCGCTGATCCTCCAGCTCAAGGAGTGCGGCGATCTTGGCAATAAATACAGCCGGGAGTGGATCCACTTCGCCGTGCGCCGCCTTTCGACGGAAATCGCCCGGAAGCTGGCCGGCAGCATCCTCGAAACGGATTCCTCCAACTGGTGGTTCAAGGACAAGAGTGATTGGTGGGTCAATGGGAATAATGGGGCTTCGCATAACGAATAGAAGACTCGTCGAGACCTGGGCGCGATTTGAAAAGCCGATCAGGGGGCGCGATTTTCAAAGGTCTCTCGCCGCCGGTTGTCTGCTGCTGCTGTTTCTGCTGCCGGTCGGCCCGGCGGCCTGCGCGAACAAGGCGCGGCTTCGTGAGCAGGCGGGCGCTCACGTCAACGTCGCCACCGCCTACCTCGGTTCCGGCCAGTACAACGCGGCGCTCAGGGAGCTCCTGGAGGCAGAGAAGCTCACGCCGGATGATGCGAAGGTGCAGTACCTGCTGGGCATCTCGTATCGCCTCAAGGGTCTCGATGATACGGCCATCGAGAAGTTCAGACAGGCGATTTCCCTCCGGCCGGATTACTCCGAGGCCCACAACTATCTCGGTGCGGTGTATCTGGAGAAGGGTCGTTACGATGAGGCAATCGCCTCCTTCAACAGCGCCCTTGCCAACATCCTCTACGACACGCCGGCGATAGCCCTCTATAATATCGGGATGGCCTATTATGCAAAAGGGCAGTACGACCCGGCGCTGAAATACTATGGGGATGCCGCGGCCAAGGACCCGTACACCGACCTGATGCCGCTGATCGAAAAGAACATGGGCATGGCCTGGCTGGCCAAGGGGAATCCGGGGCAGGCCGTCATTCATCTCAAAAAATCGATCGACCAGGCCCCTTCGCTTGCGGAATCGCATTACTGGCTGGGGCTGGGATACCGGGACCTGAATCAGCCGGACAACGCCGCGGCGGCGTTCAGGACCGCCGTCAAGCTCGCGCCGGAGACGGAAGTCGGGCGGAAGGCGAAAGAGCAGCTTGGGATAATCGCCCCGCGGTAAGGGAGGGGGGCGTAGGTCTTGGGGCGTATTGAACGCGACGGGAGCCGATTTTTTGGCTCTCGAACTTATTAAGGAGTCGTCAAGGACTGCATCATGGCAACAAAGAGGGCAAGACGGACCGAAGAGGTCAAGCATAAAAAAACCAAAAAAAAGCGGCGCTTTGCTCTGCTATCACTGATCGTCGCGGTTTCGGTGGTCTTTCTGGCGATCTTCTTCATCACCCTGTTCGATTACCTCTACCCCCCCGCCGCCGGGAAACACACGGCGGCCCAGAAGAGGGAAAAACAGGAAGCGACCCTCTTTTTCTCCGATGCCAACGAGCGCTTTCTCGTTCCCGAAAAACGCCTCGTCCCGAAGGAGAAGGAAACGGAAGAAAAGGCGAAGGAACTGATAAAGGCCCTTCTGGCCGGTTCGAAGACGGGCCTGGTCAATACGTTTCCGGAAAAGGCGGAACTTCGGAGCGTAAAGCTGGAAGGAGGCGACACGCTTCTTGTAAGCTTCAGCGCTTCCCTGGCGGCGGACCACCCGGGGGGGAGCGCCGCGGAGATGGCCACCGTCTATTCCCTGACCAACACCCTGACCGTCAATCTGCCGGCGATAAAAAAGGTGAAGCTCCTTATCGAGGGGAAGGAAAGGGAGTCGCTCAAGGGGCACATCGGCCTCCGGGAACCCTTTGTCATGAACCGTGAACTGATTGCGCCGCCGGCGGCGCCAAAGGAAGGATGACGGGCTTTATCTCCGTGGCAACCAAGTCAAAGCTTTCCCGAATCCGCAATATCGGAATCGTGGCCCACATCGACGCCGGCAAGACGACGGTGACGGAAAGGGTTTTGTACTACACGGGAAGGTCCTACAAGATGGGGGAGGTCCACGACGGCGAGGCCGTGATGGACTGGATGCCGCAGGAGCAGGAGAGGGGGATCACCATCACCTCGGCGGTGACCACCTGCACCTGGAAAAATCACGAGATCCACATTATCGACACGCCTGGTCACGTGGATTTCACCATCGAGGTCGAAAGGAGTCTCCGGGTCCTGGACGGGGCGGTCGTTGTCTTCTGCGCCGTAGGGGGGGTGGAACCCCAGTCGGAGAACGTCTGGCATCAGGCCGATAAGTACGGCGTGCCCAAGATCGCCTTCATCAATAAGATGGACCGGATCGGGGCGAACTACTTCGGGACTCTCCGGCAGATGAAGGAGCGGTTCAATTCGCTCCCGCTGCCGATACAGATCCCCTGCGGGGAAGAGGAGGCCTTCCGGGGGGTGGTGGACCTGATCAGACGGAGGCTCGTCACCTGGGATGACTCATCCAAGGGGGTGTCCTACGCTTATAAAGACATCCCTGCTGAGATCCTGCCGCGGGCCATGGACCAGCGGGACAGGATGATCGCTGTCCTGGCCGATCTGGATGACGCCATTGCCGTGAAGTATCTCGACGGGGTGGAGATACCTGAGGAGGAGATCGTTGCAGCCGTCCGGAAAGCGACGATCTCGCTCAGGGTGGTTCCGGTCATGTGCGGATCGGCCCTCCGGAACAGGGGGGTGCAGCCGGTCCTGGACTCGGTTGTCCAATTTCTCCCCTCGCCGGAAGAGATCCCGCCCGTCAGGGGCGTCAATCCTCTGACGAAACAGGAGGAGATCCGGGAGAGCAGCGAACGGGCGCCGCTGGCGGCGCTTGCCTTCAAGATCATGCAGGACGAGGGGAGAAAGCTGACCTATCTGCGGGTCTATTCGGGAAGGATCCATACGGGCGATGAACTTTACAATGCCGGCCGGGGCAAGAGAGAGAAGATCGCCCGCCTTCTGAAAATGCATGCCAACAAGCGGGAGCGGGTGGAGCAGGCCGGCGCCGGCGACATAATCGCCGTCATGGGACTTAAAGAGATTACAACCGGGGATACTATCTGCGACGAGGACCATCCCATTCTCCTGGAGCCGATCGAGTATTATGAACCGGTGATCAGCCTGGCGATCGAGGCCAAGACGCCGGCGGACCAGGAAAAGCTCTCGGTTGCCCTGAACAAGCTCTTAGAGGAAGATCCCACGCTCCGGGTAAAGTACGAGGAAGAGACGGCCCAGACGGTCATCTCGGGGATGGGGGAGCTCCACCTCGAGATCATCATCGACCGGCTGCTCAGGGAGTTCAACGCCAGGGTAAACGTCGGAAAGCCCCGCGTGATGCATCGGGAGACCATCCAGAAACGGGTGAGTTGCGAAGGCCTCTTCGAGAGGGAATTAGGGGAAAAGAGGCACTTCGGTCACGCCAGACTGCTGCTTGAACCGAAGGGGCGGGGAGGCGGGATCGAGATCCTCCGGCGGCTGGAAAAGGACGCCGTCATCTCCGAGGAATTTCTGGACGCGATGGAGGAGGGAATCCGCGAGGCGGCCCTCAGCGGCGTCCTGGCCGGATATCCGGTGATAGATGTCCGGATCGCCGTACTGGGCGGGACGGTGAAGGAGGGGGAATCGACGGAACTTGGGTGCAGGATTGCCGCCGCCTCGGCCTTCCGCGACGGCTGCCTGAAGGCGGATCCTGTGCTTCTGGAGCCGATTATGACGGTTATCGTCATGACTCCCAGCGAATTCATGGGGGAGGTGATCGGCGACATCAATGCCCGGCGGGGGGAGATCCAGGCGATCAGCCCCAAGGGGTCGGTCAGCGAGATCGAGGCCCGCGTCCCGCTCAAGGCGATGTTCGGCTATTCGACGGACCTCCGCTCGGCTACCCAGGGGAGGGCGGTCTTCACGATGCAGTTTTTTGCCTATGATAAAAATTGATATTTTGAAAGTCTCCGGTCCAGTTGCAGTCAAGGGAAGTGCAGAAAGGCGCATTAGATGACCCACACGCAAACAATGACGGCGGTCCCGGCGGCGCAGGCCCCTACGGTCTTGTCTCTGGACAAGGATAAGCTCCTCCAGAGCATCTTCCGCCTGAACTCGTTTCTGACCTCGTCTGCCAATCTGAAGGAAATGCTGGCCAAGATGCTGGACGAGGTGGTGGACAGCATCGGTTTCGACAGGGGGATTATCCGCCTTTTCGACGCCTCCGGGCAAAATCTCGAAGCCCAGGTGGTCAAAAACTACAGCCCCGAGGAGGCCAGGAAGGTCTTCTCCGTGGCCCTCAACATCCATGAGCATGACTGCATAGCCACCAAGGTGGCCAAATCCGGCCAGCCCATCGCCGTGGAGGTTACCGCAACCGATCCGCGTATTACCGAAACGGACCGGATGCTGACGAAGATCTATGACCGGGGTTCCTATTTCTGCGCCCCGCTGAAGATCGGGGAAGAGGTGATCGGGATCATTGCCGCCTGGTTCAAGGAGGAGACGAAATTCTTCCCGGAGGAGATCAGCCTCTTCGTGACCTACGCCAACACACTGAGCATCATCATCCACAACCTGCGCCTGTTTGAGGCCAATGCGGAGAAGATCCGGCAGCTCACGATCCTCCAGGACGCCGTCTCCGAGATGAACGCGAGCCACCTGCTGGACAACCATATCCTGGAGATCCTCGTTCGGAGCGCGCTTACGATCGCCGGTTCGGAAAAGGTCCTGGTATATTTCCTGGATGTCGAGAATAACCGGTGTCTCATCAACGACGGGGGGAAAGTCTTTATCGACGACCGGCAGGAATGCGAGGCGATGATAGGGCCGACAATCATCCGGGAGGCGATAGAAACCAATGCCATCGTTGCCCGTCAGGCCTCTTGCGCCGACCCCTCCACCCGACCGGTCTTCCCGGATTCCCTCTCTGAAATTGCCCTCCCGCTGAAGGTAAGGGACAAATTCAAGGGCGCCCTCTATCTGGCGAAGAAGAGCGGCGATTACTCCCCGGATCAGATCAATATCCTGGACATTCTCGTCAAGAACGCCGCCACCTCCTACGACAATGCCATCATGCATTCCGTGCTATCACTGGAGGCCAAGTCCCTCAAGACAGAGGTGGAAAAACTCAAGGAACGGGAGGACATCCTCCTGGGTTTCCACAACATCCTGGGAAAATCGAAAAAAATGGTCAGCCTCTTCCACGTCATCGAGGAGGTGGCGGGACACAACACGAATATCCTGATCCAGGGGGAGAGCGGCACCGGGAAGGAACTGATCGCCAGGGCCATCCACCGGCAGGGCAACCGGAGCTCCAGCCCGTTCGTCGATATCAACTGCGCGGCGATTCCGGGCACGCTCTTAGAGAGCGAACTGTTCGGCTACGAGGCGGGCGCCTTTACCGATGCGCGAAAGAGAAAGATCGGTCTCCTCGAACATGCGAGCGGCGGAACGATGCTCCTCGACGAGATCGGCGAGATGAACATTCACCTCCAGGCAAAATTTCTGCGCATGCTCGAAGACGGCTATATCCGCCGCGTCGGCGGACGGGAAAACATCCCAATCGATGTCCGCTTCATCTTTTCCACCAACAGAGACCTTGGCCGGATGGTCGCGGAAGGCTCGTTCAGAGAAGACCTCTACTACCGGCTCAGCGTCGTGCCGATTACGCTCCCGCCGCTGCGCGAGCGGACCGAGGACCTCCTGCTGCTCGCCAACCACTATATCGAGGAGTTCAACAGGAAATTCAGAAAAAAAGTAAAGGGTTTTACGGAAGAGGCGGCGGCCATACTGACGGCCTATTCCTGGCCGGGAAATGTCCGGGAGCTCAAGAACATCATCGAACGGATCATGATCCTGCACAAGGACGGGACGATGATCACCGAGAAGAGCCTCCCCGCGGAAATGAAGGCGATGACCAATCAGGAAAAATTCAGAATACAGATCGACCAGTTTTTCCCGCAGCTCTCCACGGAAGGCATGGACTTCACTCTGGTCATGGAGAGGATCTCCAACGACATCAGACGGAAGATCATCGACAACGCCCTGGAGACAAGCCGAGGGAACAAGACTGCGGCGGCCAGACGCCTCGGGATATCCCGTTACAAACTGATCCGCGAACAAAAAAAAATAAATGATCATATCGTATAAATATCATTTACCTGCCTGTGCGGAGTCAGCACTGCCAGTGCTTGGTTCGCACGTTCCGGAGAATATCGCGTTAGTATGATTTCATTGAATAAACGCCGCGATTGTGTGCGCAAAAAGCACTCTTCGACGTGGTATGCCATTTCGGAGGTTTTAAACTAAGCGGCGCCTGCCGGCGGCCGGCCGATTCCCGTCCCAGCATATTGTTTAAACAAGCGATATTACTGAACCAAAATAATGCAAACGGCAACGGCGATGAGGAGCAGATGAAAAGGCCCCATTGGCATGCCAATTGCTGTATATATGTCTAAACGGGTTGCGGTCCGATTAGTTCGGCAAAGGCCGAAGGCATTGCGGGAAGCGTTTTGAACGGCCCGGGCTATTGAATGAAAAAGGTCAGGTTTTTCGAAGGAGTTTTTTCAAAAGTCCGTTTGCGGGGCGGCGACGTAAAAAAGACAGGGCGAAATGCCGGAGAGATTGAGGAGTACGATTTTTTTATCGCCCGTGAGAAGGGGGGAAAAGGGGTGGTTGCAGCCCCCGCTGAATCCGCAAACCAAAGCACAAAAAAAAACGCCCGGGACAAAGGCATGACCTTTTTCCTCTGGGAATGATCGGATAAAAAGTTGAGTTAATCTGAGAGGCGCTGTAAGCCCTTTCAGTTATGAATGGTGGATGGTTTTTAGGTTCCCTCCTTTTCCATCCACCATTTTTTTATCAAAAAAGCGTCTCTCGCCCGGGACGCCTTGAGTCCTTTGTACAACTTGAAAATCATGCTCCCTCCGCGCACTGTACATTTTTCGTTCCGAAAAATCTACAATGCGCGCTTCCGGGACATGATTTTCAAAGGGTTCGCCTTTTTTATAAAGGCCGCCTGCCTGGATTTCTCAGATTTTCTCGCTTGTGATCCTCATACTGTAGAAGGAGCGATAGACAAACGCCAGCGCGATCAGGAAGAAGAGAGAAGCGAGGCCGAGTTTCAGGCCGGCGCTCTGCATCGTCACGGCGATCTCCACGGCCAGAAGCCCGAAGAGGGTGGTGAATTTGATAACAGGGTTGAGGGAGACCGAGGAGGTGTCCTTGAAGGGGTCGCCGACCGTATCTCCCACGACCGTCGCCTCGTGCAGGGGGGTGTTCTTCTGCTTGAGGTCCACCTCGACAATCTTCTTGCCGTTGTCCCAGCAGCCGCCGGCGTTGGCCATGAAGATCGCCTGGAAGAGCCCGAAGAAGGCGATTCCGATCAGGTAGCCGATGAAGAAATAGGGGTTGAAGAAGGCCAGCGCCAGGGCCATAAAGAAGATGACGACGAAGATGTTGATCATCCCCTTCTGTGCGTAGATCGTACAGATTTTGACGACTTCCTTGCTGTCGGCAAGGGAGGCCTCCGCCTTGTCCAGCTTGATGTGGTCCTTGATGTAGACGACGGCCTGGTATGATCCCGTGACCACCGCCTGGATGGAAGCGCCGGTAAACCAGTAGATGACGCAGCCGCCCATGAGGAGCCCCAGGATGATCTCCGGATGAACGAGGCTGAGCTTGGCGACCGCCCCGCCGAAGAGGCCCTCGAGCAGGATGATGATTCCGAAGACCATCGTGGTGGCGCCGACGACGGCTGTGCCGATGAGGACCGGTTTGGCCGTGGCCTTGAAGGTGTTCCCCGCCCCGTCGGTCGCCTCGAGAAAGTGTTTGGCCTTTTCGAAATCCACCTCGCAGCCGAAGTGCTTCTTGACCGTCTCCTTGATATCCTTCCGGCTTTCGATCATGGAAAGCTCATAGATGGACTGGGCGTTGTCCGAGACCGGGCCGAAGCTGTCCACGGCGATCGTGACCGGACCCATGCCGAGGAAGCCGAAGGCCACCAGACCGAAGGCGAAGACCGGGGCGGCGAACTTGAAGGCTTCCGGCATCAGGGCCATGATCGAACCGGTCTGGGAAACCAGGTAGGCGATCAGCATCAGGACCAGGATCACAAGCCCCTCCCAGAAGGCGGAAAAGTTTCCGGCTACCAGGCCGGAAAGGATGTTCAGGGACGGGCCGCCCTGGCGGGAGGCGTTGACGACCTCCTCGCAGTGGCGTGAATTGGTGCTGGTGAAGATTTTCGTGAATTCGGGGATCAGCGCGCCGGCGATGGTGCCGCAGCTGATGATGATCGAAAGCGCCAACCATGTTGAGATCGAGCCGGCAACCGGGGGCAGATCACCCAGTAGAAAATAACTGGCGATGAAGGTGACGGCGATCGAGAGCGAGGAGGTGATCCAGATCAGGTTGGTCAGCGGGTGCTCGAAATTGAATTCCGTCTTTCCGGTAAAGAGCATTTTATTGGCTGAGTCGTTGGTGAAATACGAGGCCAGCGACGTGAGGATCATCAAAATACGCATGGCGAAGATCCAGACGATCAGCTTGCCGCCCATCTCCGGGTTGGCGGCCATCGCCAGGGCCAGAAAGGCGATCAGGGCCACGCCCGTGACCCCGTAGGTCTCGAAGCCGTCCGCAGTGGGGCCGACGCTGTCGCCGGCGTTGTCGCCCGTGCAGTCTGCTATCACGCCGGGGTTTTTGGGGTCGTCTTCCGGCAGATGAAAGATAATCTTCATCAGGTCGGAGCCGATATCGGCGATCTTCGTGAAGATGCCGCCGCAGATCCTCAGCGCGCTGGCGCCCAGGGACTCGCCGACGGCGAAACCGATGAAGCAGGGGCCGGCCAGTTCCTTGGGGATGTAGGCCAGAATCAGGATCATGAAGAACAGCTCGATGCTAACCAGCAGCAGCCCGACGCTCATGCCGGAGCGCAGGGAGATATTGATCAGGTTCAGGGGCTTGCCGCTCAGGGAGGCGAAGGCCGCCCGGGAGTTGGCCACGGTATTGATCCGGATGCCGAACCAGGCCACGCCGTAGGACCCCAGGATCCCCATTACCGAGCAGAAAAGGATCATCGCGACGGCCCCGGCCGTATTTCCCTGCAGGCCGGCAAAGTAGTAGATGATGCAGATAGCGATCAGGATCCACAGTGCGGTAAGGAATTTCCCCTGTTGGAGCAGGTAGGTCTTGCAGGTTTCCCAGATCGTGTTGGAGACGTCCAGCATCGACTGATGGGCGGGCAGGTTCTTGGTCTGGATGTACTGCATCAGGCCGAAGAACATGCCGATCAGGCAGATGACGAGACCGGTGTTCAGGATGGTCAGGCCTCCGAGCGCCCCGCCTATGAAGCTGATCCGGGTAAGATCGGGGAGCTTGATGTCCGCTTCGCCGGCGTATGCCATCGGCGCCGTCAGAAACAGGGAGATGCCGAGTGAACACAACAGAGGCCGGAGACTGTTTTTCCTGATGCACATGATTCAAACCTCCTCGACAGATATTTTTTTTCCGTGATGCTTGTCCATGGCTGCCTGAATGCCGCCGGAAAGGATGTCGGTCACGGCATCGGCCGCCTCTCTGGTCAACAGTAAAAGGGATTTCAACTCATCTTCGGAAAAACGCTCCAGGACGTATCCTTCAACCATGCTCTTGCGGAGCGGCCTCCCGATGCCGAATCTGACCCTGATAAATTCAGTTCCGCCGAGATGATGTATGAGGGAAATCAATCCTTTATGGCCGGCGTGGCCTCCTCCCGCCTTCAGGCGTACCGTTCCGAAAGGCAGGTCCAGATCATCGTGCAGGACGATGATGGAGGCCGTGTCGATCCTGAAATAGTCGGCCAGCTTTCCGACCGCGGCGCCGCTGAGATTCATGAACGACTGCGGCTTGGCGAGTAAAACGGGGGTGCCGGCTATCTTGCCCCTTCCAATATGGGCGTCAAAGAGGGTCTGCTGAATGGGGATGTCGTATTGCAGCGCCAATTGATCCAGAACAAGAAAGCCGGCGTTGTGTCTGCTTAACTGATACCTTATCCCCGGATTTCCCAGTCCGACAACGAAATTCACGCCGCCCCCGATGTCTTGTCCCTGGTTCCTCGCTTACTGTGCGGAGGTGATCGGAATCGGCATCAGTCCTTCGCGTTCTCTTTCGGGGACGCTTCACCCTCCGCCGCCTCGCCTTCCGCCGCTTCTTCGGCCTTGGGCGCGGCAACCTTGATGACGGCAACCATTACCACGCCTACATCGCCCGGATCGAGAACGGCAATACCTTCCGGAGTCCTGATATCCTGGACCTTGAGAGAAGCTCCGACATCGAGCCCGCTCACGTCCACCTCGATAAAGTCCGGCAGGTCGGCGGGAAGGCAGGAGATCCTCAGGTCTCGCTTGAGCTGCTGGAGCTCGCCGCCGTTGACTACGCCGACAGGGGTGCCGGTGAAATGGAGGGGAACGTCAATGGTCAGCTTGTGGTCCATGCGGATTTCATAAAAATCCGCGTGCTGAAACCGCCTGCTGACAGGTTCGATCTGGAGCTCCTTGATCAGAGAAAGCCTCTCCCCGTGCTCCTGTCCTTCGATGAGCAGTTTGATGAAGACGTTTTCCCCTTTTTCCTTGATTATCTTCCGCAGGCCGGCTGCGTTTACCGACAGGGAAACGGCCTCCTCGCCGCGGCCGTAAAATACGGCGGGGATCATCCCCTCCTGACGGATGCGTCTTGCCGGTCCCTTGCCGGTTTCCTTGCGGATACAGGCTGTTAATTCGGTTGCCTCCATGAATTCCTCCTAAATGAATAATGAACTGACTGAATCGTTGTAATAGATCCTGCGGACGGCTTCGCTGAGAAGTCCCGAGACCGAAAGGACCTTGATGCGGCTGCAGGCCCCGGCCTTGTCGTGCAGCGGGATGGTGTCGGTCACGATGAGTTCCCGAATGTTTGATTGTTCGATTCTTTCAATGGCCGGTCCGGAAAGGACGGGATGCGTACAGCAGACGGAGACCTCGACGGCCCCTTTTTCCATGAGCGCCTTGGACGCCTGGACGACCGTTCCGGCGGTATCGATCATGTCGTCCAGGATGATGACCTTTTTCCCCTCGACCTGGCCGATGATATTCATGACCTGGGCGTCATTGGGTCCCTCTCTCCGTTTGTCGATGATGGCCAGGCTGGCGCCGAGCCTCTTGCCGAACGCGCGCGCCCGCTCGACGCCGCCCGTATCCGGCGAGACGATCACGATGCTGTCATCCTGATAGTTCTTCTTGATATAGTCAAGGAGAACCGGGGTGGCGAAGAGATTGTCCACCGGGATATTGAAGAAGCCCTGGATCTGGCCCGCGTGCAGATCCATTGCCAGGACGCGGTTTACCCCCGCCTTGGTGATGATGTCGGCGACGAGCTTGGCGGTGATCGGCGCACGCGGGGCGACTTTTCGATCCTGCCTGGCATAGCCGTAGTAGGGAATCACGGCGGTGGTCCTGTCCGCGGAAGACCGCCGCACGGCGTCGGTCATGATGAGCAGCTCCATCAGCGTGATGTTGACCGGCGGGCAGGTCGGCTGGATGATGAAGACATCCATGCCCCGGACGTTTTCATTGATCTCCACCCTGGTTTCGCCGTCGCTGAAGGTGGTGACATTGACCTTTCCGAGGGTGACGCCCAGATTCTCGGCGATCTTCCGGGCCAGGGCCGGGTTCGCATTCCCGGAAAATATTCTCATTCTTTCGAGCATATGAATTCCTTCAATAACGGATGTTGGCTGGGGCGGGAGGATTCGAACCTCCGAATGCAGGATCCAAATTCCTGTGTCTTACCGCTTGACGACGCCCCAACAAATACGGACACAGACTGGGGGTCCGGGACAATGGGAAAAACCCCGTTCCCAAACCCGTACCCCGCGACCTTATATGGAGCGCGCCCCGAACACCGACCACCCGCTTTCCTGCTTCAGCTTCTCCTCGGCGGCGAAAGCGGATTCCTCATCCTCGAAGACCCCGAAAACGGTTGGTCCGCTGCCCGACATCAGGGCGCCCAGGGCGCCGTTTTCCAACAGGAGTGCCTTGAGGCGATCGAGAACGGGGTGAAGCCCCACAGTGACTTGTTCCAAGTCATTTCTAAGGCCCCGGATCAAATCCCCTACCGTATAAAACTGCGGGATGCTATAATTTATTCCATCTTTTGTCAATCCTAAATTGAGTTTCTCATAAACCATTTTTGTAGAGATTTCGAAACCAGGGTTGATCAATACGAACCACAGGAGAGGGAGGGAAGGGGCTTCCACGAGACGATCGCCGATACCGGTGGCCCAGGCCGTTTTCCCGAAGATAAAAAAGGGGACGTCGGCCCCCAGCCGTGACCCGATCTCCATCAGCCCCTCCCGGTCGAGGGGGCTGCCGGCAAGCTCGTTGAGCGTCGAGAGGGTCGTGGCGGCGTTGGAGCTGCCGCCGCCCAGTCCGGCGGCAATAGGGATTTTTTTGCGGACGGTAATCTCGATGTCCGGCGGGGTGGCCGTCTGGGAAAAAAAGGCCGCCGCAGCCCGGTAAACTATATTGCCCTTGTCTTCGGGCAGGGTCCCTCCGGGGCAGCGGACGACGATGCGGCCGCCGCCCGGCGAAAAGTCAAGCTCGTCCGAGAGGGTTACCCTCTGCATGAGGGATAGGATCTCGTGATAACCGTCCCGCCGTTTGCCGAGGACGCGGAGATAGAGGTTGATCTTAGCGGGCGAGAGCCGGGTGATCATCTTTTCGACATTTCCTTGACGAACCTCATTCTCAATTCGAACAGAACGCCGTCCAGCAGTTGTTTTTCATCCTCATCGAGGTTGCCCTTGGTTTTCTCCTTGAGGATGCTGAGGATGTCAATCGTCTGCTTGGCGGCGGGCAGGTTCTTCTTGCTCTCCTTGGTAAGAGGATCGGGGAAATCCCCGAAATGATACATGGCGGTTGTACTGAGGGAAAAGATGAACCCGGTGAAGTTGATTTCCGGAAAGGCCTGTTCGTCCTGCTCCGGAGGGGCCTTCTCCTCCGGAGTGACTTGGGATTCCTCAACGCCCGGCGCCGGTTTCTTCTCTTTCGCCTGACCCTCGTCGGCGCGCACGGCCCCGGATTCGTCGAAAAGACGCCGGTCTTTGATCACGAAGCCCTTCTCTTTTTGTTCCTCTCCCATGGGACCTCCTCCTCGCGCTTCACTCGAAAACAGCCTTCACACCCGCCACCCCGTATCATGTACGGACAGGCTCTGACCCTCACCTTTCAGGGTGAATGGGGAGGGGCTTAAAACGGCCTCATGCTCCTGAGCCTGGCGATCCTCTCCTCGATGGGCGGGTGGGTGCTGAAGAGGTTCGTCAGGGAGCGTCCCGTCAGGGGATTGACGATGAACATATGGGCGGTCGAGGGATTCGCATTCATGGCAATCGCCCGGGAGGCGAGGGAGAGTTTCTCCAGGGCGGACGCCAGGCCGTAAGGTTTTCCGGAGACCCTTGCCCCGCCGGCGTCGGCAAGGTATTCCCGGGATCGGGAGATCGACATCTGGATGATCGCGGCGGCCAGCGGCGCCAGGATTGCCATCAGGATCAGGCCGATGGTGCCGCCTCCTCCCTCTTCGTCATCCCGGCTTGCCCCGCCGAATATCGCGGCCCATTGGGCCATATTGGCCAGCATGACGATGGCCCCGGCCAGGGTGGCGGCGATCGAGCCGATCAGCATATCCCCGTTCTTGATGTGGGAAAGTTCGTGCGAGATGACCCCTTCCAACTCGTCGCGGTTGAGGATCCTCAAAAGGCCCTCCGTGACGGCGACCACGGCGTGGCGCTCGTCGCGTCCCGTGGCGAATGCGTTCGGGGCATCGCCGGGGATGATAAAGACCCGGGGCATGGGCAGCGAGGCCCTCAGCGCCAGGTCCTTAACCATCGCGTAGAGCTCCGGCGCCTCACTCTCCGAAACGGGCTGGGCGTGATACATGCGCAGGACCAGTTTGTCGGAAAACCAGTAACTGCCGAAATTCATCACCATGGCAAAGATAAAGGCGATGACGACGCCCTGCCGGCCGCCGAACATCCCTCCGATGAGCATGAGCAGCCCGGTGAGGGCGCCCAAGAGGATTGCCGTTTTTAGCGTGTTCATGTGTTTCCTCCTTGTGTGGTTATGAAAACTTTGGAAATCATGCTCCCTCCGCGCGCTGTACATTTTTCGTTCCGAAAAATCTACAATGCGCGCTTCCGGGACATGATTTCCAGGTTACATATTCCATAATCAGCTTTTTTTGAAAACCAGCCGGCCGTTCTCCAGTTCGATCGCGATCCGGTCGCCTTCGCCGAATGTCCCCTGGAGGATATGCGTGGCCAGACCGTCCAGGAGCTGCTTCTGAAGCGCCCTTTTAAGCGGTCTGGCGCCGTAAACGGGGCTGTAGCCTTCTTGAGATATATAAGTTTTCGCCGCGTCTGTCAATTCGAGGGTCAGCTTCCGCTCCTCAAGCCTTTTCCGGATAAGTTCGAGCTGGATCTCGACGATCCTCTCGATCGCCTCCCTCGTCAGGGCGCTGAACATGACGATGTCGTCGATCCGGTTCAGGAATTCCGGCTTGAAGGTGTCGCGGAGGGCCTCCATTGCCCTATCCCGCCTCTGCTCCTCGCCGAGGGAAGGGTCCTGGATCCAGCGGCTGCCGACGTTCGAGGTCATGATCGCAACGACATTCTTGAAGTCCACCGTCCGGCCGTGGCCGTCGGTCAGCCGCCCGTCGTCCAGGATCTGCAGGAGAATGTTGAAAACATCCGGATGGGCCTTTTCTATCTCATCGAACAGAAGGACCGCATAGGGGCGGCGGCGCACGGCCTCGGTGAGGTAGCCGCCTTCCTCGTATCCCACATAGCCCGGCGGGGCGCCGATCAGCCTGGCAACGGAGTGCTTTTCCATGAATTCCGACATGTCGATCCGGATCATCGCCTGTTCGCTGTCGAACATGAATTCGGCCAGCGCCCTGGCCAGTTCCGTCTTCCCGACGCCCGTGGGTCCCAGGAAGATGAAGGAACCGATCGGCCGGTTCGGGTCCTGGAGACCGGAACGGGCCCTTCTGAGCGCGCTCGAGACGGCCGCGACGCCTTCGTCCTGTCCGACGACCCGCCGTTTGAGCCTCTCTTCCATCTGGATGAGTTTTCGGACGTCGCTTTCCATCATGCGGGAGACGGGGATGCCCGTCCAGTTGGCGACGACCCCGGCCACGTCCTCCGCATCGACCTCTTCCTTGAGCATCCGGCGGTCTTTCTGGACTTCCGTCAGCTTCCTGTTCTCCTCCTCCAGTTCGCGGTTCAGCTCCACCAGCCTGCCGTAGCGGATCTCGGCCGCCCGGGCGAGATCGCCCGCACGCTGGGCGTTTTGTTCTTCGGTCTTGAGGGCCTCGATCCGCCCCTTGATCGCCTGGATTCCCCTGATGGCCTCCTTTTCGTTCGTCCAGTGGAGCTTCATCTGATCCATCTCCGCGCGGAGGCCCGCCAGCTCCTTCTCGAGCCTTTCGCGCCTCTCCACGGATGTCCGGTCCGTTTCATTCTTCAGCGACTGCCGCTCGATCTCCAACTGGATTGTCTTGCGCTCTACAGCGTCAATGTCGGCGGGCATGCTGTCCAGTTCGATCCGCAGGCGGGACGCGGCCTCGTCCACGAGGTCGACCGCCTTGTCCGGGAGGAACCGGTCGCTGATGTAGCGATGGGAGAGGGTCGCCGCGGCGATGATTGCCGCATCCTTGATACGGACGCCGTGGTGTACCTCATAGCGTTCCTTCAACCCGCGCAGGATGGCGATCGTATCCTCGACGGAGGGTTCCTTGACCAGGATCGGCTGGAAGCGTCTCTCGAGGGCGGGGTCCTTTTCGATGTGCTTGCGGTATTCGTTGAGGGTAGTCGCCCCCACGCAGCGCAGTTCGCCCCTTGCCAGGGCCGGCTTGAGCAGGTTGGAGGCGTCGACCGCGCCTTCCGCCGCCCCGGCCCCCACCACCGTGTGGATCTCGTCGATGAACAGGACAATCTCGCCCTCGGCGGCGATGACCTCCTTGAGAACCGCCTTCAGGCGCTCCTCGAACTCCCCGCGGTACTTCGCCCCGGCGATAAGGGCGCCGATGTCGAGACCGATGACATGCTTGTCCTTGAGATTTTCCGGCACGTCGCCGTTGACGATCCGCTGGGCGAGCCCCTCGACGATCGCCGTCTTGCCCACGCCCGGCTCCCCGATGAGGACGGGGTTGTTTTTCGTCCGGCGGGAGAGGACCTGCATGATCCTCCGGATCTCGTCGTCCCGGCCGATGACGGGGTCGAAGGAACCGCTCCGGGCCAACTCGTTGAAATCGCGCGCGTAGCGCTTGAGCGCCTGATATTTTTCCTCCGGCGAGGGGTCGGTGATCCGCTGGTTTCCCCGGATCTCCACGAGGACCTTGAAAATCGCGTCCTTCGTGATGCCGCTTCCGGCGAGGATCTTCGCGGCGGGGCCTTCCTTTTCCTCGGCTATAGCGACCAGGACGTGCTCCGCGCTGACATACTCGTCCGTCAGACGCGCCGCCTCGGCAAGCGCGGCGTCCAGGATCCTGTTTAGTCTCGGGGTTATATACGTCTGGCCGCTTGCGCCGCCCTCCACTTTAGGCTGTTTTTCCAGGGCCTTGCGGAGCTCGCCCTCGATTCTATGGGGATCGGCGCCCAGCTTCCTGAGGATCTCGGCGGCGATGCCTTCCGGCTGTTTTAGAAAAGAGACAAGGAGATGCTCCGCGTCGAGCGCCTGGTGACCGTACTGACCGGCCAGGCCCTGCGCCTCCTGGAGAGCCTCCTGAACCTTCAGGGTAAATTTGTCGAATCTCATTGTCAATTCCTTCCCGATGTTTGCCGGCCTTGATTTTGGGGTAAGTTAAACACCCTTTGGGGGGATGTCAAGCCGGGCGCCTTCTGCCGCCGACCCCCCGGCCTTCGGGGATTGAACGACGTTTTTGAAAATCATACTCCCTCCGCGCGCTGTACATTTTTCATTCCGAAAAATCTACAATGCGCGTTTCCGGGAGATGATTTTCAGGTTGTGTAAAGGTGTCAAAACATGAAATGGATTGACTGCCCGGAAACGACTATTGTATAAAAAAACGCTATCATACCTGCAAGGAGGACAAATTTTGGAAGTTCCAGCGGTTACAGGCACGCTCGATCTTTATGTCGCGGAGATCAACCGCTTCCCAATCCTGACGGCGGACGAGGAGTTTCGCCTCGCCGTCCGGTTGAAAAAGTACAACGACATGGAGGCCGCCGAGAAGCTGGTCGTCTCGAATCTGCGGTTTGTCGTCAAGATCGCCCACGAATACCGCAATTACGGGCTCAAGCTCGCCGATCTCGTCCAGGAGGGCAACATCGGCCTTATGCATGCGGTCAAGAAGTTCGATCCCTACAAGGGGTACCGGCTGATCTCCTATGCCGTCTGGTGGATCAGGGCATATATCCAGAACTACATAATCAAATCCTGGAGTCTCGTGAAGATAGGCACTACCCAGGCCCAGCGCCGGCTCTTCTTCAAGCTCAGCCAGGCCAAAAAGAAGCTCAGCAGCCTCTCCGAGAAGAAGCCGGAATTCGCCGAGATCGCCGAAACGCTTGGGGTCAGGCCGGAGGAGATCGAGGAGATGGATCTCCGGATGAGCAGCCGCGATCTTTCGCTTGACGCCCATGTGACCGAGGACGGGGAATCGACGCACATGGATTATCTGACGTACGAGGGCGAGGACCAGGAGACGGAGCTGATCAGGAAGGAGGAAATGGCGCTTGTCCAGCACAACATCGCCGGGGCGCTCGCCAGGCTGAGCGAGAAGGAGAGTTTCATCATCCGCCACCGGGTGATGGCCGACAATCCCATGACCCTTCAGGAGATCGGCGACCGCTACCACATTACCCGCGAGCGGGCCAGGCAGATAGAAAAACAAGCGCTCCGGAAGATGGCCCAGGCCATCCCCTACCTGGGGAAGGACACGAAACTCATCGAGGCCTAAGCAGCCCCGTCCTCAACGCGGGCGAGGTTCTCGAAACGGGTGTATTTTTCCTGGAAGGCAAGCTTGACCGTGCCCGTCGGGCCGTTTCGCTGCTTGCCGATGATGATCTCCGCGATCCCCTTTTCCGGATTGTCGTCCGACCGGTTGTACACCTCGTCGCGGTAGATGAAGGCGATCACGTCCGCGTCCTGTTCGATGGCGCCGGACTCCCTGAGATCGGCCATCTGCGGCCGGCGGTTGGTCCTGTCCTCCACCTTCCGGTTGAGCTGCGACAGGGCAATCACCGGCACGGAGAGCTCCTTGGCCAGCCCCTTGAGGGAACGGCTGATTTCCGAAATCTCCTGTTCCCGGGAATCCTTGTAGGCGCTCCCCCGCATCAGCTGAAGGTAATCGAGGACGATCAGTCCCAGGCCGGCATCGGCCTTGAGGCGGCGCGACTTGGCCTTCATCTCGATGACGGTTATTGCCGGCGTGTCGTCAATGTAGATCGGCGCCTCGGAGAGGCGGCCCGCGGCTGTGGTTAGCTTCGGCCAGTCCGTTTCACCGAGGAAACCCTTGCGGAGACGCTGGGAGTCCACCCGCGCCTCCGCGGCCAGCATGCGCGTCGCCAGTTGCTCCCGGGCCATCTCCAGGGAAAATACCGCGACCGGAATCCCTTCCTCCAGGGCGGCATGCTGGGCGATGTTCAGGGCGAAAGCGGTCTTGCCCATGCTCGGCCGGCCGGCGATGATGATCAGATCGGAGTTCTGGAGTCCCGAGGTCAGATCGTCGATCTTGTCGAAACCGGTCGCCACCCCGGTTATCAGTTCCTTCTTGGCGTAGAGCCGCTCGATGGTCTTGAAGCTGTCCTTGATGATGTCCCGGATCGGAAAGAAGGAAGGCCGGATCTTGTTCTCGGAGATCTCGAAGATGGCGTGTTCCGCCTCGTCGAGGACCTGGTCGACGTCCATGCCGGAGTCGTAGCTGTTATTCAAGATTTCGGAAGCCGTGCCGATGAGGCGGCGCAGGATGCTCTTCTCCTTGACGATCTTGGCGTAATAGGAGATGTTGGCCGCCGAGGCGACATTGTCCACCAGCGAGGCCAGGTAAGCCGTCCCCCCGACCTGTTCCAGCCTTTTCTGATCCTTGAGGATGTTGCTGAGCGTGATCAGGTCGGTCGGCTCATTCCGGTCGGAAAGCTCCATGATGGCGGTAAATATCTTCCGGTGCGCCTCGCTGTAAAAGTCGGACTTTTCCAGGACCTCCAGAACGGCATTCAGGGCCAGATTGTCCAGCAGGATGCCCCCGAGAACGGACTGCTCCGCCTCGAGATTCTGGGGAGGCACCTTGTGCAGGGAGGCGTCGATGTCCTTCATGACGGAACCCTCTGATAGTTAAAAAACGTTGATTGAAACTGGCTTTTTGAAAATCATGTTCCATCCGCGCGCTGTACATTTTTCGTTCCGAAAAATCTACAATGCGCGCTTTCGGGAAATGATTTTCAAAGGTCGCAAAGTTACATTTCGGCCGCTACGACGACCTTGATTTCTGCGGTCACGCCGGCGCCGAGTCTGATCCGCACCGGAAATTCCCCGAGCGACTTGATCGGTTCGTCCAGCAGGATGTTCTTCTTTTCGATCTCGAATCCCTGGGCGGCAAGCGCTTCGCCGATGTCTTTGGTCCCCACGGACCCGAACAACTTCTCCTGTTCGCCGACCCGCCGGGCGATGGTGCAGGTCAGGCCGTCCAGTTTGGCCGCCGCTTCCTCGGCCTGCTTCTGAAGTTTCTCCGCCTGCAGCATGATTCGCCGCTTCTCGTGTTCGAAGACCTTGAGATTCCGTCCGCTCGCCTCCGCGGCCAGCCCCTTGGGAATCAGGAAATTCCGCGCATATCCGTCCGCGACCTTCGCCAGTTCTCCCGCCTTGCCGAGAGAATCGACATTCTGCCTTAAAATGACCTTCATGGACCTTCCTCCTTGGGGAATGGCGGCAAGCTCGGGCCGCCACTCAAGATAGTATTGAAACCTTTATCGTATGGCCTGAAAATCATGTTCCCTCCGCGCGCTGTACATTTTTCGTTCCGAAAAATCTACAATGCGCGCTTCCGGAAAATGATTTTCAAGGGTTCCGATTGTTAGGCGGGTGCATCCTCCGCCCCCGCGATCCTTTTCCGGAAGTCGATCCAGATATCGAACAGACCGAAGGCGATCACGATAATGAGCATATATTGCTGGACCAGCAGCAAGGTATAAAACAGCAGCCTGACAGCGGCGGGGATCTTCCTGCGCTTGAAGAAGAAACCGGCGATGGCCAGGCCCTGGCAGAGATAGATCAGGCAGCAGACGATCAGGACGTTCACCCCGACGATATTAAGGGCCTCATAGGGGAGAAGCATCATCCCGCCGGCTGCTATCAGTATCCAGACCAGCCCCTCCGGCGCCTTCCAGGCGGTGAGATCGCCGAAATCCGGAAAGCCGATGGCTTTCCGCTGCATCAGCAGGCGGCCCGCAAGCAGGTTCAGCCAGGCGGTGACGATCGCGCCCGACAGGGACAAGGCGGGGAATATCCCCGTGAAAAACCGCGTAATCTGCGGGATGTTCTCCCGAAGCAGGAGAGTCTGGTCCTCTGAAACGTCCAGCTTCTCGTACAGCCTTACATTGTCATTGACCACGCCCGATACGTAGAGTTCCACCATCTCCCGCAGTCCGACGCCGGTCCGGAGTGCATGGAGGAGCAGGAAGCCGAGACCGGACAAAAATAACGCCAGCGAGGCGACCAGCAGGGTCTTTTCGAGGGAGTAATTCCTTCTGAGGATCTCGGAGAGCAGCACGCCGGAAAAACCGATCATCAACAGCACGGAAAAACCGGGACGCTGTCCGACAAAACCCAGGATCCCGGCGACCGCAAGAAAAGAAACGGCCAGGACCGCGATCCCTTTCGTCCTCCCAAGCTGCAGGCAGTAATACATGATCGGGAGTGGCGTCATGACGACCACGACCGGCCCGATAAAGGGAATCAGAACCACCGCAAGCAAAGTCAGGGTAAGGACCGCAACGCCCCTGAGAAGATCCCCTTGAAAATACGGATGTTTCTCTCTTTCCACGTTCCGAATCCGCAACGACAGCCCCTTATTATTCTTCCCGGCGTCCGGCCGTTAAAGCCGTTTCGGGGAGATATGCTTAAAGATAGACCGGTCGCGAAGCGAGAAGCGAAAACACGCGGGAAAAAACGCCGCCGGCGTCGGTGATACGACCGCGATCAGGCGCCTCCTGACACGCGGCCGTTCGTCATTTCTATCCTTCGGATACGACAAAGGGGAGCAGGGCGATTGTCCGTGCCCTCTTGATCGCCACCGTCAATTCCCTCTGGTGCTTGGCGCAGTTTCCGGTAATCCGCCGGGGCATGATCTTGCCTCTTTCCGTTGTGAAATCCTTCAGCGTCTGGGTTTCCTTATACTCAATCTTCAGATTCGAGTCCGTGCAGAAGCGGCAGAACTTCCTCCGGTGAAAGAACTTCTTTTGCGGTCTCGGCCCTCTGGGCGCTCTAACTGCAGCAGGTGTTGCACTCATGATTCCTTATCCCCCTTTGCCTCGGAGTCTGTTTCTTCCGATGCCTGCGGAGGCGTCTCAGTCTCTGAGGGTTCGGATTTTTCCTCCGTCGCGGCCACGGGCTGCTCGGCGGCAGGCGCGGGCGCCGTCTTGTTGTCCTTGCCGGCTGCCGCCGCAATTTCGTTTTCCAGGGCCGCGGGATCAACCGCCTCGGCCTTCAGAACGGTCATGAACTTCAGGATATTGTCATCAATCTTGAGGTTCCGCTCCAGTTCGTTAACCGCGGCGCCGGCGCCCGCATAATCAAGCAGGATGTAGAATCCCCGTGCCTGTTTCCGGATGAGATAGGCGAGTTTTCTCTTCCCCCACCTCTCAACCTTGACGAGGATTCCTTTCTGCCCCGTTACGATCCCCGCGTAGCGGGCGACGAGTTTGCTGATCTCATCTTCGGAAAGATCGGCATGGGCAATCAGTACGGTTTCGTATCTTCTCAATTTCACTTCCTCCTTTCGGCTCTGTAGCCCGGCTTGATGCTCGGGCAAGGAGTCTTGAAAAAATTAATAGGTTCGCCTTCTATAACAAGTCCCCTATGAAAGCAAGAGACTTTTATCGGCATGGTAGGCGATGTGGGACTTGAACCCACGGCCTCTGGTTCCGGAGACCAGCGCTCTATCCAACTGAGCTAATCGCCCCCTATTAATGTCGTCATGTATAAAATACTACGCACAAGGCCAATATTCAATCTTTTTCGGCGGCGCCGAAATAGCGGCGGCATCCATGTCATTATTGACGCCTGTTGTCAATCAATTTTCCGCGGCGAATATTTCGCGACGAAGGTTGAAAATGTGCGGCAAAGCTGATACATGTCGGACCGTGATTATCAAAGATCTTAAAAAGAATGAGGCGCGGTCTCGGCACCGTTCGCGAAGGTGAGGGGATGGGCACTATGTCACGTTCGGCGAGGTTATTGATGAGTTTGGTCCTCTATCTCTTCGGGTTCCCCTGGACTTCGTCCGCCCTGGCTCTCAACGAAATCCTCAGTGTCCGCCACTGGGTGGCGCCGGACCACACCCGCGTAGTCATCGATATGAGCAGGGAGGCCGTCTTTAACGTCGAAAAGGGGGAGGGGCGGCTGGCCGTTGATCTGGAGGCGACCTCTTTCCCGTCGCATATCCCCCCGACAACACTGCTGCGGAAGCCCGGATTGGAGGCGGTGGCCATTTCTCCGCGTCCTCCTGCGGGGGTGCGTGTCGTTCTTACCCTGCCCGGCGAGGTGCAGACGACGGTTTTCAGGTTGAGGAGATTCGAGGACAAGCCGGACCGGATCGTCATCGACATTGTGCTGCCCGAGGTTGCCAGGCAGGAGAGCGAAAGGCGGCAAAAAATCAAGATAACGAGGAAGGACCGGATCGTCGTGATCGATCCCGGGCATGGGGGTGAGGCGCCTGGTGCGGTCGGTAGACGGGGGACCATGGAAAAGGATGTGGTGCTTTCGATCTCCAGGAAACTGCGGGACATGCTAAACAGGAAAGAAGGGTATCGCGCCTTTCTGACCCGCGACGGCGATTACTACGTTTCGTTCAACAAGAGGCTTCAGATTGCGAGGGAATACGGGGCGGATCTTTTCATCAGCGTCCACGCGGACGCCGCCAGGAACAGGAAAGCGCAGGGCAGTTCCGTTTACAGCCTCTCCACGGGCGGCGCGAGCAGCGAGGCGGCAAGAATCCTGGCTCAGTATGAAAATCTGGCCGACATCGTCGGAGGGGTCCCCGCCACGGAGGGCAACGGGGATTCCGATCCGATCATCCTGGACATGTTTCAGACCCATGCCATCAATCGGTCCAAAACCTTCGGCCAAGGACTCCTGAAGCGCCTGGCGGAGGCGAACCCGCTAAAATTCACAACTGTTCAGGAAGCCCCCTTCCGCGTCCTGATGCTTCCGGAGATCCCATCCATCCTGATCGAAACCGCCTACATCTCCAACCCGAAAGAAGAGAATCTCCTGCGGAGCGACCGCTTTAAGAAGGGGATTGCCGAGGGTGTCGCCAAGAGCGTTGTCGAGTTCCTGCCGCCCCTCCCCCCAGAGCTGGTAGCCGTTTCCAGCGGGAAGGAGGAGGGGGTGAAGCCCGGGGAAAAGACTGTCGCAGCAAGAAACGTATATCTGGTCAAGAAGGGGGATACGCTAAGCGCCATTGCCCGGAAACACGGGACCACGATCCGCGCCCTGATGGAGATCAACCGCCTGAAGGCCTCCGACCATCTCCCCGCCGGCCGCGAACTGGCCCTTCCCGGAAAATCTCCCCAGTGAAGGACCATATAAGAGACCTCTGCCCAACCTGAAAATCATCTACCGGAAGCGCGCAATGTAGATTTTTCGGAACGAAAAATGTACAGCGCGCGGAGGGAGCATGATTTTCAAGAGTCTCTATAAATCAGATGGACAGTTGATTACGGAGGTCAGGCCGCCTCCACCCGGACGGCGCACACCTTGTACTCCGGGATCTTGCCGATCGGATCGAGCGCCGGGTTGGTCAGGAGGTTGACCGCCGCCTCGTGGAAGTGAAAGTTCATGAAGATCATCCCCGTATCGGAACGGGCGGTCACCTTCGCCTTCGCCCGGATCGATCCCCGCCGTGAGGCGATCCTGACCATTTGACCGTCGCGGATGCCGAGACGCTGGGCGTCCGCCGGGTGGATCTCGACGAGCGATTCGGGGCAGCGCTCCATCGACCCTTTCGCCAGTCTCGTCATCGTCCCCGTATGGTAATGGTAGAGGACGCGGCCCGTGGAGAGAATAAGCGGGTAGTCCGCGTCGGGCAGCTCGGCCGGCGGGATGTACTCGACGGCGTGGAACAGACCGCGGCCCCGGCTGAAACGGTCCTTGTGGAGGAAACGGGTCCCCGGATGGTCGGCGTTCAGGCACGGCCACTGGAGGCCCTCCTTCTCGAGGCGCTCGTGGGCGATCCCCGCATAGCTCGGCGTCACCCGGCTGATCTCCGCCATGATATGGGCCGCTGAGGCGTAGGACATCGGATAGCCCATCCTCGTGGCGAGTCCGGCGATTATCTCCCAGTCCGCCTTCGCCTGGCCGGGGGGCGGGACCGCCTTGCGGACCAGTTGAACCCTCCTTTCGGTGTTCGTGAACGTGCCGTCCTTCTCCGCAAAACAGGCGGAAGGCAGGACCACGTCGGCAAGCCGCGCCGTCTCCGTCAGAAAGATATCCTGGACGATCAGGAGGTCCAGACGCTTCAGCGCCTCTTCCACATGGGCGGCATCGGGATCGGAAAGCAGCGGATTCTCGCCCATGACATAAAGCGCCCTGATCTCCCCTTTGCGGGCTGCTTCCATGAACTCGACCACCGTTTTTCCCTGTTTGGCGGAAATGGTCGTCCCCCAGGCCCGGCGGAATTTCGCGCGCACCTCGCTGCTGGCCACCGGCTGGTAGGCGGGAAAGACGTTCGGCAGCGCCCCCATGTCGCAGGCGCCCTGGACGTTGTTCTGCCCCCGCAGGGGGTTGACGCCGCCTCCCTCGATTCCGACCTTGCCGCAGAGCATGGCCAGGTTGGCGCAGGATTTGACGTTGTCCGTACCGGTGATATGCTGCGTCATCCCCATCGCGTACAGGAGGGAGGCGCGCTCCGCGCCGGCATAGAGCCGGGCCGCTCTTATAAGATCATCCGCGGGGACCCCCGAGATCCCTTCCACGTATTCGGGGGTGTATCTCTCCACCGTCATCCGGAGGGCCTCGAACCCTTCCGTCCGGTTTTCCACGTATTCCCTCGCAAAGATCCCCGCCGCGATGATGACATTCATCAGGCCGTTGATGACCGCCACATCGGTGCCCGGCTTCTGGCGGAGCCAGAGTTCGGCGTACTTGACCAGGTCGATCTCGCGGGGGTCGATAACGATGAGCCTGGCGCCGCGCCGGCGGACGGCCCGCTTGATGCGGGAAGAGATGACGGGATGGTTTTCCGTCGTATTGGTCCCGGTCGCCAGGATGACGTCGGCGGATTCGATCTCCTCGATGGAGTTCGTCATGGCGCCGCTCCCGAATGCGGCGGCCAGACCGGCCACCGTTACGGAGTGTCAGAGGCGGGCGCAGTGATCGACGTGGTTGGTGCCGATCACCGCGCGCATGAATTTCTGGAAGAGATAATTTTCCTCGTTCGTGCAGCGGGCCGAGGAAAGCCCGGCGATGCTATCCGGTCCGGTTTCCTGCCGGACGGCGGTTAATCTCTCCGCGATGAATGCATAGGCCTCCTCCCAGGAGGCCGGGGCGAGCTCCCCGCCTTTTACCCTGCGGATAAGCGGGGTCCTGAGTCTGTCCGGGTGGCCGACGAAGTCCATGCCGAATCTTCCCTTGACGCAGAGGCTGCCCTCGTTGGGCGGCCCGTACGCCGGGTTGCCGGTGACCTTCACGATCCTGCCGTCGCGGACGTTGAGGTCCATCTGGCAGCCGACGCCGCAATAGGCGCAGGTCGTCTTTACTTTAGTGATTTCCCAGGGACGACCGGCGAAGCGGGCCTGCCGGAAGGTTATCGCCCCGACCGGGCAGGCGTCGATGCATTCGCCGCAAAAATAACATTCGGAATCGATATAGTCCGCGTCGAAGGCCGGGCCGACCTTGGCGCGGGAGCCGCGCTGCGAGAAGTCGAGGACTTCGTTTACCTGGATCTCGTTGCAGGCCCGGACGCAGCGGCCGCAGAGGATGCACCTGTTGAGGTCCCGCTCGATCATGGTGTTGGTTCTCTCCACTTCATAGCCGGGCGGGGCGATGGGGAAGCGGGGTCTTTCGATCTCCAGCCTATAGACCAGGTCCTGAAGCTCGCAGGCGCCGTTCTGCTCGCACGTCAGGCAGTTGTGGTCGCCGGAGGCCCAGAGCAGCTCGACGATCAAGCGCCGGGAAGCGCGCACTTTCGCGGTGTCGGTATGGATGACCATGCCGGGGCTGACCGGCATGGAGCACGCGGCGACCAGGCTCTTCGCCCTCTCCACTTCGACGACGCAGACGCGGCAGGCCCCGACATTCGTGGTCCCGGCGTAGTGGCAAAGCGTCGGGATGAATATGCCCTGGTCGCGGGCGGCCTCCAGGATCGTCTGCCCGGCAAGGGCCTCGACGTCCTTCCCGTCTATCGTCAGGGGGACCTTTTCTTCCATCGCACGCTCCTTAATGGTCTTTTGCCTTCAAATCTCAAGATCGCAGCGCAGGCAGCGGCAGGCCTCCCTGACCGCCTCCTCCGCGGCGAAGCCAAGCTCCACCTCGACGAAACTCCTCACCCGCTCGGCGGCGCGCACTTCCGGCATCTTCGCCTGCGGGGCTTCGGGATTCTCCTCGTCGATCACCGCGGGGACGGCGATCTTCTCCTCCGCCGGCTCTTCGTAGGCGGCCTCGCCGTTTTCGGCCCGAATGGCCGCGTCGATCTCCATTGCCGCCTGGTGTCCCGCGGCGATGGCGCCGATCACGGTATCGGGACCCGTCACCGCGTCGCCGCCCGCATGAAATCTGGGATTCGTCGTCCGGGAGGCGCTTTCCGCGGCCAGCTCGAAGCAGGCCCACCGGTTGATCGACACGCCGCTGTCCGGCGGCACGAAGGACAGGTCGGGCGCCTGGCCGACGGCGGCAATGACCGCATCCGCCGCGAGGGTGTACTCGGAACCATCGATGGGAAGCGGCTTCTTCCGGCCGCCTGGGTCGAATTCGCCTAATTTCATCCGCCGGCATCTGACCCCGCCGACCCGGCCGTTTTCCCCGACGATGGCGACCGGGGCAACGAGGAATTCGAAGCGGATCCCCTCCTGTTCGGCCGCAACGATCTCCTCAATCGCTGCCGGCATCTCCTTGCGCTCGCGGCGGTACAGGAGAGTGACTTCGGCGCCGAGGCGGACCGCGCAGCGGGCGGCGTCGATGGCGGAGTTGCCTCCGCCGATCACCGCCGCCTTCGCTCCCAGGCTCTTTTCGCCCGCGCTCCAGGCTGCTTCATGGGTATTGAAATCCCGGAGAAATTCGACGCCGCCGTAGACCCCCCGAAGCCCTTCGCCCGGGATGCCTAACTTCTGGCTCCTGTGTGCGCCGGGGGTAAGATAGATGCGGGCAAAATCGCGCTCGAGACTCGCGAAGGGGATGTCCCTGCCGACGCGGGTGCTGCACCTGATCTCCACGCCCAGATTCCGGATAGCGTCGATCTCGTTCGCGATGATCGCGCGCGGCAGGCGATAGGCGGGAATCGCCCAGCGGAGCATCCCGCCTGCCTCGGGAAGTTCTTCAAAAACAGTCACTTTGTAGCCGCGGATCGCCAGGTCCCGGGCGGCCGTCAGACCCGCGGGACCGGCGCCGACGACGGCGATCCTCTCGGCGCGGGTGACCGGGACCGCCTCCCTCCCGGGCCGTGGCGCGTTGTCGGTGATGAACCGCTTCAGGAACTTGATGGCGATCGGCTCATCCATCTTGCCGCGGCGGCACTTGGATTGACACTTGTGGTCGCAGACCCGCCCGCAGACCGAGGGGAAGGGATTGGTCCGCAGGAGGATCCGGTAGGCGTCCTCCAGCCGGCCCGCCCGGATCAGGGCGATGTAGGAAGGGATGTCCATCCCGACCGGGCAGGTGTGCTGGCAGGGGGATCTGAAGAGGGCCGCGCAGACGGCCGCCTCGCAGCGGCGGCGCAGGATGTGGTCCTCGTACTCCTTACGGAAGTAGCGGATGGTGCTCAAAACCGGGTTCGGGGCGGTCTGGCCGAGGCCGCAGAGGGATGCGTCCTTGATGATGGCCGCCATCTCCTCGAGGAGTTCGATGTCCCCTTCCTTGCCCTTGCCCAGGGTGATGTTCGTCAGGATCTCCAGCATCCTCTTGGTCCCCTCGCGGCAGGGGGTGCATTTCCCGCAGGATTCGTCCTGGCAGAAATCCATGAAAAAACGGGCCATGTCGACGGCGCACTTGTCTTCGTTCATGACGATCAGACCGCCGGAACCCATGATCGCGCCGAGTTCGACGACCGTTTCGTAATCGACGGGGGCGTTGAGGTGCTCGACGGGGACGCAGCCGCCGGAAGGGCCGCCCAACTGGGCGGCCTTGAACTTCTTTCCGTCCGGTATCCCGCCGCCGATGTCGTAGATGATAGCACCCAGCGTGGTCCCCATCGGAACCTCGACGAGGCCGACGTTGTTGACGTCGCCGGTGAGGGCGAACACCTTTGTCCCCTTGCTTTTTTCGGTTCCGACGCCGGCATACCAAGCGGCGCCGCGGAGGATTATCTGGCCGATGTTGGCAAGGGTTTCCACGTTGTTCAGGACGCTGGGCTTCTGCCACAAACCGGCGACGGCGGGGAAGGGGGGCCGCGGTCTGGGCATCCCGCGCTTGCCCTCGATCGAGGTCATCAGGGCCGTTTCTTCGCCGCAGACGAAGGCGCCCGCCCCCTGGTAGATTTCGAGATCGAAATCGAATCCGGTCCCGAGGATGTCCCTTCCCACGAGGCCGTATTCCCGGGCCTGGGCAATGGCGATCGTCAGGCGGTGGATGGCCAGCGGATACTCGGCCCGGCAGTAGATGTACCCCTGGCGGGCGCCGATCGCCCGGGCGGCGATGACCATTCCTTCCAGAACGGCGTGGGGGTCCGCCTCCAGGACGCTGCGGTCCATGAAGGCGCCCGGGTCGCCTTCGTCGGCGTTGCAGAGGACGTACTTGACATCCCCCGGCGAGGCGGCGGCGAACTTCCATTTCATCCCCGTCGGGAATCCCGCGCCGCCCCGGCCCCGGAGACCCGAGGCGACGACCGCCTCGATGATCCGCTCCGGCGTCATCCCGGTGAGCGCCTTGGCCATCCCGGCATAGCCGTCCCGCGCGATGTACTCCTCGATATTCTCCGGATCGATGAGCCCCCGGTTCCGGAGCACCCGGAGCTCCTGGAGGGCGAAAAAGGGGATCTCCTGCATCGTCGGGATCAATCCGGCCGTCACCGGTTCCCGGTAGAGGAGCCTCTGCAGGACGCGCCCTTTGACAAAATGCTCTTCCACCAGTTCCGGGACGTCCGCCGGGACGATCGTCATATAGACGACGCCGTCCGGATAGACGACCATGATCGGACCCATGGCGCAGAAACCGTTGCAGCCGGTCTCCACTACCTTGATTTCATCGGCAAGACCTCTTTTCGCCAGTTCCGCAAGGAGCGCCTTTTTCACCAGGAGGCTTCCGGAAGCATGACACCCCGTTCCTCCGCAGAGCAGCAGATGAGAGCGATAAATTTTCATGGAAATTTCATCCCCCCTGAGATGTCGTTCCAGATTCGGCCGGCGGCAAGCGCTGCAACACGATCGCCTGGTCTATTCCGCGCTTTCCGATCCCCTCGCCAGGGCGAAAGAGGTCTGGATTTCCCCCTCCAGGATGTGTCTTCGGAAGATCTGCCTCATCTTGTTGGGATTGACGTATTCATACTTGATCGGTTCCTGTCCGAGGATTTCCACCGTTATGAGCGGTTCGCGGCTGCAGAGTCCCATGCATCCCGAAGTGGTCACCACGACGTCCGAGACGGCGGTCTCGGAGATCTCGGCCAGCAGGGCGTCCATTACCCCCCTCGCCCCGGCGGCTATTCCGCAGGTGCCCATGTGGACGGTCACCTTGACGCGTCTACCTCCCTCCCTGAGCGCCGTCTCCGCCAGGACCTTCTCCTTGATTTTCCGCAAATCTTCGATCTTGAGCTTGGGCATATTCATATACCTCGTCTTTCGGGTGAGAGGTCAGCGGCGATTGATCGCGGTGGAACGGTCTTTCGCCCGCCGTTTGCATGCGACGACCCTCTTAAGCGTACTGGCTGAGGATGTCTCTGATTTTAGTGGGCTTCATCCGGCCGTGGACCTCTTCGTTGACGACGACCACCGGTCCCAAACCGCAGGCGCCCAGGCAGCGGACCGTCTCATAGGTGAACCGGCGGTCGGGGGTCGTTCCTCCCTCCTTCACGCCTAACTCCTTTTCAAGCGCCTCGGCAAGGGTCTTGCCGCCGCGGACATAACAGGCGGTTCCCATGCAGACGCGGACCGTATGCCGGCCGCGGGGAACCATCGTGAAGAACGAATAGAAAGTGACCACGCCGTACACCCGGCTGAACGGGAGGTTCATCCCCCGCGCGATCTTTCGCTGGACGGGAACCGGCAGGTATTCAAGCGCCACCTGCGCCTCCTCGAGGGCGGGAATCAAGCCGCCCGGCTTGTCCCTGTGTCTGGCGATGACGGTCTCCAGTTTCGATATCTGTTCAGCGGTGAATTCCTTCAGAAGGTCGCCGTTTTCCTCGTTCATCGGTCTCCTCCTTCGTCAGTACGACGATGAAATGAGCTGTCGGCGGAAGCGGGGCAAAATGATCCGTCAGCGGGCAGGAGAAATTGTCTTGACACCTCAAACCATCTCCATATATTAGCCGAACGGATGGCACGTCCTTATCAAACAATAACTGTCCGGTCAAGGGCCGGAAGGGGATTTTCTTTCATCCGTCGGATCTTTTTAAAAAACCACGCCTATTGCATATGGAAGAGCGGAGGCAACTCACCCGGGTAGAAGAACTGACCTATGAAGTCAAAATCGAACAGGTGATGACTGCGGACGTGCTTACCGTCACTCCGGACACCATGATGAGCGCCGCCAAGGAAATTATGCGCAAACACCGCATCTCCGGCATGCCGGTGTTGGAAAAAAGAAGGCTGGCGGGCGTCGTCAGCACCGAGGACATCATCACCACCCTGGAGCAGGGGGTTGATGTTGCGGTGCGGGAGAAGATCGGGAAGCCGGTAATCACCTGCTTTGCCGATGAACCCCTGGCTCAGGCCATCCGCCGCTTTGACATGTACGGCTACGGGCGATTCCCGGTCGTGAACCGCCGGGGGCGGCTGGTCGGCATCATTACCCGGGGCGATATCATTCACGGCCTGCTGCGCGCCCTCGAGCTGGACTACCACGAGGAGGAGATCCTCAAGCACGAAGCGAGCTACCTGTTGGAGCATGTGGACTCGGAACACACCCGCCTTTTTCTTTACTATGGAGTAAAAGCGCGGGACTTTGCCCACGCCGGATATGCGGCGAAGCAGATCAAGAGGGCCCTGATTCGCCTGGGCGCCCACCCCCAGTCCGTCCGGAGGGTGACCATCGCCGCCTTCGAGGCCGAGACCAACATCATCATCCACAGCAACGGCGGGAGAATCACCGTTCTGATCCAACCGGACGCTATCCGGGTAATGGCCACGGATACGGGACCGGGCATTCCCGACGTGGAGATGGCGATGAAACCGGGTTTTTCTACCGCTCCCGACTGGGTGCGCGAGATGGGTTTCGGTTCCGGCATGGGTTTGACGAACATCCGCCGCTGCGCCAGCACGATGCGCCTGGAGTCCATTCCCGGCCGCAAAACCTGCCTGGAATATACGGTCATACCGGAGAAAAGCATCGCCCTGCGGGAGCAATTGAAGGGGGGGCAGAATGACTTTACAAGAAATAGCCGACCGATTATCGCTGACGGCAAGAACCGCGCCGCACAGATTGACGAACCGGATTAGAGGGGGGTACGCGTCCGATCTGCTGAGCCACGTGATGGCAAAGGCGCGCGCCGGCGATCTCTGGATCACCATCCAGTCCCATCCCGGCATTGTCGACATTGCCGCTCTGCTGGATCTGGCCGGCATCCTCGTCACCGAGGACAAGCAGATCGATCCCGCCACGCTGGAGAAGGCCGAATCCGAGCATGTGCCCATCCTCACGACGGCAATGACCACCTTCACGACGGTAGGCGAACTCTTCCGGCAAGGTCTGCCGGGTGTGGACCAGACGTAGAAGGCAAGAGAGGACATCGCCATGAAGCTTCGCGAGATCGTTGATACATTGTCGCTGGCGGTCTTGGCCGGTCACGCCCGCCTGGATGCGGAGGTCGGCAGCGGCTATGCCGCCGACCTGGTGAGTTGCGCCATGGCCGGAGCGCAGAAGGGCGGCATTTGGATCACCCTCCAAGGCCATCTGAACATCGTGGCCGTCGCCAGCCTCCTGGACCTGGCGGCGATCATCGTCACGGAGAACAGGTCCGTCGAGGCCGACGTCCTCGCCAAGGCAAACGAAGAGGGCATCCCGATCCTGTCGACCTCCCTTACAACCTTCGAGGTGGCGGGGAGATTGTGGAGCATGGGGGTGAAGGCGTGAGCTCGGCTGCGGGGGCGCGGATGGGCAAATCCGGCAGCCGGCATCCGGAAACCGAGCTCCTCGCCGATCTCCATATCCATACCGTCCTCTCCCCGTGCGCCGAGGCGGAGATGATCCCGCCTCTGCTGGTGCAAAGGGCGCTGGAGTTGGGGATGGGACTGATAGCAGTAACCGATCACAATGCTGCGGAAAATTGCGGGGCGGTGATCCAGGCGGCCGCCGGCACGGGCTTGACGGTATTGCCGGGCATGGAGGTGCAAACGAGCGAAGAGGTTCACGTACTGTGCTGGTTCGATACGGTCGAACAGGCCTTGACCTGGCAAGGCATAGTCTTTAACCATCTCCCCAGCCGTAAAAATCCCGAGGAGGCATTTGGCGCGCAATATGTAGTGGACGCCGGCGGCTGCTGCCTGCGCACCGAGACCCGGCTCCTGCTGGCCTCTACCGATCTCACCCTGAACCAGGTGGTCAAGAGAGTGCGGGGATTGGGGGGTTTGGCCGTTCCCGCCCATGTGGATCGCCCGTCCTTCAGCATCCTGGCCAATCTGGGTTTTGTACCTCCCGATCTGCAAGTGCCGGCACTCGAACTTTCCCGGTTGACCGAACCGTCCGAGGCCGTTTCCCGCTGGCCCGGCCTGGCCCCCTGGCCGCTCATCCGCGGCAGCGACACGCACCGGTTGAGCGAACTGGTTCCGAGCCTGGGTCTCTGCCTGGGCGAGACGACGCTGGCGGAAATCGGCTTGGCCCTGGCCGGTCGAGACGGGCGAGGATTTGCCGTGTTGCCGCGGAATTCCAGGGACGGTTGCCGGCATGCGTGAACTGGCCCTGCATATCCTGGATATCCTTCAAAACGCCTCGGAGGCCGGCGCGTCCCGTGTGAGCCTGGTCATCAACGAGGATCCGGAGGAAGACCGTCTTACCATTGCCGTTTGTGACGACGGTTGCGGCATGGATGACGAGACCCTGCTGCGAACGGTCGACCCTTTCTTTACCACCCGCAAGACGCGCCACGTAGGCTTGGGGCTGTCCCTCTTTGCGGCCGCGGCCGAGAGGGCGGGCGGCCGCCTGGAAGTCCGCTCGCGACCCGGCCTCGGCACGAAGGTGGAGGCGACATTCAGTCTCAGCCATCCCGACCGGCAGCCGCTGGGGTGTATGGCCGATACCCTGCTGGCCTTTCTGCTTTCGGAGAAGGCCGTTGCCCTGGAGTATAGTCACCGCACGGCCAGGGGCGTCTTTGGGTTCAATACAGACGATATCCGCAAAGAGTTGGGCGGGGAACTCGCCATGACGCATCCGGCCGTTTGCCAATGGCTCAGGGCATACCTGGTCGAAGGCGAGCAATCGGTGCGCACCTGAGCTGCGTCAAAAAGTCTTTGCTTCTCACCTCTAATTAAGTTAAAAAATCCTCATGCATCATCTGATCGATGAATATTTGAATTTCATGGCCGTCGAAAAGGGGGCCTCCCGGAACACCATCGAGGGATACAGCAGGGATTTGAACCGGTATGCGGCGTTTGTCGGCGAGAGGGGCATCCGGGAAATCGGGGAAGTGGGGACGCAGGACCTGCTCTCCTATCTGGCCCGGCTGCATGGGGAAGGGCTCGCCGCCAATACGGTGAACCGCGCCCTGGCCGCGCTCCGGGGTTTTTACAAATACCTTCTCCGGGAAAAGAAGGTGGAGAGCGCCCCGGTGGCCCATGTGGAACTCGCCAAGGTCTGGATGCACCTCCCCGACGTCCTGAGCCGTGAAGAGATGGCACTGCTTCTGGCGCAGCCGGACGAGGCAACCCCGGCGTCCCTGAGGGATGCCGCCATGCTGGAGCTGATGTACGCGACGGGGATCCGCGTGTCGGAGCTGGTGTCGCTGACGGTAAACAACATCAACTGGCAGGTGGGGTATCTGGTTGCCATGGGGAAGGGGGAAAAGGAGCGGATCGTGCCCCTGGGCCGGACGGCCTACGACCGACTCAAGAGGTATCTCGAAGGGGCAAGGCCGCGCCTTCTGAAGGATCGGGGATGCGACATCCTCTTCCTGAACCGGTCGGGTAAGAAATTGACCCGGCAGGGTTTTTGGAAGATCATGAAGAAGTACGCGGCAAGGGCGAAGCTTGCCAAGAAGGTCCACCCCCATACCTTGCGCCATTCCTTTGCCACGCACCTGCTGGAAGGCGGGGCGGATCTGCGTTCGGTCCAGATCATGCTGGGCCATGCCGATATCTCCACCACCCAGATCTATACGCACGTGACAAGGGAAAGACTAAAGGAGATCCACCGGAAATACCATCCGCGGGGGTGAGCGGACTGGGAGGAAGGGACCCCGGAAAACGGGGAAGAGAAGAAAAGAAGAGGTCGGGCGTTATGGGAAGTCTCTCAGGAAAGGCGGCAAGACCAGGAAAGAAGGGCGCGGGCAAATTCAAAAAGGCATGGGTTGCGGTCCTGGTCGTTGTGATCATTGCGGCGGCCAGCCTGACGGGCTGGTTTCTATTTCCGGAGCTGGCGCGGGGCGTCGCCGCCGGCCTGACGAGAACGAAGAACGCCTTTTCCTTTGCCTTCCTCGGCCAGAAACCCCATTTCTATTCGCTGCTCCTGGAGAAAAACGGTGCGGATTATCGCCTCACCGCGGAGGATGTCTTTGAGGTCTCCTACCGCGACGAATTCATCATCAAGGCGATCTCGACGGATGTGCTCTTCGGCGGCGGCGTCACGGCGGATTTTGAAGGAATCGGAGAAAGGGACGATTCAGGGAGGCTCCTCAAGGGGATAGAGTTAGTGGACAAGGCGGTGCTGACCGGCCGCAACAGCCTTGGGGAGGGCAAGCCGGGCGATTTTTCACTCCGGATAGAATACAAGGGGGATGTGATCGCCAATCTTCCCGTCCGGGTGCAGATCACCCCGCAGGACTGGCTCCGCTACGCGCGCAGTTCCGGGAATCAGAAGGTCCAGATAGAATACCTCAAGCGGGCGATTGCCATGAGCCCCCAGGATGCCAACGTGCGCAGGATGCTGGCATCCGTCTATTTTCAGGCGGGCATGACTGGCGAGGCGATTGCCCAGTACCGGGAGGTCCTGACCCTGAAGCCCGACGACGCGGCGGTCCTGGCGGAGCTGGCGAAGTGCTATCTCAAAAGCGGGCAGTACGAGGAGGCAATAAGGACCTCGGAGAGGTCCCTCCGGGTGAACCCGCAGGACGAGAACGCGCTGGCCAATATGGCCCAGGCCTGGGGAAGCCTGGGCAACTGGAACAAGGCCATCGCCGCTTATCAGGAAGCCCTGAAGATCAAGCCCGACAATCCCGTCGCCGTCTTCCGGCTCGGGGAGGCCTACGAAAAGAGCAAGCAGTTGGCAAAGGCCGCGGAGCAGTACCGCATGGTCCTGGAGAAGGTGCCCAAGGCCGATCACGTCGCGATCGCCCTTGCCGACGTATATTTAAAGATGGGTAATTTCGACGAGGCGATTCGGTGGCACCGCGAGGTCGTAAAGCGGCAGCCGAAAAACGCCGCCGCCCATGCGAATCTCGGCGTGGCGTACGGCGGCAAGGGTCAGTTGAAAGAGGAGATAGAAAGCTACCTGAAGGCTATCGCGCTTAAGCCGGGCGATCCCATCGTCCACTTCAATCTGGGGGTGGCCTATGAGAAGGGCAAGCGGGATCAGGAGGCCGCAAGGGAATATCAAAAGGTCCTGGCGTTGAAGCCCGACGATCAGGACGCGCGGGAGAGACTTGCCGACCTCTATTTCAAGACCGGCCGTTACCGCGAGGCGGCGCCGCTCTATGAGAAGGTCCTCCGGACGACCGCCCGGAAGGGCGCCGTTCATTCCCGGCTCGGTTTCGCCTATGCCGAGCTGAAGAAGCCGGCCCTGTCCGCCGAGCATTACGAAAAGGCGCTGCGCAACGGGGTCAAGGATGCCGAAATCGGCCGTTCGCTGGCGGCGACCTACGGCAAGATGGGGAAGAAGAAAGAGGCCCTGGCGGTGTACGAGAAACTGGCCGCCGCCAACCCCACGGCCGAGGTCCTCAACATCCTGGCCGACGCCTACATGCAGGCGAAACTCTACGACAAGGCCGTCCGAATCTACAGGAAGATGATCGAGATCAACCCGAAGAAGGCGGCCTATTATGCGAGCGCCGCTTACGCCTATGGCCTGGGCGGTGATCCGGACCGCGAGATCGAATACTATCAGAAGTCACTCCGGTTCGATGCGGAGGACGGCGATGTCCATATGAATCTGGCGGAAGCCTACGAGAAGAAGGGGCTGTTCCAGGAGGCGCTGAAGGCCTATACAACAGCCTACGAGTTGAATCCCGACTCGGCGAAGGCGGCGCGGAAGATCCCGCAGATGAAGATCCGGATCATTCAGCAGCGGCAAAGGCAATGAGAGAGCTTTGAAAATCAGAGAGGAGAAGGTTTATGAAAACGGTTCGTGTCGGTCGTGTCGCCATCGGCGGCGGCGCCCCCCTTGCGCTTATCGCCGGACCCTGCGTCATCGAGGATGAACAAAAAACGGTCCGGATCGCCCGCTATCTGCGGGACCTGACGGCGGAACTGGAGATACCGCTCATCTTCAAAGCCTCTTACGACAAGGCGAACCGAACGTCGGTGGACGCCTATCGGGGGCCGGGCCTGTCCCGCGGACTGGAGATCCTCGCCAGGATCCGGGAGGAGGCCGGCGTTCCCGTCCTTTCCGATGTCCACCGCTTCGAGGAGATCGAACCGTCCGCCCGCGTCCTGGATTGCCTGCAGGTCCCGGCCTTTCTCTGCCGGCAGACGGATTTCGTAACGGAGGTGGCGCGCCGGGCAAAGGCCGTCAATATCAAGAAGGGACAGTTCCTGGCGCCCTGGGACGCGATTCACATTGCCGGGAAGGTGGAGGCGGCCGGCAACGACCAACTGATGCTGACCGAACGGGGGGCAAGCTTCGGCTACAACAACCTGGTGGTCGATTTCCGTTCCCTGCCGATCATGAGGGAAACGGGGTATCCGGTGATCTTCGACGCCACCCACAGCGTCCAGCTGCCGGGGGGGGCGGGAAAGGCCTCGGGAGGGGACCGGCGCATGGTCCCTTATCTGGCGCGGGCGGCGGTGGCGGCGGGGGTGGACGGTATTTTTTGCGAGGTCCATCCGGACCCCGACCGCGCCCTGTGCGACGGGCCGAATTCGCTGGCCCTCGACGGACTGCGGGGGCTGCTCCTTTCGCTCAAGAGGATTGAGGCGGCGGTGCGCGATTAACGGATCTACAATGCGCGCTTCCGGGAAATGATTTTCAAATTGTGCAATCTCTTGTCAAAGCGACGGGAAGAGGGAGGTGAATGGTGGTGGAAGTGACGGATGAGCGGCTGTTGGACAAGATCCGCCGGGTGAGGCTCCTGATTCTGGACGTGGACGGGGTCATGACCGACGGCAGTATCCTCTTCGACGAAGCGGGGGCGGAGAGCAAGGGTTTCAACGTCAGAGACGGCCACGGCCTCAAGATGCTGATGAGATACGGGATCGAGGTGGCGCTGCTGACGGGCAGAAGATCGCGGGCGGTCGAACACCGCGCGGCAGATCTGGGGATCGCCGAGATACACCAGGGAAGCCTCAACAAGGCCGAGACCTACGCGGAGATCCTGGAAAGGCGGAATCTCGCTCCGGAAGAGACGGCCTATGCCGGGGACGACATCGTCGATATCCCGGTCCTCAGGCAGGTCGGGTTTTCGGCAGCGCCGGCCGATGCGGTCCCGGAGGTCATGAAGGCAGTCGATTACATAACGGGCTGCCTAGGCGGAAGGGGGGCCGTCCGGGAACTCTGCGAGGTGATCCTCAAGGCGCAGGGATTTTGGGCGGAGGTGGCCGCGAGATATCGGTTTGTGTAAATGCCCGTTATTAATAGAAAAGACGTTTGATCTTTACAAAGCCGGATGCGGGTGGTATAAAATAAGGTGGAAATCATGCTCCCTCCGCGCCTTGTACATTTTTCGTTCAGAAAAATCTGCAATGCGCGCTTCCGGGAAATGATTCCCAAGTTGCGCGAAGATTTCTTAATGATGATAAGCAGAGGAAGAAAAACGGCGCTCAGCGTCGCAATCCTGGCGGCTGTAATGTCCCTGGCGGCGATCTTCGCGGTTGGGACGTTGCGAAAAACGCCGGGGAAGGCTGTCCTGAAGGTCCTGTCGGAGAAGGTCGATCTGGAGGTTAAAAACGTCCGCTACACGGAGGTCGGGGATTCCGGCATGAAGTGGGAAATCATGGCGGACTCGGCGAGATATCAGAAGAAGGAGAATCTGGCCTTCTTTGAAAACGTGACCGTAAGGCTGATGATGAAGGACGGAAGCGTATTCCTGCTGACCGGCGACCGCGGCCGCTTTCAGACCGTCTCGCGGGACATGGAAATGGAAGGAAATGTCCGGATCGTTTCCGAAAACGGCGCTCGCTTCACGACAGACCGGATCCGGTACGTAAACAAGGGAAGGCTGATCGAGACGGACCGGCCCGTCGTTATGGAAAACCGCGGCGCCAGGATCAGCGGGGTGGGCATGGTCTTCTCCCTCGATGGCAAGAAGGTCTCCCTCCTGTCGCAGGTTCGGGCGAGTTCCGAAGGAAAATGAGAGGAGACGCGATGTCGGGAAGGGGTCTGAGGATTGCAGTCTGTCTGATTGTTTTGTTATCAGCCCTATGTCACCCTGGCGACGGACGGGGCGAGACGAAGCAGAAGCCCCGCAGCGAGGGGGACCAGCCGATCCAGATTGTCTCCGACCGCCTGGACGCCTACCATGAAAAGCGGATGGTCGTCTTCTCCGGCAATGCAATTGCCACGCAGGGCGCGCGGACGATCCGGTCAGACAAACTGATCCTCTATTACAAGGAAGAGAAAAAGACGGCCGGCCGGCCGGCCGGAGGGGTGGAAGGAACCGGAAGTCTTGAAAAGGTCGAGGCCAGGGGCCGCGTAACGATAACCGAGGGCGATCGGACCATAACAGGGGAGGAGGCCATCTTCGAGCAGGATGCCCAGAAGATAATTATGACGGGCGGCGCCGTATTGCGGGAGGGCGATAATATCGTCCGCGGGGAACGGATCGTCGTATTCCTCAACGAAAACCGGGGGGTGGTGGAGAGCGCGGAGAACGGCCGCGTGACGGCCACTATCTATCCGGGGAAGAAGCAGGAGAAGCGGTGAATATTGACAAAAAAGGGCCGCATTGCGTGATCTTTGCATGGGAAAACTGATTGCCAAGGGATTGACGAAGATCTACGGCGGCAGGAGGGTGGTCGACCGGATAAACCTGGAGATCGACCCAGGCGAGGTCGTGGGCCTGCTGGGGCCGAACGGAGCGGGGAAGACGACGACCTTCTATATGATTGTCGGCCTGATCAAGCCGGACGGAGGGGCGATCTCCCTCGACGGCGAGGACATAAGCCGCTGCCCGATGTACATCCGGGCGCGCAAGGGGCTTAACTACCTGCCGCAGGAGCCTTCCGTTTTCCGCAAGCTGACGGTGCGGGAGAATATCATGGCCATCCTCGAGACGCTTCCCATCGAACGGGAGGAAAGAGAGGGGCGCCTGCGGGATCTCCTGGGGGAGCTGGGACTGACGGCGCTGGCGGATAACGGCGCCTACTCGCTCTCCGGCGGCGAAAGGAGACGGGTGGAGATCACCCGGGCCTTGGTGACGGCGCCGAAATACATCCTCCTTGACGAGCCGTTCGCGGGGATCGATCCCCTGGCGGTGGCGGACATCGGCATGATCATCGCCAAGCTCAAGGCGAAGGGGATCGGCGTGATCATTTCCGATCACAACGTCCGCGAGACCCTCTCCGTGTGCGATCGGGCCTACATCGTCAATGAAGGGACCGTCCTTGTGGAAGGAACGCCGGAGCGGATCGCCGGCTCCGAAACTGCGAGGAAGATATATTTTGGAGATGATTTTAAATTCTGAAAAGGCAGGGAAGGCAGCAAAGTCGGAACATGGCATTTGAATTGAAGCAGAATCTGAAACTCACCCAGCAGTTGGTTATGACGCCCCAACTGCAGCAGGCCATCAAGCTCCTGCAACTTTCCCGGCTGGACCTGGTGGATGCGATCAATCAGGAGTTGGAGGAGAACCCCCTTTTAGAAGAAATCACCTCTGACGAGGATCCCGAAGCGGAAAAGAAGATCGAACCAGAACAGGTCGAGGAAGGCGAAATCGAAGAGATCAAGACGCCGGAGAGGACCGAAGAGCTGACGGGAGCGGGAGACGGCCGGGAAGAGTTCGACTGGGACAGTTATCTGGAAGACTACGGTCCGATGGGAGTCACCTACGACCGGAAGGAAGGTCCCGCACCCTCCTGGGACAACCTCCTGGCGGTGAAATCCTCCCTTACCGATCATCTGATGTGGCAGCTCAGGCTTTCCCCCTTCACCGAAGACGAGCAGCGCGTCGGCGAGCAGATAATCGGCAACCTCGATCAGAACGGCTATCTTGCAGCCACCCTGGAAGAGATCTCCTTGCAGGAAAGTGTTGCCCCGGCCTTTGTGGAGGAGGTGCTGGCAAAGATCCAGGAGTTCGATCCCGCCGGCATCGCCGCCCGCGATCTCAAGGAATGCCTGCTCATTCAGGCGAGGATGGCGGGGAATGCGCGTTTGCTGGTGGAAAGGATCATCCGCAACCATCTTAAAGACCTCGAAATAAGGAATTATGATTACATTGCCCGCAAATTGAAGGCGCCCTTGGCCGACGTTCTGGCGGCAGTCGCCGTCATCAGCAACATGGACCCCAGGCCGGGCAGCGTCTATAACGAGGAGCGCGTCCAGGCGATCGTTCCCGATGTCTTTGTCGTCAAAAGCGGCGATGACTATAAGATTGCCCTCAACGACGACGGCCTGCCGCGGCTGAGGATCAGCAACTTTTACCGGGAGATCATGAGCGGCCTGAGCGGCGCGGCGAAGGCGCAAAACGGGAAAAATTACATCCGGGAACGGGTCCAGTCGGCGACCTGGCTCATAAAGAGCATCCAGCAGCGGCAGAGAACGATCTACAGGGTGGCCGAGAGCATCGTCAGATTCCAGAAGGAGTTCTTCGACGGGGGAATCGGCTTTCTCAAGCCGCTGATCCTCCGGGATGTCGCCGATGACGTGGAGATGCACGAATCCACGATCAGCCGGGTGGTAACGAACAAGTACATGCATACCCCGCGGGGCATCTTCGAGATGAAGTACTTCTTCGGCAGCAGCATCCGCAGGAACGGCGGCGATGACGTGGCCTCCAAGAGCGTCCAGGAGGACATCCGGAAGATCATCGGAGAGGAAGATTCCCGCAAACCCTTGAGCGATCAGGAAATAGTCGAACGTCTCGCGGAATCCGGGATAACAATAGCGAGACGGACGGTGGCAAAATACAGAGAGATGATGAAGATACTGCCCTCCTCGCGGCGGAGGAAATATTATTAAGAGCAGGCCGGGGCGAGCGTGGAATCCACGGTCCGCCGGCCGCCGCCGACAGGCGGGCGCAAACAAGGACGGAGGAAATGAATATGAAGATTTCTGTGACCCTCAGGAACGCGGAAGGGGAAAACTGGCAGAAGGGATATGTGGAGGAGCGGCTGAAAAAACTCAAGAAATACATCGGTAATCCTGTGGATGCCCGCGTCATCCTCTCGGTGGAGAAATTCCGGAATACGGCGGAAATCAATCTGCTGGCGGACGGTTTGAACATCAACAGCAGCGAGGAAGAGAAGGACATGCATACGGCCATTGACAACGCCATCGAAAAGATCGAGCGTCAGCTCAAGAAACGAAAGGAGAAGATCCGCACCGGCAAGGCAAATTCCCGTCTGGGCGAGGTTGGCGGGGGCCCGGTCCCGGGCGAGGAGGAAGAAGAATTGCCGGAGGCCAAGGTGGTCGAAACCCGCAAGATCGTCCTGAAACCGATGTCGATAGAAGACGCGGTCCTGGAGATGGAGACAACGAAGAACCGGTTTGTGATTTACCGGGATTTATCGACGGAAAAAGTCAGCGTCATCTACCGCCGGGAGGATGGAAAGTTCGCGCTGATGGAAGTCGTCAGCTGACGGACAAGGACTCGGCCATGAAGATTACGGAGATACTCAGGAAGGAATTTATTCTTGAGGAACTGAAGGCGGAAAGCAAGCGGGAAGCGCTGGTGGAGCTGACCGAAGCGTTTGCGAGGGGAGGGCTCATATTCGATCCCGACGCCATGCTCCACGTGCTCCTGGAGAGGGAAAAACTCGGGAGCACCGGCATCGGTGACGGCATCGCCATCCCCCACGGCAAGCTGACAGGACTCGAGGAGATTGTGGTGGCCTTCGGCAGAAGCTCGGAGGGGGTGGACTTCGAGGCGATGGACGGCAAGCCGGCGCACCTCTTCTTCCTGCTTATGGCGCCGGAGAATTCGGTGGGCCAGCATCTGAAGGCTCTGGCGAAGATTTCCCGGATGCTCAAGGACGAGGCCTTCCGGAAAAGACTCCTGGCGGCGAGGGAGCGCGATGAGCTCTTCCGGGCGCTGGCAGAAAAGGACGCCGAGTGTTGAGGGTCCGGTATGAAACCTGTAACGGTAGGAGAATTGCTTGCATTCAAGGAGAGACTCGGGATCGCGGAGATTGCCGGACCGTCCGGCTGTCCGGCTCCCGTCGATAATGTTTTTATGGAGGGGTCGGAAGAGGGGGTTTCCGTAAGCCCAATAAGAGCGGAGCGAGTCCCGTCCATTAGAACATGCTCGGAAGGGGATGGCCCAGTCTCACGGAGCGTTCTGATCCTTTCCCGGGCCTTTCCAGCGGGGGAAGTTTCCGCCCGGCGCTGCCACCTGCTTTCCCCTGCGGCCTTGCGGGCAACGGCGTGCGCAGCCGTCGCCGAAGCGCAGCGGATCCCGGAATATTTAAAGGAATTTTCGAAAGAAACGGGAAGGTCCGTCTTCGCCTCCCTCTATCCAGCCGAACTGCTGAAAAGCCGGCTTGCCGGCCTGCTCAGGGAAGTAGGCGAAAAAAAAACGATGGTCCACGGGGTCCTCCTGCGGATTAGGGACCTGGGCGTCCTGATCACGGGTAAAAGCGGGATCGGCAAAACCGCCTGCGGCCTTAACCTTGCAGCCAGGGGGCACGCCTGGGTGGCGGACGATGCGGTAGTCCTGGAGGGAAGAGGGGCGGTTCTTTACGGGCGGGGCCACGAAAGGACGCGGAACCTGATCGCGCCGCGGGGCCGCGGAATCCTCCGGGCGGAGGTCCTGCTCGGAAAGAGGGCCGTCCGCCGGGAGACCCGCGTCGATCTGATCTGCCATTTCGTCGGGAGGACCGGGGAAAACGGGGCCGTGGAGGAAAGGGACGGCATTTCCGTGTGCCGGATAGCGGGGATCGATATTCCCTGCTGGCGTTTCGCGGCCGGCGCCGATCCGTCAGTCATGGCGGAGAGCGTTCTGGCAGCCGTCGGCGACTTTTCCGCAACCGCGCCGGTAGGAAGACGGAACATTGAAGGCTGACAGGCTCTCTGCCGACCGTGGTCACGCACAATCATGAAATCCCCATGACGGCCTGCCGTCGCAAAGGGAGTTGAAAATTTCCCCTGTCTTCCCTTTCCCTTGAGGGGGCGCAATAATCATCCCTACCCCTCGACGGGGGAGGGTCAGGTCGGGGCTGAAAGGCGCTGTCGAATGAAACAGATGCGGGTGGTCATCATTACGGGGCTTTCCGGTTCCGGCAAGAGCAGCGCCCTGCGGGCGCTGGAAGACATCGGGTTTTTCTGCGTCGACAACCTGCCGGTTGTCCTCCTGCCCAAATTTCTGGAGATCCAGTCCGATCCGGCCAAGGAGATCACGCAGGTCGCGATGGTCATGGACCTCAGGGAGAGGGGTTTTTTGGCGAAATATCCCCGCATCTTCAAAAAACTTAAGGAGAAGGGCTACCGGATAGAGATACTCTTTTTCGACGCCTCCGACGAGGCGATCCTGCACCGCTTCAGCGAAACCAGACGATCCCACCCGCTGGCCCCCCGCGGCTTGCTGATGGAAGGCGTCAACCTGGAGAGGGCGAAGCTGGAGCCGCTCAAGGAAATGGCCAGCAAGGTCTTCGACACCACCTCCTGCAATGTTCACCAGCTCAAGGACATCGTCCAGCGTCATTTCCTCGGTTCTTCGCCGGGAAGGCGCCTGGTAATCCACGTGATGTCTTTCGGCTATCGCTATGGCCTGCCGGCCGACGCCGACATGGTCCTGGACGTCCGTTTCCTTCCCAATCCCCATTTCGTGGCGGCGTTGAGGGCCCTGGACGGCCATGATCCCCGTGTCGGCGATTATGTCCTCAAATCCGCCGGCGGCAGGACCTTCATCCGGAAATTGTTCGACCTGATGTCCTTTCTAATCCCCCTCTACGAGAAGGAGGGGAAGTCCCGCTTCAACATTGCCCTGGGCTGCACGGGCGGCAGACACCGCTCAGTGGTCATGGCCAACCGCCTGGGCGCCTTCTTCGCGGACAAGGATTACTTCGTCAATGTGGCCCATCGCGACATCGGCAAATCCTGACAATGACAAGTCTTTTGGAAATCATGCTCCCTCCGCGCGCTGTACATTTTTCGTTCCGAAAAATCTACAATGCGCGCTTCCGGGACATGATTTCCAGGTTGTGCAATAAATGTCATGAATTACACACCCGCTTCCATCTTTTTTGTCACGTTGTCCTGAATCCAATGGGGGTCCCACCATTCCCGCGGATCGACGAACCGGCCGTTGAGCAGGACGCTGAAGTGGAGGTGGTCTCCGCCGGCGAGGCCGGTTTCCCCGGAGGTTCCGATGACGTCCCCCTTGTTTACGCTCCGGCCCGGATCGACATTGACGGCGCTGAGATGGGCATAGAGGCTCGCCAGGCCCAGGCCGTGATCGATAATGACGGTGCTGCCGTAGATCCCCAGCGGGCCGGCAAAGCGGACGACGCCGCTGTTGGCCGCCTCGATGGGTGCCTTGGCCAGGGAGGCGAGGTCCACCCCGGTATGGACGCTTTCTCCGACCTCTTTCCCGTCGTACAGGTAGGTGCGGCGGTCGCCGTAGAGGGCCATGGGCGCGGCGTTCTTCATCCGGCCGAAGGCGCCCTGCCAGAGCTGCCGGGGCTCGGATTGGCGGCAGGCGTCCCGTATAGTCGCGGAGTTTTCTTCCCGCAGGACGGTGTTGACGTGGACAAAGGTCTCAAGCAAGGTCTTGCCGCGGAGGGAAGGAATCGCCGCCTGGAACTCGGGCATCTTCCGGCCGAGGAAGTTGTCGGAAAGGACCATCTTGTCGCCGCGGAACTTCCTCTTGAGGATCAGCGCGGGGATGGCACTGACGGTCTCGTTTCCGGCCCTGTCGCGGGACATGATTCGGAGCGGGGGCGAGTCTTTCGCTGCCTCCATCGGCAGGGCGAAGAAGGCGACATGGACGGCCCGTCCGGATAGCGTAACAGGATAACCGGGATAGAATTCATCGCCCGCCAGGACGCCCGTCCGGGCGGCCGGCTCCGAAAGGCGGTAGACGACCACGGCGGCGCCGCCCGGATTTATGTGGCTTATGGGATTGAGCTGGGAAATCTGCGGTGGCATCAGGTCGATCGTGACCGGGAGTGTGACGCTCTGGCGGTTCTTCCAGAGGGAGTGATCAACCGCCGTGAGCGTCAGTTCAGCCGTTCCGTCCTTGAGCTTCAACGCGGCGGCATCCACGGTCACGGAGACGGTTTTCTGCCGGACGCCCTTCTCCGGATAGGCGGTGGAAGAGACGATCCGGGGCCGGTTGTCCTGGGTGATCACGATCTCCGTTAGGCTGAGGCCCGTTCCCTGATCGGAAAACTCGATCGCGAGGACCTTCTGCATGCCAATGGCGGCGGAATCCTCGCCTGCGCTGATGACGGGCCTGTCGCGCTCGCCCGCCGTCGCCAAAAACCACCAGGCCGCCCCTGCAATCAGAAGGATCAGACCGGCCACGAAGTACCAGAAACCCTTTTTCACGGCATCATCCTCTCTTTTCTAAATGAAACAAACATGCCGAAAACTCGGCCCAAACCTCTTTGCCCGATGCGGGAAAATATAAGGATAAGAATCGCTCCCCCTTCCTTCCTCCCTCAAGGGTGAATGCGAAAGGTTTTTCAACTGCGTGCCGTATAATCGGTTTCCCGGCGTTTTGCAAGCCTGAAAAGCCCTTTTTATTGCCCATTAACTCCTTGATCTTGATTGTTATAGTTGTTATGATGAATCCGCAATGAACGTTTTCCGAGTAATGAGGACCCCTGCATGCTGAAGGACAGAAGAATAGTTCTGGGAGTTACCGGCGGGATCGCCGCCTACAAGGCGGCCGAACTGGTCCGGGAACTGATCCGGCGCGGGGCGGCGGTGCGGGTGGTCATGACCGCCAACGCCTGCCGTTTCGTCACGCCGCTGACCTTCGAGACCCTCTCCGGCAATCCGGCGGCGACGGATATGTTCAGGGAGTCTGCCGGCTTCGAGATCGGCCACATCGCGCTCGCCGAATTCGCGGAGGCGGCGGTGATAGCGCCGGCGACTGCCAACGTCATCGGCAAGCTGGCCGGCGGTCTGGCGGACGACCTCCTGACCACGGTCCTGCTGGCGACGACCGCGCCTGTCCTTGTCTGTCCGGCGATGAACGTGAACATGTACGCAAATCCCGTCGTGAAGGAGAATCTGGTCCGCTTGGTCTCGCGCGGTTATGCCGTCGTGGAGCCGGATTACGGCGAGCTGGCCTGCCGGGCGGAGGGCCAGGGGCGGCTCGCCGAGGTTGGCCGGATCGTGGAGGAGATCGAGGCGATCCTGTCGCCCAAGGATCTCGGCGAGGAGCGGATCCTGATTACGGCCGGCCCCACGCAGGAGCCCTTCGACCCGGTCCGCTTCATCACGAACCACTCCTCCGGGAAGATGGGCTACGCCCTGGCCGCGGCGGCAAGGCGGCGGGGCGCCGCCGTTACGCTGGTTAGCGGCCCCACGGAACTCCCAGAGCCGCACGGCTGTGTTTTCGTGCCGGTAAAGACGGCCCTCGAGATGCGGGAGCAGGTGATGGCGAGGCTGGAGGAGGCCACGGTGTTGATCAAGGCCGCCGCGGTTGCCGATTACCGGCCGGCCGTCTGCGAAAAGTCAAAGATCAAGAAAGGGGCCAAGACCATGACCGTCGCGCTGGAGCGCAATCCCGACATCATCGCCGAAGCGGCGCGCCGGAAGGGAGGCCGCATTCTGGTCGGCTTCTCCATGGAATCGGACAATGTGCTGGAGCATGCGCGGGCCAAGCTGGCCGCCAAGGGCATGGATTTCATCGTGGCCAACGACGTGACCGAGCCGGGGGCCGGCTTCAGGACCGATACGAATATCATCCGAATCATCGACAGAGAAGGGGCGGTCGAGACGTTTCCGCTGATGGACAAGCTGGACGCGGCGGGCGTCATTCTCGACCGGGTGAAGAAGGCGAGGGAAGGCGGCATTGTCAGAAACGGGATCTGAACTGGAACCCCGCGAAGATCTCTTGGAGATCGTCCGTTCGCTGGCGGGGAGGATTCGTCTGGACGGGGAACTCGCCAGGTCCCTCTCCTATCTCTCGGAGCGGGAGGGCGGCGGCGCGCAGGCCGCTGTGGTCCTGCAGGAGGAGGCGACGACTCCTTCCGAAACCGAGGCAACCAGGCTGGAGACGGTCCGCTCTGAACTCGGCGACTGCCGGCGCTGCCCCCTGGGGCGCCGCCGCCGCCGGCTGGTGTTCGGCGAGGGGAATCCCGGCGCCGAGCTGGTTTTCGTCGGCGAGGCGCCCGGTGCGGACGAGGACGCCCAGGGGAGGCCGTTTGTCGGGCGTGCCGGGCAATTGCTGACGCGGATCATCGCCGCGATGGGGATGAAAAGGGAGGAAGTTTACATCTGCAACATCCTGAAGTGCCGGCCGCCGGAGAACCGGAATCCGCTGCCGGACGAGATCGCGGCCTGCGAACCGTTTCTGATCCGGCAGCTCCGGGCGATCCGCCCGCGGGTAATCTGCGCGCTGGGGACCTTTGCCGCCCAGACGCTGCTCAAGACGGAGGCCCCGATCAGCGTCCTGCGCGGCCGGTTTCATGCCTATCAGGGGATCGAGCTGATGCCGACCTATCACCCGGCCTATCTGCTCAGGAATCCCGGGGCGAAGAAACAGGTCTGGGAAGACGTGAAGATGATCATGGGCGTCCTGGGCGGTGCGAAACGATAAGTGCGACGCCCTCGCAAATAAGTCCGCTTCTCCTCCCTTGAGGGGAGGGAATTGTGGGAGGACAATTCAGGGTTTTGCCGAGAGGCGGTCAAGTTTTATTAAGGAGGAAGGAATGAGGAAACCCGTGTCGAGAACCCGTATAGCCGCCTTTGCGGCCGCGCTGCTGGTCTGTTTCGCGCTGTCCGGCGGGATATCCCTTGCGGCGGAGACGGTCCCCGTCTTCGACGTGATCACGATCAGCGCCGCCATCACGCCGCCCGTCGCGGAGTACATCATCCAGAGCATCTCCGAAGCGGCCAAGAGCGGCGCGGCCGGGCTGATCGTCCGCCTGGATACGCCCGGCGGTCTCGATCTGGCGATGCGGGACATCGCCAAGGAGATCCTCAACGCACCCCTTCCCGTCATCGTCTATGTCGGGCCCTCCGGGGCGAGGGCGGCCTCGGCCGGCCTGATCATCACCATCTCGGCCCACATCGCGGCGATGGCGCCCGGCACCAACATCGGCGCCGCCCATCCGGTCGGGATCGGGATCGGCGGCGGCATGGACAAGACCATGAGCGAGAAGGTGGTCAACGACGCGGTGGCCTATGTCAAGGGCATCGCCAAGAAACGGGCCCGGAATGAAGAATGGGTGGAGAAGGCGGTCCGGAAGAGCGAATCGATCCCCGCCGAGCAGGCCCTGCGCCTCAACGTGATCGATTTTGTAGCGGAGGATATCGACCAACTCCTCGCGCAGGCCGACGGGCGCGAGGTCTCGGTGGCCGGGAAGAAGATGATCCTCCGCACCAAAGGGGCCGTTCTAAACGAAAAGAAGATGGGGACCCGCCAAAAGGTCCTTTCCGCCCTGAGCGATCCGAATATCGCCTATCTCCTTCTGCTGATCGGCCTCGCCGGCCTCTACTTCGAGTTTTCCAATCCGGGTGCCATCCTTCCCGGCGTGATCGGGGGGATCTCCCTGATCATGGCTTTCTTCGCGATGCAGACGCTCCCGGTGAACTACGCCGGGGTCGCACTGATCATTTTTGCCATCATCCTGTTCATCGCGGAGATCAAGGTCGTCAGCCACGGGATCCTCACCGTGGGCGGGATAGTGTCGCTCGTCATCGGCTCCCTGATGCTCTTCCAGACCCCCGAACCGTCGCTCCGGGTCTCCTGGGGCGTCCTGATCCCGGCGGTGGCGGTCACATCGCTCTTTTTCGTTGCCGTCATCGGAATCGCGGTGAAGGCCCAGTTGCGCAGGCCCCAGGGCGGCAAGGAGGGGATGGCCGGAGAGGAGGGGAGGGCGGTAACGGAGGTCTTCAAGGAGGGGAAGGTCCTGGTCTGCGGGGAATACTGGAGCGCGTTCAGCGACGTTCCCATTGCGAACGGTTCGCAGGTCCGGGTGATCCGGGTGGAAAATCTGAAGCTGAAAGTGGAACCCATCGAAAAATAATTAGGGAGGTCATTTATGTACACTGTCATCGTCGTTGTAGTTCTGGTCGTCATGTTTCTCGCGTCTGCCATCCGGATCCTCAACGAGTACGAAAGAGCGGTCATCTTCCGGCTGGGGCGGGTCATCGACACGAAGGGGCCGGGGCTGATCATCCTGATCCCCGTTGTCGATAAGATGGTCAAGATCGACATGCGGACGATCACCATGGACGTTCCGGCCCAGGACGTCATCACCCGGGACAACGTCTCGATCAAGGTCAACGCCGTGGTTTATTTCCGGGTTGTGGACGCCACTCCCGCCGTGATCGGAGTCGAAAACTACCTCTACGCGACATCGCAGCTCGCCCAGACGACGCTCCGGAGCGTCTGCGGCCAGATGGAGCTCGACGAGATCCTCTCGGAGCGGGAGAAGATCAACCTCCAGCTCCAGGAGATCCTCGACAGGAGCACGGATCCTTGGGGGATCAAGGTCTCGCTCGTGGAAGTAAAGCACATCGACCTGCCCGAGGAGATGAAGCGGGCGATGGCCAAGCAGGCCGAGGCCGAACGGGAGAGGCGCGCGAAGGTGATCAATGCGGAGGGCGAGTTCCAGGCGGCCCAGAAGCTCATCGAGGCGGCGGGATTGATGTCCACGCAGCCGATGTCGCTGCAGCTCCGCTATCTCCAGACGCTCAACCAGATTGCCGCGGAAAACAATTCGACGACGGTTTTTCCGGTGCCGCTCGATCTGTTCAAGCCGTTCCTGAAACTGGCGGAGAAGGCATAGCGTATCAGATCAGGGCCAGGCTGTCGGCGACGGCCATACCGGCGCGCGTGGGCCTGAGGAATCCGTTCCGGATCTCCGCCAAGCCCTGCTCTGCCAGGGAAGCGATGGTCTTCCCTTTTTTTGTAAGCAGATCATAACGGTAGCGCCGGCGGTAATCCTTTAGATCGATCCCCCGTTTGGTCCGGAGGCCGAGGAACAGGGCCTCCAGGCGGAGCTGCCCGTCGGTGAGGACCTCCGCTGCCTCGACCGGCGGCCTGCCCGCCGCCAAGTCCTTCAGATAGCCCGGAAGGGAAGGGTGATTCCACCGCCGCTCGCGGCCCCGGAAGGAATGGGCTCCGGGGCCGAGGCCGAGGTAGGGGGTGTGGTCCCAGTATTTGGAGTTGTGGCGGGATTCCGCGCCGGGGCGGGCGAAATTGGAGACCTCGTAATGGATGTATCCCTTTTCTTCCAGGAATTCGGAGGTCTTCAAAAATAGATCGGCCTGGAGGGATTCGCCGGGGAGAATGATCTCGCCGAGGCGGCATCTCTCCGCCAGGGGCGTCCCCGCCTCCGGGGTGAGCTGATAGCAGGAGATGTGGTCGGGAGCGAGGCCGACGGCCTTATCCAGCGCGGCAAGCCAGGCGGAAATAGAGGAAGGGGGAAGGCCGTAGATCAGATCCAGACCGATGTTTGGGAAGCCGGTCTCGCGAGCCAGTTGGACGGCGGCGACCGCCTGAGAAGAACTATGGCGGCGGCCAAGGAAAGCGAGGGTAGCGTCATCGAAGGCCTGGACGCCGATGTTCAGGCGGTTGACGCCGGCGCGGCGAAGCTCCGCGAGCAGCCCCGGCGTGATGTCGGCGGGGTTCGTCTCGACGGTGATCTCCGCCCCCGCCGCGATTGTAAAGGTCCCCCGCAGGGCAGTGATCAGGCCCTCCAGCTCCTCCGCAGGTAAAACCGAGGGGGTCCCCCCGCCGATGTAGAGCGTGTCGAAACACTCCACCCAGCGGCGGCAGAGGTCCATTTCCCGGCGGAGCGCCGTCAGATAGGCGGGGATCCGCGAAAGATCGGTCACGGAGTAGAAACCGCAGTAGGGGCATTTGCTGACGCAGAAGGGGATGTGGACGTAGAGGCCGGGGAGAGAGTCACCGCCGAGGCGATCTTCATGCAGCGGTGCCGTTTCCGGCGGGTCGTAAATCATTACTCCGTGTCCGACTTCAGGACGGCCAGGAAGGCGCTCTGGGGGATGGAGACGTTGCCGATCATCTTCATCCTTTTTTTACCCTTCTTCTGTTTTTCGAGAAGCTTGCGCTTGCGGGTGATGTCGCCGCCGTAGCACTTGGCGATTACGTCCTTCCGGAAGGGGGAGATGGTCGTCCGGGAGACGATCTCGCCGCCGATCGCCCCCTGGATGGCGATCTTGAACATCTGCCGGGGGATCTCCTCCTTCAGCCGTTCGCAGGCCTGCAGGCCCCGGGCGCGCGCCCGTTCCCGGTGGACGATCTGGGAGAGGGCGTCCACCTTCTCGCCGTTCACCAGGATGTCCAGCAGGATCAGGTTGCTCTCCCGGTACTCGATCAGGTCGTAATCGAAGGAGCCGTACCCCTGGGTGACGGACTTGAAGCGGTCGTAGAAATCGAAGATCACCTCGGCCAGCGGCATCTCGTAGGCCAGCTCCGCCCGCCCGGGATTCGGGTAGTTCAGGGTCGAGTTGACGCCCCGCTTCTCCATGCAGAGCTTCATGACGGCGCCGAGATAGCGCTCGGGCAGCATCATCGCCGCCCGGATGTAGGGCTCCTCCGACATTGCGATGGAGGCCGGGTCGGGGTAGTGGGCCGGATTGTCCACAAGGAGGACCGTCCCGTCATTCAGTGTGAAACGGTAGCGGACGGAAGGGACGGACAGGATGATCGACAGGTCGTACTCCCGTTCGAGTCGCTCCTGGACGATGTCCAGATGCAGGAGCCCCAGGAAGCCGCACCGGAAACCCTGGCCGAGGGCGGCGGAAGAGTCTTTTTCGTAGATGAACGAGGCGTCGTTGAGCTTGAATTTTTCGAGGGAAACGGCCAGATCCTCGTAGTCGTCCGAGGCGATGGGATAGATTGAGGCGAACACGACGGGTTTGACCTCCTTGAAACCCGGCAGGGGCTTGGGGCAGGGACGGTTGTCGAGCGTAATCGTGTCGCCAGTCCGGACGTCGGAGACGGTCTTCACGCCGGCGATGATGTAGCCGACATCCCCCGCGGAAAGACTCTCCCGCTTCTGACGCTGGAGCAGAAAGCGGCCGACCTCCTCCACCCGGTAGGTCGCGTTGTTGTACATCAGCCGGATGATGTCGCCGGCCTTGACCGTTCCGGCGAAGATCCGGCAGTGGATCACCGTGCCCCGGAAGGAGTCGTACTTGGCGTCGAAGATAAGCGCGGCCAGCGGCGCCGCCGGATCGCCCTTCGGGGGCGGAACCCGCTCCACGACCGCCTCCAGGATATCCTCGATGCCGATCCCTGCCTTGGCCGAACATTTCAGATGGGTATCCGGATCAAGTCCCAGTTCGGAATCTATTTGTTCGATCACCCGCTCGACGTCGGCGGAGGGGAGATCGATCTTGTTGATGACGGGGATGACCGCCAGGTCGTGCTCCATCGCCAGGTAGAGGTTGGCGAGAGTCTGGGCCTGGACGCCCTGGGCGGCGTCGATCAGCAGCAGAACGCCTTCGCAGGAGGCCAGCGACCGCGACACCTCATAGGTGAAATCGACGTGGCCGGGCGTGTCGATAAGATTCAAGGTGTAAGACCGGCCGTCCTTCGCCTGGTAGGGCAGGGAGACCGCCTGACTTTTGATCGTGATCCCCCGCTCCCGCTCGATCTCCATGTTGTCGAGGATCTGGTCCTGAAAATTGCGGTCCTCGACGACACCCGTGTACTGGATCAGGCGGTCGGCGAGGGTCGATTTGCCGTGGTCTATGTGGGCTATGATGCTGAAATTTCTGATATTATTCATGATCAAGGCTACGGCAGCTTTTCCAGCAGGGCCTGGGAGACCTCCCTGACGCCGGGGGCGCCGTCCACCTGGATGACCGGGACGCCGGGCCGGAAGTAGTTTACGGCGGCGAGCGTTCCCTTGCGCTTGTCGTAGTAAATGTCGTGGCGCCTGTCGATCGCGGCTTCGTCCTGGTCGTCAGGCCGCGTGAGCAGCCTGTCGCAGCCGCATACCCGGCAGACCGGCCTGCCGTCCCTCTGGGCAGGCTTAATGGCATCGATGTAGATATTGTTCGGGTGGTTGTTGTCCTCGGCGCACAGCCGGCGGCCCATTATCCTTTTCTTGGCAATCTCCCGGTCGAGAACGATCTCGATGAGGAAATCCAGTTTCATCCTTGCCTCTTTTAAAGCCTCGCCGAGGGCCTCCGCCTGGGAAAGATTGCGGGGGAAGCCGTCCAGCAGCCAGCCGTTTTTGCAGTCATCCTCGTTCAGGCGGTGGAGGATCATCGGGACGGTAAGCGCGTCGGGGACCAGCTCGCCGCGATCAATAAATTCCTTAGCTTTCATGCCAAGTTCTGTTTCGTTCTTAATGTTATTCCTGAAGATAAGGCCGGTCTCGATGTGGGGCGTACCGTACCTCTTGAGCACGACCTCCCCCTGGGTCCCCTTGCCGCTTCCGTTGGGTCCGAAAATCAAGATGTTCATCTTCTTGCCTTCCTTTCCCCGCGCAGGTTCTACGGACTTAAAAAGTCTGCTTGTTGATCCCTCATGGCCGACGGCCATGATCGGTCAGTGCCCTCAGGAAGGGGGGCAGCTCGTCGTGGTGCAGCCCCCGCAGGAGGAGCCTGCGCCGGCGGTGTTTCCGATCTTTCCGGAAAAGGCGGACATCATCCGCTGCGCCCTGGCGGAGCCGCACTCCGGACAGGCGACCGCCATTTTTTCGTCGCGGCTCCGGAAGAGGACCTCGAAGAGGTGTTTGCATTTCCGGCATCTGAATTCATAAATAGGCATGATCTCTTTCCTTGCGACCGGGCGATGCGTTTCGGCCGATTGCGGCAGACGCGCCCGGCATTTTTTTACTGTAGCGAAAAGATAGTCAATGCCCGGCGAAATGTCAAGGACGTTACGATACCTCGCAACTTGAAAATCATGTCCCGGAAGCGCGCATTGTAGATTTTTCGGAACGAAAAATGTACAGCGCGCGGAGGGAGCATGATTTTCAAGGGTCTCGCTACATTTTTCTTGACAGGGTCGCCGGGGCGTGAGAGTGAGAATCCGGATTCCGGACGGGGCCTTTCCTTCCGGATTAGCGGCGTTATTACATTTCAGGATGGCAGCTATGGCAATTTCTCAGAAGATCGGCGGTTTTATCTCCCAGGCCTCTTTCATCCGGAAGATGTTCGAAGAGGGGGTCCGCCTCAAACAGGAATATGGGGCCGGGAACGTCTTCGATTTCAGCCTCGGCAATCCCAACCTCGAGCCCCCGGTGGAGGTCAGGACGCGGCTTAAAGAGCTTGTTTCCGCCGGGATCCCCGGGATGCACATGTACATGCCCAACGCCGGCTATCCGGAGACGCGGGCCGCCGTCGCCGCGGAGGTGGGCGCCGCGCGGGGCGTCGCGCTCGCCGCGGACCAGATAGTGATGACCTGCGGCGCCGGCGGAGCGCTCAACGTGATCTTCAAGACGCTGCTCGATCCCGGCGAGGAGGTGATCATCCCGGCCCCCTTTTTCGTGGAGTACCGCTTCTATGTGGACAATGCCGGCGGCGAGTCCCGGATCGTCCCGACGCGGGAGGATTTCTCCCTCGATCTCGACGCGATCGGCGCGGCGGTCACGAACAGGACGAAGGCCGTCCTGATCAACTCCCCGAACAACCCGACCGGAAAGGTGTACGACGAGGCAAGCATCCGGGGCCTGGCGTCGCTGCTGGCGGAGCGGGGAAGGGCGTTCGGGCGGGAGATATACCTCATCTCCGACGAACCCTACACCGAGATCGTCTATGACGGCCTGGCGGCGCCGAGCGTACTGGCCGCCTATCCCCACAGCCTCATCGCCTCTTCCTACTCCAAGAGCCTCTCGCTGCCCGGCGAGAGGATCGGCTATATCGCAGCCAACCCCGGCATTGCCGGCATCGAGGAGATCATGGGAGGACTCACGCTCTGCAACCGGATTCTCGGTTTCGTGAACGCCCCCGCCCTGATGCAGCGGGCCGTCGCCGGTCTCAGGGGCGTGCGGGTTGACGTGGAAACCTACCGGAGAAAGCGGGACCTGCTGTGCGACGGTCTCGCCTCGGTCGGTTACCGGGTGGCCAGGCCGGAGGGGGCCTTCTACCTCTTTCTCCCGACCCCCATTGCCGATGACGTACTCTTTGCAAACGCCCTGCAAAAGAGGCGGATCCTCACCGTTCCGGGGAGCGGCTTTTACGGACCGGGACACATCCGGATCGCCTACTGCGTGGACGACGCGACGATCACGGGCGCCATCGAAGGCTTCGGGGAGACACTGAAGGAATTCCAATCAATATAGGACCTCGAATGCGGCGAACTCGCCCGTCGGTTCCTCCGCGTCAACCTCCAGGCGCTCGACGCGGGCGGGCGGCGTTCCCGCCCGGCACCAGGCGAGCATCTTCTCCGCCGCTCCCCTTTCCCCCTCGAATACCGCCTCGACGCGGCCGTCCGGGAGATTGCGGACCCAGCCGGACAGACCCAGGGAGCGGGCCGTCTTCCAGGTGTTGGCCCGGAAAAAGACCCCCTGGACACGGCCCGCAATGCGGACATGATAGCGTTTCTTCATCCCTTACCCTCTCCGATCAAGTTCAGAAAGGCCTCCTCGTCCAGGACGGCGACCCCGTCTCTTTTGGCCTTCTCCAGCTTGGAACCCGCCTCGGCGCCTGCCACACAGTAATCGGTTGTTTTCGTGATCGAGCTTGTGACCGAACCGCCGAGGGACTCCACGAGGGCCTTGGCCTCGCCGCGCGCCATCCGGCTCAGCGTTCCCGTAAAGACGAAGGTCTTGCCGGCAAGGGGCGCAACCTTTTGCCGGACAGCCCCTTGTGCTATCACGCCGGCGAGGCGGAGCTTGTCCAGGACGCCGAGATTGGCAGGTTCCCGGAAGAAGCCGGCGATGCTTGCGGCGACCTCGGGGCCGATGTCGCGGATGGCCTGCAGCTCGTCGATGGTTGCGGCAACAAGGACTTCCAGGGAAGCGAAGGCGTCGGCCAGGCGTTTGGCAGTCTGCTCGCCGACATGCCGGATGCCCAGGGCGAAGATCAGGCGGTCTAGGGGCGGTCTTTTCGCCCGGTCGATCGCGGCCAGGAGATTTTCGGCCGACTTGTCGGCCATCCGCTCCAGCCCGAGGAGCCTTTCCTTCGTCAGGGAAAAGATGTCGGCCGGATCGGCTAACAAACCGGCGGCAACGAGCTGGGCGGCCATCTTTTCCCCCAGCCCCTCGATGTCCAGCGCCCCCCGGGAGACGAAGTGGGCTATGCGCTCGCGGAGCTGGGCCGGGCAGGCCATCCCGATGCAGCGATGGGCGGCCTCACCCTCGCCCCTTGTCACCCGGGAGCCGCACTCCGGGCAGGCGCCGGGCATGGCGAAGGGCCTCTCCGCACCGGTCCTCATCCCCTTGACCACTTCGACCACCTCGGGGATGACGTCGCCCGCCCGCTGGACGACCACCGTGTCGCCGATCCGGACGTCCTTGCGGTCGATCTCGTCCTGGTTGTGGAGGGTCGCCCGGCTTACCGTGACGCCGCCGACGCGGACCGGCCGCATGACGGCGACCGGCGTCAGCACTCCGGTCCGCCCCACCTGAACGGCGATGTCCTCGATAACGGTGGTCTCGCGATGCGCCGGAAATTTGCAGGCCAACGCCCAGCGGGGGCTGCGGGAGACGGCGCCCAGCCGCTCCTGGAGGGCGAGGTCGTTCACCTTGATCACGATGCCGTCGATCTCGTACGGGAGCTCTTCCCGCATTGCGTCGATGCGGTGGTAATAGCTGATGCATTCCTCGATGTCCGCGGCCGTTTCTATGAGCGGATTGACGCGGAATCCCCAGGCCGCAAGCGTCCGGAGGACCTCGGCGTGCGTCCGCAGCGGCGTTGCTTCCGCCGCGCCGATCGCGTAGCAGAAGATCGTCAGCGGCCGTCTGGCCGTGATCCTGGAGTCGAGCTGGCGAAGGGAGCCGGCTGCGGCGTTGCGGGGATTGGCAAAGGGGACTTCCCCCGCTTCGATGCGGCGGCGGTTCAGGTTGCGGAAAGCCTCCTTCTCCATGCAGACCTCCCCGCGGACCTCTATCCTCTCCGGCGCCGGCGGCGCCTTCCTTTCCTTCCCGTCCGCGCCGTTTCCCGGCCTGGGGATGGCCAGAGGGAGCGCCGGGATCGTGCGGAGGTTCAGCGTGATGTCTTCCCCGACGCTCCCGTCGCCCCGGGTGGCGCCCAGCGTCAGCGCGCCTCTTTCATAGAGGAGATTCACGGCGAGGCCGTCTAACTTCGGTTCGACGACGTAGCAAAGCGCCGCGTCGCTCGCCAGCAGCCTCCGGCAACGCCGGTCGAATTCCCTCATCTCCTCGGGAGAGAAGGCGTTGGCGAGACTGAGCATCGGCAAGAGATGGGAGACTGTTCCGAATTTCTCCAGGGGCGGCGCCCCGACCCGCTGCGTGGGGGAGTCGGGGGAGGCGAATTCCGGATAGCGGGTTTCCAGCTCGATCAGTTCCCTGAGAAGGAGATCATAGTCGGCGTCCGCGATCTCCGGGGAGTCGAACTGGTAATAACGGCTGTTGTGATAGAGGATCTGCGCCCTCAGGGCCTCTATCCGGCTGTGCACTGCTTCGCGATCCATAGGACGACAAGCCCGTAAAAAGTAAATTTCCCCCTGCTTCTTTTCACCCACCCCCGTATCAAGTACGGGGCAGGCTCTAATCCTCCCTCCTCACTTGACAAGCCGCAGATCGGGCTTGCCCTTCGGCTGCTCCTCCGGAGCGGTTTCGCGCCGCTGTTTGAGCTGTTCGTTGAAGATGTGGTTTTTGGCCCGGACCGAATTGATGATGAAAAAGATGATGACCGCCTTTTCCCAATCCCTTGTGGGCTCGAACCGCTCCATCCTGCTCTTGTATTTCTGCCACAGGGAGGCGAGGGACGCCTCATCGAGACCGAGTATCCTCTCGGCGATTTTGTCCAGCGCGGATTCGAGCATTCCTGTCACCTCTGCTTTTTTTCTTATCGCCATCCTAATCGGACCGCCCCGGAAAGTCAATTTGAAACCGGTCCGGCCGGTTCGGAAAAAAACCTTGTCTTTTTGAAACATGTCGTTATAATCGGCGCGTAACTGCCTTTCCCCTCAAGGCAATCGG
>Ga0172369_10000036_pt1 | contig 175953 bp, 164 predicted proteins | sample LakKiv25m_FD_114539 | JGI IMG/M metagenome (GOLD analysis project Ga0172369, IMG submission 114539) | Freshwater microbial communities from Kabuno Bay, South-Kivu, Congo - kab_022012_11.25m | ecosystem: Environmental > Aquatic > Freshwater > Lake | place: Democratic Republic of the Congo... | reverse complement strand
CCGACGGCATCAAAGCCATTCTCAGCAAGTGCGGACAAGGATTACTCCCCAAAAATCCCCACCCGGGGGGACCAAATCCTCAACTCTCCCTCTTCTCGGCTTAGATTTTTGGGGAAACTCCAGTGTGTCTTTCAGCTTGCGTTGGGTAGACGCATTCTATATAATGACGATTCGTCCATGATTTTCGGGAGATAGTCCTATGGCCAAGCTGGAACAGCTCGTAACTCCGCTGGAACTCCTTGCCGCCATCCGGGGCGGCGCGCTCAAAAGTGACATACTCAAGCAATACAGGACTGGTGATCAGGAACTGGCCGTCATGTTGCAACCGCTCTACCGCAGCGGCAAAATGACTAAAGACGAATTCAACAATTTCTTCAGAGGGTTGACCCTGAAGCCGCTCGAAGCGCCCGCTGCGGAAGCAGTGGCCGTGGAACAAAAGCCTGAACTACCGCCGGAGTCCGCATCGGTCCCTGTTTCAGCTCCAGAAACTCCTACGCTGGGGGAAGGAGTTGCCAAGACGGCGAAGCCAATCGAACAAGGCCCGATTCCCGGCCTGGAGCATGGTCCCGCGGAGTTGGAACGTGCGGCGGATCAGGCCGCAGCGGAAGAGACGGTCCCACAAGCTGCGGCGCCGAAAGTACCGGTAAAGCCTGCTCCAGAACCTAGACCAAGGCCTGCGGCCGACCCCAAGGCAAAACCACCGGCCCCGCCGGAGCCGAAGGCCAAGCCTGAACCGAAGCCGAAGCCTGAGCTCAAGGACAAACCCGAACTCAAGCAACAAAAGGAAGCTCCCGCTGCCGCGCGCCCAGCAGCGCCCAAAACCGTAAAACCTTCCGTGAAGGCGGTACCCGCGCCGGCGCCAGCCGGTGCCCGAGCTCAAGAAGCGAAGATCCAACCGGACATGAAGTCCTTGGCGGCAAAGCCGAAAGAAGAGGCTACCATCGACTTGATCACGGTCACCGTCGAAGAACCCCTCGTGCCGCTCGTGGACGTACCAGCCGTCCCAACAGGTCAGCCGGAGGAAACTCTGAGTACGATCCTCTCCCGGCTGGACTCCATCGACGCGCGCCTGTTAAGAATTGAAAAAAAACTGGAAACGAGTTGACGCTCTGGTCTATGTTCCGGTTGTCCTGCCCTGTGGGGGACGATCGCTGTACACTGTCCGTGCCGCTGGTGATCTCTCCGGATTCCGCGGCACAAGCGAACTATGTGCATTTCGAGAGGAGAAGTGCTGTGACAGGAACGCCTCGACTCAAGTCGATTGTGATCGCTGTATGCGCAGTGGTGCTCACGATGTGGATCGGTACTGCTCTTGCTGCGGACATGACCATCGGGAAGATCGACCTGCAAGACCTGTATCGCAAATCGCGGAAAATGCAGCTTGCGCATCACGGTGTGCGCGAAATCCAACTTGAATCTAACATCAAACTGGCCAAGATTGAGCAAGAAATCAAAGAGATAGAGACCAAGCTCAAGGGCCCGAAGGACTCGCTCAAGCCCGAAGAGCGTTCGGAACTCGCGTCGAAACTTAAGGCGAAGCGTGACGACAGAAAAGCCGAACGCGAAGCACAGCAGGTCAAAGTCGATTACAAAAGAAGATCTATCGAAAACGCGCTTGGCCCAGAAGTTAAGAAGGCCATCGCCGAAGCGGCCAAAGCCGCCGGGCTGAAAGCGGTCTTTCCCACCGGCGTCTTCGCGTACTCCGAAGGTCTCGTGGACATCACGGATCAAGTCATTCAGCTATTCGACGCGGCCGCCGACCAGCAACAGCCTGCCGCAAAACAACCCTCCGCCGTGGAAGAGAAAAAGTAATTATTGGCGCGGGACCGACCTTCATGCCTCACCACTACGACATGGCAATCATCGGCGCGGGTCCGGGCGGGTACGTTGCTGCGCTGAAAGGCAGAGCGCTCGGGCTTTCGGTGGCCCTCATCGAGAAGGACCAATTGGGCGGCGTCTGCCTCAACCGCGGTTGTATTCCCACCAAGGCGATCCTTTCCGACATGGAGGGAGTTCGGTGGATGCAGCGCTCGGTGCACGCGGGTATTGTCGACACTGTGTCGCGGGTCAACTACGCCCACGTGGTGCGCCGGAAGAATGGGGTTGTAGACACCCTGGTGACGAGCCTCTCATCGCTTTTGGCCGAACGAGCAGTGAAAGTCCTGCTTTCCGCAGCCCACATCGCCGAACCGGGGCTCATACGGCTGGAATCGGGCGAAACGATCCGTGCTCGGAACATTGTCATCGCTACCGGCTCGCGTTCGTGGGTCCCGCCGATTCCCGGCGCTGACCTTCCCGGCGTGATGGGCACCCGGCAGATCCTCGATCTCGAAACCCCGCCCGCGCGGCTGGTTGTAGTAGGTGGCGGGATTATCGGACAGGAGTTTGCTGCGATTTTCGCCACACTCGGCGCCAAGGTGACCGTTCTCGAAGCCCTCGGACGGGTGATGCAGGAAGTTGATGCCGAGTTTGCACGGAAGTACGTCAGTCTTCTCCCCGCTCGAGGCGTAACTACGGAAGTCGGCGTCACGGTGCGGCGTATCGAGCGCACGGGCGACTTGCTGCGTGTTGTGTACGAGAAAAGGGTTTCTGAGAAAGTCGTGGAAGCAGACGTGGTCCTGATGGCCACGGGACGCCGACCGTTCTTGGACGGGTTGGGCGTGAAGGAACTCGGTATTAACACGGAGCGCGGCTCGATTCAGGTTGATGGAAGGCTTTCGACAAACGTGGATGGAATCTATGCCATCGGCGACGTAGTCGGTCGCAAGATGCTCGCGCACGTCGCGTCGTACCACGGCGAAATTGTCGCGGAAATTATCGCCGGCCGCGAGCCCGAAGTTGACGACTCACTGGTCCCCTGCGCGGTCTTTACCATGCCTCAAATCGCCTGGGTGGGACTCACGGAGGACGAGGCGGCCCAGAGAGGACATTCGTTCCGCACCAGCACATTCTCCCTGTCCGCCAGCGGCAAGGCTCTGGCTGCGGGTGAACCTCGCGGATGGGTAAAGCTGGTCGCCGAAACCGAAACGAATCGCCTCCTCGGCGCGCACCTCATGGGGCCGCACGTGTCCGAGCTGTTGGGAGAATTGACGCTCGCTATTCGCAAAGGCATGACCGCCTCAGACATCGTTGATACGATACATCCGCATCCGACCATCTCCGAAGCCTTGCGAGAAGCTGCCGCGGGCTTCCTCGACGGTCCTTTCCACGGGGCCCCGCGGATAAAGAACTTCTCGCCGACTGGATCGACTTCCCGATGACAATCCATGCCGTTATGCGCGACGGCGGCGGAATCTTGTTTCACCGCGGAGCCCGCGGAGGGCGCAGAGACGAGGCAAGGCTGTACGGCCGTGCGCTCCTACTCTCGGCGATCTCAGCGATCTCTGCGATGATTGATATCCTTATTGCGTGCGAGAGGACCCCTCGCGCAAGTGACCGGTTACCCCGATGACGCGGTTCAGGCTCCTAGACACTGGGCATCTCACCGCTGCTGCGAACATGGCGTTGGATCAGATCATCCTCGACCAGGTCGCATCCGGAGGGAGCCCGACTACACTTCGTTTTCTCCAGTTCCGACCGGCAGCCGCGCTGGTTGGCTATCATCAGGACGTGGCGCTGGAAGTCCGCTCGGAATACTGTGCCGAGCATGGAATCGATGTGAACCGTCGGTTGACTGGCGGCGGCGCGATCCTTTTCCAGGAGTCGGCACTCGGTTGGGAGTTGTTCGGCTCGCCGGGAGAAGCGCCGTTCATCGGGTCGTACGAAACAATCCTCCACAGAATCTGCACCATTGCAGCGTCGGGGTTGTCAAGGCTTGGAATTACGGCAGCGTTCCGCCCGCGCAATGACATCGAGGTGGACGGCCGCAAGATTTCCGGCACAGGCGGCGTTACAATTACCGGCGGATTCATGTTCCAGGGGACCGTCCTCGTCGAAAATGATGTCGAACTGTTCATAAAGGCGCTGAGAGTGCCGGTGGAGAAGCTCAAGAAGCGCGAGATCGAATCGCTGATGGAGCGAATCTGTTTTCTTTCCGACCTGTTAGATCCCGTACCGACCGTCGCTACGATAAAGGAAGCGCTCGCGCAAGAGTTCACTGCGCAGCTCGCGGTGGAGATGGTTTCCGGAACTCTCACTGAGGCGGAGACCGCGCTTCTTGCAGCCGAGTTGGACCACTTCGCCGGCCCCCGTTGGATCATGTCCCGCACGCGACCGGCCTCGGAAGGTGAGGCTGCTCGATCTATTACCCAGACGGACGGCGGCACGTTGAGAGTTCACCTTTGGCCGGCGCCCGGCGGCCACAGAGTGCGGGAGGCGCTCATTGCCGGTGATTTCTTTGCCGTGCCTTCGCGGATCGTGCACGACCTGGAAGCAGCGCTTGTTGGGACCCCGCTTGAGCGCACAGCACTCGCTCATCAAGTTGAGACCTTTTTCGGAAAGTCGGAAGGTACTATCCTCGGCGTCGATCCCTCCCGAGTCGCTGACGCTGTGGGTGCAGCAAGTGAGCGACTGAAGCTGGTAAACGGCACCTTCAGCCTTTCGGAGGCCAACGAACTTTTCCTAGTGAATGTTGACGTGGAGGAACTCCGCGGCATCAAGCCGAGGTGGCTGCTCCTTCCTTATTGCTCCAAAAACCTGGACTGTCCCTATCGCAGCGTCGCCGGATGCGACGAGTGCGGCTCCTGTGAAATCGCATGGTGTTTCAGCCTGGCGCGGGCCTATGAAATGGAGCCCATAACGGTCCAGAGTTTCGAGCATCTCATAGACGTGCTTCGTGACGAGTGTAGGTATCAGGATGGGCTGTATGTGGGCTCGTGCTGCGAGGCATTCTATGCAAAGCACCAGCAGGAAATGGAGGCGGTGGAAGCTCGCGGGCTATTGGTGAATCTGGATTCTACGACGTGCTACGATTTGGGCAAAGGCACTGAGGCGTATCAAGGCCGGTTCGATAATAAGACGACGCTTAACGTTCAACTTATTGAAAAAACACTGAAATATTTAAATGGAAATACCGATCGAGTGTGACGTGCTCGTGGTAGGGGCGGGACCTGCTGGGTCGTCGGCCGCGACGGCGGCCGCGCGTCTCGGTGCGGTCACATTGCTCGTGGACGCCAAGAGCCGGATCGGAGAGCAGCCTCACTGCGGAGAATTCGTTCCAAAGCAACTTTTCGTCGAATGCGGCCTCGGCCATGCTTCGGTAGTGCAGTCAGTAGAGGCGATGGATACCCTCGTCATCGGTCTGCAGGAGTTGGCGAAGGGCGGTTTAGATTCCACGGGCAGTGCTGAGCATGCGGCGATTGTCGTACATGATCGGGTGACGCAGCCTTCGGCGGGCTTTCTCATCGACCGGCCGAGATTTGACCGCGAACTCGCTCGGGAAGCAGCCTCGGCTGGCGCTCTCGTATTGTCGTCGGTTCGGCTCATAGGACAAGACCGGACCGCGTGGATCATGCGCAGGGAAGGGCGTGAGATATGCGTGCGACCACGGTTCGTCATTGCGGCGGATGGTGCGCTTTCCTCCGTGGCCTCGGCTGTGGGCGAGCCCATGCCTGAAGTCTTACGCGGCGTGCAAATCGAAGCGCCGCTGGCGCAGACCATGAATAGAACGTGCGTCTTTCTGAGCCGAGAGATCGTGGGGGGATACGGATGGCTTTTTCCAAAGGGCCGCGTCGCCAACGTGGGCCTCGGAGTGGTGCAACGCCGCGACGTGAGCCCGTCTGCGCTTCTCGATCGCCTCGTCGCGGGGCTCGTTGATGCGGGCATGATTCGTTGCGGCGTGCTGGCTCGTTCGAGCGGCGTGATACAGGTGTCGGGCCCTCGATTGCGTCTTGTGAAGGACAACGTGATCTTTTGCGGGGACGCGGCAGGGCTCACCCACCCCATCACCGGCGCGGGTATAGCCCAGGCAGTTGTTTCCGGCGAAGCCGCTGGCCGGGCAGCTGCGCTGGCGTTGAAAGGCAATAGATCTGAACCTCTGGATACGTACGAGCGGGAAGTGCCGGGACGGTACCGCGGGGTGCTCGCTCATGCGCTGGCCAAGAGGAGGCTCATGAGCCGGCTGTGGGACACGGAGAATTTCCGGGTTGTCTGCGAGCAGACATGGATTGGCTTCCGCGGCTACCGCACGAGGGTGAAGAGCGAAGAATAATTCCGAATCATAATTCTACCGAATTATAATGGTGGCGATTACGAAAGAGCGCGTCTGATTCCGAAGAGCATTTGGCGGCAACGGGAACGAATGCGCGCTTAAAGAAGTGGTCTTGACAGACGGCCCGTATGCCTCCGAAGCGAAGTTAGGCCTGCCGTCCGGAGCGGAGGAGACATCCGGCCGTCTCACCGCTTCGATTGCGCATTGATACGACACGCACCGGTTTTCCCAGATTGTCTCGGGAGTGTTACAGGCCATCCTTTCCTGACGAAGGCCCTGAAAGGAGTCTTCTCGCCATGACTCTACCCAATAACAAGACGAAAATTGTCTGCACCATCGGACCTGCATCCGAGTCGGTCGAAGTGCTCGAACGAATGATCCTTGCCGGGATGAATGTCGCTCGATTGAACTTCTCCCACGGCGATTTCGAGAGCCACTCCGCAGTGATTAGGAACGTGAGGGCAGCTTCTCAAGCGGCCGGGCGTAGAGTTGCCATAATGGGCGATCTTCCCGGTCCCAAGATCCGCATCGGGCAGCTCGCCGAAGAACCGGTGGAGTTGGACCAAGACGACGCATTCACCCTGACCACCGACCACATCATCGGCGACCGGACAACGGCATACGTGAACCTGGCCACGCTTCCGCAAGTGGTGCGGCCGGGAGACATGCTCTTTCTCAACGACGGCATCATTCAAATGGAAGCAACTGAGGTGCGAGCCGGTGAAGTCTGCTGCAGAGTTGTCGTGGGAGGGGAACTGTGGTCCCGCAAAGGACTTAACCTCCCCGGGCTGAATCTTGGTATTCGCGCGTTCACTGAAGATGACCGGCGATGGCTCAAGTTTGCAATCGAGCAGGGGGTGGACGCGGTGAGCCAGTCGTTCGTCGAATCCGCGGCAGACATCGTCAACGTGCGCCGGGCAGCTGAGGAACTGGGCGGCGACCCGTACATCATCGCCAAGATCGAACGCGCGGCTGCACTCAATCACATGGACGCGATTCTCCACAAATCGGATGCAATCATGGTGGCGCGAGGAGATCTCGGGGTCGAAACGCCGATCGAGCAAATCGCAATCGTTCAAAAGCGGCTCATTCAAGAAGCAAATCTGCTGGGCAAACCTGTGATCACCGCGACTCAAATGCTCGAATCCATGACCGGAAACCGCCGCCCTACACGAGCCGAATCAACCGACGTCGCCAACGCGATCCTCGACGGGACCGATTGCGTAATGCTCTCCGGTGAGTCGGCCACTGGGCGATTTCCCGTTGATTCGGTGAAGATGCTCGCCCGGATAGCCGCGGCCGTCGAACCGCATGTCCCCGTCCACCGCGTTCGCGAGGGTCTCAAGCCCGGCGAGTCCCGGCCGCAAATGAAACTCACGGATCTTATTGCGCTGAGCGTCCTAGCCGCGGTGGAGAAAGCCTCGACCGCCGCTGTGATCGTTCCCACCCGGAGCGGGGCCTCCGCCCGCGGTGTGGCCCGATTCCGGCTCCCTCTATGGATCACCGCGGTGAGTTCGGAGCAGAAGACGTGCCAACGACTCCAGTTCACGTACGGCGTCCATCCGGTCCACGAACAAGAGCATCCGGAAGACTGGAGGCCCTTCGCGCGAAATTGGCTGCGGTCGCATGGGATTCAGGGAAATCTTGTGGTGATCACCGAGGGGCCTTCGAGGAAACACCCCGAAACCAATAACCGCATGGAGATTATTGACCTGGGCCCCGGAGAATGAAGCGAATTCCGATTAGAAAGGCGTAGAGAATGCCAAATCGAAGCTCGCGCCGACTATCCAGGCCTGTCTGTCGAAAGACGTGTGAAAGGTATTACTGTAGGTGGTTCCGGGATCAACTACTGCATTCTCGGCTCGATTCGACGGGTTGCCCCACGAGTGGATCGCGCTCACCGAAGCAAAGAGACCGGCGCGTCCCTGCCCGAAATCGACTTTGTAGTCCGCAGTCATCTGGAGGAAGTACCCACGGGATAGCATCCCGTCTATCGCATCGCGCTCCACACCTCCGTACGTAGCACTCCATTTGACGTACGCAGGACTTGCAGGGAACATGGCTGCTCCGACCGTTAGTTTACCGCCGGCCAGTTGCCCCTGCTCGATAACCAGCCCAACATACGGAAGGAGGCCGGTCACAGCAAGATTCGCTTCGTCAGACCCCAAGCCGGCCCCACCGGGATTTGTGGTCTCGAATCCGCTGCTGAACGCATCGCAGGTGAATCCGGCGACGGGCTGCACCGAGCCGAATCTCTTCGACACAATCGCGAACCCCGCTGTCCACCATTGAATCGACGTCTTGAGGTCGCGCACCGGACGAGTGCCTATCGGTAGAACGAGTTCTTCCGAGGCCTCTCGGTTTGCCGGAACCAGATATGAGCCGTTGATCACCAGATCATAGGTTTTCGATAGGCGGACTTTCTGCGCTCCGCCGAGCCACAGACCTGTCACCGGGATCCCGTACGAAAAATCGGCAAGTTCCACAGCACCCATTCGCTCGGTCCTGCCGGCAAACACAACCTTCCGACTATCGAGAAACCCAGCGTAAAGGCTAGGTGCGGCAAAACGGGGAGCAGACTTCGAGCCGTCACACGCGGCGACTGTCACTTCGGGCATTGCACCTACGCCGATCAGACCGGCGGATATCGCGGGCAGCGGCACGACCGCTCCCACGGCAACCAACAAAGCAACCGCGACAATACGAATCATACTTGTCCTCGCTCCATACCCGATGTCACTCTTCGGCTTCCCTCACTGAACGTGACTGGACTGCACATAAGCCGCTCTCACGCTTGATTTTCGATCTCTTATCGCTCCTTTATTCAGAGCTAATATATACTTGACGCTCCTTCATTGTCAAAATCTATTTCTCATCGCACTCTCGAATCACAATAAATTCGCGATGCGGTTGCAATCCGCCCCTCGCCGTGCGGTCTCTGCGCCTCCCACGACACTTCTTTGCAGGCACGCCGGTGTTGCGCGTTGCCGCGCCGCATCAGCACGCTCCCATAAACAGGCTCGTCAGCAGTACAGGTTATCTCTGGAACGGATATGGGGCGCATTCAAACACGCGGCCCGATGCGTGTCAACAACATTCCGCGGATGGCCGTAATGGTTCAGTTTCCTGCGGGCGAGCGGTCCACCGTGTCATTGCGAGGAGTGCAACGACGAAGCAATCTCCTGTGGTCAAGCGTGGGAGATTGCTTCGCTACGCTCGCAATGACATCGCCGCCCGGCTCGCTGACTCCACGTAACTCAATGCATACGAATGGCCGCAAATGCTCAGCCACCTGAGGTCTCTTGCTGCATGCGATAGAGGTCTGCTTCTTTGCCGATCACCACCAGGGTGTCGCTGGGCTTGACAACGAAATCAGGGCCCGGCAAGAAGACGAAACGTTCGGGAATGAGTTCCCGCACTGCGATGACGAAAACCCCGAAGCGTTCCCGCAAATTCAGCGCCAGAAGAGTCATGCCGTGGAAGGAACCCGGAGGGGCGATATCCATCACCTCAAACTCTTCTGCGAGAGGGATGAAATCAAGCAGGTTCGGATGCAGAATCTGGGCTGCGATTCGGCGTGCGGTCTCCCGCTCGGGGAAAATAACCTCTCCTGCTCCTACTGCCTTCAGGATCGCCGCATGATCTTCGTTAATGGCTTTGGCCCGGATCCGCTTTATTCCAATCTTCTTGAGGTGGAGCGTACACAAGACGCTCGCCTCGATGCTCTCGCCAAGGCTGACGATCGCTTCATCGAAATCCGGTGATACCAATGCACGTACGCTCGCGAAGTCTTTGGCGTCGATGATGAGCGCGCGTTGCACTTCGTCCGCAATAGCGTTGACGCGTACCTCACTGGAGTCCAGTGCGAGCACGTCGCAGCGCTTTGCCAACTCTCTGGCCAGCTCGCTGCCAAACTGGCCCAGGCCCACCACACAGATATGTCTCCTGTCGCGTTTCATCCGATCATCACCGTCCCTTTCGGGTATGCCACCCGAGCGTCGCTCCTGGGAAAGATCCAGAGCACTACAGTCAGCGGCCCCAAGCGCCCCACGAACATCGTTGCAATAATCCACAACTTGCCAAAGCTGGTCAATTTGGGTGTCACTCCGGTTGAAAGCCCAACCGTCCCGAATGCAGAGATTTGCTCGAATATGAGATCAAGAGGCTTCACGGCGAGATCCGTCTGAGTGGACAGCAGGAGCAACATTCCAAGAATATTCCAAAAGATGGCGATTGCCAGGAGAAACTCTGCCCTATTAACGAGGTACTGCGGCAGAGCCCGGTCGAGCAGACGCACGTCGCGTTCACCGTACAGGCTGGCGCGAAGCCCCGCAAGCCATATGGCAAGCGCCGTGGTTTTGACACCGCCCGCACACGACGCTGGTGACCCGCCGATAAACATGAGCATGATGAGTATGAATAGCGAGGCTGACGGAAGCTGTCCGATGTCTATTGTGTTGAAACCGGCCGTTCTCGCTGTCACCGACTGGAATAGCGAGTGGAAAAGCCTGTCGAACCAGGAAACCTCCACCGAGGTGAGGCCAAAGGTCAAGAGCAAGATGGCGCCGCCAAACACGAGAACGCCCGACACCTGGAGAACGATTCGTGCGTGAAGCGTGAATCGATTTGCCGTTTGCACCGGGTTGGTCTTCGATCGTCCTGTGCAGAACTCCCATAACTCGTGAAGCACAACGTACCCGAGGCCACCGAGTACAATTAACGCCATGATCACGACCAGCACGCCCGTGTTCCCCTGAGTTTCCATGAGGTTGTCACGGTATACGGAAAATCCCGCGTTACAGAATGCTGACACCGAGTGAAACGCCGCCGAGAATACTACGGACCCGAATTGGCCGGTCGGCATCAGGAATACGAAGAGCAGGATCGCGCCGACAGCTTCCACGGTGAATGTGATCGCGAGAATCCTCCGGAAGCTTCGGTGAAGCTCCGAAGCAGCGTCCCGCTGGAAAAAGGCGTCGCTCAACAATGCCTGATACTGGAGCGACATGCGCCGTCCTACGATCTGGAAGGCGAGTGCGGCAAAAGACATCACTCCGAGGCCACCTGTCTGAATAAGAAGCAAGATCACCGCTTGGCCTGCGAACGTGAAATCGTTCGCCGTATCCACCACGATCAGACCGGTGACGCACACTGCCGACGTCGAAGTGAAAAGCGCGTCAAGGAACGACACCTTTCCGGGCGCATGACAAAAAGGAAGCCGCAAGATCACCGCTCCCAACAGGATCACGGCCGCGAAGCCTCCTACGAGCATCGCATGGGGCGATCTCAACAGCTTTGCGATTCGCTTTTGTCCGGACTCGCTGTTCAACCCGTGAATCTCTCCGCTCGAACGGCCAATGCGCGTCCAAATACAAATACGGTTTCGACGAAATATCTTCGGTGCGACGAAGCTATCTGAATGTCACCATATCTGGTACGAAGTCAAGTAAGAAGCGACCCGGGTGAAATTCGTGCTCGCTCCCACTCAAGGAAAGGGCGAATGGCCGCACACGGTTGAATTCGGCCGTTCGCCGCGCTATAAGATCTAATGATGACTACGTGTTGATATGGAGCGAGTTGTGATCTTTCTGACAAATGTGAGCAAGCTTTTCGGCGGCAGGCCGCTGTTCAAAGGCTTCAACCTCAGCGTGCAGCGCGGCGATCGAATCGGAATCGTCGGCCCCAACGGTGCGGGTAAATCGACCCTTCTTGGCATCATGGAGGGAACAGTAAGCGCGGATGAAGGCGACGTCGCCATCGAGAAGCGTATTCGCATGGGCGTCCTCCACCAGGAGCTGATCAAAGGCAACGACCGCCCGGTAATCGAGGAGGTGATGCAGGTCACAGACGACCTGAAACGCCTCCAGGATCGTCTTGCCCGGCTTGAAGCAGAGATGGAAGACCTCTCGGAAGACAGCGACCGGGTGGATGCAGTCCTCGAGGAGCATGGCCAACTTCTGCACGAATTCGAGCGCTTTGGCGGATATTCGCTCGAGGCCAAAGCTTTGAAAGTGCTGCACGGACTAGGATTCCGCTCCGAGGACGCTCGGCGGAGGTGGAGTGAGTTCTCCGGCGGATGGCGAATGCGGGTGGCGTTGGCGAAGATCCTCCTTGCGGAACCCGATGTATTGCTCCTGGACGAACCGACCAACCATTTGGATTTGGAGAGCCTTCTCTGGGTTGAAGACTACCTCGCCACGTTCCAGGGTGCTATCGTGATCGTCTCCCACGATAGGGCGTTTCTGAATCGGCTTGTGAAACGCATCGTCGAGGTGGATCGCGGTAAGGCGACAATGTTTACCGGTACGTACGACGATTACGAGCGCACGAAGCAGATGCAGGAAGAAGTGACGCTCGCTGCATACAAGAACCAACAGGTCAAGATCAAACGCATTCAGAAGTTTATCGACACAAGCCGAGTGAAAGCTCGTACCGCCAGCCGTGTTCAGAGCCGGCTGAAAATGCTCGACAAACTGGATAAGGTCGAGCCTCCTACCAGAGCGAGAACAATTCGCTTCAACTTTCCGCAACCGACGCGCACCGGCAAGCGAGTCGTGGAGATGAATGGCGTCGTGAAGCGTTACGGCCCCCTCACCGTGTATGACGGGCTCGACTTTGCCTTGGACCGTGGTGATCGGATCGCGCTCGTCGGACCCAACGGCGCGGGAAAATCCACGCTGATGAAGCTCGTGGCCGGAGTTCTACGACCGGACGGAGGAATGGTCAAGTACGGCCACTTGGTCAACCCCGGTTACTTTGCGCAACACCAGTACGAGCACCTCAACCCTGAACGCACGGTGCTCGACGAGGCTGCGGCGTCGGGTCAGGGTATGCCGGAAAATGAGCTGCGTTCGTTGCTCGGAGCTTTTCTCTTCACTGGCGACGATGCGTACAAGAAGGTCAAGGTGCTCTCCGGTGGTGAAAAGAGCCGGCTTGCACTCACCAAGATCCTTCTGTCGCCGCCGAATCTCCTGCTCCTCGACGAACCGACCAACCACCTGGACATTCCCTCATGTCAGGTGCTGGAGCAGGCGCTCGCGAAATACGAAGGAACGTTGCTCCTCATTACTCACGACCGAAGGCTCATGAACGAAATCTGCACGGGCATACTCGAAATTCGAGACGGCACGGCGACGTATTACCCGGGCACATACGATGACTACCAATACAAGAAGCGCCTGATGGAAAAGGCAGAGCTGGAAAAGGCCTCAGAAGAGAAACCCGCCTCCGCGCAGACTACAACGCCGGCGGCTGCGCCGAAAGGCGCTCATCCCGCTGCCACTCCCTCCGTCGAAGACCGCAAGGCGCGAAAGCGCATGGAAGCTCACCAGCGCAACACGCTTCACCGCCAGCGGGCCCCGATTCTCGAACAGATCCGCGTGCTGGAAAAGCAGCTCCATCAGAAGGAAGCTCGCATCAAGACCGTCCAGGAACAGCTCGCGGACCCCAAGAACTACGAGGCTCGGGAAAAGATCCTTCCTCTCCTTGAGGAGGAACCCGCACTCGCCAAGGAAATCAAGATCCTGGAATCACGCTGGGAAGACCTGCACGCTCAACTGGAAGAGATCGATTCCCAGGCTCGGGCGGGATGACCTCGCCTCTGCTCCCGGATCGTGGTCCGAGCCAGGCTTTGATCCGGGTCCAGGGGATTTTGAAAAGCCTGGATCCCCGCTTTCGCGGGGATGACGGTAATCACTTCAGCGAAGGTGAGTGACTCACCGCGTTACAGCACTTATTTTGGAACGAGCCTTCTTCCGCTACCGCCGCTCAAGGGTCTTGCGATCAGACCTCACCCTTTGCAGCGATCGAATCGCTGCCTTCCTCGGGTAGACTCTCGCGAGCATCAGGCATTCTCATAGTGCGTTTGATCCTGTCGTTCATGGTCTGTGGGCGACAGACAGTCGGACACAGCAATTCCTTGACCGCCGTTTGAAATTCTTTCTTGTCTGCGGGTGTATGAGTGCCCAACACTATTTCGAGATTCGGATACTCCCTGCTGATGTCCCTTTGATAATGCGCGATGAACGGGCATAGCGCCGTCATACAGAACGAAAAGTGAAGAGCATCCAGTTTGAATTCTGCAACGGCGCGGACCCTCCTCAGAATCTTTTCATGTGCGGCGACCGTCGGGCAGCCGGCGCAGTTGATCAGACCGACAAGATCCAGAGGGGCTTCTTTGGAATATCGTTCGAAGAATCCTCTCCGTTTCCTCATGTCCCCCAAACATACAACCGAAGCGCAGTTGGTCTCCTGGGTGCAGTTTGAACAGGTGAGAATCCCAATGCGTGCCATCGTAGCCCCCTTCATGAGGTTTAATGCCAATAGGCTAGATCAATAAATGCCGGTGCCTTATGAGCCAAGAGACACCGTCACACCTTCTTCTTCAATGATTTCTTTCAGTCGGGACAGGCGCTCTTCGTCAGGTGCACGCCCATCGGGAAGCCGGTACGCCCTGCCCATCTGTGCGCTCTTGGACACGCCCCCTTCGTGATACGGGAGCAGCGAGATTTTCTCCACACCGAAGGATTTTCCCAATTTCCCAAGCTCTCGGATCTCCTCGTCAGCATCGTTGAAACCCGCGATCAAAGGCACCCGAAGCCACGTTGTCGTCACTCGAGAGGCTCTTTTCAGATTCTCCATGATGAGACGGTTATCCACGCCGGTCGCCTTCCGGTGCTTTTCCGGATCGAGGTGCTTCACATCAAAGAGCACCAGATCAACAAGCTTCACAACGCGTTCCACAATTTCGCAGGCCGCGTATCCTGTGGTATCGAGGGCAGTGTGCAGGCCTTCCTCTCTGCATAAAGTGAGTAGCAGGCTGACGAACTCCGGGTGGGACAGCGGCTCTCCGCCCGAGATTGTGATCCCGCCGCCCGAGTTCTCATAAAAGTCTCTGTCTCTTAGGACCTCTTCCAGGACGTCCCGCGCCCCGACGTATCGCCCACACGACAGCAACGAGCCATACTGACACGCGCGGACACACGTGAGACAGTTGTCGCACCGTTCCCAGTCAATATGCCTCCCCTCGGCGCCCACGGTGATTGCGTTTCGAGGACACACAAGACTGCATGCTCCGCATCCTTGGCAGCTGAGATCTCTTGTCATCAGAGTGGGAAATGAATCCTGAGATTCAGGATTTGAGCACCAGAGGCACCGCAGCGGACAGCCCTTCATGAAGACCGTCGTCCGGATGCCCGGACCATCATGGACGCTGAAGCGCTGAATATTGAAAATGAGGCCGTCTCGCGCACTGCCGGAACCTCGAAACACCATGGCGGCTCACCATCTTCCTCGGACCGACGAGCGTGACCCCATTCCGGAGCCACACCGCCACAAGAATGTGGCGGTCCGTCCGTCGAAATCAGTCCCGCGGGACCGCGGACACCTTCAACATAACGCCCCCGTATCCCATGCATTCGACGCCTGTGTCCAGGCAGCGCATGTAATGCATAAAGTGGAACTCATCGGGCGGCAGCCCTTCGCTGAATCGCTCGTTGATCAGGGCCACCGGCACGATCAGCTGAGAAATTGCATACACGCAGATCTTCTTGGGACACAACGTCGTGATGAAGTTGCCGTCCGCGTCGAGCACGAACCGGTCCCCAACCTTGTAGCCCGTATTACAGTGCCGTGCTTGAACGACTTCTGCCACGATCGAATAGCGTTTGAAAGCGTCAGGCATCCGATTGATAAGGCGGGCTCGCGGATCGTTTTCGGAGATGTGTTCCAGGTCAGCAGCCGAGTATCCGACTCGGTCACCGAATTTCTTCACCATTTCTTCCGTTGAATCCATGATCGATCCTTTCTCGAATAGAATTAGGTGGGAGAGAGGAGCCCGTCATTCCCGTGAATGCGGGAATCCGGACCCCGGATCAAAGCCTGTCCCGGACAACGATCCGGGATCCGGGGTGACGTTTTCTTTCTCGCGAATCGGACAAAAATTTCGGCATTTGCTTTACATGGGGGTCTACGCCAAGCACTGCTCGGTGCGAGCGATGATATGATCCTGAAGTCCTCGTGAGAGATCGACAAAATAGGCGCTGAATCCCGCGACCCTCACAATGAGGTCCTGGTACTCGTCCGGATTCCTCTGGGCCGCCAGAAGGGTCTCTCTGTCTACGATGTTGAACTGGATGTGGGGTATCTTTTTCTTTTTCCAGGTCTTGAGATAATTCATGAAGACCGGTTTCATGTCACCTTCGAGGAACTGGCGTTGAAACTTCTGGTTCAAGAGATGGTTGAATGTGTGAATGCTTTCGATCTTCTCACATGAATTCAGGACCGCGGTCGGCCCTTTGCGATCCATACCCGGTTGGGGAGCGAGCGTGCAATCGGCAAAGGGATCCCCGCTCATTCGGCCATCAGGGGTCGCCGGGGTATCCGCTCCGAGACCGTACGTCGCAGAAACAGCGCTCCCGTCCCCTCTCATGGAGTGGCCGAACCTATCCTTGACCGATTCCATAACAGCCTCAGTGCGATAATGAACCTCCCTGGCAATGAGGTCTGCGTAATCATCATCGTTTCCGTACTTGGGGGCATTGAGACACGCTCGTCGAATGTCCTCGCGTCCTTCCCAGTTTCTATCCATGATCTCTATCAGTTCTGGCAGCGTTACGAGCGCGTCTTCGAAAACCACCTTCTTGATCGCGGCCAGTGCATCCGAGACATTAGTCGAGCCAATGACCACAACCATGTCGTGGACCATTGACGGGTAAGACCACTGTGTCCGCTCTTTGCCTTGTTCGATACACCCATCCACAATTGCCGAATAGAACGGTCTCGGGCAATATTTGGCATACAGTTGGCGACAGGTGTTCTCCACCTGAGCTAACTTGGTCATGAAGAATTTGACCTGTTCGAGATATGCTTCGAAGACGTGCTCCCACGAGGTAAATGTGGCCGGATCGGTCGTGCGTGCGCCCCACTGCTCGTCGGTGTCCGGTTTGACGCCCTGGCGCAGCGCCCACCACAGGCATTTGGCCAGGACAAAATACCCGACCACTCGGCGACCTATGTTCTTGCCGGGGATGCACATGTACACGCATCCGGACACCCCATATGCCTTTGCGTCTTCCAGAGGAACGCCCCATTTCTCCAGAAGCGGGATCAGCGCTTCGTCATTGAAAAGGGAAGGGTAGCCGAGGCCGGTCTTGATTACGTCGATCGCCTTGGACATCAATTCCTCGGGAGTCCGGTCGTGGACCCGCAACGCGATACTCGGCTCGATCGTTCGCATCTTTTCCGCTGCCTCAAGGACCAAGTATGTCATCTCGTTAGTCACATCGCGGCCCTCGCGATCGGTTCCGCCAATGGTTACTGCCTGGAGCGACGCGACCCCTCCATAGATTGACGTGAGCATCGGTGAGTATACGAGGCCGAGTTCAAGAAACTTGGCCCAGAGCAGTTCGAGGATCTCGATGGCTTCGTCTCGTGTAATCCTGCCTTCTTTCAGATCTTTCTCATAATAGGGCCCCAGGAGATAATCGACCCGCAACCCGATGCCCAGTGTGGAATATTCAAGGTAGCGCACAAGATGAATGAAGTAGAAAAACTGAACCGCTTCAAACAATGTTCTGGGCGGGTTCTCGGGGACCCATTCACACGCGCGGGCGATCTCTTCCAATTGCCTTCGTCGCGTGGGATCTTGTTCCCTTGCCACCATGTCTCTTGCAAGGGCCGCGTACCGATTGGCGAATCGGATCACCCCATTCAATACGATGATGACCGAATGGAGGAATTCCTTTTGATCGATATAGTCGGAGGGGATAGTCCGGTCTATCTCCGCGAGTCGCGCTTCAGCCATCCTGATGCGCTCGCTCAGTCCCGAGTGAAATAACGCCTCGTAGTCCGGGATGCCCAGCTCAGACCATTGGCTCCAGAGAAAGGTGCCTTCATATTTCCAGTACTTGCCGAGGTCTCCGGTAAACATTTCCTGGTGCCGGTCGCTCATGCACTTGCCTTTCCAGTAATCGCAGAGATCCTCCAGCTCCCGCCTGCCTTGCTCGTCGAGCAGCGTTCGACCTCCGTCGCTGTTGACGAGCCGCTTCACCGATTTCCAGTTCATATCGATGGGATGGAAAAGATTCTCGGGCTTGGAGACTTGATGGCCGACGATCCGCTCCGTATCCCTTATGAAAATATCCATATTGTCCAGGACATGGGCCAGAGCTTTTGCGCGACGTATCACCATCGCCTGGCCGTCAGTTTCTTTGTAAGATTCTGTCATGAGGCGGGACCTCTGGAGGTCGAGTTTCACCTCCGGTCGAAACAAACCCCGCGATCGATCGTCCACCTCGTAGCCTCTCTGTACGTTGCGGACAGCCTTAGAAACGAGTTCACTCTTCAGTCGATCGGGCAGTTGCATCGGGGTTCCTCCTCCATTTTTTTCGGCAACAGACGGATACGGAATTCGATTCTCATGATGGGCACTTACGCTGCATAATAACGGGATGTAATTCATAGCTTATAACGATCTGTTATATCTGTCAAGAATTTTCTCCGTCAAAAACGAATAAGCCGTTCAAATTGTGAAAGGAAAAAAAAGACGAAGAGTGGGAACTAGAGCTGGCCGGCGATGATCATTTTTTGAATTTGATTCGTGCCCTCCAGTATCCTGAATGCCAGGGCGTCCCTCTGCCATTTGGCCATAAGATGCGGTTGGGTGTAGCCTTGTTGACCCAGGATTTGCATTCCCAGGTCCGTAGCCCGCACCGCGGTCTCGGACGCGAAGAGTTTGGCCATGGAAGATTCCCGTGTGTAGTCCATGTTGAGGTCCATCAGCCTGCACGCTCTCCACACGAGAAGGCGGGCCGCGTCGATGTCCGTGGCCAGCTCGGCCAAGGGAAAACTGATTCCCTGATTCTCGAAAATCGGGTGGTTTGAGATCACGCGCTTTTTAGCAAAATCGATGGCCGTTTCCAGTGCGGCTCGAGCAAGACCAACGCAGATCGCGCCGAAGAAAGCCCGTCCCCAGTCAAGGGTCTGCATGAGGAGGAGATAGCCGCTTCCCGGAAGGCCGATGAGATTCGCTCTGGGGACCTCGACGTCGTTGAAAGACACGGCTGCCGTCGGCGCGCAGCGGAGGCCCGGTTTGTCGTGGTAGGCTCCGAAGGAGAGGCCCGGCGTTTGCTTCGGCACGATGAACGCATTGATCGCAGCCCGGCCGCTCCCGGTGTCGCTGCTCGCCCACACCACAAGAAACGCCGAATCACCCGCATTAAGGATCGGTACTTTCAAACCGTTGAGCACAAAGTGGTCCCCTTCCATGCGAGCTTTGGTGGAAAACGAGGAGGTATCGGAGCCGCCCTTCGGTTCGGTAATGCAGCAGCTTGCGACTTCGCCCGACGACCCCAGAAGAAGCGGCAGAAATGCTTCCTTTTGCTCGTGGGACCCGCCTATGAGTATCGCCGAAACAGCGTGCACGGTCGCTGCGTAGATGCTGGCCAGGCCCGCGCACCCAAAGCCAAGTTCTTCAGTAACGAGAGCGAGCGAGACGCGATCCAACGGTTGTCCGCCGTATTCTTTCGGGATGATCAACGCATTCAGCTGCTCTTTACCGATGAACTCGCGGAAAGCCCAATGAATAGGACCTGGCCCGGATGCATCCACAGCGAGGGACTGAGTGTGCAGTTTATCCTCTGCGAGACGCCTGAATTTCTGTTGTAATTCCTTCTGCTCGTTGGAGAGTTCAAGAGAAATCACTGCTATTTTCCCCCGCTTCTCTGCCAGAGTATGTAGTCGAACACGGATTTCCGTTGAGCAGGTTTCAGGTCCTGGAGCGCCAGGAGGATTTCTTTCACATAAGGCTCTTTCAACAGGCCGGTGAGTTCATTTTCAATCGGCTCGTCGTTTTCCGATTCCTCGAGAAAATAGGTGATCGGTTTTCCCAAGAGTTGGCCGATACGCTGCAAGTCCGCCAGATAGAGGCGACGCTTCCCGAGTTCGTAATTCGACAGGGAGGCCTGGGTGCATCCGAGTCTTCGCGCCAATTCTTCCTGGCTCAAGCCCGCGTCTTCTCTTGCCTTCTGCAGCTTTCGGCCGATTTGTTCGTAAGCTCTCATAGGAAGGTGTTGGCTCGGGTCGTGATGACGCTCTCGTCCGTTCCGAAGCATACATCCCGAGAAAATTGTGGTCAAGGGAGGCCCACGGACGCGGCGTCAGTTTCAGCCTGCTTCGCGAGTACAGTCCTAAGGGCCGCCCCATTGGCTATCTGCTGCACGTGCGTATAAATGAGTGCCCATAGGTGGCGATTTTCGAGTTGTGCGGCGCGTGATGGCAAGACGCAACACGCTGACCGGCACGCACAATCGTGCTTCAACGTGTCTTGACGAGATTGACCCATGAGAATACGCTCCCTGAAAGAGGTGCAGTCCATGACCAAACTCTTGACACAGGCCTTTGAGAAAGCGGCCGAGCTTTCCGACGATCTCCAGGATCAGCTCGCTAAGGAATTGTTGGAGGAACTCGACTGGGAATCTCGCTGGGATAGCACATTGAATGATTCGCAGGAGACGTTGGCGAGCGCTGGGCCTGAAGGTCGATGATACGATCGTGTGGTTTTGGACCAGCGCCCATGCGGAGTACATGAAGCTGCTGCGCGGCTTGTGACGTAAGTGTAGGGGGCGCTGCCGATTCGAGGCTCGCCTTCTTCTCTGGTTGGGCGCACGCTTGAGTCAAGGCTAAGACCTGGTAGATCGATTCGTAAGTATCTTCCCATGAATATCTTGGGGGAGCGAGGCGTTGAACAACGCGATATGCCTCGTAGGGGCGGGTCTGAGACCCGCCCCTACCTAAGCCTGTCGCTGACAACAACGTAAACGTATTTCTGAATCGATCTACCAGTCTTGACTTACCTTGAGCTGTCGGCAGCCGACTCTGGTTCAACCGATGCTTGAGGATTCACCTGAGATACAAGCGGATAGTGCTCCGGATACCGAATCGAGTTCAATGTCAGATCCACGTCGAGAGCGGGCCAGTGAAGATGCTCAGAGCCGTGCCGTTGAACGTTCAGTATGGCCTGTAACGTGGCATCCTTGAACCAAGGGAACTCGTCAAACGGCAGAAAGAGCTCTTCCTCGTCAATTAGTAGCCAAAGCCCGTGCCGGGAGATGTTGGTAACCTCAACGTCCGAAGTGCCTGTGCCAAGCGCTTCTGATTTCATCTTCGCGTTCCCTTATGATCTGCTCCACGACCTGAAGATCAGCCTCGGATAATCCTTTGTTCCTCGCCAAGGCGATGGACGGTTCGATGAGGTGTGAACCTATCCTCGGTGATAAAAAATGCTAATAGCGTGCTTTTGGTCAGCGGCCTGCTCGAAGATGTCGTCAAAGGCCTGCTGGACTTCGTCCACGGTCGGTCGGGCCATCTGATCTAGATCAATCATACGGTCCACGGTCGCTGCGATGAATTCGAGGGTGGAGTTCTTGGTCAGCGCAGGATTGAGTTCCGCCACTCTCGGTCGCGGTTCGCTCTCAACCCGCACGAGCTGTGCGGCGAGTTCCTGGCGGCTCGTGGTCTTGGGGAAGATCATCGGGAGCTTGCCCGTCAACAGCACCGTGAAGATCGCGCCGACGCTGTAGAGGTCCGACTGAAAGGTGGGGCGTCCTCGCACCTGCTCGGGGGCCATGTAGGAAAACGTTCCAACCACCTTGCCTTTGAACAGGTCCTCCGTACAACCATGGCGGATGCACAGCGCCACGCCGAAATCGATGACCTTGATGAGCTTCACCATCTCGCCGGAATCGACCAGGTAAAGGATATTGTCTGTCTTGAGGTCCCGGTGGATGACCCCCCGGTCTCGGAACAAGAGGAGGCATTCGAGCAGCTGGCGGACAATAACCTCGAAATTGGCCAGGTTCAGTTTGCTTTCCAGCGAAAGCGGCGGCTTGAAACGAGCGGTCCAGTTCTTTTCCACGAGCTGGGTCAGGCTGTCGCTAGGGTGGTAACCGTTGATGAGGAGCTTCTGCCCGTCCTGCTCCACAAGTCCGTAGTAATCCACGATGTACGGGTGTTGCTCCGGCGATTGGACGGTCGCGTGCATCGCGGCCTCATACTCAAGCAAGGCCATCGGATCGCCGAAACTCGTGGAAAGCTGCGCCTTCACCGCCTTCAGGGCGACGATCCTCCCGCGAAAGATCCCGACGCTCACTTTGCCCATCGCACCCGAGGAAATGTCTCCCAGGACCTTGACCTTGCCGCGGCTGACTCGCTTCGGGTCCTCCAGAGACTCCATGATGAGCTTGATCAGGCCCGCCATCTCGTCACGAGTCTTCGAGCTGAAGAAACGACCGCTTTCCTCAATGTCTTCTTCGGTGCGCTTCTCCATCGCACTTCGGTCGACCGCCGTGCGATACATCTCCATGGCGATCTTAGCCCTGCGGTCGAACTGGCGATGCGTTCCGTGGTAATCCCCGAACGATGCGCTGTAGCGATAGGCGAGGAATTTCTGGACGAGCTGGCCGTTAGGATGCGCATCGTAAATGGAGTTCAACTTCGCCAGCATGCCCAAGAGATGGTGTCCTCTTCGCTTGCCGCTCTTGATCTGCTTGATGTGGCGCGCGACCTCTTTGGGGTCTTCAAGGCTGCAATAGTCGCTCGGCAGTTCGTACAAGCTGCCGAAATCCACGATCGACAGCATCGACAGATGCTGGGAAACGCCTGCCAGTGTCTGGAGGGTTTGCCGGGAGTCGATGAGCGATTGCAGCAAGTACTCGTTCAGGAAGTCCGCCAGGTGGTCTTTATAGTAGCCCGACGCGATCCTATCCACCGTGAAGCCGCACCTGAACAGGAACCACACGATCTTCACCAATTCTTCTTCCATCTCTTTGCGGTTCGGCCTGGAGAAGAAGAATGACGGTCGCGAAGGCTCGTGCTCGATCATGAGGTAGTGAAGCTGCAGGAGTGCACGCCGCGCGAGATCCGCGGCCCGGGAAACGTAAGCTTCGTCGGATTCCGAAGAGTCCGGCGGGATGTAGCAAGGGATGATCGCAGTGCTTTCGTGGTCTTCTTGGGCGTAACGCTCGCGGTACTTTCGGTTGAGATCGGTCAGCAGCTTCTGGATTCTGTCCACATCGCGGCGAGCGGGGCGAAGGTTGTTCTCCGTATCCATCCACTTGACCGCATACATGAAGACCTTGGTTTCCGCCTCGATCTTCTCGATTTCCTTGCGGCTTTGGATGATCACCTTTTGATCTGGGAACTGCTGCGCCTGACGGATGATGTTGTACAGCACCTCGTGATACGTCATGATCTCCCGCTCCAGAAGCGGGAGGAGATCTCCGATCACGATCAACAGGTAGGGAACGCGTTTTTCGAGGATGCGGCCGATCTGACTGAGCGGGTCGATGGCGCCCTTGCGCGCGAGTTGCGCAAGGTCCGCATAGTAATGCACTACGCGGTATAGGTCCTCTCGCAGCGACGACGCGTCCTGCTGGGACATCAGCCAGACCTCGCAAGTTGTCGGATCCGAGCGGATCCGCGGCAAACCGACATGGGATTTTCCTCAAGTAGAAGGCGACGAGCCGAGCGGGGTGCACTTGTCCGCGATGCTACGGCTGGAAGACGGTCCGACATGTGATATCGGTTATCCGGAGTTTCCCTTATTCCGCCGTCTGGCGGGTGATCTCATTAGTTTCTTGAAAGCTGACGTCGCCGTAAGCGCGCTCAAGGACTTGTCGGAAAGGGCTCGCCTGATGACAGGCTCGCCTCCAGCCCGTACCGCAAGAACAAGCGTGTTGAGCGCCTGGTCGTGCCTCCCGATCTTCGTATACACCACGGCGGCGTTATAGTGCAGCCATTCCGGCTCAAACGGCTCCTTATCGCTTAGGGCCTGTCGATAATACTTCAGCGCGTTCTCGTAATCGCCGATTTCCATGTTGATGTACACAAGACGGCTTACAGCGTATGGCATGAGCCTCGCGTTTCGTTCCAGTATGTGCCTGATGCCGAGGGCTTTGCGCCTGTTGCCGAGGAGCCAGTGAGCCACCGCGAGGTCCGCCAGCGCGAACTGATCTTCCGGGTCCTTCGTCAAACCGGTGCAATAGCACTTCACCGCCTTGCGAGGCTTGTTCTTCTTATAGAGAAAATAGTAACCGAGATGAAAATCCACCTGCGGGTCGTCCGGGTTGTTCTCGATCGCTTTGCTGAACAGTTCCATGGCATCTTTTTCGCGACCCAACTCGAGGTAGAGATGCCCGAGTTCGGTGAGGAACTGGCTGTCCGCAGGACTCATTTCCACCGCGCCTTCGAGGTAATACAGGGCGTTGTCGTGGTCGTTTTCGTCAAAGTAGATGAGTCCCAGATTGAAATATGGGTCCCCGTTTTCCTCGTCGAGTTTGATGGACTCGTCGAAATCTTGCTTGGCGAGATCGATCCGGCCCATCTTCCAATGAATGAGGCCGCGGTTATTGTGGAGATATGCGCCAGTGGAGCCGCTTAGGCGAATCGCACGGTCCAGCAGCTCTTCGGCCTCTTCAAGGGCATCCTGATCGTACTTGCGCAACGCCAACTCATTAAGGCTGCGTACAAGGCTCTCCCGTTTCCATTCTTCGGCAAGGCTGTAAACCAGTTCGCCGGAGCACACCCGGCGAAGCTCCTCTTGTGACGTGATGAGGCTGTAATCGATGGTTTCGGTGAAATCGTCAACCAGGTTGATCTCGACGATGAATGCCGGCACAGTGCCTTCCCTACCGAGGAAAGTCACATACCGATGCGCTCGCGCATCGAATTCACCCATGCTTTCCCAAACCTGGTCGGGGTATTCGAGCGTGAAATCGACCCACTGAAGGAAAGTGGTCTTCCCCACGGGCACGAGGCCTCACTTCATCCCTGGGAGTACCTTGAAGATCTCTTCTTGGTCGGGAAACGGTGGAAGGTAGGTCTCGCTTAAGTCTGGAAAATCTTGATTGAGAAGATCGTTGTCCTGATAATCCCTAGTCGCCATCCGCAACCTCGACTCGCTGACGTCGCCGGACCTGTCGAACGGGGTGGTCTGAGGTCTATCTGAACCGATCCGATCACCGATCCGTCAACCCCCTGTTCAGGCCTCCTTCAATGGACGGTCCACCCGGTCCACCGGGTAGGTCGAGCATCTCAAGCCGCAGGCCCACTCAAACTGCTTTGATATCAACGATAGCACGAACCTACAGCGACGTCAATCTGACTGTCCAGGGTCATTTCGCGCGATTTCGGACCCTTGATGAACAAGGTTGAACCAGGCAGCGGCAGCGCCCACCGCGACCACAGCCGCCGTTTCGGTCCTTAAAGGAGCAGTCCCCAGATTCACGGGCAAAAACCCGGTACTGCGGGCGAGATCCTCTTCAGCGGGCTCAAAACCTCCTTCGGGTCCGACAAGCAAAACGAGTAGGGGAGACGGAGATCGCTCCAGCTCTTCCAGTAACGGCGCCGTTTTGGGCCTCGTGGAGAGTACCAGCCTCAGTCCCGCCGGCTCACTACCGAGAAAATCGCCGAGCGGTGTCGGCGCCTCCACCATGGGCAAATCCTCACGGCCCGACTGAGCCGCAGCCGACTCGACGACGGATTCCCAGCGGCTCTTCCGAGCGTCCGGCCGTCGAGCGGTTCGAAGGGTGAGGATCGGCACGAACCGGTACACTCCCAATTCGGTGCCGTGGCGGAGTATCTCCTCAAACGGACCTGGACGCACACAGCCGAATGCGAGCGTGACTTCGCATGGGCGGACACGCTCTGCCGCAACTGCTTTGATGATCTTGCCGCGCAAGCCGCCGCCTTCGCATCCAACCAACTTCACCCGGTACGTGCAGCCGCCGTCGAAGACTTCCACTTCTTCACCACGCTCCAGACGGAGAACCCGTGTCAGATAGTGCAGGGCCCTGGGCGGGAAAGCTACGCCTTCTCGTGAGATCCCTTCGGGCGGAACAAAGACTCTCCGAATACGCATGCGGTCGACGGTCCTTGCGATCCATAAGCACTGATTAGGCAGACGACTCCTAATCTACTGGGCGCATTTCCACCCGGCCCCTTCCCCCTCCCGTCGAGGGAGGGGGATTCCGATAACCCTCTCCCTTGGCGGGAGAGGGCAGGGTGAGGGGGATGTTCACTGCTCTTCAATCCGCTTATGTCGGCACCGTGTCTCACTGCCCCCGGTGGCTGAAACGACTTCTCAGGTATAGATCGATTCGATCAAGCCCCTCGAGAATGTTTTCCAGAGAGTTCGTATACGAAAAACGGATGAATCCTTCGGCTTTGTCGCCAAAATCGATTCCCGGTGCGACCCCGACGCCGGCCTCGTCGAGGATCTCGAAGGCGCAGGTGTACGAATCCGTCGAAAAGTGCCGTGCATCAGCGAGCACATAGAACGCTGCTGTCGGGTCAACCTCGATTCGGAAACCGATTTCCTTGAGACGCGCGACCATGGCTGTGCGCCGCTGATTGAAGATGTCCTTCATGCGTGTCGTTTCGTTAGAGGAGTTCGTGAGGGCCTCCACTCCGGCGTACTGGATGAAGTCCGCAGCGCTGATGAAGAAGTTCTGGGTCATCTTCTGGATCGGGCGGATATAGTCGCCCCCTGCGATGAGGTACCCGAGCCTCCAGCCGGTCATCGCGAATAGCTTGGAAAAGCCGTTTACGACAAAAGCGTCTTTTGTGAACTCGAGGATCGAGTGCTCATGTCCCTCGTACACCAGCCCGTGGTAGATCTCATCGGATATGATCGGCACGTTCAGCTCGGCCAGCCTCTGCATGCGACCGGCTTCCATCACTGTGCCCGTGGGGTTGGCCGGCGAGTTGACGAGTATGGCTCGCGTGCGATCGGTAACAGCCCTTGCCACGTCATCCGGGTCCATCTGAAAGCCATTCTTCGCCGGAGCCTCCACGAAGACCGGTACTCCGCCGAGGAACTTCACAAAGTTGGGATAGCAGGCATAGTGCGGGTCCGAGAGGATCACTTCGGAACCGGGATCGAGAATCGCTGCAAGCACGAGGAATATCGCGGGCGAAGACCCGGAGGTGACCACCACCGTGTCCGGATCTACATGGACGCCATAGTTCTTGCGGTAGTGGTCCGCGATCGCGTGGCGCAGTTCATATATGCCGACGCTGGACGTGTAATGAGTCTTGCCGGCCTTGAGCGCCTCGACCCCTGCCTGGATTATGTTGGGAGGCGTGTCGAAGTCAGGTTCGCCGACTTCCAGGTGAATCACCTCCCGCCCGTCGCGAGCCATGTCCATGGCTCGTTCCAGGACGTCCATCACGAGAAAGGGCGGAATTTCCAAAGATCGTGTCGATATCGCGCGTTCAACAGGCTGCATAAGACGTCTCCAACATGAGCGGTCGATTACGAAGCTCATATTATAGAGGAGCGGCAGCGTGAGGTCCAAACTTCTCGTTGATTTTCGGGCCTTGCCCTGATAGAATACCGCAACTGCTAGAAAAGCCTTTACTTTTGAGGCGGGGCGTGATTTTCGCACAGGCCGTGACCACTGGAATTCCGGTCGAGATCTTCTCGCGGCGGAGCATGGCGCTCGCGTTGATCGCCGCCGTTTGCGCAGTAGTCTGCTCTCCTGCCGTGGGCTTGTGCGACACTTATGGCTTCAAAGACGAACGCGGGGCGTTCGCGCCAAAGGTCGTGGTGACCGTCGGCAACCGAGAAATCCTCATTAAGAAAACCAATCCTGGAGACAAGTTCAACATATCGCTCACGATCAATAAAAGGAATCGGCCGCTCGTGAGCAATGTGACATCTCTGAAGCTCCAATGGATCAATCTTCAGAATCAGGCCGGCAGGCCGGTTCCGTTCACGGATAAGCAGCATTACGACTACAGGACGCTCACCTATAAGGAGGCCATGACCAGGTCCCTTGCGGTGAAGATCCTTGACGAATCCACGCGTGACCTTATTACCGGTAAGGAATTCAGCGATCTCTTCTCACTTAAGATCGACGATCACGAGGTGATCTCTTCGGATACGTTCGAGGAGAAGGACCGCACGGTAAGTCTCGGTGCAGGGCGCGACTTCTCCCTGGATGTGAAGACGACCGCGATTGAGTTCACTGAAGAGAATCTCAGGCGTGGCGAACTGGTTGAAGTGGAAAACCGCTCTGAACAGAGCCAGACAATCGGCGTCGAAGTCCCCGAGTTGGGATGGTATCTGAATAAGATCACTCGTAAGCCCCAGCAGACGACTATTCCCAACGACAGCTGGAACCGGTTCACCGTGGATCCGGGGACTGGTTTCACGCTCTGGCTCATCCCCCCTTACAAAGAACCGAGACAACTGGCGACGCTCGACGGGGCGGAAGTTGTCATCAAGTTCTGGGACGGCAACACTGTTCGCGATACGCGCCGAATCCCGATCCATGTTTCGCGCGAACTCATCGCTACGGCGCAAGAATCCACCGGAACGCCGCCACCTGCTAATCGAACACCGCGCCGGGAACCGCAGCCTTCTCCTCAAACTCGCCCGACGGAAACGGCGCCGCGCGAGTCGCCACGCGAAGCGGGCTTCTCAGGTGGCATCTGGCTCTGGATGTTGCAGATCTTCAACCTCGTGCTGCTTGTGGCTCTCGGAGCGTATGGCATCTTCTTTATGCTCCCGCGCGTGCAGGTGTTGGAGGACCGGCTCGCCAAGAACGAAATGTTCATTCACGGAAGCAGAGAGGCTATCCGCGAAGAGCTGGAAGAGGTCAAGCACGATATACTCCGGCAAGCCCGCCGAGACGACCCACCAGAATGAGCGCCCCACGCCTGATCCGAACAATCGTCCTGCTCGTTGCAGTGCTCGGCATCTCAACGGGCGCTTGGGGATCGGAGGGCGAACTGCTGGGCACGGTTACCGAGTCAGGTCGTTTCCTGCCCAAGGCGCGGATACTCAAAGAGGGGTCGTCCGTCATCGTCACCAAGGTCGACCCGGGTGACAAGTTTGACTCGCTCCGGATACGGTTTATTTTCCCTGGCGCTTCACGTCCGGACGCGATGAAAGACCTTTTCATTCAGTGGGAAAAGCAACCCGAGCAGTGGGGGAAGTTGTGGCACATCGACACCCACAGCGGGTACCGTCGCGACGAAAAGCTCCTTACAGCTTCATGGAATTCCGCTCTTTCGTTCGTGATTCTCGACCGGTCGCGGGATCGGCGGCTTCATGCGGTGCCGTGGGATCACACGGTCCGCATGTGGCTCGACGGCCAACCCCTTACGAGAGCTCCTCTCCAAGAGCGAGCTGTGGCTACGCCCGCACGTTTGGATCACTTCGATAACGAAGGCAACGCGATCACTCGTACACAGGGAACTCCCGTGGCCACAAGTGCGCCTTCACCGCCCCCGCCGGCGCCGTCCATCGACAGGACCGCGCAGCAAGCCCTCGAACAGCAATACCAGGACCTCACGGGGAGAATGAGCCGACTCGAGCACTCGGTTTCCTCGACCGTGGACAAAGGACTCGAAAAGAAGTACTACGATGTTCGCGACCGCGTTTCGCGGTTGGAACAGTCGGTGTCAACGGCCCAGAAATGGTTCTTCTGGGGCCCGCTGCTGTCGCTGGGACTTTCTATCGTATTTAGCAGCGTTGCCCTTTTCTGGGCCTTTGTCCGCCTCACTCGGAGCGTTGGACCCGCAACGCCGTCCGCGCCGTATAATGCGAGAGTGAAGGTCCATTCCGACCACAGATTCCGCAGAACGGAATAATTCGGCCTAGGCATATGTCAGGAGGAGCTTAATGATCGGCACCGTGCCGAAACGGTTTTTTCTTACCAGCGGCTCAGGAGAGGCATCCAATGCGCTCAACGCGTTCGATGCCGCACTTCTTCGAGCAGGGATTGGAGACACCAATCTTGTCAAGATGAGCAGTATTCTTCCCCCGAAAGCGGAAGAAATCGCACCCTATACGTTCGCGAAAGGAACCCTGGTTCCTGTGGCGTTCGCCGAACTCACCTGCGATCGTCCGGGTACAAGAATCTCGGCGGCAGTGGCCGTCGGTATCCCTGATGCGCCCGAAATGGCGGGACTCATCATGGAGTGCAGCCACGAAGGCACTCCCGCGCTGTGCGAACGAAGAGCCAGGGCCATGGTGCGGGAAGGTATGGAACAGGTCCGAGGAGTCAAGATCCGAGAGATCAAGAGTATCTCCGCTTCTCTCACGGTTCATAGAGTAGGAGCGGTCTTTGCGGCGGTAGTGCTATGTCCTTGAACGAACAAGAATGGTTCACCGAGATATTTGAAAACAGCGCATTCTCGGTTCGATACTCGAAGAAACTCGTCGACCTTCAGAGCGATTTTCAGCGCATTGAGATCTTCGAGAGCGTATGCATGGGCCGCGTGCTCATCTTGAACGGCTGCTTCATGGTTACCGACAAGGATGCGTTCGTCTATCATGAGATGCTCGTGCACCCTGCTATGGCGCTGTTGGCCACTCCTAGAAGGGCCCTCGTCATCGGAGGCGGTGACGGCGGCGCTGTTACGGAACTGACCAAGTACCCTGAACTGACGACAATCACCTTGTGCGAAATCGACGGCAAGGTTATCGATTCGTGTCGAGAGTTCTTTCCAGAGGTGTCCAAAGGGCTCGACGACCCCAGAGTCAACGTGATCGTCGGCGACGGCGCGGCATACGCACGGGAATCGGACGAGCAGTTCGATCTCATCCTAGTGGATTCCACCGACCCCGTAGGCCCCGCGGAAGTGCTGTTTCAGTCGCCCTTTTACGAAGCGGTCAGGAAAAGCCTCAGGCCGGGCGGCCTCGCGGTCTTTCAGACAGAGAGCCCCCTCTTCATGGAAGACGTTTTTCGCTCCGCTGTTCATAATCTCGGAACGGTATTCGGCCACGGATCGGTGCGACCGTACCTTGCGACGATCCCCTGCTATCCGGGCGGGTTGTGGTCGTTCACACTGTGCAGCGGGGACTCGTACTCGTACGACCCTACTAATCCCGACTCTTTTGGCCGACTTCCGACTGCGCTCCGCTACTACACCGCTGACATCCATCGGGCCGCGTTCGCGTTGCCGGCTTTTGCACAACAGTCTCTCGAGCGGCTTCCATGACGCGGCCTCTGTTCCTGGAAGCGACCGGAGTCGAAGTAATTCCAGGGCGTCCGGCTCTGCTCGGAATGCCTCTGGATTCCACTTCCACGTATCGGCGCGGATCTGCGGATGCACCGAACGCAATCCGTGTGTCATCGGATTCGATCGAGTCCTATTCCCCTTTTCTGGATCGTGACCTACTCGACGCTCCCTTCGCGGACCTCGGCGACGTTGACATCGAGACCGCATCGCTCGAAGAAGCCGTCGCTGCAATCCGGGAGAAGACCGCGCTGGCGCTGGCCGCGGGCGCTTTCCCGCTGTGCCTTGGCGGGGAGCACACGGTCGCGCTTCCGGTTGTCGAGGCGCTAGTCGAAATCTATTCCGATCTTGTGGTAGTGCACGCGGACGCGCATACTGACCTGCGTGAGCATTACGAAGGCGACGCGATCAATCATGCGACTGTGATGCACAGGATCGCCGAAATAGTCGGACCTGATCGGCTGATCCAGCTTGGCATCCGTGCCGGGACCAAGGAAGAGTTCGCGTGGATGCGGCGTCAAGCGACAATTCTCCGTTGGGGACCGGCCGCGGAACGAGACTTGCTCCGTCGGATCGGCGACCGGCCGGTATACTTGAGCTTCGACCTGGATGTTCTCGACCCAGCGTGCTTCCCAGGCACAGGCAATCCTGAGCCCGGCGGCTGGTTCTACGCCGATGTCGAACGCTTGCTCGATGCGCTCGACCGCGTGAATCTCGTTGCTGCGGATGTCGTAGAGCTGAACCCGCGTGTGGACCCTTCCGAGGTCTCTACCATCACTGCCGCAAGGATTGTTCGGGAATTGCTGTTGATCCTCGGCAATCGGCCCTAGAGGGCTGAAGGGGATCACGGGTGCCAAGATACAGGTACGATTGCTGTCGAACGCCATTGGGGGTCGGCTTCCGAAACCGTTCTTGATTTGGTGGGTGGCCCCGACGTCACACGTCGGGGCGCCGCGGGCGCAAGAGGTCTTGGCTGTTCCGATCCAACGCGCATAGGAGAGAAAGCAAGGACCTCTCATTGCTCCGCAACCTCGACGTGTAACGTCGAGGCCACCCTTTCGGGGAGATCGGCCGGTCACCCGAATTCGGCATGCCAACTCCCATGGCTAACAAGCCTCAACGAATCATGAAAACGCCGGTAGCGCCGGCATCCTGCCGGTCTTCCTCAGGGCGTTTTCATAGAAACCCCTGCCTTCGCCGGCACGGCTCATTGGCCGCGTGCTCAATTGAACTTGGCGTTGACACCAACCAACAGCCCTGATAGAGAAGTTCCCACATAACTTCCGAAGCTGACGTCTCCGACGTGGAGTGCCATGTTTTCGCGATTGCCGAAATATTCGCGTGTGGGCGCGGCTTTATGTCTCCTGCTGTTTGTCTGCTCCGCGGCATCCGCTGAGACGAGTTCTGCGCGGAACATGCGTCAGGGCCACTGCCCGGACCTCGTGGAACTTATCAACGAGTTGACGCCCGTGGTGGTGAGCATCTCCATCGAGCGCCACATGCTCCAGAAGAGTTCTTCCGAGCCGCCTCCGCTCTTCCGTTACGGGCCGAACTGGCAAGAGGATCGCATGCGTAATCGGGAGCGCTTCCCGCTGGACAGCGTGGGCAGTGGCTTCTTCTGCGACACAGAGGGAAGCATTGTCACGAACAGTCATGTGGTCGAGGGCGCGTCGAAGATCCTGGTGACGCTCGCGAGCGGGAAAACATTCCAGGCCACGGTGACAGCTGTTCATCCCAAGGTCGATCTGGCAATAGTCAAGATAAAGCCCTCGCACGTGGTCGAGAAGGCTCGCATCGGTACAGCGAAGACGGTCCAGGTGGGGGAGTATGTTCTCGCCATGGGCAATCCGTACGGCCTAGGCAAGACAGTCACCTTCGGTATCGTGAGCGGCAAGGGGCGGTTTATCGGCCTCGGCCCGGACGATGATTTCATCCAGACCGACGCAGCGCTCAATCCGGGCAATTCCGGCGGACCGCTATTCAACATGGCCGGCGAGGTGATCGGCGTGAACACCGCAGTGATCGCCTCGGGCAAAGGCATCGGGTTTTCCATCCCCGCGGATTACATTGCGGAGCTCGCCCGGTCTGCCGCTCGCACGAAAGAACCGCCCCGCGGGTGGCTCGGAATTTATGTAGAAGACATGACCGAGCAGCAGGCGAGTCTCTTGGGTATGCCCGCTCCGTCCGGAACGTTCGTGGACGAAGTGCTCGACTCCACGCCGGCGTCGAATGCGGGGCTCGTGAAGGGAGACCTCATCCTGAAGGCGGACGCCGAGCAGGTTCGCAACGGAAGGCATCTTTCCCGCATCGTGGCCTCCACGAAACCCGGCGAACTTATCCGCATGACCATCATGAGAGGAAAGAAGACCCAGACCGTCGACCTGATCGTCGGGCCGCCGCCGAATTGAGGTTGACGGGCGCGGGACACTATAGCGCTAAGGGATTGTCCCACAATAACTGTGCCAAAATGCTGGGTGCCACTGCTGGCTTTTCCAGCAGTGCTCTTCCACGTTGGCACACCGTCTTTCTATGAATGCATCGGTTATTTCAGGACAAACCCTAAGTGCTCCGTTTCACAACTACGGTAACGCGCCCTCGGCTGACGATAATGAGAAAAGGGGTCAAATCACTGATTGGTGGGACAGGCATCTTGCCTGTCATTCTGTTTTGGACAGGCAAGATGCCTGTCCCACCAATACTGTCCGGAATACGTGACCGTATTTACGCCATAGAGCACCAAGTTGTCACGGTCCACCTATGTGGCGAGCCTGCCGCGCGGAGGAAAGCTCATGCCGTACTCCCCTCCCAGATGGCACATTGATTTCCAACGAATATTGCTGGCAATTACGGCCGTGAGTTTATTTGTAGCGAGCGTCTATTGTCTCGGAATCCTTCTTGTCTCATGTGCGGGTCATCCACCGGACACTCGGCTCGGTATCTGGACATTGCCCGTGTCCGGCGCGGGCGCTTGTTTCTTCTTCTTTTGTGGCAGGAAATGCTGGGGGGTCGCGCGCGGGAAAGAGCCTCTTGAGTAACCCCCAACTGCGACGCTTCATGGAAATTCGGCAGCGCTCGGCGAAATTCGTGGGGCGCGGCGTCTCTGCCAAGCTGAACTAGTCAAATTGTCTGGTTATAGACCGTCGGCACGGGGGCCGGCGAGAACCAAATCCCTTGCGGAAATACTTCTCGTGACGACTGGCGAATGGCTTATACCGATGCGCTTTCCAACAAGTGACATAGAAAGGGCCGGCAGGGACGCCGGCCTCCACCATGTTTGGTGGCGGCCCCGCGGCCCGCGGGGTGCCCGCCATTTTCACTTGAATGCAAGCGCACTGGTATTACCACTTGCCGCCTTCCGCGGCTGCCGCGTATTCCTCGGCTCGCATGGCCTTCGCGAACAGCGGGGACAGCGCTGCGATGAACGCGTTGTGGACTTGCTCAGCTGGAACATTGACCGTTTTATAGGCCAGGCTTCGCGTAGCGCACGCGTCCGCGATAAGCACGTTCGGAAATCCGTGATCGAAGGCTGCTCTCACCGTCGAATCCACGCACATGTGCGTCATCATCCCGCAGATGACCAACTTGTCCGCACCCGTGCTCTTCATATGGTCGAGCAGCGGAGTATCCCGAAACGAATTGGGGAAGCTCTTGGTGATCACGAGCTCGTCAGCGAGCGGCTTCACGTTCTCGTGGATTTCAACGCCGGACGTGCCCGCCCGTAGGAACGTCGCCCCGGGATACGCTGAAACGTGCTGAATGTGGGCGACAGGCCGTCCGTTCTTGCGAAATAGGTCCAGTATTCGTTTCGCGTTGATTGATGCTTCAATACTTCCGTGGAGTTCCATGGCGCCGCCGGTGAAGTAATCCGCCTGGATGTCGATGAGCAAGAGCAATGGATTCATTTGGTCCTCCGTCAGATTGGTTCGTACCAATGCGCAGTCCAATCTGTGAGGCGGCCGTATGCCTCCTCCGCTTCGGACGGCAGGCCTAACTTCGCTTCGGAGCCATACCGGTCGCCCGCCAGTATCACCTCTTTGAAAGCGCATTGGTATTAGAGGCTGATTTCCGACTCCTGCCTTATAATGGTCGCGAGGTATTCCACTGCCGCGGTCAGGTCTGCGTTTACGATGCGGTGCCGAAAGATCCCCGCGGATTCCATCTCTATGGCCGCATTCCTCATTCTGAGGCGGATGGAGTCTTCCGAATCGGTGCCCCGCCGCCGGAGCCGTTCTTCGAGCACTTCCAGGTTGGGCGCGCTGATGAAAATCCCAACCGCGGTGGGCATTCGTGCGAAGACTTCCTTCGCGCCTTCCACATCGATATCGAGAATGATGCTCCGGCCGGAGGCGATTGCCTGCTCGATGGGCCCCGCGGGAGTTCCGTACAGATTTCCGTGGACCGCCTTCCACTCAAGGAACCGGCCCTCCGCAATCATGCGACGGAATTCCGTTTCGGAGACGAAGTGATAGTGCGTGCCGTCGATTTCTCTACCCCGCGGCGCCCGAGTGGTGCACGAGACCGAATAGATCATCTCGGGAAACAATTCCCGCACTCTTTCCAACAGCGTTGATTTCCCGGCTCCGGACGGTGCGGACACCACGAAAAGGCGGCCACGCCCGTTCCGACGCGGGATCACGGTTTGAGTTGAAGGATTGCCCATTCGCACAATCACCATGTGACAATTCGTTGGCGTCTTCATGACATGTACGAGGCCGCGGGTCAATGCAATTCAGCTCCGAGGCAACCCCCTTGACAGGACAGGCGTCAAAAGCTAGGTTTGCAATTTCGGGCGGGCCGATCGTAATGAAATCGGGTTGATGGGACGCTCCGATGATCCCGGCAGTTGAGGCTCGAGCCGACAAGGAAACAGGCATGGTAAGGAAAATCTTCTTCGTGATTTTGGCTGCGCTCAGCGTCGTCGCGATCGGATACGGCGGCTTTGTGCGCCAATTCAAAGTGTACGATAACCTGGAGAAATTCGACGCACTCAAGAACGTCGGGATCACGATCAAACTGCCGGGAATGGAGCAGCAGACCCAGCAACTGGAAGTCCAATGGCAATGGTTTACCGAGCCCGAAGTGGTCAACGCCATGACTTTCGAGGGTATCGGCAGATACAAAGACGGACGGCTGATTTCCAAGTACCCGGACCTGAGAATGCTCAAAGGTCGTCGTCCGTGTCCTACCTGAATCTAGGCGTTGTCGCCCGGATCGGGCGCTCATGACTATGAGGAAGCGTGTTGGCGACTGTTCGATAGGTGGAGCAAAGGATAGAGAGCGTGGAAAAGCTGAGACTTAAGGTGCAACTGGCCCTGGCGGTGCTATTCAACATCGGGCTCTTTCAGGTGCACACGGTTTGTTTTCCAGTGTTCAACTGCCACTCGTGCCCGGTGTCGGTCTTTTCCTGTCCCATCGGCGTGATGGGGCAGTTCGCGGGCGTGGGGCTGGTTCCGCTGACCGTGATCGGCGTGATAGCCGTTGCTGGTTTGGTCGCGGGGCGGTTCCTTTGCGGGTGGGCGTGCCCATTCGGTTTTCTGCAGGACCTGCTCCACAAGGTGCCGTACATCAAGTTCAGTATCCCGCCATGGATGCGGTTCATCAAGTACGGAGTCCTGGCAGTGCTCGTGATCGGGGTCCCGATCTTCTTGACGACCGATTCCTCGCTCTATTTCTGCCGCTTGTGCCCGGTCGCGACCATCGAGTCCGCAGTCCCGTGGGCGATCATCAACGGGACGACCAATCCCACGCAACTGGGCATTCGCCTGGCGATCCTTTTTGCCATCGTGATCTTGGTTATGGGGCACAGGCGTTTCTTCTGCAAGGTGCTCTGTCCGCTTGGTGCGTGCCTTTCGGTGTTCAACCGGTTTGGGGCTGTGTTCCCCGAGCGCAAGGACACGTCGTGCACTGAATGCGGAGCGTGCGACAAGGTGTGTCCGATGGAGACCACTCAGGGCAAGAAGAGGACCATCGCGGCATTCGAACGTGTCCCGGAAGAGTGCATCTCCTGCCTTGAATGCAAAGCGAAATGCCCGACCGAGGCAATTCGGCTGTGGGGCGGGTAGGGGACACAGCATTTATCGTGAGTGCCCAAATGAGGGGCCGATTAATCTCGAAGAGAGACAATGCCCCTCACCCCAAAGATCGAACGGGCATCCTGCCTGTCTGAACGTGACAGGCACGATGCCTGTCCCACCAAAACGAGCATGGTACCCGTATGAAAACGCACTGGTATCATTGTCGGATACCGTGCCGACATGCCCCATCCGCTCTGTACAACGCGCTGCACCGTGCTTTGGGGGCACATCGACGGTCCCGGAATTGCCTGTTCAATCGGGACACGGCATCGAAAGTATGATTGCTGAGTAAGGCTAGACCCGAATAGAGAGGTCGATAACGTGGCCGGAAGGATTAATCCAGACCATGAAGTTGCAGGCTTGTTTCTTTTTGGCTCTGGTTTTGATTTCGTTGAGGCGTGAAGGGGGGACGTCAACAGGGGTGGTCTTAAGAAACCGGTTCAACTCTTTCCAATTGCTGAAGTAGTGGATGGTCATCGGCGGAAAGCTCCTTGCTGAAAAAAGTTAATCGGCCGGGGCCGACGGGAAGGGGAGTGTCAAACCCTTTAAAATTAGCACGTCGAACTCCCGCTCGCAACCCCCTTTTGCCGGCCGCCATCTAAAAACTGCAACATGCCGGTTTTGCGAGAGTATCTGTTCTTGCTGATTACGCACGCGCTATGTGCTGGAAATCTCTTTTCTCGCCTTTACTTCCCGCTTCAAAATGCTCAGCTGCACCGTTGCGGTGTTCAGGCGTCCGGCGAGGGTCTCGATGAAGATTTTGTAGAACTTCAGCTTGAGGTCGGGGTCTTCTCGCTCGACAATCTTCAAGTCGAGCTTGAGCACAATGCAGGGCTCCTTTGCCACCACGTGCGCGCTGCGCGGTTGCTGGGTGAACGCTCCCATTTCTCCGAAGCACTCACCTTCGGTGAGGTCCGCTATACGGGAATTGTTCTTGATCACGCGGACGCGGCCGTTGAGAAGCACGAAGAAGGTCGTGTCTACGTCGCCTTCACGGACGATTACCTGGGAGCGGTCATACCGAATAAAGGTTCCGTGGCGCACGATGGTCTCGATCTCCTTGCGGTTGAAGTTGCGGAAGAACTCCACCGACTTGATGAGATCCACCTTCTTTGAGGCCTTGCCGTCGCCGTCCGAGATGCGCTTGCCCTTCATGGCGCGGTCGAGGTCTTCCGCAAACTCCTTGCCGGTCTGGTAGCGCGCTTCGGGCTCCTTTTCCAGGGCGCGCTGGAGCACCTCGTCAATGCCGTGAGGAAGGTCCGGGACGAACTTGAGTATCGACGGCGGCGACGCGTAGCGAATGTTGTCGAGCAATTCGTACAGCGTTCTTCCGACGAAGGGACGCCTGCCGCACAGCAATTCGAACAGGACGATGCCGAGGGAGAAGAAATCCGTCTGATTCGTGAGCCTCAGGCCTTTCGTCTGTTCGGGAGACATGTAGCTCGGCGTTCCCAACACCTGAGGTTCCGAGGTCTTCTCCGGTTGGGCCATGGTGGCGATGCCGAAATCCGTCACCTTGATGGTTTGGTCCAGTGTGAACATCAGGTTGGCCGGCTTGACGTCGCGGTGAATCACGCTGTGCGAGTGGGCGAAGTCCAGCGTCAGACAGATCTGCCTGATCAGATTCACCACTCGGTTGAATGGAAGCAGCGAGTTCTCCTTGTTATACGAAGCGAGCGTCTGGCCTTCGAGAAGCTCCATGGCGATGTAGCAGTAATCGCCATCCTGCCCTACGTCGTAGATCGTGACGATATGCGGGTGGATGAGATTGCTCGCAATACGAGCTTCCTCGAAAAACCTGCCGATCACGTACCGCAGGTCTTTCTGCTCGTATACCAGATCGAATCGCCGCGTCTTGAGCGCCACCAACCGTCCGATCATGGGGTCTCTCGCGCGGTAAACGTGGCCCATATTGCCGCGGCCGAGAGTGCCAAGTATTTCGTATCTTCCGATTGTAGGCGGCCCTTTGGATTCCTTGAGGAGTTCCGAGAGGGCTTCTTCCGGTCGCGTGAGTGTGGCCATGGTGTCACCGGTCAGGTTTGTGCGGGGCTTGCGGGAAACCTGACATTCCGGATAGACGAAAGCCCTGTCATGCACAGTTTGGCTCCCGTCCCTTATATAATATTATACCTCAAAGGCGCTCAACGACAAAGCCGAGTATTGGCCCAACCATTCAGTTGTGTGCTGGGAAGCTGATGTTGGAACTTTCGACTCTTGTAGGAACTGCCGCCGAAACGTGGTATGCGTACACCAAAGGGGTGGATCATGCCGTTTTCCAAGACGGTGAGGAATCTCATCCGTACCCAAGAAATTCTGAGAGTGGCGGTCCGTCACGGATTCGGGGACCTGCTCCAGAGAATGGGATTGGCGCAGTACCTCGAGTCTGCGCCTGCTGAAGGGCCCGAACTGCCAGGCCCGTCACCGGAGCTGATGTCCACTGCCCGGCGGTTTCGCGGCGCGTTGGAGGAACTGGGAGGCGCGTTTGTAAAGCTTGGGCAGCTTCTCTCCACCAGGGCGGACATCCTCCCCGCGGATTGGATCGATGAACTCAGCCATCTCCAGGACGACGTGATTGCGATCGATTTCGCGCTCGTGCGCGGCGTTCTGGAGGAAAGCCTAGGTCCACTGGAAGATCATTTCCAGATGGTGGACCCCGAGCCGCTGGCCGCGGGCTCGATTGCGCAAGTCCACCGCGGGATAACCGTCCGCGGGGACGACGTTGTCATCAAGGTTCGCAAACCCCGTATCAAGGAAACCATCCTCAACGACTACGATATCCTGGCCGCGATTGCGGAACTCATGGAGAAACATCTCCCCGAGGCGCGGCACTACCGGCCGCTGGAAGTGGTCGAAGAGTTCCGTAAAGCGGTCGTGGATGAACTGGACCTCCAGCAGGAGGCGGAACATCTCGACAGCTTCCGCGCGGACTTCGAAGGCGATCCGAACATCCTCTTTCCGCTCGTTTATTGGGATGAAACCACGGAACTCGTCCTGACCATGCAACGCGTCGAGGGCGTAAAGATCTCACGTATTGACGAGCTTCACACCGGAGGCTCGGACACCGAGGCTATTGCCAGGACCCTTGCGGAGGCCGTGCTAAGGCAGGTGCTGGAGTTCGGCTTCTTCCATGGCGATCCGCACCCAGGCAACATCATGGTGGTGGATCGGACGAAGCTCTGCTTTCTGGACTGCGGAATGGTGGGGCGGCTCGACGAGCGCATGAGAGAGAATTTGGTCCTTCTCGTATCCGCGGGTATACGCAAGGATACGGAAACCATCATGGAAATACTCATCGATATGGATGCGCTCCCCGACTCCCTCGATCGGGATCAGTTCATTAGAGAGGCGAACCGCTTCTTGGAGCGCTACTACCGATTACCGCTGAAAAGGCTCCGGATAGCGTCAATCATCCAGGACGTGAACGAACTTGTTCGCAAGTTCGCGGTGTGTATCCCGTCGGACCTGCTGCTAGTCGGCAAGGCGCTGATTACGCTCGAAGGAGTGGGCAGGACGCTCGATCCCGACTTCGACGCGGTAGCGGTCGCAGAGCCCTTCATGCGCAAGATGGTGGTAAGCACCTACGGTCCAAAGTTCATCATGAGCAAGATCCTGCGAAGTTCCCACGACATCATGCGGCTGATCAGAGATTTCCCGGCGGATCTGCGAGAGCTTTCCCGAACCCTCCGAACGAACCAACTCAAGCTCACTATCGAACATCATGGGCTGAAGGACGCGTCCCGCGAAATGGACCTCGCGTCCCGGCGGATCTCGCTCAGTATCGTCACCGCAGCGACGGTTATCGCGTCGTCGCTTATCGTGCTCGCCTCACCGGAGCCGCGCATTGCCGGCCTCCCGGTGGCCGCTCTCCCCGGCTTTGCCGTCTCTGGAGCGCTCACCGTGTGGCTGCTCTGGTCGGTTGCACGGAAGAACAGGCCGTGAATGACGCATGGTGTCCCCAGAGTCAACAGAGAGCGAGCGGAGGCCCGCGATGCTGATAACAACGAATAATACCGTTTCATCAGGATCATACGATGGGTTCAGGACTTGGCTCCTTATAGGCGAATCCAACTCCGGCTCGAAAGAGATATCGATACAGATTACGGAAGTGGAGCCTCAAGGAATGCAGTTCCTTCATTCGCACGAGGAGCCGCAGTGCTATTTTATTGTCCGAGGCGCGGGGTTAATGATCATCGATCAGGAAGAGAGGAGTGTCCGTGAAGGTGAGGCGATTTTCATCCCGTCCAACGCGATTCACGGAATCAAGAATATTGGAACGGACACGCTGATTTACGTTACCGCCAACAGGGCCTTTGGTGTGGAAAAGGAGAAGGCAATTTGGTCTGCCGAGCCGACACGTGATTGAGCCGGTCGCACTCTCACGAAAGATAGGGTGATACTTGCTGAAGAGGTATCTTCAGCGGTTGACGATGGAAAGGTTATCGATGAGGCGGAGGAGGCGCGAGGCAAAAAAGACCAGTCCAGTGTACGTAGAGAACAACACTCCTCTGCTCAATGCGGATTTCAAGCGGGATTTCGGCGAAATAATCGTCGGGCCGGCACTGGTGCCATCTTCACGGAACAAGAGCCGTATAGCTTCAATTGCGTGTTCGTCGAAGCGGCCTGGTAGATTTCGCATTTTGTCCGCGATGTCTTTGGGGACAGCGCATGGAAAGATCACTACCGGACCTCGGCCCCATCCCCAACATTCCGGGTCCCTGCGAAAAGTCATGTCCTTTAGTACATGGATGTAGCGGGTCAGGGCTTTCTCAATGTAATCGCAATTGAGCCCTCCCACCGCCTTGAGCTTTTCGTAGTCCTCTTTGGCAAGGGTGACGTTGACAAGCTCCATCCTTTTGGGGGCCGTCTGGAAACGCGGACTGGCCTCGGCTATCGTATCCTTGGCGGTTATCGAGCGAGACGAACGGGAGGCGTCCGAAGCAAGATGCTCTGGTAGTGATGGTGCGGCCATGCTATCTCCACTTGTATCAACCTACGCAGAGCTGCTCCAAGTGTCAAGTCAAAAAATGGCTTTGACACTCACTTTCTCGTATTATCTCGTTTCGGAAAGAGCCTTGACGACCTATTTGGCTCACGATTCCGCCCAGATATCATTTCTACGACCGGTATGGTCATGCCCGGACTAATCAAGTTCGGCCTGCCGTTCGAAGCGGAGGAGGCATTGCACCGCATCCCCCCGGGACTTGTAATCAGGACACGCCGCCGATCCTCAGCGATGATGAAAAACCACTGAGACCGGCGTCGAACCTTGCCACATTATCAGACGAAAGTGCTTTGAATTAAGAATCATAGCCGACAGACCCACCCACAAACAGCCGACCTATGGACAGTTCAAAGTCCACTTCTCGAGCGGATCGCACGTTGTTCCGCCATGGACAAGTCATCCATGAACGCCGAGCGGGTAAGAAGAAGCCCCCCTTGGGTCCTGGGCGCATCCAATAAACCCATGGAAGGCGAAAAGAAAAAGTACTATGCTTGCACAGCCGAATCGACCCATAGATTGATCTCGACGATCAACTCCTTGGAAGTCGTCTGCCTCTTTGCCACAGACCAAATGCGGGTGTATATAGCCAAGAAAGGCTAATAAAATCAAGTAAATTATGATTTATCAGCATAACGTAGTAAACTATAATATAAAATCTAACACAAAACTATGATATTGTTTGCCAACCAGGCGTTTCATCGCAATCAGCAAAAGAAGATGGCTCGTAAACTTGCATTCTTCTTCCAAGAACATCTGATGGTTGGCACTTCGCAGAAGTTGTCCCAACCTCAAGCTCGATATACGGGCAATCGAGTATCGTGTTCCCAGGATTTCCTCGAAGTCTCGACCGGCCGGACGTTCGATGGGTACTTTTCTCGGCTTCGTCGTCTTCCGAGCACTAACCGTCAGGCTGCTCTGCTGAGTGCCCCGGAAGAGCCGCCCGTGGATGAATTACAGGGTCCTCGAATGGGAATTGCATTGTGAAAGAACTCGCTCTCCCGAGTGATTTCTTCGAATAACAGATGGATATGTCACCACGTTTCCATCTTGAACAATCGGCCTTGATCGTTCTCGTCATGCAGTGTTAGCACAATCTCATCAGATCCGAAAACCGGACCACCTTTCTCGCCAAGTGGCGGCAAATCCGAGTCAATCAGGGTGATGATGGGCTGTAGGCCAAGGTTAGCGCATCGGCGAAGGACCTCCAGCAGATTTCCCTTCTTACGGTCGTCCAGGGATTCAAACACGCCATCGTGATAGACGAAGCGTGGAAATTGTTCGTCAATGTGTGCACGCAATACCGCCAGGTCGAACGCGATACACAATAGCTTGCGATACGTATGACCATGGTCGGCACTGGTGGTGTTGCCGGACTCGTCGAGGATTTCCGCCTTAAACTCCAAGTGTCCGAACTTGTTCGTTGACACACTGATTAGCGCCTTGCGATCAATTACGTCCTCAACGATCTCGCTGAAGAACAGGCGGATCGTGGAAAAGAGGCTAGTCTTGTCAGCATTCTGCTGTTCCACGTCGGCTTCTATCTGAGTCTGAAGATGAGTCCGCTCCTCTGTCAGGGCACGGATATTTGCGCGCAATTCTTGTAGGCGACGCAGTAAACTTCGCTGGCGCTCCAGTGAGGTGATGTCCGCCCGCAGAGTCACCATCTCATTGGAAACCCACTTGTACTTGTTGAACACGTCGGTGCCGCTCAAAAAGGCCAATGTCTCGGAGCGTCGCTTGCCCATGGCGTTGAGTTCAGCATTCACGCGCTTGAGCTCGGTCTCGACCTCGTCGAGTTCTTCGTGGAGGTAGCCCCGACGCTCGTCAGTGATTGCCCGGTTGAAAGCGATCAACTGTTCGAAGTCTCTTTTGATTTGTCCGCCGAACAGCACCCCAACCTCCTCGAATAGGCGCCGCGCCTCGTCTGGGTTAAACAGGATTTGGTCCTCTTCGAGTGAAGTCAGAATCTTCTTCTTGCGGTAGGTGAGCGAATAGCGTTCGGAATTGAGAGCGGCAATTCTCTCATCAAACCCATCGACCAGTTGCTTTGTTTGGTCTTTGTCCTGAGCGCGGAAGTCGAAGATGTCGAGCAACTTCTGCTTCTTCTCGGCTTCCCGTTGTTTGAGCAGCAAGAGGCCCTCGATCTTGCTGATGTCCTCGATTGAGCCCCCTAGCTCGTTCTTGATCGTTTGTGAATCCGTCTCCTTCTTTTTGAGGTGATCTTCCTTCTCGTAGAGCAAGCGCACCAATTCGTGGTTGAAGCCCAAGATATGTGCTAGGAAGGGCTTCCAGTCCGAATGCGGCCCAACAAACTTGCTCAGATGGAATACATCGCGGAAATCCTCTTGAGAGCGCAATTGGTATCCCATGATTTTTCGGTAGGACCAAGGCTTCAGAGCGCGCCAGTCCAACAGACTATCCAGCATTTCACGTGCGCGCTTGAACGGCATTTCGAGGTGGTCCCAACCAGACTCCGGTAGGGTCGTGAAGTCCTGGCCCCCAGCCGAGTGTTTCTTGAAGCTGACCTTAGTTGCTTCCTCAACGCTGCGCAGGATGGTCACGTAGGATGTATCGGCCAACTGAATCTCGAGGAAGAACACAAACTCTTTGAACAATTCGACATGCTTGAACAGGAAGAATTTGGGACTCTGCTTCGAAAGAAAGCAGAAGTCCAGCAAGCGCCCCAACGTTGTTTTGCCGAGGTTGTGGGTGTCTTTGTCGCGATTCTCGGGGAGGCGTATTTCGGCCAAGACCACGTTTAGGCCAGGCACGAAGTTAATGGGCTCGAACACGTCTGGCTTGTTGGAATAGAGTCTAGAGAGCTTCATTGGGCCCCACATATTCTATGGCGTCAGTCTTAGGCCGATAATCGATCAATCCCAACAGGTAAAGAAAGTCCAGCGCTGGCAGGAACAATGCGTCACCACCCTTGACTGCCTGCTTTGCATACTTCCGTAGCCTATCGTAATCGTCGAGTCGGCGCATTTTGAGTCGTGCCAGCAACAATAGCGACAAATTGATGACCGTACGGTCGGGGTGCGAATGCTTAGTCGGTCTTAGCATCGTCCTCCTCCCCTATGTCGCAGTTCCAATACATGTAGAAAAGCACGGCGCGTGTCAGACGCTTGTGCTGACGCAGGACGGGGTCGCGATTAAACAGCAAATCCACAAGATATTCCATGACTTGGTCAAAGGTCTGATAATCCCTGCGCTTGGCGATGATTTTGAGCTGGAACTCGTCGGATGCCGATTCGTACATTCGCACCAGTTCCAGATTCTCTGGTGCGGCCAGGAAGGCGCGGATCTGAGCGGTCTCCTTCAAGTACTTCCTTCTTTGAGCTTTGGCGTACTCTGGACTCATGTTGTTAATGGCGTTCTTCTTCTCGTAAGGCACACGCGGGGTCGGCGGATCGTCTAGTATCGCGGCAACAATATTCACGTGTCGTGCAAGCGCTTCCACCACGTCGGCCAGATCGTTTGGAACGACGATCAACGGCCAATCGACCGGATTGAGGTCGGCGAGTTTAGGCACCTCGGCAAAGGTCTTGAGAAGGGTCTCCAGGGTCTCTACACCGCACAAGTAGATCGATGTGCCGGGAACACCGCATTCCTTAGCGATGTGAGCACGAATGTCGGCCTCGGCATTGGCAGACAACCTCCGATTGGCAAACAACATGTAGTTGTTTAACTGCTCGTTCGCTCGCAGCTTCTTGACGCGCGGAAGCTCCTTGCCTATCACTGTCTTGTCGTTCGAGGTGCTAAAGAAGTCACGTTCAGAGAAACTACGGTTGTAACCGTTGGTGTGCTTGGCCTGGATGATGGTAGTACCGTTCCACGGGGCAGCCTTGCTCGGAAAAAGCTCTGCAGTCCCGACGAACTTGGCGTCGCGGCCACCATCGGGCCCTTTGGCGAACCCCTGCACAGATATCCCTAGCAAACGCTGGCACAGGAACACGATCAGATTCTCGAATTGCGTGTCGCTCAGGTCTTCATATGCGTAATTCACCGGGACCTCGCTGTTAAATCGGTGTCATGATCAAGACCATAGTCGGCAAGCCCTCTAGCGTGCAACTTCAGCCGCGGCCGCCATGTAGTGGCTGGATTCCTGCATTTGACACAGCAGTATTATCGGCCTATGTCTTTTGTCAAACCCTTTCCGTTCGGCTCTCTACCCCCTAGAGGCTCAAGTGTCTCGCTTGTTGGGTTCTGCATTGGATAGGACGTAGCCTGCCACGGTACCCAAAAGCGCTGCCAACGTCTCAGTTTTGAAGTCCGTTACGATGGCAAGTATTACAAGGCTCGGCACGAAAAGGACTACGCCAATTGCTTTCAGGGAATTCGGTCCAATGCCTTGTCCGTTCGCTTTGAGGCGGCAGAACACGAGAAATAGTCCAGAAATCATTGCAATGACGGCACCTGCTACTGCTACACCTTTTAGCCAAAACATGATGGTTTGGACGTCGATACCCATTTCTTGCCTCCAAGTGCCTTCGCCCGGGAACATTCTCCAGGGCTCCATTCGTTGGATGTTGTTCCAGCTGGCAAGTGATAATTCGCTCAGCCCCACGGACGACCTCCTCTGCCTGTTTGGTCGCCTCCCTGTATTCTTCTGTCACGGGTCCTGCAAGGCTCCGATATCGGGATTCCGAGGCATAATCAGCGTGCACGTCTATCCTGCGGCACGGTAAAGCTCTTTCCCTTCCCGAAGGGCCGGAAATATGACCAGAGACGGATTTGTGCCGTGCTCCCGGACATCGCTTTCCGTCACCACCACAACGTCTTTGGGACGGCCCAATCCTGCGAGTCTGCGATAGATGCTTTGTGAGGTGCGTCGACGAAGGATTCCGTCCGGCATGATGACCAGTATGTCGAGATCACTGTCGCGCCCTATGGCGCCGCGGGCTGCCGATCCAAAAAGGATGACCCTCTTGGGTTGGGCGACTTCAAGAATTCGCCGCACAACTTCGTCCAGAAGTTCGAGGTCCGACGTTTGAAGCTCAGCCATCATTGACCTCCGACAGGAAGCTTGCCCGAACGAGCAATCACAACCCCGTACGATTAGGCTACTCCAGATGCCGCTGATCGTCAAAGGGATTTCGGATGTTGAATCGCGGGATTACGCGCCTTCGATCACTTCTGCATAATCTCCCGCGCCATACAGCTCCTGCACCAGCGCGTCGAGAAGCTTCTGTCGGCTCACCGCCGGCCCGCGGCCTGACGCACGGCAATCGTGAAGTATGCGCGTGGTCAAATTCGCGATCATGAGCGCAATAAGATCAGCTCCAGAGCCAGCTCCGTGACCCCGCAATGTAGCACGCACAAGCTTCAGGTTTTCGGTGATGGTATCGCCCTGCCGGGAATTGAGCTCGTCGAGGCACTTTTCGGCTAACTGGCCGACTTCAGGCGTACTCGCTGCAAGCGTCCAGCGAGGTATCGGCAGGCCCTCGATCTCCGCAGCGGAGAGATAATTGTTCGTGCTCGTGATCTTGATTCGCCAATTCAGGAGTGCTGAATTGAGCAGTCCCACAAGATAAGGCAACGGCATGGTCAGGTCGGTCACGAAGTTGGTCATGTCACCGAGAAGCGTTCCCGGCGGGACTTCAGCCGCCTTGAGTCGCCGTTCGGTCGCCATGTTCACCACGCGGCCGAGCACAATGCGGTGCTGTTCCCAAGGTTTGCCTCGTCCGCCGGTGCGCCTCTCACCGAACAGTGAATCTTGCCAAGACGTGCGTCCCGCCGGATCATCGACAGGGTCGAGAGAGCTGTCAACCACCCAATCGAGCCGACCTCCGCGAGGAGCCGGATGCACCAACCGAAACGGATGCACGTGCTCACCCCGCACCAGAGGATGCTCCGTCGGTTCACTGGTGATGAACTCCCGGTGGACCGTCAGGTTGATTTCTCCCTGGTGCACGATGCCCGCGGGGGCGACGGACCCGCCTCCGCGCAAAGGCGGATGCCGGTTGAGCAGGTCGAGGAGCTTCTTTTCCGATGGGGATCTCAAGATCGGGATCCGAAAGCTCGTGCGATCGAGATCGCTGCGCTCGATGGCCACTTCCCCGTGGTCGGGAATCGGACCGGAGCCATCCCACCGTGCGGACGAAACCAGTTCGGTGCGCTCGCCCTTCTTTACAACCAGGATCACCAGCGCCTGCGTCACGCGATCGAAAACCCGCGCCTTTTCCGGAATGAGCACGGCCTCTACGATTCGCGTTTCGTCCAGGAGCTCGCGACGGAGCTTTTCCGCGGTCGAATCCGCCAGAAGCGTCGCGGGAACGATAAAGCCCAGCGCTCCACCGTCCCTAAGTAATTCCAGCCCGCGTTCCATCATCAGGCGGTACGTGTTGAGCTTTCCCTGACAAGTGTGGAACACGTTGCGGAAATAGGATTGTTCGCGATGTCGCTCATCGATCCCGGATTCCTTCACGGAGAGGATCTCGTAAGGGGGATTGCCGACAACTGCATCGAATCCAGTGTGCATCGATGCGGAGTTCTGGTCGGAATCCAAAATCCCCCCTGTCCCCCCTTTACGAAAGAGGGGGACTCGCAGTCCGTCGTCTGACAAAGATGGGCGGAAGGAAACGTTCGGGTCCGTCTCAGATACCATTTTGGCACTTGCAGAGTTGAACGCGGCTCTTCCCGCAAAAGCCTCGGGAAACTCAAGCGGCCAGTGGATCGGGAGCTTTGCGCGCGCCCACGCGGCCGCTGTCTCCGCATCTATGTGTCGGGCGTTCAGATAGTTGCCCGCATGCGAGCGGTCTTCAGCTTCTCGCGAAAGCGTGTCGGGACTACCCGTTGCTGTGCCGATGAGCGCGTTGCCGACTCGCAGGTTGACCTTCAGATCGTGCGGGACCGGGACCGTTCCGAAGGCTCGTTTGGTGAGGAGCGCCCTCGCTGCCGCGACTGCCACGGGATCGAGATCCACGCCATAAAGACAATTCTCGAGAATCGCGGCCTTCACCGCTATTCGTTCGTCGAGCCACGCATGGACGCCGATATCCTCCATCCGCCGCTCAAAAGACTTGGTGATTAGACGGACGGTTGAACGTACTGCCTTACCCTTGCCGGAGAGGACCCGCGCGGTCAGCTCATCCAAAGCTTCCGCCAGGAATGCGCCGGTGCCGACTGCGGGATCGAGCACTTTCACCGTCAGGTAATCAATCTCGTCTTCGACAACGATCGCATCCAGAGTTCGGGCCACAATGTGTTTGACGATTACGGAAGGGGTATAAAACAGGCCCTCGTTCCTCTTTCCGCTCGCGCTCCGCTTCAGGCGAGGCTCTCCGCCGAGGTCGAAAATGAGTTCGAATCCGCGAAGGTGCTCGTAGAGGGTTCCTACATCTTCGGGGCGCAACCCCCGCAATGCCGCAACCACCTCGTTGTTTCCGTCGGGGGACAGGAGTGCTTCGACAAGGTCTGCCAGGGACATCCGCACCAGCTGGACAGGTTCGGTAGCGCGCTGCGGATCTTCAAGCACGCGTGCGCGGATCAAATGGAGCAAGGCGGCTTGTGCCGCGCTTCGGATGAATCGTTTGTCGAGTTGACTTCTCATATACAGGCAAAGCTTTCGGGCAGACTTTCAAGCCTATCATGTTCGACGTGTTTGCGATCGACAGGCTGGAAAGCCTGGCACACAAACTCCGTGGGGTGGCTCCGACGTTATACGTCGGAGCGCCGGAGGCGCAAGAGGTCTTGATAGATCGCGTTAGGATTTCACTGAAAAGAGATGGAACAAGATCCTCTCGTTGCGTCGCAACCCCGACGTGTAACGTCGGGGCTACCCCAGATGACGAATCACCCGCTTGAAGCCGACAACAGGCCCATTTGATCCGGCACCTCTGCTTATACAGTCAATAGTTGAATGCTCACCTCGCAGCCACTACCTCGATTGTGACAGAAAGGTTATTATGGTATGTCCCGTGAAAGGCAAGGACTTTGGCGCGGCCGTGCTTGATCGTTCCCGCGATTGCGAGACGCGCCGCCCCGCGGATGAACGCGTGTCATGCTTGCCGCAGCAGATGTAGGGTTTCCGCAGCATCGCCGGTTTGCCCGCTCGTGTGGGGGCTACCGGCCGGTCGCCCGGTCGCAATTGAAGAGCCCTGTACAAGAGGAATTCATCGTCGTCACGATGCCAAAGCATGGACTATACATCATACTGCTGACCTTTGCACTAACCGCCGCGTGGAGCGGTCCTCCCGCCGTAGCCACCTCCGCCGAGTCGGACCTCGCGAGGCGATCCGGCAGGACGCGAGTGATGACGACCGCAAGCACGCCGGACTGCCCCTTGCTGCCAGGCTGCCCCTCGGGGCCATCCGTGCCGCTGCCTCCCATGCCGACCGTGGAGCCGCAAGCCGGGGAGCCTCAAGCGCGACAGCCGGAAGCAGGTCAGCTCGTCGAAGGCGAAGGTCCGTACCGCGGCTTTGTCTATGTATCTGCCGGCGCTTTTGAAATGGGCAGCCCCGACGGCACGGGGCGAGTCGACGAACGGCCTCTCCACAAGGTGTTTCTCAAGGATTTTTCCATTTCCCAACGGGAAGTGACCGTACGAGAATACTGCCGGTTCCTTAGCCAACGCGGCCTCGTCGGACGCGACAAGATGCCGCGGGTCCTTCTTTCGAGCCCGCACTGCCCCGTTGCACAAGCGGGCGGTGCCTTCCGCCCCAAGGAAGGTATGGCGGATAAGCCCATGGTGTGCGTCTCGTGGCACGGGGCAGCGGACTACGCCAAATGGGCCGGCGGACGTCTCCCCACTTCTGCGGAATGGGAAAAGGCCGCTCTCTTGAGCACGCCTAACCTGCCCGGCGATTACCTCACCATCCTGCCGCGCGAAAGTGATGTCCCGGTGGCGATCGCTGAGCCCGGCACTTACGGCGTCACCGGAATAATCGGAAACGTTTGGGAGTGGTGCTCTGACTGGTATGGAGCCGACTACTATGCAAAGAGCCCCGTCACCAATCCCATGGGGCCTCCCATCGGCGAGGAGAAAGTCATTCGTGGTGGGTCGTGGGCTTCGCCGGAATCATCCAAGCGGATAAGCAACATAAATCGGGCCCCGCCACACGGGTGGTTTCGTACGGTGGGATTCAGGATCGTCAAGGACTGATACCAATGCGCAGTTCAATCTGTGAGGCGGCCGTATGACTCCTCCGATTCGGACGGCAGGCCTAACTTCGCTTCGGAGCCCAACCGGTCGCTTGCCAATATCACCCCTTTGAAAGAGCATTGATATCACGCCTCGCTCGGAGACGCTGTGACCGAAAGGCCGCTCTCAGTATCCACGATTAGGAGCACTCCCGACCTCGTACGCAAGGAGGTGCTCGCAGCTTTAGGGGTATTGGCCGCTGTGTGCCTCGTGTCAGCGCTCTTGGACGCTCCTATTGAGGCCCCGGCCGATCCGCAAGGTATTCCGGCCAGTCACGTCAAGGCGCCGTGGATCTTCGTGGGGATTCAACAGATGCTGCGGTGGTGGCCTCCGTGGTTGGCGGGCGTGGCTGTGCCGCTCGCAGCACTGGTTGTGCTCGCCGGTATTCCGTTTCTCCCTCGGAGCGGCAAAGTGCGAATCGTGGCGACAGGTGTCTTCGTCCTGTTGGTCGCGCTCGCGTGCATACTCACCATCTGGGGATACCTCTCATGAGCCGGGCTGGCTCGGCATACGCTGCGGCGGTCGCAGCTGCACTTGTTGTTCTCGTTGCCGCCCTCGTATTCGTGGAAGTCCGCGCAGTGAGACCGGAATGGAAGCCTTATCAGGAGCGGGGAATCGTTCTGGAAGTAGAACGGCTCGAGCGCGTGGCAGCGAAATCGGAATCTCCTGAAACGCGGCGCGCTTTGCTGAGCGAACTTGCCTCCATGCGAGCACGTAAAGCGGAAATCATCGAAATCCGGCCGTTCGGAGGCAGACTACCTGCGGAACGCTGCCTCACCTGCCATTTCGGGGTCGAGGACATCTCTCAGTCTCATCCCAATTCGGTGTTCGGGTGCGTGATTTGTCACGGTGGAAACGGCCAGGATCTGACCGTGCGCGGCGCGCACATGAATCTCAGGGGCGGCCGCAACCCGGCAAAGCTCGACCTCGCGGGGGCAAGCTGTGGCGGCGGCGAAACGATGTCCGGCAAATGCCATTCCGGCCGCGAGCATCATCTTCTCAACCGAGTAGTGAATGTTCCTCAGTCGCTCATGGCAACAAACGCGGGCATCGTGAGCGTCCTTCAGTTTCAATGGGGTCTCACATCGGACACAAAGCCGCGATTCGGAGTGAGATCGGCCTCCGATGGACGTACGACGCTTCATCCGATCGGACCGGAAATGATGCCTGACGGCCGGTTCAGCTTGGCAAACAGTCATTTTCGGAAGTTCTGCGCTGCGTGCCATCTGTGGAGCTCACGACCGCGCGAAGGCATGGGTCGGCTCGAGGGCTGCCCCGCATGTCACGCGCCTTATGACCAAGACGGCCGGTATCACGGCTCGGACCCGACCGTGAAGCGGGACGAAATCGGGCACTCTGCAACTCATTCACTGACACACCGCATCTTGGATGACAGATGCAGGGCGTGCCACAATCGGAGCGGTCGCGTCGGCCTCAATTACCACGGCGAGATGGAGAGCACCCAATACGGCACGCCCTTTGTCAGGGGCGGTCTGAACAACCGTACTATCAGCGACGACCGGTTCGTGTGGAAGCTGGCGCCCGATATTCACCACGAAAAGGGCATGGGCTGCATCGACTGTCATACCGGCCAGGATGCCATGGGAGACGGGGAAGTCCACGGCCACATGGAAGACCAGATTGAGATCCGCTGTGAAGACTGTCACGGGAGCCCGTCGGAGCTGCCCAAAACGCTCACGGTCCGCAAAGACGATCCCCTGGTGCAGGCTCTTCTCAGGAGCACCGGGCCCGCGAAGGTGAAGGAGGGTGACGAAATCCTGCTGACTTCGAAAGGCCGACCGCTCGTACATGTCCGGAGGACGCCGGATGGGCTGCGTCTTGCCGGCAAGCTCACAGGTAAGGACTACCCGGTTACGGTGATCACCGATCAGAAGAACGGCCACCGTATCAAGGGTCACGAACGCCTTGAATGCGACAGCTGCCACAGCGCGTGGAGCCCTCAGTGCTGTGGATGTCATCAACTGCTCGACTTCGGACATGAGGGTCTTGACCACCTCACCGGGAAATCCACGCCCGGCCGTTGGGCGGAAGGACGGAGCTATTTCCGTTTCGCGAGGAACATATTCGGTATCAACTCGCGGGGACGCGTGGGCATTCTCGTGCCTGGATGTCAGGTTTGGAACTCCGTGGTCGACAAGTCCGGAAACATAACCGGTGGGTACGACTCCGCCATCATGCCCCTGAACAACGGTCTCACGTCGATAGCGATGGGGCCGACGCACCCGCACACGACGCGGACAGAAGTCCCGCGATGTGTGGACTGCCACCTAGATCCCAAGGCAATCGGGCTGGGGGAGGGTAGACTGAGCAGGGACTCCGCCACCGGCGCCTGGAGGATGGAGCCGGTTTACGACTCAGCAGCGTCGGGGTTGGCGATCGACTATCCGCTGGAGGCTGTCGTCGCGCCCGACGGCAAAGTGCTTCAGAGCACGTCCCACGACCTGTCTCGTCCGTTCAATGAGGAGGAAATCGGTCGCATCCTTGCCATCGGTCCGTGCCTCCCATGTCATGACCGATACGACGACCCCGTGTGGATGAGGAAAGGGCCGTACAAGCTTGCAGAACCGTGTATGAAGGCCATTGATAAGGTGGGATCCGAAAGGTGAGACTACGGGGTCGCTGATCGCTTCTCGAACGAAACGTCCAATGCCCACGGAGGGATTTGCTCCAGCAAAAAGATCTTGACAATTATCTGGACTATGTATATACATATATCCAATGGCTACTGATAACACAAAACCAGAAAGCCGTCCGGTGGAAACCTCGCGATACCCGTGCCTGTGTGCGGTTACGAGAAGAGCGGGGCGTATACTGACCAGACAGTATGACGAGTATTTGAAGCCGAGCGGCCTCAAGACGACCCAATTCAGTATGTTGGCCAACATTGCCAGAAATCCGGCCATCACCGTGTCGGAGTTAGCCAGATTGTTGGCGATGGATCAGACTACGGTGAGCAGGAACCTGCGAGTTCTTGAGAAATCAGGATATATTCGCATGGAACCTGAAGTGGCGGACCAGAGAATCAGGAGAATTCAGATAGCGGAACGGGGCATGTCCAAGATGATGGAAGCGAGACCGTTGTGGGAGAAAGCCCAAACGGAGATGGAGCGAGTTTTGGGCAGGGAGAACATCGAAACGCTGCTCGGCATTTTCAAGAAGGTGGCCGTATAGTTTTTTTTTCAGCCGAACATGTATATACATACATCACACAGAGAAAAGAGGAGACGGATGTCGCTTACCAAAGATATTCTGGATTTTGCGTTGGATATTGGTTACAGCAAAGTCGGAATCACGCCTGCCGATGATTTTTCGGATCACATCACTGAGGTGCAGTCGCGTGGCGAGATCTATGACTATTATGTCGCAGATCCGAGGCAATTGCTGAAGCACGCTGCACCGAAAAGGATTATGCCATCCGCTCGGTCAATAATTTCACTGGCGTGGGATTATGCACAGAAAGCCTTCCCCGAAGAGCTGTTGGGAAAAATCGGAAGGATTTACCAGGCCAGATGTTATAACGCGCCGCCTCACCGTATCAACGGCGCACGCTATCAACTCATGCTGGACTTTCTTTCCAAAATGGGCTGTGAAATTGGTCGGGGGATTTTTGTTCCGGAGAGACGGGCGGCAGCGAGAGCTGGTGTGACCACGTTCGGCAGGAATAACTTCGCTTATGCGAAAAAGATCGGCTCATTTATCCTTCTCAGTTCGATTGTTGTCGACAAAGAGCTTGAGTATGACACACCGACATATGATATCAGGTGCCCCAAGGACTGTACAGCCTGCATGGACGCCTGCCCGACTGCGGCGATTTACGAACCGCTGAAGCTCAACCCTCGCCGCTGCATTGCGTTCAATGCTTGGTGGGCTCAGGATGGGCGGCCCCTTGTAACCAGCTATATTCCGCCTGAAATCAGAGAGAAGATGGGAACGCGTGTCCACGGGTGCGATGTCTGTCAGGAAGCATGCCCGCGCAACTCGGCAAAGCTTAAAGCAAAGCTTCCCGAGGACCAGTTCTTGATCCAACTTGCTGGGGAATTCAGCTTACCCAAAATGCTGGAGATGCCGGATGATTTTCACGAAAAAGTAGTCCCGCCCACCATGTACAACTATATTACCGAAAAGAAGTACTTCCAAAGAAACGCAGCCATCGCATTGGGCAATACGGGCGATCCAGACCATATCCCTGCACTAAACCGTGCGATGAACGATCCGGAGGAATTGGTTCGAGGATATGCGGCTTGGGCGCTAGGGAGAATTGGCGGCAGCAAGGCAAAGCGCATCCTAGATGCTCGCTTGAAGCGAGAAGAATCCGATTTCGTCATAGCTGAAATAAAGGAAGCTCTACGAAGTTCGGATCGCGGGCGTTCCGCTACATCGCTTGCTGATGAGGTTTGATCTTGGCCGGATTCAGTCCGTCCTTTAGAGAGCAAAGATTGCAAAACGGGATCTTGTGACCAAAAGGTTTGGAATCATGTCAAGGGGGAAGGTCCATATGGCAGGGGCCGATTAGCAAGAGGAACGAACCATACGAAAAAGCGAGACGAGGCCAATGAATGAACTCTTTGAAAAAACTGCAATAAAGTCCCTTGTGTTGGAAAACCGATCCGTAAGGAGCGCGACCTGGTCCGCCGTGTGTGACGGCAAAGGATACGTGAAAGGCCTTGCTGCAGACTATTACGGAAAGATTGCAGACGGCGGTGTCGGGCTTATCGTCACGGGGTTTCAGTACGTCCTGCCCAATGGCATTGCCATGCCCTACCAGATGGGCAACTACCATGACGACATGCTGGAAGGGCTCCGTCGTTTAACCGAAGCTATTCATTTGAAAGGGGGTAAAGTGGTGGCTCAACTGGTACACACCGGCACCAAGGCAAACCCCGACTTGTTTTTCGAGGACGGAGAAATCTGGGGACCCTCTGCGATTCCCGACCCCTTGACGGGACGCGTGCCCAAAGAGATGACTCGACAGGATATTGCTCAGCTGATCGAAGCGTATGCAGCCGCGGCGTCCCGATCCAAGAGGGCAGGTTTCGACGGCATCCAACTTCATGGGGCCCACGGCTACGGCATCAACCAGTTTCTCTCAGGGGCTGCAAATCAGCGGTCTGATGAATATGGCGGGGACATGGTCGGTCGATATCGCTTCTTGGGAGATGTGCTGAAGACGGTGAGGGCGGCTGTTGGCGAGGATTACCCGGTCTTGATCAAATTGAGCGGTCACGATTATGCTGAGGGAGGTCTCGTGCCGGAAGAATCGCTTTACGTTGCCCGCAGATTGGTTGAAGACGGAATCGACTGCATCGAGGTGAGCGCCGGTAGCAGGGCATCCGCGGACGGAATGATTCCCTCGCGTTTGAAGATTCGTCGGCAAGTGGATGAGGCATACAATGCACAATTAGCGCGGCGTTTCAAAGAGGCGGTGAATGTCCCGATTATCACTGTTGGTGGAATACGGTCACCCGACGTCGCAGCGAAGGTCCTTGCCGAGGAGCTGGCCGATTACGTGGCATTCTGCCGTCCGCTGATCCGCGAGCCTCAGCTCATCAATCGGTGGAAAAGGGGTGACTTGGCGAAGGCAACGTGCATTTCCTGCAATGGGTGCTTCGACACGGGATTGGACGGAACTGGAGTCGTCTGCAAGGTGGACAGGGATAAGCGGCGCAAGAAAGTCATTCTGTAGTGATAACTGGCCGGTCAGCTCCCGCAATCGGCAGAATTCACGTCGCAGAGTCTCATACTTATGCGCGTTCAAATAGGAAACATCTACGAAGGCCACGTTCGAGTCTTGGTGGCGCATTCCTATCACTATAACTTCGAGTTGACGCCCTTGGTCCGACCCCGCAAATCCACCACGGTGACCTGATCTTCCAGTACCCACGGTGCCCACTGCACTGGATCGGTCGTGACGAAGAACACGGTCGATGGCACTCCGAGCCCTGCCGCGAGGTGACTCATGCCGGAATCGTTCCCGATGAAAAGTGCCGCGTGGCCGAGTTCGCTGACAATCTCCAGCAGAGGGCGGTCTTCGCAGACCTTCGATGCGAGGCCGACGAGTCTTTCCCACCCCTGAAGCGCGCTGAGAAATCCGTCAGCTTCGCCAACGGTGATGACGATGGGCAACGCTGTTTTTCGGCTTGCTTCCTCAGCATACGAGGCCAGCAGGTCGAGAGGCGCACACTTCCGAGGACCGCCGCTGCCCGGGTGGACCCAGATTACATCGAGTCGCGGTCGGCGGGGCACGAGGCGGGCAAGCGCGGGTGCCTTGTGCGGTAGCGGCAGCCCAAGACCTTGGTGCATGGATGCCACGAGGTGCGTTCCTTCAATTGGAGCGGACGACACGGATTCGACATGTCTCGTGCCCGCAATGGAGAGGCTGCGAATCAAGGGTTCAGGGTTCTTCAGCACGAGATAGGCATGATCCCACGCTCGCCCGTGCCGATGGATCTCGGTCGCGTCGGTTTCAAAGAGCCATAGCCATTGCCGCGCGTCGATTGCTTCGGCTGTGACGTCGGTAGGCACAAGGTCGAGGTACGCCCGACTCCCGAGAAATGTGATCTGTCCGCCAGGATGCCTCGCTCGCACGGATTGAAGCAGCGGCAGCGCGAGGATCGTATCGCCGAGTGCCCCTGGCCGGACTACAAGGATCGATTCATTCATTTTGCAGCGGCGCCTCCGCCGTAGCGTACGAACTTATCGCGGGCGAGTTGAGGAGGGAAAGGTCTCTTTCATGAAGAAGGTACATGCGAGCGCGACAAGCACTGCGCCAAGCAGGAATTGCAGCACGGAGCAATACGCCTCCAGGGGATAGGCGCCTCCGGCTGTTCGGGGATACGCATCCAACACTCGACCTAAGACGATCTGCATGATCGCCGCTCCCAGGAACGGGAATAGATTCACTGTGCCTATCGACGTGCCAGCAATTTCTACGGGAAAGAGCTCCTTCGTCGAGGCGAAAGCCACGGGCACCACGGAAGACGCACTCACACAGAATAGCAACACTAGGCCGTAGAGCGCGGGCTTAGAAAACCCCTCCGGATAGATGTTCAGGGCCACGAGTTCCGCCGCAAGCACCGTTGTGGACAGAATCAACACCTTCTTTCGGCTCTTGAACACGCGATCCGAGAGAAAGCTCATAAACGGGCTCCCCACAATGAGGCCCACCGCGATCATGCTCAGAATGTCCCCGGCTTCCGTACGACTCATACCGTATACGTGCTGAAGATACGGCCCGGCCCACAGGCCGGCAAAGCTGAAGAATGCCCCGCCGGCGCTGAGAAAGAACCATGCTGCCAGAGGCCAGAACCCAGGCTCTGTGAGGACCATTCGGACCCCCTGCCACAAGGGTATCTGTCGCGAAGCGGGCGCGGCGCCCGACCCCAGGTGGTCCATCTCGGCAAGGGAAGGCCAACCCATGTCCTGCGGCCGGTTGCGCACAATGGCCCACACCGCGGCGGCGACGAACAGTGTCCCCGCGCCGATCACCTCGAACGAGGCACGCCATCCCACCCAGTCCGTGAAAGCCGCGAGCGGCTTCGTCGCGAGGTAGACCCCTATCCCAGCCACTATGTTCATGATCGCGACCATGAACGTGAACTCGCTCGCACGAAACCATTGGGACAGGAGCTTCATTGTGGGGATGAACACCATCGAGACCCCGACACCGACCATCACCCGCGCCGTGACAGCCACTTCCACCGTCGGCGCCAGCCCGAGAAGGATGCTCCCTGCCACTGCTATGATGAGAAACAGTGTCGAGGTGGCCCGCGGGCCGAGCGAATCGGAAAGCAGCCCTGCCGGGAGTTGCAGAAGGGCATACGGATAAAAATACGCGGACGCGAGCAACCCCACCAGTCCCGCGGACGCATGGAACTCGTTCTGCAAATCGACGGCCACTACTGCGGCGCACTGCCGATGGAAATAGACGAACATGAACGCCAGCGCCATGATCCCGAAGATCATCCAGCGATAGCTCAATACCCTGCGCCGGAGAGATTCGTCCATCCGATGCTCCTAGGTAGAAAAGGAACCTGGCAATTAAGTCGCCGGTAACGATTCACGCAAAGCGAAGTTTATTCCGTCACTCGAGAAAATGGACTGAGAATCCACCATACCAGATGCCCCGTGTCGCGTCGCCATTTTCCGGAAAGAAATGCGAAGGCGACGCGAAGGTTTTGTCTTTTTTGACATATTATGTCTCACCTGATATAGTCGAATCTTCTGGGGAATATTCGAGAACACATACGAGCATCCGGAATGGAAAAGCCCTTTCTCCGCGTCATGACTGCCGATCAGGCTCGGGAATTCCTTCGCGTATTCGAACCTGTTGCAACCGAAGAGGTTTCGATCGAGAACGCGCTATTCAGGGTGCTGGCTCAGCCAATCACCGCACCGGAAGACATTCCGGGCTTCAACCGTTCGACCATGGATGGTTTTGCGGTGCGTGCAGCAGACACCTTCGGCGCATCGGAATCGTCTCCCGCACTTTTTCGAGTCGTGGGCGAGGTCATGATGGGTGAGATCCCGGACGTAGCCACCCGGAGAGGGGACGCCGTTCGCATCTGGACCGGCGGTGCGCTTCCCGCCGCGTGCGATGCGGTGGTCATGGTGGAACACACCGAGCAACACGATGAGGTCACGCTCGAAGTACTCAAGGCGGTCGCGCCTTTCGACAACGTTGTCCGCAGAGGTGAGGATTTTCGGCAGGGCGAGACGCTCCTTTCCGCGGGGAGCAGGCTTCGACCGCAGGACCTTGGATTGCTCGCTGCAATGGGATGCCCTTCGGTGAACGTGTACAAAAAGCCCACTGTTGCCGTAATCAGCTCTGGGGATGAGGTGCGCCCGGTAGACGAGACTCCGCCGCCCGGATGCGTACGGGACGTGAACCGCTATACATTGAGCGCAATGATTGCTGAGGCTTTCGCACGGCCAGTGTGGGTCGGTATCGCGGTTGATGAGCTGGAAGCCCTCTCCTCGGCCATTGAACGAGGTCTCCGTGAAGCAGATGCGGTGGTGATTTCGGGCGGAAGCTCCATGGGCAGCCGAGACCTGGTGATCGAGGCGGTTCAACGGTCTGCCGGCGGACGAGTACTTTTTCACGGTGTGTCCGTGTCGCCAGGCAAGCCGCTGATCTTGGCGTCAGCGTCGTCCAAACCGGTGTTCGGCCTTCCCGGCCATCCCGTTTCCGCCATGGTCTGTTTGGAGCAGTTCGTCGTGCCGCTCATCCGCCGCTTGGAAGGCGAAGACACATTGTTGCCTTTTCTGCGTCCCACGGTCGAGGCGGTCCTCAGCCGCAACGTCCCATCCAAAGAGGGGCGCACCGACTACCTTCGCGTGCGCCTCGAACGCCGCAATGGCAGCCTGGTCGCCATCCCTGTCCCCGGCAAGTCCGGGTTGATCTCGTCAATGGTTCGGGCTGACGGAGTGTTTCGGATCGAGGCAGATTGTGAAGGCCTTTATAAAGGCGATTCGGTAACTGTGCACCTATTCTCGAACTGGATGGGGGACCTCCGTGAGACGGAACATATATCTGGACATGAAACAACCAGGCGAAGCCCTGGAGATCTTTTTACAGCACCTCGACCGGAGCAGCTTTCCGGGATCTGAGCGGATTCCCGTCGCCCGAGGACTTGGCCGGGTGACCGCCGCGCCGGTTCTGGCGCAACTTTCTTCACCGCATTTCCATACCGCCGCAATGGACGGTTTTGCCGTTCGGGCCGAGAGCACCTTCGGCGCCTCGCCCGATCGGCCACTCGTGCTGGCACTTAACCGTGAGGCCTGGCCCGTGAATACGGGGAGGCCGCTGCCTCCGGACACCGACGCAGTTATCATGATCGAAAACGTCAACTTCGTCGAGGAGGAGGCGTTCGAGATCGAACAGGCGGTAGTCCCCTGGCAGAACGTGCGCCGTGTCGGCGAGGATTTCGTCGTCTCGGAGATGATCCTCCCCGCTGGGCGTCGGCTCTCCGCGTACGATCAGGGTGCGCTGCTCGCGGCCGGAATGTACGAGCTCGACGTAGTGCAAAAACCGCGGGTGCTGCTGGCGCCGTCGGGATCAGAGTTGGTTGCCCACGAAATACTCCGGGACCGACCACCGAAGCACGGTGAAGCGATCGAGTTCAATACCGTGATGCTCGCAGGCCTCGTGGAGCAAGCGGGCGGCGTCGCGATTCACCGCCCCATCGTGCCCGACGAGTTCGACGCGATCAAGCAGACAATATTGGACGGGGTTCATTCCGACGCTCATCTTGTGGTGATCAACGCTGGTTCGTCGGCCGGAAGCGAGGACTACACCGCTGCTGCGATCAAGCAACTGGGCGAGGTGCTCGTTCACGGCGTGGCGATGATGCCCGGCAAGCCGACAATCCTCGGTGTCGTTGAGAACAAGCCGGTCATCGGCAACCCAGGGTATCCTGTGTCAGCGGTGCTGTCGTTCGAGATCTTCGGCGTACCGGTGCTTGAGGTGATGCAAGGAATTCCTCACCGGTCCAGACCGCGCATGAAGGCGGTATCAGCGCGAAAGATCGCGTCCAAGCTCGGCCGCGAGGAATTCTTTCGAGTGAAGATGGGTCGAGTGGGCGACCGAGTGGTTGCGACGCCATTACCGAGAGGCGCGGGCTCTATTACGAGTCTCACCCGTGCAGACGGTATCATCCGAATCCCGACCTTTAGTGAAGGAATCGGACAGGCGGAAGAGGTCGACGTCGAGCTTCTGAAAGACCCGATGGACGTGGATCGAACGCTCGTGTGCATCGGAAGCCACGACCTCACGCTCGACGTCTTGGCGGACGAACTCGGGCCGCACAACATTTTTCTGTCGTCGAGCAACGTCGGGAGCCTAGGCGGTTTGCTGGCGCTGAAAAGCCGGTCTTCACACTTCGCCACTTCGCATCTGCTGGATGTTGAAACCGGCGAATACAATTGGTCGTACATTAGGCGCTACATTCCCGACATTCCTGTGCGGGTCTTCCACGGAGTGATGCGGGAACAGGGATTCATGGTGGCGAAAGGCAATCCCAAGTCCGTCAAGAGCTTCCATGATCTCGTACGAGACGACGTGACCTTCATCAATCGTCAGGCCGGAGCGGGCACGCGGGTGCTGCTTGACTATCACCTGGATCAGCTGGGCCTCGATCCTGAGCGAATCAACGGTTACCACCTGGAAGAATACACCCACACGTCAGTAGCGGTGGCAGTGCTGTCCGGCGTGGCAGACGTGGGAATGGGAGTGCTCGCGGCGGCGCGTGCGCTGGATCTGGACTTCATTCCCGTGGCCACGGAGCAGTACGACTTGGTCATTCCCGAGACTTTCATGAAAGACGAAAAGATCCGGACTATGCTCGACGTGATGCAATCGCCGCGGTATAAGGAACGGGTCCTCGCGCTCGGAGGCTACGGCGTGGACCGCACCGGCGAGGAGATCCAGCCGCTCGGATAATGTTCCCGTGCTGACCGCCTGAACGGATCAACATTAGACGAAGGGCATCGACTGCGACGCACTTACTGAAAAAGCTTGACCTTTTTCAACCGGACAACCACGCAAAGGGACCAGTCGAAAGCCGTTGACTTACGAAGCGATCGATCCTATCGTAAGCGCACGACGAGGCATGAACCGTGGTCTGATCCGCAATAAGAAATGGCTTCCCTTGAGTGAGGGAGCGCTGCACATTGGTGTACGAGGGCAATCCGAAGCACAAACATCCGTGGCAACGAGGGAACAAAGGATCGCTGTGTCCGCAATCCATGAGTGTTTCTCCACAGGAACTGCTGGATCGAAGCGTTCAGGAACACGGCGGGAAGCGATACGCCACCTGTGATGGCCAATGTTTCTGCGCCCAACAGCATCGGCCGGGTTTTTGGCATGGGTATCCTGTCGGGTGGGGTGAAGTGCCTGCGGCCCTCAGGGAGAACTGGTTGAAGGACGGAACGATCACCAAGAGATGGGTCAGGCAATACTGGTAGAGGCAGCCATGGCTGGTAATCGGTATGTAAGTGTTGGCGACAAAGAGACTTTTGCTCTGAATGTAGAGTTCGAGCCAGATCCGGACATTGGTGCATCAGCGGAAGAGGAAGAAAGCCTTTCGTGGGGTTCGATTGAGGTTTGGGTCCGTGGAAAGAATCTTTGTGCACACACCGAAGAAGGGATGGTTGTCAATTCTGTGCGTTGGTATTTGCTTCCTCTGATCGAATGGTTGGCATCTAATTGGAACCCATTACTTCATGAGGAGCGACTTCCAAATCGTAATGCCGCTGATGATGCTTGGCAGTCCTTGATCTACACTCGATTTCCGCCCATCAGTTTCCAAGAACCTGAGGAAGACGAGTGGAGTAGACAATGGCAGGAATGGTGGCTCAGACATAGCCTTCAATCCTGCCGGTGCGGTGGACTGTTCCCGGACATTGTCATCCGGCGCTGGCAGGACTTGGTGGAGGTGTCTTGGGGAAATCGGCCGCTTCCCGGAATTCCCGGAGGCTTTGTATTTGCGGATCGCGGCACTGAACGATTAGAGCCAAAGTTGATTGCCGGACCACTCTATGAACTGTTGCTAAAGACAATTGACTACTTGCTCCATCGTCTACCGTCATCTCAACGATTTCATAGAGTTGCAGAAACAGTAAGCATGATAAAAAGAACTCCCAGGGAGGTTCGATTGGCGTGGCTGGCCGGATTGGGCTCTTCATATGCCGCGATCAAAGAGAATTGGGATAGGATCGCGTCAACTGTTCAAAAGGCAAGGCAAGAAGTCGCGGACTATCTACTGGAGGCTGTTGATGATGGGCTCGTCATAGAGGGCTCATGCCATGCGGCGCTCATGTTCGGGTCGGCGGCTCCGGCACTCTCTGACGATGACCTTGAGATCTTGGTCAACAAATTGACCGAACTGTATAACCCCGAGGAGGAGAAATCACAACTCAGAAGTCTCGTCGCTCACGCACCGGTTGGCTTTGACGGACAACCGGCGTGGGAAATCGGATATAATCTGGCTGAACGAGTGATCGAGCGTTTCTCTCTTGACAAGCAGGCAGAGGATGCGGTGGACATCTCAATGATCTTGGACGAACTCGGTATTCGACAAGAAAGAATTAGACTGAGTGACGAACATATTAGAGGAGTGTCGATCGCCGGACCACGTCACCAACCATCCATTTTGATAAACTCAAGCGATTTGCACAACGATACGCCTCCTGGAGAACGGTTTACCCATGCTCATGAGCTTTGCCATATTTTGTTTGACCGCACGTACGGCCGGAAGCTGGCAATCGTCAGCGACAAATGGGCACCTCTTCAGGTTGAAAAGCGAGCTAATGCATTCGCTGCTATGCTTCTTATGCCTCCCGAACTCGTTCGAAGAGCCGTCGCAAGTTTGAGAATCCCCGTAACATCTGAACGGGCCGTTGATGAAATCCGTAAGCGTCTTGGAACGGGCTTCAAGGCAACGCTCGACCATCTTATGAACCTGGGTTGGCTGGACCCGACCGCCGCTGAGCAAATCGCCGAAGCAAGAGACGAGCACCTCTCAAGGCAAGAAGAGGGTTCCTGAGGATTTTCATCCGACTGACGCTTATGGCCTACCGGTCGCAACGGAACATGATAATCCCGTTGTCGTATTGCATCGTGTGCCTTTTGCTCGTCATGCCGGCGGAAGTTGGATTCCAGGTGAGCCGCTTCTTGACAAGCCGGTACGTTCGAAAGGTTCAGCAAACAGCGTTTGAGATAGCAATGGGAGCTTGAGATGAAGACAGTCCGAGTTGCAGTGGTGCAGGATTCCCCGGCTGTGTTCGATCGGGAAGCCACGTTGGCAAAGACCGCAAGACTGCTTGCAGAAGCTGCCAATAGAGGCGCACAGTTGGTACTCTTTCCGGAGGCATTTGTATCAGCCTACCCCAAAGGGCTCGACTTCGGGGCGCGGCTCGGTATGCGCTTTCCGTACGGCAGAGACGATTTTGTCCGCTATTTCGAGAGCGCGGTCGACGTCCCCGGAGAGCCAACGCGCTTTCTCGGCGACGCGGCCAAGGAACATGGCATTTATCTTATCATCGGAGTGATCGAGCGAGACGGAGGCACGCTCTATTGCACGGTCTTGTTCTTCGCCCCCGACGGCAAGCTTCTGGGAAAGCACCGCAAGCTAATGCCAACGGCCATGGAACGACTTGTGTGGGGCTTCGGCGACGGTTCCACCATGCCGGTTTTCGACACTCCGCTCGGGAAGATCGGCTCGGTCATTTGCTGGGAAAACTATATGCCCCTCTTCAGGACCTACATGTATTCCCAGGGCGTGCAACTGTACTGCGCTCCCACCGCGGACGATCGGGATACGTGGCTCTCGACCATGCAACATATCGCGCTCGAAGGTCGCTGTTTCGTCTTGAGCTGCTGCCAGTATTTGCTGCGGCGAGACTGCCCCGAACAGTATGCCACCGTCCAAGGGAATGAACCGGAAACAGTGCTCATGCGCGGTGGGAGTTGCATCGTAGGGCCGCTGGGAAACGTTCTTGCCGGTCCCGATTTTGAGGGCCCGTGCATACTCACCGCTGATCTCGATTTGGATGATGTTGCACGCGGTAAGTACGATCTGGACACGGTCGTGCATTACGCGAGGCCGGATGTTTTTCAGCTAAGCGTGAACCTGCGTTCGACGTCTGCCGTGAAAGCATGGAACAGTGCGGAGGGAGATCCGTTCGGCCCTAAGACGAAGTGACGTTTGGGCCGCCCGTCGCGAGTAGCCGGGTAGCGATTTCCACGAACGGTGTCGGGCTATGGCCAAGGAGATCAATTGAAATGGCACGGCAGGGACGCCGTGCCCTACCAATTGCTCTGAGCGTGGCCTCTGCGACGCACCAGGTATTTTGGCCGCTCACACATCACGATCCTAAACTCACGAGAGCAGCAACTCCAAACACTGCGATGGCAACGCCGGCTATTCTGTTGACCCACTGCAGCCCGCTAGGATTGAGTTTCGCCCGAAAGGCATTGACGCCGCCACTCAGAATGAGCCACCAGAGCGCCGAACCCGCGAACACGCCGAATACCAGCAATAGTGCCGAAATGTAGTCCCCGTGGTCGCTTACTATGCCCAATCCCGCGAAGATAGCGGAAAACGACAGGATCGTCATCGGATTGGTGAGTGTCAGGAAGAACGTCGAGGTATATGCCGCGGCGAGTCCGTCCCCTTTCGCTGCAGCCGCTTGGTTCGCAGGTTTGGCGAGGAACGTTTTGATGCCCAGGTAACAAAGGAATACTCCGCCAACGAGATGAAGCCACACTTGCTGGCTGATGAGAAAGCTTGAGAGAAACGTGAGCCCGAATCCGGCAATGCACCCGTATATGGCATCGGCCGTTGCAGCTCCCAACCCGGAAACGAGGCCGCACGCGCGTCCATCCGCTAAGGTGCGGCGTATGCACAAGAGGCCGATCGGACCGACGGGTGCGGCTATTGAAAAACCGATAATGAGGCCTTTGAGCAGGAAAGCGAGTTCCATTTCTTCTTCACAGGTTGACATTTTCCAGCATTGGAACGTACTTTACATTGCTCTGCGGGTCAACCGTGCACGCGGTCCCCAGGCAAGACCGCCTAGCAAATGACCATGCATTATATTGATCACACAATCGGCGTATCTCGCATACCGCAAGGCCTTCGCAATGAAGATCGTCGTATTCACCGATTTGGACGCTACTCTCCTCGACGCGGAAACTTACACGTGGGAGCCGGCCCGCCCCGCGCTTGAGGCACTCCGCAAGCGACAAGCCGTCATCGTGCTCGTCTCGAGCAAGACCCTTTCGGAGATGCTACCGCTCCACCGACAGCTTGCACTGAAGGACCCGTTCGTTGTCGAGAACGGTGGTGGCATCGTCATGGAGGGCAAGTCTCCCGCGGCGGAGTTCTTTCGGTGCCGAGACCACCTGCTCGAAGCCGTGGACGACGGCAGTCTTGCCATGCTGCCGCTTGGCGTACGGTACGACGCACTCATTCGTGCGCTCCCGGAGATTGGAGCGGAAGCAGGTTGCTCCGTACATGGCTTCTCGTCCATGTCCGCCGCGGAGGTGGCCGAATTGACTTCTCTCCCCATTGACGGGGCGCGGAAGGCAAAGCGCCGCCATTTTGACGAGCCGTTTCTCCTGGCGGACGGCAATGGAGAATGTGAGGCGCTGCTCAGCGCGGCAGCGGAGCGCAGGAGGCTCGTCGTGGTCAGCGGAGGACGCTTTCTGCATCTCATTGGCCACGAAGGCAAAGGCCGCGCTGTGTCGTTGCTGATTTCGGCTTATCGAGAGCTGTACGAAGATGTGGTTACTCTCGGGCTCGGCGACAGCCCGAACGATTTCTCATTCTTGGAGATTGTTGACGTTCCGATACTTCTCGGCGTCTCATCCAACAGCAGCCCAGCACCGAGGTATCTATCCAACATGCGCTTGTGCGAGGCGGCCGGCCCTCGCGGGTGGAACGCGGCAGTGCTCGACGCGCTCGCGGAGATCTCCGGTCGATAATTTCCGACACCCGCGTTCCATGCCGCCTGAATCTCACAGAGAAAACATTTCAAACGTCGTTGATGTTCCCGAATCCCATTGATCCCACAGAAACGCATTTTCCTTTCCGTCAGCTATCAATCTCATGGCGTAGCGCACTTGCTCCTCGTACAGTTCACAGAAGGCTCCCGGTCTGTTCATTCCGCCGTTCATCTCATGGGCTTCCGCAGGGCAGGGAGAGCCGCAGAAGTGCCTTACCGCGCAAGCGGAACAAGGAGCTATGTCCTCCACCTTCCTCCCTGTGACTGACCGGAACGCGTCTGTTTCCAATATCTTCGATATGTTGTCTCGGAAGAGATTCCCTCCATTAAACTCGGGCACACCGACGAATTCACTACACGGGAACAGATCGCCTCGTGCGCCGACCGCGAAGAAGCATCTTCCGCCGCCGCATGGCGAGATATCGCACATGAGCCTGCGAGCCAACGGCGCTACGATGCTCACAAGGACATTGGCGAAATTGGCAATCACCAATTTTCTTCCCGTTTGCTGATAAAGCTCGTAGGTCCGATCGAGGGCTTTGAGATAATGTGACGAAAGGTCTGCATCCGCCGGCTTGATTTCCCTGGCCCCTCTCCGTGTGCATCTAACGGGATTCAGCATCCCGATTGGCACTTCCAGTTCATGGAGTAAGTTCACTATTTCGGTGAGCGATTCCATGTTCTGAGTGGTGGCCGTACAGATTACGTTGTAGTTGGGGTAACCTTTCAATTTCTCCAATGTCGCAATGGTCTTCTTGAAGAACCCATCTCCGGACCAGTTCTTTCTCGTGAGGTTTGCGACGCGATCTTCGTGGCCGTCAAGAGACAGACCGAGGCCAATATTCCGGGAGGTGAGGAATTCGATTGCCTCATCATCCAAGAGCGTACCGTTCGTCTGGATACCGAAATTGAAATCATCCCTGAACCGCTCAATGCCGGCAAACACCGCATCGCGGGCGAGCATTGGTTCTGAACCGTGGAAGACTATTTGAGGAAGCCTTCCGTCGGGAAACGTCCGATCGAAATATTCCTTGAGAATGCCGAGTGCTCGGATTAGCTCGTCCTCCGACATTTGACCGCCGTCTCGTCGCATATCCTCGGGGATGTAGCAATACGAGCAGTTCAGATTGCAACGTTCCGTGGGGTTGAAGTAAACCGCGGACGGTTTGAGACCGAATCGAAGCGTCTCCATTTCTGCGGCAAAGGTGTCGCGTTTTGCGCGGAACTCCTGCATGAGAGACCCGGATGCATCAAGCGCGTCACCGATCTTGGTCTTCTTCAACAGAGACCAGAAGGCGGTATCCGGGTCCAAGACCGCAACATAGCTTGGATGCCCGATGTCGATAAGTTGAATGGTAGACCCATTGCCTGTGTTGAAATAGGCTCCGCGTGAGGACGCGAAGCCTTCTGATCCCTTACACATTTTCATAAATATATCTCCTAACCGGGGTTCGTGTTTCCAAGTAGATCGATCCGTAATCACCTTGCCACCAAGCTCCTGGAAGGGTGCGGCACTGAACGACGCGATATGCATCGTAGGGGCGGGTCTCAGACCCGCCCCTACCCAAGCCTCTTGCTGACAACAACGTAAACGTATTTCTGAATCGATCTACTAGTATTGTTGGCAGGGGCGACGTATTGCCGCACACCCCTGCCGGTTTGAACGGGTTACTTGACCTTGGGTACGACCAGGATGTAGTGAGACAGCCCCGTACCATCAGCCGAACAAGTCTTCCGATATGCGATGACGTCCTTCATTTCTTCTTCACCTCCTTTCTCGATCAGGAAATAAAAAAACCCTGACACCATAAAGGTGCAGGGTTTCACTTTTGCCATCAGAATTACCCTAGTCTAAACGCCCGTCTTCTGGCTTTCGGGTCATCCTCCGCCCGCCCTTCCCATCCGGCTTAAACCGAACAGTGGATATGCGGGGTTCGTAACCGATTACAGCGGCGGGACCGCCACGGATTCTCACCGTGTTCCGATAGCGTCCAGACTATATAGGTGGCATTTAGCGACACGCGGCCGCAAGATGTCAAGGGAAATATCCTCTTCACGGCAACCCCCGCTCACAGGGGAACGTTTCACCCCGAAGAGCAACCCCGCGTCGGCGCGTGGTCATGCAGAGGTCGCTGAGAAAGCGTACAGCGATTACGTGAAAATTTCTCGAGAGAGGCGTCGTGTCCTCACCGGCGGCGGACTGGATGAATTTCTTCGGACAGTCCTTCTTACTCGATCCGCCAACCGAAAAAGTTTGTTGAAAAGTGCCGCCTTCTTGGGCACTTGGCCGACAACAAGTATTTCTGTCGGAACTTTCTGGAAAGCTCTTTGTCATCCACTACCTATAAGGAGGTGCACAGTGTGGGTCACGTGAATCATTTCATCGATGCAACTCAGGCTACTTTGTCGGTGGGTTCGATATGCGTGTCGTGTTTGGTTGGAAGGAACTGGCTTTCTTCACGCTTTTCCGCTTCTTAAGCCCTCCGCATTATCTATTTATATCAGGAACTTGAGAAACTTATACCAGGAACTTGCGAAACCTGATTTTAGTTGAGCCTTCTCGCGTCGGTCAGTATTGAGGGTATGGCGCAGCGTTCCGTTTCTCTGATCTTGGGACGAATCATGAATCTTGAGCCGAAGGAGGACGCGAATATGTCGACTCTATTGGAGAATGGGATGATTCTTGACTCCAAGTGGGAAATCCTGGGACATATCGCCACGGGCGGGAAAGGTGAACTCTATCTTGCCCGACAGATCAATCTGGACCGGCAAGTGGTCGTGAAGACCATATCCTCGGATCTTCTTATGAAATGCGATGAAGACAGGGAGGAAATCCATACGACGATCAACCGATTCCATCGAGAAGCTCGGGCAATGGCTCAGGTACGACATCCGAATGTAGTCCAGGTCCACGACAAAGATTCAACCGTGATAGCGAGAAAAGATACTGAAATAGCAGTCCCGTACGTGGTGATGGAATATGTACCGGGATCCACGTTACGCTCTACGATGCCGTCAATGGGGATCGGCGAGAACGAGCAAGAAATCCGAGACTGGGTTCACAATTATTTTCTACCAATTCTGGATGCCATTGAAACCATTCATAAGCGAGGAATCGTTCACCGGGACATCAAACCTGAGAATGTGCTGATGGACGGCTCCAACCCTAAAATTGCCGACTTCGGCATAGCTGGGGGAGTCCGGTGGCAGCAACTGACCGGGAGCCATCATGTTGAAGGAACCATTTCATACATGGCTCCGGAACAGTTCTTGGATCTGAGAGAGACCGATGTTCGAGGAGATGTTTATTCTCTGGGCAAAATCCTGTACGAGGCTGTATGCGGTAACATGGCGGAGAGCAAGACAGCGGTTCCACTGAGAACCGTCTTCCTGCCCAATCCTGCCACCCCCTTCCTGGAAGGGCTGGACCACATCATTCAGGAATCCACGGCAGAGGACAAGGAGGAGAGGATGCCCTCTGTAAAGGTGCTTCGGCAGCGCTTGGAAGGTCTCTTCGATGAATCCGTGGCATTGGTCGGCCCCCCAACCGAGCCGGACGTAGAGTTTTGGACGAGTTCTCATTTCGATGCTGTCAAAAGTCCGTCATTCGGCGTACTTCTGCAAGCGTCGGAGAAAGCCAACAGAGAGAAGGAAGACTGGATTCGAGAAGCGCGGATTCGGGGACAGCGCGCCTTTGAACTACGGGAACTGAATGAAAAGTTGGAGCAGGAAATAGCCGCCCGTACTGACAAAATGATCGAGGGCTTGCGGGACAGAGAGCGCATCCGAGAAATGTTCGGCAAATATATGTCAAGAGAGATCAGAGACGTGTTACTTGCCACCAGCGCTTCACACGAGGCGGAGACGCGAGATGTCACGATTCTGTTTTGCGATCTTCGTGGATTCACTTCATTTGTCGAAATGAGATCTCCTCAACAGGTGGTAGAGAAATTGAACCAATACTACACCGAAATGGTTCAAGCGATAGAGGAGCTTGGGGGTCTGGTGCTTCAGTTCATTGGAGATGAAATTGAAGCCGTATTCGGCGCTCCCTTGGATTTGGAGGATCATGCGTCGAGGGCTGTACAGGCAGCAATGGCAATGAAACAACGGCTCTCCGATTTGAACCGCGAATGGAAAGCTCAGGGAGACGATCCATTCCAGCATGGAATCGGGATTCACACCGGCGACGTTGTTGCGGCAAGCGTCGGCAGTCCGGAGCGTCTTTCGTACGTTATGGTCGGGGATGCCGTGAATCTTGCTTCGCGGATACAAAATATGACCAAGGACCTGGGTTGCGACATTCTGATTAGTGGGGAAACACGGAGACTTCTCTCTGAAGGAATTACCGTTGAGTTTGTACGCACAGTTCAGGTCAGAGGTAAGAGAGACCAAACTGATCTGTTCAAAGTGCTCTGATGACCATTTTCCGCGAGCTCCCAAAAAATCCCTTGTTTTGCTGGGTGAAGCGCACTGGTACCGCTAAGTGCCCGCTGTTCCGGACTTGGCGCTCTTGAATTGAGCGGCTTTTCCGGAACAACGAGGATTACGGAGGTGTCTGTAGAACAATGATGGATTCTGCCGATTTTGCCAATGAAATTAGTGCAGTAATTTCGACAGAATGGTTATTGATGAGAAGCTTTGTATGAAATCTCGCCGCCAGGCGGTGACCGACCATGTTCGTTACCCGGTTGCAACCACCATATCGACTGTTTCACACGCGAAGGTAGCTTTACAAGGAGGGCATGATGAGTGATTTCGTGCAAAAGGGACCGATCGCCACTCTACACCTATTTGGTGCGCGGGGACGAGATGAAATTGAGGAACAGATTGAACAGGCGGCTCGTGACCGCCCTATCGCTCTGATCCTTCCCTGTCTTGTTACGGAGATGGAAGGACCTGCGCTCAAGGGCATTCTGGAAGCGCTCAATCAGGTTTCCTATCTCCGTGAGATCGTGGTGACACTCGGTCCTGCGAGCACGGAGGAGTTTCGCAACGCGTGCGAGTTTTTCAAGCCGCTCGAAAAAGAAGGGCGCCGGGTCCGTATTGTGTGGAACGACGGTGAGCGGATCAGAGCACTGTATCAGGAAATGGAGATGGCGCGCCTTTCCGCAGGTCCTCACGGGAAGGGGCGCAGTGCATGGATGGCGTCCGGCTACATCGTGGCGCGAGGGGAGTCGTACGTTATCGCGTTACATGACTGCGATATTCTCTCGTACACACGCGACATGCTTAACAGGCTGGTGTACCCGACGGTGATGCCCACGTTGGATTACCAGTTCTGTAAGGGCTACTACAGCCGGATAACCGACCGAATGCACGGTCGCGTGACGCGTTTGCTTGTGGCGCCGCTCATTTATTCACTGACTAAAATCCTGGGACACCTGCCGATTCTCGTCTATTTCGGTTCGTTCCGTTATCCCCCTTCAGGAGAATTCTCCATGGTGGCCGACTTGGCGCGGGTCAACCGCATTCCAGCCGACTGGGGACTCGAGGTCGGTGTGCTTGCCGAAATCTTCCGCAACTGCTCGTTGAATCGCGTCTGCCAGGTGGAATTGTGCGAAAACTATGAGCACAAGCACCAAGCGCTTTCGCCCGAGGATCCGCACAAGGGCCTCCACAGGATGGCGATCGACATCTGCACGGCGATCTTTTGGATCCTTTATTCCAGCGGCGTCGTGCTCAGCAGGGGCGCTTTCAACACCCTTCGAGCCACGTTTCTCTTGGAAGCGCAAGACCTGATGACTATGTACGAGCACGATGCGCTCATCAACTGTCTCATTTACGACCGTCACAGCGAGGCGACCGCTATCGAAATGTTTGCAGAGGCTATCGGTTCGGCCGCGGAAATCATCGGGAAGGACCCCCTCGGGAGGCCGCTTATACCCAACTGGAGCCGCATCTTTTCTGCGATTCCCGACTTTGCGGAAAAGCTCGTGGCAGCTGTGGATGAAGACAATGAAGGCAAGTTTCAGTGAGGCGGCCACTATCCGCGGGCGCACATTGCAGTGCAACCAGGAGGAAGATCGTGAAATACGCCAGTGCACTCAGGCCTTACACAGTCAAAAGGCTCGAAGAAATCGAAAGGGCCGATATTGTCGTCGGCATTCCTTGCTACAACAACGAGCAGACAATCGCCCACGTGATCCGCATGGTATCACATGGGCTTCATGACTTTTACCATGACCTGAGGCCGGTGATCGTAGTATCGGACGGCGGTTCAACCGATGACACGAGGGACGTAGCCAAGGAGTTCCAACTCAAGCCGTGGCAGGAGAAGATCGTTTCGATCTACCGGGGAGCAGCAGGCAAGGGGACCGCGCTCCGGATGATCTTCGAAGCTGCGGCAATGCTCGATGCAAGGGCCTGCATGGTGGTGGACTCCGACCTGCGGAGCATAACCGACGCCTGGGTAAAGACGCTTTTGGTTCCGGTCCTCGACCACGGATATCAGTTCGTTGCACCCATCTATACGCGGCACAAGTACGACGGCACGATCACCAATAACATCGTGTACAACCTTTGCCAGGCGGTGTATGGAAAGAAAGTGCGCCAGCCGATCGGCGGAGACTTCGCGTTTAGCCGAGACCTTGTCCAATTCTTTATGGAGCAGGACGTGTGGGACACCGACGTGGCCAGGTTCGGGATTGACATCTGGCTGACGATTCGGGCGATCACGGAAAACTTCAACGTTTGTCAGGCCCACCTTGGAACGAAGATCCACGACGCCAAAGACCCTTCCGAGCATCTGGGACCGATGTTCCGGCAGGTGGTTTCCACTCTCTTCGAACTCATGGAGGAGACAGAAACTTATTGGAGAAGTGTCACCGGAGTGGAACAGGTGCCAGTCTTCGGCGAGGCGGGCGCGGACCAGGCGGAACCTGTCGCGGTCGATTTCGACAAACTCGTCAGCAGGTTCAAATATGGTTTGGAAGCCTTCGGGACGATATGGAAGGAGGTCTTCTGCGACGACTGCTACGGCGCTCTTCGCGCTGCGGCCGAACTGGACAACGCAGAGTTCCGACTGCCAAAGGACACCTGGGTAAAAGTCGTCTACGAGCTTGCCGGGACCTATCACAACTGGCCCGTGCACCGGCGACGCCTCATCGACCTCATGACTCCGCTTTACTACGGGAGAGTCGCGTCATTTATCAATGAGACGCGGGAAATGGATTCAAGCGAGGCGGAACAAGAGGTGGAAAAACAGGCCGACCTTTTTGCCAAAAACAAGGACTACCTGGTGACCGTGTGGGACAACCCCAGGGTGTGCAGCGAGATTTTCACGCAAGGTGCCGAAAACCTTTAGGTCGGATTATGCCGCCAGGCTTACAGCGGTTGCGGAAAGTTATGCCTGTTTGCCCGTGAGGCAGGTGATCCGTACAAGGAGTCGCTACTCTGAGCCGTTCAACTCGCCACCGCCCTTTGCCGAAAACGCGGCGCACAACTCGTTGAAATTCTTGGGGCGGTATTTCTCCCATTGCTCCTGCCGGACGAACAGTGGCCGGAAGTTTTTGTTCACAACCTTTGCAGAGGCGTCTTGGCACCATTGAACTAGCCTTGCCCATTTGAGAGGGTCTTGCAGGTCTTCGCGGCCCTTGGTCTCGCTGAGCCACATTTCGCCCTCAGTCTCCTTCACCACGAAATCGGGGTAATAGTTCGCGATGCCACCGTCCGCTGTACGGTACTCAATCCTGAAGGAGGAACTTTGGTAATTCTTGGCGAACGAAATGATTTCGGCGCAGCCGTCCAGGAATCCGGCAAATTCAAGTTCAAAACCGTTGTCTCCTACAACTTTGTTGAAAATGGACTTCTTCGGCACAAGGTACGCTTGGTCGTTCACGACAAACGGTCGGGTCTTGCTCAATTTTATGGAGTCCCGAATTTCCGTGGTTCCTTTGTCCTTGACCGTCAAGGCATTGATTGCGCTCTTGAAGGTCTCAAGTATTGCTTTCGTGAAAGGCGTTTCGGATATGTTCCGCAGGACGTTGAGATCGTCCAAGTCCACGGGCCTATCAAAAAGGTACTTCTCCATAAATTCTTTGAGCTTGCCGAACAGGATGTCAAACCCTCCGACCAGCCTTAAATCTCGCATTATGGCTCTTGCGAAGAAGCCTACGGCACTTTGGTGGGAGGGAGTGAAGGCCGAGTCCATTACCGTGGTGTGGCTAATATCGTCCCTATCAATGTCTTTGAAGACGATCTCTCGTTTCTCCTGTTCCGAGAAAACCTTTATCGGAAATTTCGGCCTTGGCAGCCCTTCTACGTCCAATTCTCCGAGGTCTTTGTACTCTCGGTAGATTCGTGGAGCGAGGATGGGCAATTCTATATCCAAGTTGTTGATGTCTTTGGATTCGTTGTCATTGTCCACCTCCACCACCAGAGGTGACTTCGGTTGGCTCTTTCCTCCCATCGGCGCGTATTCAAGTTCCACCCCTTCATTCTTGATGGATTCCACGAAGTCCATAAATGCGCTGGTTCCGACTACGCTCACCTTCTCGACCACCGGCTGGCCGCGAAACATCCGCCGCAATCCGCGGCCAAGGGTCTGTTCAGGAAGGATTTGGCTCTTGGCTTTATAAGGACGCAATCCTACGAGCGCAACCACATTCTGAACGTCCCACCCTTCCCGTAGTACCATTACCGAGACTATCGCTTTGTACTGATTGTCCAACTGGTCAATTTCTCGGCTGAGTTTTCGCAATTCGTCTAGTTCTTCCTTGCTCTTGCCGCTGGATGCCTCGGAGATTTCACCATTCTTTTTCGTGTGAATCACGAGTACGGCATCGCTCATTTCCTTATACCTGCTCCTGAGGTATTCCCCCACCTCGTCGCAGTTTCTGGTGTCGTCCGTCATCACGAAAAGCACCGACTTTTTCCCTGTAGGTTTCAGTTCCTCGTAAACCTTTTTCCATTCCAGATAGCCCAAGTGCAGATAATCCTCATACTGCTCGGAAAATTTTGAGCTTTGCTTCTCCGACAGTTTGGCCCGCGAGGCCGCATCGGGAAGCACCGGAGTCTTGACTACCCCTTGGCGTATTGCTTCCACCAGTGGATAATCGCTGATGGTTTGAACGAAGATGGCCCCGTTATCGTGTTTCGGGGTAGCTGTCAGGTCAAATTGGGCCGAGAGTTTGCTCCCTTTGAGTCGCAAACGATTGGAAATGTCTTCTATGTTCTTGAACCAAGCCATCTCAGGATCGTGAATGTGGTGCGCCTCGTCGTTTACGACCACCAAGTCCGGCACGTCCCGTACGATCTGGCCGAGGTCAACCTGCTGTTTGTTCGTGCTTCCGGTAGGGCGTTTGCCAAGGAAATAATCGGTGGTGTCCTCATCTTCAAAAGATGGTATTGATTCATTCTGGAAGACCCTGTGAATATTCGTGAGGAAGATATTGCCGGTGTCGGAGATAACCTGTATCTCGTCCTGAACGTGGAGGGTTATCTGAAAATCATCCGTCCAGTTTTGCCCCTCATAGCCGTTTTCGGGAAGAATCGGGTCGTGATAGAAAATCTTCAGGCCGTCAAAATCCTCACGGAGCCTGTCCAGCACAATGATGTTCGGGGCGATGACGAGGAAATTGGTGCTGAGGTCGGAACCCGATTCGTATCTCTTATGGAAATAGGCCCACGAGACCAACAGGCTCATCACTTTGGTCTTGCCCGTTCCGGTTGCAAGTTTCATCACGTACCGAGTCCAATCCTCGTGGAACATCCCTTTTGATATGCGGCCTGAAGCATCGTATTTGATTAGCGCATACGGGTCTCGTGCTTCTTCGACCTCATAAAGAAATATGGCTGATTCCACCGCCTCTCGTTGGCAGAAGTAATATTGAAAGGGTTGCAGGGTTCCGTCTTCCCGAGGCAGCAGATGGTCAGTGTTGAACCAGTGGTTGAGCAACGCCCTCGTGGTCTCGCTTGCGCCGGCGTAGCCGCCGGCTCGCCAAGTTCCAACTTTCTTGCGAATCTCGTAAACGAGGGGAGGGAGTAGGGTAGCGTAACCATCCTCGGAATACTTTTCTTCACCAGGGTACCAGCGAATGTCGGGGTCGAGGATGGCGTGCGGGTCAGTGGGAAAGTTTGCCGAAAGTCCCATCTATACGACCTCTCATGGGTTCAGGAGCTTGGGATTTGCCGTAAACAAGGTCAGATTGGCAGCTTTGAAATCCGCGTCATCGGTGACCAAATTGAACCCGCGTCTGGAGCACAAGTCCTCCAAGACCTGATCGTTAAAGTCTTTGTTGCCGGTTTCATAGTCGGTCAGGAGTGAATGCAAATTCAAGGTGTCAAAACCGCTGTCTGTACGAGAGCAGAGACTTAGCATCCTGCGAGTTGCCGCCGCTATGTTCTGCGCAACAGGTTGAAACGATGGGTTCTTCCGAAACATCTTGAAGGTTCGTGGTTTCTGATGAGAAGGAATCGTGTTGTACGTGAACCTGGCCCAGGCATTGATGAACTCTGAGAGAATCAGCACGTCAATGAAAACGGTCGCCTTGGCTGCAAGGATTCTTTTCAACCCAAGCGAATATCCGCTCACTTTGGGGTCTTTCGGGCTGTACTGGGGGCCAAAAATAAAGAGCCAGACATTGGCGTCGAATAAAAGTGATTCCTTTCCCGAATACTGGTAATGATCAACGGGGAAGACAGTGCTACTCATTGTCATCCCCCAGGAGTTCTTCGGTTGCCTTCTTGTGCAGTTCAGTGTTCCTGAAATACGCTTTTGCCGTTTCCACGACCCGCTTGAGCAAAGCAAGGTCATCCGGTTCCATATCTTTTACCGAAAGATTCGCCCGAATCTCCTGTTCGGAAAACTCGCCATAAAGTTGTCCGATTGCCGCGTTCAAGAAGGCCGATGTCAGGCTCGTGACGTTCATAAAGGACAAGGAGACGCTTCGGCCTTGCTTTATGGCTTTCTCAATTCGTTCGTAAACCTTTTCGCCATCGTCTGACGCTACGCAGAGCGGGCTTCCGACGATTTCAAAAACGGAAAGTGTGATGCTTTCTTTCACGTGGAACTCTCCCTCTATGCCTCATTCAGAAAATGTCCGCTTCGGACAACTCTGTTTTCAAGCAGTACGATCGCACATCCGAAGTGTTGATTTCTATACTCACCACGGTGCCAGGGAATGAATCTTTCAAAGAAGTTTTACGGATGCCGCCTTGTTCCAGGCACCAATAGCCTTGGTCGGAGACAATCTGCAACCGTCCGCCATTCAGTTTGATGAACTCGGACAGCAGTTTTAGCCCCAGGCCACCGGGAATCCGACCACGTTTTGTCGTATTTGTACCTTGAGTCGCCCAGTCTATGGCATCTTCCGCTGACAAAACCCGCCCAAGGTTGTCTTCAACATTCTTCCGAATGCCTACACCGAGGTCTGCAACGGAAAAATCCAGCGTATCTCTTCTTGGAAAATATTGCCCGCAACTGAAAATGCCCAGTTTTGTCCCAGAATGAATCACTGCGTTGCTGAAAATCTCAAAGACGCTCTCTCGGAACTTCTTCACAAGCCCGGCAGACATCTTAGGCATTTCCGAACGACGAATGAACTCTTTTTCAATGTAATCGGCAAAATAACGGTCGTCCTTTGCGTCGTAACGCTGATACGGGATTGTGGTTCCCCAAGTGTCGGGTATCTTCTCCCGACCATAGTTGCTGAGAAAGCCGTTTTTTGACAATATCTTCTCCACGTTCGACGGAATGTTGGTCAGCAGTAATGTGTTCACATTGTCGCCGAGACGGTAAAGAATAGCCCCGAAGGCCGCACACATATCAGCATCAAACCAACCGACCCGAGTCATGTCGATCTGGATTTCCTCAAAAAGACAGTCCTTAGTCTGGTCGTACAGTGCTACCAGTGCTTGGAATCCCGTGAGAGAATGCCGAATTTCTGGGAGGGCGACTTTCAAACTTTGACCTCCACAACCTTCGTGGTGTCGTTCCCAAAAATGTCTATAACCTTCACCGCTACCTTGTACCGGCCAGGCTTATCATAGGCATGCTCTCCGCTCGTCAGTTCCAAGGTCCGGTCTTTTCGGGTGCGATAGCTCTGCCATTCGTTTTCAAAGATGTAGTTGCCCGTCCAGACCTCTCGCTCCTTGCCGTCTTCCACGACGCGGATTACTTCGGGCCCGTTTTCGTAATCAAAGTCCACGGCCCAGTAGTCAATCCAGTCAGTCCATTTCTTGGTAAGAACTTCACGGGTGATTCTTCCCCTTTTGTCCTTAACGATTTTGACCACTTGGCCCTCGTCCACAGAGACTTTGCTGCCGCCGGGTTTCAGTCTCTCGCCGAGGGCATCGAGATCATCCTGACGATAGAAGACTCCGAAGTCGGTGAGAGAAATAACCACGCCACTCTTCTTGACCTTCGGCAAGACCTCCACGTACGCACGTCGTAAAATTGAACCTGCCCTCGTTCCACGGCCCGCTTGTCAAAGACATCCTTGGGGATGTACTTCAGGCTCAGGCTGACTCCTTTTTGCCTCGCGTCGTCCTGAACCACCGGCTTCAGGCCCATTTCAAACTCAAAGCCCAGTATGTCCACCTTGCTGATCTGTTTGCGACAGCACTCATCAATGATTTCGTTGACCTGCGCGAGAGTAATTGGAGCGTCTATCGGGCCGACCACCACGGCTGTCGCGCCTTTCTTGCCGTGAAACGGTGGCATCTGGGTGAGCCTTTCCGCTTTGTATGCACTGAGAATGAGGGCAAGGTACTGTTCCTCCCTTTGAAGGGCCTGTTTCGTCCGCTCTTCCTCCGGTAAATTCGGGCTTATGCCAACGAAGTATTGCCGTTCGTATTTTCCAAGGTTGAGAATTTCGAAACTGCGGTATGCGTGGCCTTCGGATTTGAGTTCCCTCTGAACTCCGATGAGCCTTTTCCGAGTGGTATGTATGGCAAAACGACCGAGATCGCACCCTATCCATTTCCGTCCCAGTTTTTCGGCAACGGCCAAGGTTGTACCTGAGCCGCAGAAGAAGTCAGCAACGAGATCACCTTCATCCGATGAAAGCCTGATGATTCTCTCAAGAAGAGCTTCCGGCTTTTGAGTACCATAATTCAAACGCTCGTTGGCTTGCGCCTGGACTGGCGGGATGTCCATCCACAGGTCTTGGACGGGAACCCCCGGCATTTCATCCAAATAACGTTTTTGTCTGGGAACAGATGAAGGGGACTTCTGAATAATTTGCCCCTGCGCGAGCAATTCTTGCATGGTGGATTCTGAGTATCTCCAAAACCGCTTATGACCCATAAATTCAAAATACGGATTCCCCTTGGAGGCTCCTCCTGGAGCCGTCAGATCGCCTAACGAGTACATTCGTCCGGTCTCTGCTTCGATCTCACGAAAATTCTTTTTCAGGTACTCCTCTTCATAATCGGTGAATTGGGTGTTGAACGTGTAGGATTCGGCCTTCGTATAGAGCAGAATCACTTCGTGAAGTCTTCCCAGATGTCTGGCCCCCTGTTTCGTGTCGCTGTGCGCAGTCTGCCGTTTCCAGATAATTTGATTGAGGAAATAGGGTTGACCGAAGACTTCATCCATCACAACCCTCACCGCTTGTGATACGGCCCAACCGAGATGGACAAATATTGTTCCACTATCTGCCAGTAAGTCCTTCATCAACCTCAAGCGCTCGTACAACATAGACAAGTACGAGTCTGTACCTTTGCCCCACGTGTCTCGGTACGCAAGTTCTTCAATGACACTCGGCTCTTTTGTTAGCGTCTCCTCACCGACGTCAACGTTTACGGAGAAATCAGCCCCAACATCAAACGGAGGGTCAATGTATATGAGTTTCAAACCGCCAGCAGCCTCAATCTCCCTCCGCATCGGGCCATTCTTGAGGGAGGATAGCACCAACTTGTTGTCGCCCCAAACGAGCTTGTTCGTCCACCCACCGGACTGCCTGCCACTCACCGCATCGGCGGCGAACAAGTCCAATGTCTTCCCCGACATAGTTTCTGCTCGGGGCTCATCAATCTGCTCTATGGACTGGAAGGGTAGGACGACGCTCGTGATCTCGCTCGTCTTCCCTTGCCATATCAGCTCCACTTCCGGCGCATCGGCGAAGACCATCACCTTGTACTTGGGCGGCAGCGGCTCGCCCCTGTCTATGTGTTCCTTGATGATCTGTTTGTCGCGGTCGGTCAGGTTCATACCGCAATTCTCCGTAAGAAGGGGAAAAAGGGCTTCTTTCTCAAAGGTTGATAGCCTTTAGTCCGGAAACGGTCAAGAATAATGCGTACGAAAAGGAACGACCTAGCTGAGAGCCTCCTGAGACTCCTGGGACCCAATCGGATAGGCCCAGGCATCATACCGTACTCGGGGGCAAAAACCCCACCCGAAACCGTCCTGGGACTCATTCACGGCCCTTTTCTTGCAAAAGTGGATACCCAACCCGAGCAAGGGCCGCAGCCCCGAATGTCCTGAACGAGGAACTTTCAGCGGCGTGTGAAGCTTCTGCTATTGAAAAACGTTAATATTATGGCTGGGTCATATGCGCGCCGATTTGACATGGCTTGCGGGCGCGGTAAAAATGCAGCTAGAAAGTGGAAATCCCGTCTGCCTTGCTGCGACGGGTTTTTCCGGCAATTCTTATAGTTCCGGCGCCTCAGCGCTCAGCGCAGTCATCATGTGAGCTTGGCAATTCGGTTATTGGCGTCCACGAATACAGCGCGGGCTTTGTGCGTCCGGCATTCTGCATCGTCCATCACCGCATACGTGCAGATAATCACGAGGTCATTCACCGCTACCTTTCGTGCTGCAGCGCCGTTAAGACAGATCACGCCGGAGCCGCGCTCTCCCTTGATGGCGTAGGTGGTGAAACGCTCGCCATTTGACACGTCGTAAATGTCAACCTGTTCATATTCGAGGATGTCCGCGGCCTCCAGAAGATCCAAGTCGATGGAGATGCTGCCTTGGTAATCGATGCACGCCTCCGTGACTCTGGCGCGGTGAATCTTCGATTTGAGCATAGTGCGTTGCATAGTTGTCTCCGAGTGGATGCCGTCCTTGCCGTTCGCTGCTATTTGCGGCCTTCCAGGAGCATGTTGTCGATAAGTCGCGTTGATCCGATCTTGACCGCCAATGTAGCCACCGCTCGATCCTTTACTTCCTGGAGGTCCTCCAGGGTCTCGGGATGTACGAGACTGACATAGTCTACCAGCGCGTCCGGCTCCTGCCCGATTCGCGCACGCATGGCCTCCAGAAAGCGCGCTGCCGAGCGCTCGCCTTCCGCGAAAAGCCGGCGTGCTTCCAGAAGCGCTTGGTGCAGGCACGCGGCCTGCCGCCGCTCGTGGGGCGCGAGGTATGCGTTGCGCGAACTCATTGCCAAACCGTCTTCTTCTCGGACGGTCTCGCAGGGTACGATTCGGACATTCAGGTCCAAGTCTCGAACCATCGTGGTGATGACTTGGAGCTGTTGATAGTCCTTACGCCCAAAATAGGCCGCACTGGGCTGCACAATCAAAAACAACTTCAGAACGATCGTGGCCACTCCGCGGAAATGTCCGGGCCTTGACGCGCCGCATAACGGTCGAGAGACCTGGTCCACTTCGACGTACGTCTGGAAACCCGGCGCGTAGATCTCGGCCGCGGCCGGCATGTACAGCACGTCGGCGCCCGCTTCCGAGCATTTGCGCTCGTCGCCTTCCTGGTCCCGCGGGTAACGCTCCAGATCCTCGCCCGGCCCGAACTGCGTCGGGTTCACGAAGAGACTCACCACCACAAGGTCGTTCTCCGCTCGTGCACTACGAACGAGGCTTGTGTGGCCTTCGTGCAGGTATCCCATCGTCGGCACGAACCCGATGGACTTCCCTTCGAGACGGCGTTCCCAGGCCCACCGTTTCATTTCTGCGGTGGAATCGACAAGGTGCACGGGATTTCTCCCACAAAAAAAGCCTTCCGGGGGGAAGGCGCAATCGACCTGCGGCATAGAGTCCTTCCGTCCCGGTCCTATGGATCCAGGCGGTATGTATGGATCAAACGCTGAGAGTTCCAGGCCGCGATGCGGCTCCAGACTCCCAGGTTCATTCTTAATGAAAAATGTCTCCGCCGTCAAGCCGGAAAATCTGCGGAATGTGATCTGCCCCCCTTGACATTCTCGGAAGAATGAAAATCTGAACATCGAGTTAACCAAAAGAGTAATCGAGTCAGCCTCGATGCTCATCTGGTTCATTCTACAGAAAGGAGGGGCGCCAACATGTTCGGTAGCTTGGTACCCTGGAGACGAAGAGAATCTCATTTGGCACCGGAGAATGCGTTCACCGAGTTCCGCAAGGAAATGGACGACCTGTTCAACTCGTTTTTCGGCGAGGTCGCACCGTCCACGGAGAGGTTCTTCGGCGCCGGATTCGCCCCTGATTTTGACATTTCCGAAACTGACACCGAAGTTTTCGTCAAGGCGGATCTGCCCGGCGTCGACCCCGCGGACGTAGACATCAACCTCACTGGGAATACCCTGACCATTCGCGGCGAGAAGAAGGAAGAGAAAGAAGAAAAGGGTGAGAACGTATACCGGATGGAGCGCCGCTACGGAGGCTTCTGCCGAGCGTTCACCCTGCCGTGCGACGTTCAGGGCGACAAAGTCGAAGCTGCGTACAAGAACGGTGTTCTCACCGTGACGCTCCCCAAGACGGAGAGCGGCGTGCGCAAGACGATCAGAATCGACGTTCACTGAGCCGGAGCTTTGAGAGCTTCGGCTCTCTCCATCCCAAGCGGCCGCTCAGGTGGTCCGCCCGGCCGATTCTTGGCCGGTAAAGGAGGAATAAATCATGGCCCAATGGAGATTTGGCAGCGACCCAGTATGGTCGGAATTCGACAGACTTCGCAGAGGTATGGATGACCTGTTTACCGCGCTCACCGGATCACGAACGTTCGCGATTCCTCGGTTTCGTGAGCTGCCGGCCTCGCTGTGGGCACAGGGGCGGCTCTTTCCGCTCCTGAACGTGCGACAGTCGGACGACGTGTACGTGGTGACCGCGGAGATTCCGGGCCTCAACAGCGAAGACCTCGAAATCAACGTGGAAGGCGATACTCTTTCCTTGAAAGGCGAACGCAAAGCCCTCGAACTGACCGAAGGCGCCAGCTACCACAGGCGGGAACGGGCTTCTGGAACGTTCCACCGAAGTATCACCCTTCCCAACAAGGTCGCCGCGGACAATGTCAAGGCGACCTACAAGGACGGAGTGCTCACCATCAGACTCCCTATCGAGAAAGCCGTCCTGCCCAAGCATATCGCCATCTCGGCTGAATAATATGGTCTGCGAGGAGGTTGACTGTCATGCCCGAACAGGAACTGAAGGTCCCCGAGAAAAAGGAAATCGCTCCCCACGCGGGCGAGTTCACCCGGGAAGGCAACTACTATACGCCGGCCGTGGACATCTACGAAACATCGAATGAGCTTGTCATGCTGGTGGACATGCCGGGCGTCCAAAGCGACGACGTGGAAATCGACCTGAATAACGACGTCATCACCATTGTCGGCAAAGTGGCCACATCTTCCGACGACAGCAGGGAACTCCTGACCGAATACTGCACCGGAAACTATTTCAGGTCTTTTCGCATCACGGAAGTGGTCGACCAGAGCAAGATCAGCGCTGCCATGTCCGACGGCGTACTCAAACTGACGCTGCCCAAGGCCGACAGGGCGGTACCACGCAAGATCGCTATCCAATCCTCCTAACGCCGAAGCACTATTCGAGAAACAGTAAACGTTCACTGGTGGGCGGCCGGCCTCACCCCCAACCCCCTCTCCAAGGATGGAGAGGGGGCTTCCAACCCTCCCCTTCTCCATACTTGGGGAAGGGGCAGGGGGATGGGGGCTCTTCACGAACCGACACCATTCGGTGGAACTCGGTGTCCCTCCCCAAGAACCTCATGTTCGCAGGCAAGCTATTGCGTCTACAAAGGCTGGGAACTATACATGAGCGAACCCGTATCCCTTCAATTTCCTGCGGGCTCGCACGATTAAACGTGTCATTGCGAGGAGTGAAACGACGAAGCAATCTCCTTTTGTCAAGCATTGGAGATTGCTTCGCTACGCTCGCAATGACACGTTCGACCGGGATTTCACCCCACGAAACTGAACCCTTACGCGAACCCGCCCAAAAAAGTTTACTGATACACCTCGAAAGGTTATGATGAGTGTTTGGGGTGAGTCCGCCGAATGCGCGGCCGTCCCTCGGACACGCTATATGAAAGATTTTCATTGGAAACGGGTCACCCGCCTCGTGGGCAAGGCCATCGGCGATTTCGGCCTTATCGAGGAGGGCGACCGCGTGCTTGTTGCCCTCTCGGGCGGTAAGGACTCGTGGACTCTGCTCTACGCATTGCGGGACTTGCAGCGAACAGCTCCGGTCGCGTACGAAGTTGCAGCGGTTACAATTCATCCGGGCTCGGAGGGCTTCTGCATTGCCGGGCTCCGCGACAGACTTCGGCACGATGGTATTACGCATCGAATTATCGACGGGAACATCCTGGATGTGGTAAATGAAAACCTTTCGCCGGGGACCAATCCGTGCTCGTTTTGCTCCCGGCTGCGCCGCGGGATCCTATACAGCTTCGCGGCCGCGGAAGGGTGGAACAAGATCGCTCTCGGACATCACCTGGACGATTTCGTCGAGACGCTCCTATTGAACCTCTTTTTTAACGGGGCGATAAAGGGCATGAGCCCGCACCTGCTTTCGGACGACGGCCGGAATCGCATCATCCGGCCGCTGGTCTATGTTAAGGAAGAGATGACGCGAAAGGCAGCGGCGCTGCTCGGAGTACCAATAGTCGGCTGCGGATGCACATATCAGGGAATGAGCGGCACTCGGCGATCGTGGGCCAAGGCGCTGCTCACGCAGATCGAGCAGGAGATTCCCGACGTTAAGACGAACTTGTTGGCGTCGATGGGCAGAGTGCGAATGAGACACCTTTTCGCGACAGGCAACGAGAACGCGGAGAACGGCCACGAGGCACAAAAGGGACACCGGCTGGGATAGGGAATGTTTACCGGAATCATCGAAGCGCGCGGCCGGATCGCCTCAATGGAACGCACCGGCGAGTTCACCCGCATCCGGATACGCTCGGACATGGACCTCTCCGACGTCCGGGTGGGAGATTCGATCTGTGTCAACGGGGCGTGCTTGACTGCAACCGCGGTGGCGCCGGCGGGCGGCGAGTTCGCCGCGGATGTGTCCCCGGAGACGCTGCGAATCACGACCCTTGGCGACCTGAAGATCGGCGATCGGGTGAATCTCGAGAAGGCCATGCGGCTGGATGCGCGGCTCGGTGGGCACCTGCTGCTTGGGCACGTGGATTGCGTGGGCCGTTTCGTCGAAAAGCGCTCCGCCGGTTCCGGGTTCGCGTTGGGATTTCAGGCCGATTCCGGTCGGTACCTTATCGAAAAAGGGAGCGTGGCTGTGGACGGCGTAAGCCTGACGGTAAACCGTGTCCAAGGCGCACACTTCTGGGTGATGATTATCCCCCACACCGCGGTCATGACGGGGTTGACCGAGAAAAATGTCAATGATAAAGTCAACCTGGAGTTTGACATCATCGGAAAATATGTTGAAAAGTTCGTTTCCGGCCGTGATCAACGGTCGGGCGTGGATGAGAAAACTCTGCGCGATTATGGTTTCATGTGAAATTCGGAGGCCTTTATGGGCGTGATTGTGAGCACTGAAGAAGCGATTGAGGAAATTCGCGCCGGCCGTATGGTAATTCTGGTCGACGACGAAGACCGTGAAAACGAAGGCGACCTGACGCTCGCAGCGGAGAAGGTCACTCCTGAAATCATCAACTTTATGACCAAGTACGGCCGCGGCCTCGTGTGCCTTTCATTAACTCCTGACAAGATCGACGCGCTTGACCTCCGTCTTATGGTGAACGACAACAAGTCACGGTTTCAGACCGCGTTTACTATAAGCATCGAAGCCAAGCGCGGAGTGACGACGGGGATTTCTGCGCACGACCGCGCGGTCACCATCCTCACTGCCGTCGATGAGGACGCGACACCTCAGGACCTCGTTTCGCCGGGACACATCTTTCCGCTGCGCGCCCGAGGCGGCGGCGTTCTCGTGCGTGCCGGTCAGACCGAAGGGAGCGTCGACCTTGCCCGGCTGGCGGGCCTTACTCCTGCCGGAGTAATCTGCGAAGTGATGAAGGACGACGGCACGATGGCGCGTTTACCGGACCTCGTCGAATTGGCCGAGCAGTTCAATCTAAAGATTGCCACCATCAAGGACCTCATCCGGTATCGGATGCGCACGGAGTCGCTGGTGCGGCGCGCGGCGGAAACGGTGCTGCCGACGGAATTCGGAGGCGAGTTCAGGCTGTACGTGTACGAAAACGACGTGGACCATCTGGAGCATGTCGCGCTGGTAAAGGGAGAGATCGACCCGGATGAGCCGATCCTCGTGCGGGTGCACTCTGAATGCCTGACTGGCGACGTTTTCGGCTCACAGCGCTGCGACTGCGGCCCCCAACTTGAGAAAGCCATGCAGATTGTGAGAGATGAGGGTCGCGGGGTCATCCTGTACATGCATCAAGAGGGCCGTGGAATCGGCCTGAAGAACAAGATCAAGGCGTACGCGCTCCAGGACGAGGGATGCGACACCGTGGAGGCCAACTTGCGGTTGGGCTTCAAGCCCGACCTGCGGGACTACGGTATCGGCGCGCAGATTCTTCATGACCTCGGCATCCGCAAAATGCGCTTGCTGACCAATAACCCCAAGAAGATAGTCGGGTTGGAAGGCTACGGCCTCGAAGTGGTCGAGCAGGTGCCCATCGTGATCGAACCGTGCGTCACGAATTTCCGCTACCTGCTTACCAAGAAGGAAAAGATGGGCCACTTGATCGACCTCAAGAACAACTGCTGACGCCGCGCTCCGCCGCGTAGCCGAACATCGTGTGGAGGCTGCATGTCCGTCCAGATTGAGGGAAAACTCGACGCCACTGGTCTCAAGGCCGCTCTCGTGGCCAGCCGCGTCAATGACTTCATCGTTTCGCGCCTCATTTCAGGAGCGGAGGACGCTCTCGTCCGCCATGGCGCGTCCGTGGACGATATCACCGTCGTGCGGGTGCCCGGCGCGTTCGAGATTTCCCAGACAGTGGCGCAGGTCGCGCGCTCGGGGAAGTTCGACGTTGTCATAGCACTCGGTGCGGTTATACGCGGCTCCACCCCCCACTTCGACTACATTGCCGCGGAGGTGGCCAAGGGCGTGGCCCAGACCGCTCTTGCGGCCTCAATCCCCGTCAGTTTCGGAGTGCTGACCACCGACACGCTCGAACAGGCCATAGAGCGTGCAGGTTCCAAGGCGGGAAATAAAGGGGCGGAAGCCGCAATGGCCGCTGTGGAAATGGCGAATCTCTTCAGGAAGATGTAATGAAGAACCCGTTTCCCGGGACGAATACTCATAGAATAAGAATACTCTGATCTGGTTTCCCGGTGCCGTCTCGACGAAAAACCCGCGAATTCGTGCTTCAAGTCTTGTTCGCTGCCGACGCGCAACAGAGCGACCCGCATACCGTTCTCGCGCTCTTTGAAAACCACTTCCGGCTGGATGAGGACGAAATCCTCAAGTTGCAGCGTGTGGCCATGGAGTTTGCACGGGAGCTTGTGGGCGCTGTGGAACGAGACCAGGAGGAGATCGACCGGCTTATCAGCCGCCTGTCGTGCAACTGGAAGATTTACCGGATGAATCGCGTGGACAGAAACATTCTGCGGATGGCGATAGCGGAGATGGCGAACTTCCCGGACATTCCCGGAAGGGTCACGCTCGACGAGGCGGTGGATCTTGGCAAACGGTATGGCACCGAGGATTCCGCAGCCTTCATTAATGGGATACTCGACAGAGTCCACGCACTCACAGTAGAGCCGCCGTCCCCGCGGGACGTCAAAGAAATGATATCACGACTTGACGGATTCGAGACAACTAGTTAAAATTAGTTAGTAATGCGAGATCGCCTAAGATGAGGTCGCCGGCCGTGCGGGCTTGGTCTCAGCAAACAACGATGGTTAGCCGATTTGCGGGCGTGCTGTCGTTCCTGATGCGCGTGGGAATCATCCTCACGATCGCGGGTGTGGTCCCGTTGGTAACGGATGCCTTCGGCCAGGCGCCGGGACGGCAACCCAAGCCTCCAGCGAGAACCAAACCGGCGGAACCCGAAGCGCCGTTCACCCCCACGATTGGAGGGGCCGGCTTTTCGGTTCCTATCCCCGAAATCAAAATGGAAAGCATTGTGGGGGAGCGTCGTCCGCCGAAGCCTTCCCCGCCGCCACCGGAAGAAGTCGAACAAGTTTCGCCGAAATTACCGCTGCCACCGGAAGAAGCGGAACAGCGCCCATCGCCGCCTGTACAGCCTATTCCCGAGCCTTCACCGCCCGCGCCGCCCGCTGCGGAACCGGAACGAACTGAAGCCCCTGCGGAGCCGGCTCCGTCTGAGGCTGAATCTGTTGAGCAATTGCCGTTTCAGCCTCCCGAGCGGCCATCCGCCGCTCCAGAGAGAGTGCCGACGGCCCCCGAACGAGCACCGGAGCGGCCTCCGGCAACGCAGGCCCCGCCGGAGCCTACTGAAGAGCAGGAGTCGAGCCGTTTCGTAGGCGTGCCTTCAACGCCGGAAGAAGTGCTCGAGGCCCCGGCCCCCGTGCGGGAAATGCTTCAGGCAAAGCCGGCCCCGAAAGTTCCCGATCTCGTGGAAAGTCAGGCCGTCAAGACGACCGTCCCCGCGGAGCCTCTCAAGACCACGGCTGTAGAGGACATTCCTTCTCAGGAATGGATACCACTGGACAGTCGTCGCGAAATGGGGAGTCTCACCCCGCCTGCGCTGCCCGAGACAAAGCCGTCACCGCCGGTCGAAGCGCCCGCTCAGCCGGAGATTGCGCAGCCTACCGAACCTCGACTCGGACAACCGCCCGAGCCGGTGCCGCTGGCGCCGCCTGCCGAGGAGACTGAAGAGCCCGACGAGGAACTTCCCCCCGTGGAGCCTGAGCCCGAACGTCCGCTTCCGGAGGTCATTCCTTCACCTTTGGAGGATAGCGCTTTGGACAGTGGAGCAGTGCGAGAGTACCTCTCGGCATCCGTGCCGGTTCTCGAGGAGCTGTCGCTACTCATGACGCGGGTACCGTCGCTCGATGTGGCGGATTTCGACCCGTCCGAGACCGACCCGGCAGCCGGCTCGACAGACTTACTCATGAAGATGGACTCGCTCAAACGCGAGTTGCAGGTCCTCGACTCGAAGACGTTTTCGATCATTCCGCCGTCGCAATATGTTCTTTTCCACTCCCTCATCCGAGAATCGATCACGCAGACCTACCAGGCGTGCGAGGCCATGATCGCCTTCATGCAGAACAGGAAGGAAGACGACCTCGCGCGCGTCCGCGAACACATCACCAAGGCCAGGGAACTCCTCGGTCGGACGCGAACGAGCCGCGGTTAAGCAGCGCGATCCTTCTTGCCGATGGACTATGCCCTTAGCTCCGCAATAGAGAAAAGCGGCTGAAGGGTCGATGTCTGCGAGAGCCCCTCCGGGACCCTCCGAGACCAGGTCCCCCAATGCGCGGTGAGCCGGACACCGAGCGGAGCTAGGTCGATAATCCATTTGCCACTTATTCTCGACACCATTTTGGGATGTCGCTGCCGTTATGGGCCGGCGCGCAGCGCTCTAGTAAAGCGTTTCGTAAGTAGCTTGCCAAAGTTAAGGTGAGGAATTGAACAACGCGATATGGCCTGTAGGGGCGGGTCTGAGACCCGCCCCTACCCAAGCACGTCGCTGCCGACCCAGTAAAGGTATTTCTGAATCGATCTACTAATGTTCAACTGTCGGCCGCTCGCCGCTGCGAATGCTCTCGATCGAAGCGATGATGTCTTCAACGATATGCGGCGGGTAGGTTGCCGCGAGAAAACGCAGGTTCTGGTCTTTGAGGCCCCAGTCCCACACGAGCGCATCCGCGCGAGCTTCCAGGAGTTCGCGAAGGCGGGAGCGCTGGGACCTTTGAGCGGGCCAATCCTCCTCCGGCGGAATTTCTTCGGCGACCAGGGCCAGTTGCCGAAGGAACGACGCGACGAACAGGTCTTCAGGAAGTTCCTGGAGTTCCTCGAAAATCGTGATGGTGTAATGTCGCGCGTCCGACGGCCCGTCCGACGTAGATTTCATGCCCAGGGGAAGGCCGGGGTCCGGAGCGAGGAGCACGGTCAGATCGCGGCGGCCTGAGATGAAAAGCTCTGCCGTCGGATCGGGCAAGAGAGAAAAGGCCTTTTCGATCCAGGTCACTGTGTATGGCGCCAGGCGATCGGTCAGGCCTTCAGCAACGCGGAAGCACCTTCGAGCAAGGGCGCCAATATCCTCGGGTCGAGATGAGCGGTTCATGACAAGCCTCCTGTCATACCAATAATTCGCCTGATGCTGATGACAAGTGAAAAGGACACAAATCTTCCGGCGCGCCTGACCCACTAATAGATCGATTCGTAATTGCCTTGCCATCGACATTTTGGAAGGAAACGCCTTGAAAAACGCTGGACGCCGCGTAGGGGCGGGTCTCAGACCCGCCCCTACCCAAGCCTGTCGCTGACGACAACGTAAACCTATCTATGAATCGATCTACTAGCGATGCTCACGCACACGTATTGTCCTGCGAGGATTCGCGAGGGCCCGGTAATCGGCACCCGGTCCTTTCGTCACCACAGGCCGGGAAGCGGCGGTTTGTGGTCCGCGGCCACAACCGGTTCGGGCGACGGGGGTGAACCGCGCCACTTCGCCAGAAGTTCACGGTATTCTTTGTTGGCGGGATCCATGGCGAGCGCCCGCTCGATAGCCTTGATCGCCTCGTGCCGATGGTTAAGGGCATACATCACTTCTGCAAGGTTCTCGAGCATATCGGGGCTTGTTCCATTGGTAAGCTTCACTGCCCGGTCCGCAAGGCTGAGCGCCTTGCGAGGATCTCGGTACGGAGGCTTGTCCGCTGTCGCATAGAGTAGCGCCAGCGCGGCGTAACCGGGCGCGAACTTCTTGTCGATATCTATTGCCTTTTGGAAGTCCTTTGCTGCGGATTCGAAGTCATTGAGCTTCCGGTAGGCTGTCCCGCGATCTTTGTAGAGAATCGATGATTCGGGGTTCACTTCGATCACTTTGCTGAATTCTTCGATCGCCTTGGAGTGAAGCCCTTTCCCGCTGAATGCCATGCCCCGGTTGTGATACGCGGACCAGAACTTCGAATCGATCTTGATTGCGGCGTTGAAGTCCTCCAGAGCTTGATCGAACTGTGCTTTCCTCAGGTGAGCCACCCCGCGGTTGTTGTAATGCATCGGCTGGTTGGGATCGAGTTTGACTGCACGGTTGAAGTCTTCGATGGCGCGGTCATACTGGTGCTTGCCGTTGAGCGCGAACCCGCGATTATTATAGTAGCGTGCATCGTTCGGGTTGAGCCGAATCGCTGTGTCGAAGTCTTTGAGCGCTTGGTCGAAATCATTTTTTCCGTTGTAGGCGAACCCGCGGGTGTTGAAAGCCTCCGCGGAGTTGGGATCGAGTTGGATGGCTTTGTCGAGCGCCTCGACGGCACGATCGTAGTCGTTGATCGCGTTGTACGCATAGCCGAGCCGCGTGAATGCCGACTCGTACGCGGGGTCCAGTTTCGCGGCTTGAAGGAGTTCTTTGATTGCCGCGTTCGGGTCACCCTTTTTGAGATAGATCTCCCCACGTTTTGCCCATACGCGGGCGGAGTTGGAATGGATCGACAGTGCCCTCGAAAAATGCTTTAGAGCGTCATCAAGATTGCCTGCGTCCTCCGTGTCCAGGCCGGCCTTGAAGGCATCTTCGAATTCTCCCGCCCACGCGGGCGAGAAGCACGCGAGCAGAGCGCACGCGGCAATAGCAATCACAGGAGAGAACTTCACCGAGAGACTCCTCATGTCAACGTGCGCCCGTAGAGAACGACCGGTGTTTACATCCGGAACGAAGTCCGACTCGCCGGTCGCCGAGTGCTTACCCACTGGCCGCACATTATTGATATCAACCGTTGTTCGTGTACAGCGGACCGACGTTCCTCAAGGTCTCGCGTACTTCCGCCGTTCTATACCTGCTTTCGGCCGTGGTGGCAAGGCCGCTTGAGCCTGGAGGCCGCCCGCGTCTTGTGGAGCGCCCGAAATGGAGTTATAGTGGCGCCGGGCAACACAGTCATCCGACCGGTGAAGGAGAGCCACATGGATGTGCTGGAAACCATCCGAACCCGCAAGAGCGTCCGCGCGTTCACAGACGAGCCCATGAGCCGGGAAATCGTGGCGCAGGTGCTCAAAGACGCGTCCATGGCTCCGTCAGCAATCAACATGCAGCCCTGGGAAGTCCACGTAGTCCTCGGAGAAGAGCGCAAACGCCTGTCAAGGAGGCTTCTACGCTCGTACCGCGAACGGCGTGTCACGTGTGGTCCGGGCGCAACAAGAGTTATTCCTGAACGGTTTATGCAACGGAGCCGCGAGTGCGCTGACGGGATGACACCGCTCCTTCGGATGATGGACTCGGACATGAAGACCTACGTGAACGAACACGGTCTTGAATTCTACGGAGCGCCCGCCGTGGTGCTCATCTTCATCGATGAATCATTTCCGCCTGACCGGATGACAGATGCGGGCCTGTTCGCGGGATATCTCATGCTCGCTGCCGCGGGGCATGGCCTCGCGACGTGCCCGATTGGCCTCGTAGTCGGTTATCAGGACGAAATCAAGGACCACCTCAATATCCCGGAGTCGAAAGTAATGGTTCTGTCCGTGGCCCTGGGAAAGGCCGACGAGACAGCCGCCATCAACGAGTTCAGGTCCTCTCGAGTCGACCTGAAGGAATTCGTGCGCTGGGTCGATTGACCCGGTGAGGCCCCTGTGAGTTCCCTCTCCACCGAGCAATTACCTGCGCTGTACGCGGTCACAGTCAACTACCGTAGTGAACCGCAGATTCAAAATCTCGTGGAATCTCTCAACGCAGTGGACGTTCTGGAGAAACTCATCATCGTGGATCACTCAGATTCGGAAGAGTTGGATGTTCTCCACGCAGAGTTTCCCATTCAAGTGATCCGTCACCCCAATCTCGGCTATGGTGCGGGGCTCAATCGGGGTTTGAAGGAACTCCCGGAAGCGGATTCGGTCACGCTCCTCTGCAATCCCGATATCAGAATCATGAATCCCGAAGCAGTCATTGATCTTCTTACGCACTTTCGCGACCACCAAGATGTGGGCTGCCTATTGCCAGCGCTCGTCAACCGCGATCTTCAGCCCGTTTACTCGTGCCGAAAGTTTTACACGCTTCAGACGTTACTCGCCTCCAGGATTCCCTGGTGGCGCGAACGACCGCCTCGGTTTTTGAGAGACCACTTTTATATGGACGCGGAAGCGAACGAACCTTTTGACGTTGATTGGGGCAGTGGATGTGCCATGTTCGTGAGGACGTCGCTGTTTCCCGCTCGCGTCTGCTTTGACGAGAAATTCTTTCTCTACTTTGAAGACGTGGACCTTTGCACCCAGATGTGGCTGGAAGGCTTCGCCGTCCGCTACTTCCCGAAACTCGTGTGTTGCCATTACGAGCAGAAGCAAAGCCACAGTGAACTGCGGTTCTTTGCGCAGCACGTTTTCAGTCTGATCAAATACATCAATAAGTACCGGGGGCTCACTCAGCGGGAGAGCCTCCGGAGTGGTCCGTGAGTGTCCATGAAAGCAGTCGAGAGTCCGTCTGTCAGCGTCGTTATCCCGTCGTATAACCACGAGGCCTATGTGCGGGATGCGCTGAAGTCCGTGCTTGAATCGTCAGCTTCGAACTTGGAGGTCATCGTTGTGGACGATGGGTCCACGGATCGGAGCGTCGAAGCGATTCAGGATGTGAGCGACGGACGCGTACGACTCATCCGTCAAGAAAATCGCGGGGCTCACGCAGCGCTCAACCGTGGTGTGGCTGCGGCTTCAGCCCCGTGGGTGGCGATCCTCAATTCCGACGACAAGTTCCACCCGCAAAAACTCCAGCGACATCTCGACGTTCATGGAAAGAACCCCGCACTTGAGGCCAGCGCAACTCGGGTGCGGTACGTCGCGTCGGACGGCGTTCCACTGCCGGCAATCAGTCCCAGGGTACGGCGTTACCGAAAAGCCGTAGCCGTGGCTCGCAAATCCGATTCCCTTTTTGCTTCGTTTCTGGCGGGTAATCACCTCGTGACCACATCGAGTCTCTTCATGAGACGGGAGGCGCTCAAGGAAATCGGAGGGTTCCCGCCACTCAGATACGTGCACGACTGGTTCGTGTTTCTCACTCTAGCAGGGCGGGGCCGTTTCATTGCGATTGAAGAGGAACTCGCGGACTATCGCCGACACCCAACTAATACAATCTCCGAAAATGACGCGATGGGCAGAGTGGAGGACAACTTTGTCCTGGAATGGCATCTCGCGCAGGCCTTCGCCACAAAGCCGCCGCTTCTGGACATGGACGAAGCGGTGCAGATTATCGGAAGAAACAGACGTGCTTCGCACCGCCTCATCCTGTTGTTTCGTCTCTGGCGAGAGCTGAACGACAACGACCTGAATCGGGCCGCGTCCGTATTTGGGATGCCGGATCATCCGCTCGTACGATCCGCGCTGGAGATTGTCGCGACCGAAGAAGGCGCCCTCAGTCCGAACGGTCTTGTGCGTCGGCTTCTCGGGCGAAGGGCCGCGCCTGCGGCAGACTGGCTGGAAAGAGGCTTGAGATATGCGGCAAGGCTGTCGGGTCCTGCGAAAGACAGAGAGTGCGAATGAGGTTTGGGCCGCGGATGGGGGATTGTAGGGGCGACCGGCTGGTCGCCCGCACGCCTCGCCGATAAGGTTTACACGGGCGACCAGCCGGTCGCCCCTACACCTAAATTTGTCCCGGAAGGCAACCAGCCTCCATCCGAGGCGAAGCCACGGACGGAAGCCCACCAAATTCTCATAGTGCGTTGCGGCTTGTTAGCCATGGGAATTGGTGTCGCCGGTCCGCGGCCGATGCAAGTCCCGGAACGTGATTCGGAATTCCTGTCCGTGGTTGTGCGTGGCCTCGATGGTCCCGTCCACTTGGCGAACCAGAGTATCGACCAGTCTTAGGCCGGCGGTTTTCAGGAGATCGTCTCCGAATTCTTCCTGGCGGTCCGCTCCGTTGTGACCTACTATCAGTTCGAATCGATCCTCGGTCAAGGTACGGAGGGCGATCCGGATTCTGCCGTTACTAGCCCCCACTACCGCGTATTTCAGGCAATTGATGAGAAGTTCGGTCAGAAGTAGACCGAGGTGCATCGCAGTGTCGATGCTGAGATGGACGACCTGGATCTCTTTGTCCACGCTGATCGATCTGCCGGGATGTGAGCGAGACGCGACCAGATAGTCGACAATGCGGCTGACGTACGCAGTTACGTTCAAGTCCGCGAGGTTATCGGACCTGCAATATTGCTCGTGCATAAGGGCCATCGCACTGATGCGGTTTTCGGTTTCTCGGACCATCGAGAGAAACGCATCGTCACGCATCTGCCGGGCCTGCAACCGTAGCAAGCTCTGGATCACCTGAAGGTTATTCTTGACCCTATGGTGGAGTTCCCGGAGGAGCACCTCTTTTTCCTCTAAGGCTTCTTTAAGGCGCGCCTCGGCTTCCTTGAGCGGGGTGATGTCTACGCACAGCCCACGAATCGCCACCACGTTGCCTTCCTTCACCACCGGCGAGGAATACGTGACAATTACCGCTCTTGAACCGTCGTTTCTGAAGGTTTCGTATTCCTCCGGAACGAACTCTTCGCCCGTGACGATCCTTGCCATATTCCTGCGCAGTCGTTCTCGATCCGACGGCAGCACAACTTCGGCCACGCTGAGACCTTGCCTCACTTCTTCCGGCGACCGCCCGGCGTACTCATACGCGGCCTTGTTGACGAAGATGAATTTGCCTTCGGTGTCCACCTCAAACACGATCTGCGGCAATCCTTCGGCGAATGTGCGGAACCGTTCCTCGCTCTCTTTGAGCAAGTTCTCTGCGCGAATTCGCGTAATCGCTCCGCCGATTTGGGATGCCAGGCTTTCGAGCAGGTGCCGGATCGAATTCGGAATCGCCAGCAGAGTTCGTGAAGCAAGGTAGAAGCTCGCGATCACCGAGCCACCATGAGCGATCGGAAGTGATGCCACGGCCTGGAGGCCTTCTCGCTCTAAGATCCCTCTTATCGGTGGAGCAACCTCCCGAGCATGCATATAACGCGGCAGGCCCGAGAGCACCGCTTGGGTACCAGGCAAATCCGCCGGCATGATCGCGCACGCTTGAGCAAACTCGTTTGACACGCCCTTGTGCGTGACGAGATTCAGGTTGCCGCTGCCGTCTGCGATGTAAATCCCCGCGCCATCGAGTCCGGCGATACTCAAAGCGGCGTCTACACAGAGTTCGAACGCTTGATCCAAGTCCGAAGTAGCGCTCAGCGCCAACGCGAGCTCTTTCTGGCTGAGGATGGCCGATTCCGTGCTCTTCCGCTCGGTGATGTCGATGTCGAACCCCAGGACTCTTGTGGCAAAGCCACGTTCGTCCCGATCAACGACATTGCCTTGGCTGAGCAGCCATATCCAGCCGCCCGACTTTCGTCTCGCACGAAACTCAACGGCAAAGAGCGGGGTTTTCCCCTTAAGATGGGGAATGATGGCATCTTTGATCCGCGGCAGGTCTTCAGGATGGATCAGATCGGTCCAAGCTGTATCAAGCGCGGCGAACTCTTCCGTCGTCAAGCCGATTAGCTTCGCGGAGCGCTTGCTGATGGCCTTTGTCCCCGTCGTCAGGTCCCAGTCCCACAGATCAAGTTTGGAAGCGGCGATAGATAGAGCCTCACGCTCCATGACGCTCAAGGGCTGAGATGGGGGCGCCGCGCCGGTCGTTTCCGAGCGCTTCCCGTCGTCCCCTATCACGATCGACTCATCGTAGACGAGAGTGGGGCTTTTCATCGTTTCGTACGGATATTTCCTTGCTCGCCGCGAAATGAATTTCCCCCCTCGTTGGTGGCATTATAACAGATCCGTCAAGCAAGTCACGGTCTTAGAAAGATGGTACCGAAGAGGCGCTTTGAAGCGTGGAACAACTTTGCGAAGTACCCTCGACACGCTTACATAAAGTCAAACGGATGATCTACCGGAGGATGTCCACGGGTTGAGAGGCGTGCCGATCATGCCCGCGGGAATCGGCAAGTTGAGAGATTTCAGAATAGTGGGTGTGATGTCATAGATGCTGGCATCGAGGTGTCGACCGTTGGCCGGCTCAGGCACCTCCCGTCCCTTGATGCCCGCAATAAAGAGGCCTGTCATGTCGTGGTTCGCGTCGTCGGGTCCGGTATCGTTCCCTACCGTGAACATGCCGCCGAGGCCGACCGCTCCGACCGCACGGTAGTCGAGTCCCCCAAGGAACGCGATGAGGTCCGGCGCGATGCCTCGGACCTCTCGGTAAATCTCCTCGGGAAAGTACACCTGATTCCCGATAGGGCGGCCGTTGGGGCCTTGGAGGGTTTCCAGCTTCTCCCGCAGGGATTGTCGGAATGACTCGCGCTCTTCCGGCGGGATCACCCCTTGAGGTTCGCGACCGGCAATGTTCAGAAAAATACGGGCGTAATAGCCGCCGTCACTCCAGGCCTTGGTGTTACGCCAATCCACCATATCAGGAGTGAGTCTGCCTTGCGCAGCGGAATCCTTCAGAACGAGCAGGCCCTCGTTTCTCAACCGCTCGTTGATGGCAAACCCGCCGCGGAGCGGTCGAACACCGTGGTCCGAAACCACCAAGATCAGAGTTCCATCGGGCAACGCGTCCACGAGTTCGCCCACGCGACGGTCGATATCAATGTGGTATGCGAGCACCGCCTGCTCATACGGATTTCCCGCCTCATAGAGCGGGTGATCGGGATGACAGAAGCGCAGGAAGCCGTGGTACATGCGGTCTGTGCCTATTTCCACCATCATGAAGAAGTCCCAGGTCTCGTCGAGCATCCGTCGCGCGAGTCGAAATCTGGCAGCGGTCATCTGCCCGATTTCGGTTAGTAGCTGCTCCTTGCGGTCCGTGCGGTACTCTTTGACGTCCACCACGTACTCGCCGCCCGCCCAGTCGTCGATTTTGGCCCTGAGCCAGCGCGGATACGTGAACGAAGTGTTCTTTTCAGGCGCGAGGAAGCAGCTTACGAGAAGGCCGTTGATAGGCTGAGCCGGATAAGTTGGCGGAACTCCGATGACAATACTGCGGAGGCCTGAGTCGCCCAGCCGGTCCCACAGGCGCTTCTCCGCGATGCTGGCGGAGTTTGCAACCGTGAGTGCATGGTACGAGTTGTCGATGCGATTACGAAAGCCATAGATCCCGAGAGTGCCTGGGTCTTTGCTCGTGGCCATGCAAGCCCAAGCGGGGACAGTAATGGGAGGGATAGCAGAACGCAGGTTCCCGAATACCCCGGCCGCTCGCAGACTTGAAAGCGTAGGGAGATGCTCCGCCCACCGGTCGTACAACAATGCAGGCGGCGCTGCGTCGAGGCCGATGACGGCCACTTTGGGGGCACTCAATGGGTACATGGCTGTCGGTGATTGGTTGGACTGCGTTTCAGCCCGCCGTATCCAGGCCGCGATGGCAAGCGTCCGCATTTCCGAGCGCGGGGTGCCACTGCTGGCTTGTCCAGCAGTGCATTCTGAAAGGTCACTGCTAGCAAGCTAGAAGTGGCACTCACCTGGGCAAACCGGATTGCTGCCTCAAGAAATTGCTGGCGAAGGTGCGCGTAGCTATATTTGCGAAACCGAGATCTATGGCCCATATTGCCGCTACACCGCTCCGCTCTCCACAGCCGCTTTGGCAACGGCCGCGGCCACGGTGGCGGTCACCGCGCGATTGAAGATACCAGGCACGATATTCTGGTCAGCCAATTCGTCAAGCGGAATCAGATTCGCGATAGCCTCGGCCGCAGCAAGACGCATAGCCGATGTTATTCGCCGAGCGCGTACGTCCAATGCGCCTCTGAAAATACCGGGATACACAAGCGCGTTGTTGATCTGATTCGGGAAATCGCTCCGTCCGGTGGCCACGATAGGAGCGTAATCCAAGGCTTCCCACGGATCGACCTCCGGGACGGGATTTGCCAGAGCAAAGACAATTGCATCTTTGGCCATGACCTGCAGATCCGCGGGAGCCAGAATGTTTGGGCCGGATACGCCGATGAATACGTCCGCTCCCTCGATCATCTCTCGCAAGGTACCGGCACGGCCATCAGGGTTGGTTCGTTCAGCGAGGTCGGCTTTCACGGGGCTCATGCCTTCGCTTCTGCCGGGGTAGAGCGCGCCTTGACGATCGCAACACACCATGTGTTGAGCGCCGGCTTCGTAAAGGATGTTGATACAGGAAACGCCGGCAGCGCCGCAGCCTGACACGATAATCCTGATATCGCCGATATCTTTTCCCACGCGAATCAACGCGTTCTTCAACGCTGCAAGCACCGCGATAGCAGTGCCGTGCTGATCGTCGTGAAAGACCGGGATGTTCAATTCTTCTGTCAACCGTCGCTCAATATCGAAGCAGCGCGGGGCGGAGATATCTTCCAAGTTGACGGCAGCGAAGACGGGGCTCACGGCCTTGACTACCGAGACGATGGATTCGACGTCGGTGACGTTCAAACAGAGCGGAAAAGCGGTGATGTCCGCGAATTCCTTGAAAATCATGGCCTTGCCCTCCATGACGGGCAGGGCTGCCAATGGACCTATGTTGCCGAGACCGAGAACTGCAGTGCCGTCGGTGACTATGGCAACTGAATTGCCTTTCAAAGTGTACTTGTACGCCAGCTCACCGTCGCCGGCTATCGCTGTGCTGACGCGGCCCACGCCGGGCGTATAGGCCAGGGAAAGGTCCTCACGACGGGTCAGCTTCTTTCTTCCCACCACCTCGATCTTGCCGCCCTCGTGATAGGAGAAAACACGATCCGTGACCGCGAGGATTTCGACTCCGGGCAGGCTTCGCAACGCTTCGATTATGCGGCGTTCGTGTGCGTCGTCACGGGCATATATGTCGAGTTCCCTGACCACATGATCCTTCTCGACCTTCACCACCGGAATCGAGCCGACCAAGCCCTCGTGAAATCCGATGGTCGTCGCGACTCGAGCCAGGGCCCCGGGCACCCGTTCGATGCGCACGCGAACGGTTACGCTAAAGCTTGGGCCTGCCGGGTACGTCATGGTGCATTCCTTTCCGTGCCTTGGGGGAGATACTCGCCAATTGCGAAAATTTAGCACGTGACCGGGCGTTGGGCAACGTGCTGTTTGCGGTTGCGCGCGGCCGGGTCGGACGCACAGGTGGTAACCATTCACGTGCGCGGGGCCAGGGACCTTGCGGACATGTCATTGCGACCCCGGACTTGATCCGGGGGAAGCAATCTCCCACGCTTCACCAGAGGAGATTGCTTCGTCGTTACACTCCTCGCAATAACACGGTTTGCGGCATGTAGCCGCAGGTAACTCAATGCGTACCTCGGGTGAAATTTTCTTCTTGACAAATCGGAAAAATCGGAAATAATGGTAAAAACGGAAATTCCGGCAAATTCCCCGCCGGCGTTGGGAGGTCGTCCCATGGAAGTCCTCACCGTGTATCAAGCGAGCAAGTACTGCAGCGTCTCGCCCAAGACCATCTCGAATTGGATCGATGAAGGTCACATTAATGCATTCAGAACCGTCGGCGGGCACCGCAGGATCAGGAAGGAAGACTTGGACGCGTTTCTGCGCAAACAAGGTATTCCGGTCCCGATGGAGCTTGAAGCAGGAGACCGCCGGAAGATCCTGGTGATTGACGATGACAGATTGATCGTGGAGACCATAGTCCGGTCCCTCGAAGAAGAGCCGCATGACTACGAGATCATCTCCGCTGCGGATGGGTTCGAGGCGGGTCTCCAGGTGAGCCACTTCAGGCCGGACCTTCTCATCCTTGACATCATGATGCCTGACATCGACGGATACGAGGTGTGTCGTCGCGTGAAAACCGATCCCGCGACGTGTCACATGAAGATCATTGTGCTGTCTGCGTACATGGACGAGCAGAACTACGAGAAAATGAAGCAAAACGGCGCCGATGTCTGTTTTTCCAAACCGCTGCCGCTGGAGAAGCTCAAGAAGGAAGTAGCGGGTCTGTTGGGCATCCCGTAACGGGCGGCGGCCTCGCGGGTGGGGAGGCTGATCATGAGTATCAAGGAATCGCTCGACAAACGGAAGTTCATCATCACTTCCGAAGTTCACCTTCCACACGGCAAAGCGCCTCAGGATTATCTTAGCGAAATTCACAGTCTCTGGGGAAGGGTCGACGGCGTCCGATTTCAGCCGATGGCCGCTGATGCGGCAGTAAGCGACTCGCTCTCGCTGTGCCGTCTCTTGAAGGAGAAGCACTTCGACCCCGTATTTCAAGTGAGCACGCGGGACCAGAATCGTCTCGAGATTCAGGACGCGTTGGTAAATGCGTCGTCGGTGGGGGTGAACGATCTGCTCGTGTTTGCGGAACAGGATCGACTTACGGGGGACTCGCTTCAAGAGATGATGTTCTTCCATGTCGATATGGGCAAGTTCTTCTCGGTCGTCGATTCCTTGAAGCTGGGCACGGACGTCACCGGCAAGGAGATGGACGGCGAGAGAGATTTCTTTATCGGGTCCGGAGTAGACGCGAGCCGAGGGGGGAACGCTCCGGATATGGAACTGCGCGAGATGGAACAACTCGTGGAACACGGAGCAGGATACTTCATCACCACTCCCGTGTTTGACATTGACCAGTTCGCCAGGTTTGTGAAACGGGTTGCGCCATTGGGCATCCCGATCATTGCCGAAGTCATCATGCTGCATTCAGCAATGGAAGCCCGCCTTCTTAAACGGTTCGGGGGCGTCAATATCCCGGACACGATTATCGATCGGATCGAGAAAGCCCCGGTCAAGTTCGACGAATCCGCCAAAATTACCTTGGAGCTAATCGAAGCCCTGAAAGACCTCTGTGCAGGGGTTCACATCATACCTATGGGATGGGAAGCGAAGATCGGGCGGCTCCTCCAAGGCGTCAGAAGATAGCGAACCGAGGGTGTCGCCGTAGGGGCGCCGGCCCTCGATACCTCGTACGACATACGATCGTCAGTCAACCGTGTCTCTATCGGTAAACGGCTTAGGCCAGGTCTCCTCCCACGGAGGTTCGCCGTGGATACGGTCACTATTTCGCTCAACGGGCGGGAAGTCTCCGGACGACCCGGAACGACGGTCCTCGATTTGAGCCGCCAGATCGGCGTGCGCATCCCCACCCTGTGCCACCATCCAATGCTCAAGAGCGTCGGAGCCTGCCGGATATGCCTTGTCGAAGAGATGAAGACCGGGCGGCTCCTCGCGTCCTGCGTAACGCCCATCAGCGAAGGCATGGAGATCCTGGTGGACTCGCCCAACGCGGTGCTGGCGAGGCGCGGAGTGCTCGAACTGATCCTCTCGGACCACCCGTCAGCATGCGTGGTGTGCAGCAAGGGCAACGAGTGCTCGTTGAGGGCGCTCGCCAAAGATCATGGTATCTGCGACCCCGAGTTGGACGCCATACGGCGATGGAGACCTGTGGAAGAGGTGAACTCATTCATCGTCAGGGACCTCACCAAGTGCGTGCTCTGCGGCCGTTGTATTCGGGTGTGCCAGGATTTCGAGGCTGTCGGTGCGGTCGAGTACACCGACCGGGGTTACGGGAGCCATCCCGGAACAGCGACTCGGACTCCGCTGGAAGGCTCGGAATGCACCTTTTGTGGCTCATGCGTTGCGATCTGTCCGACCGACGCGCTCGCGGAACGCGACCGCCTGGCCATCAGCTCCGGCAAGACGCCCGTTTCCGGGATTTGTTCCTATTGCGCCACGGGCTGCCACCTCCAATACGAGGTAATCAACGGGCAGGTGGTGTCCTCACGGGGTGTTCCCGGCTCACCGGTGAACGACATGTCATTGTGCGTGAGGGGCCACTACGGCCAGGATGCTCTCTCGTCACCGGAAAGGCTCACGGAGCCGCTCATCCGAGCCGAAGACGGCTCCTACCGGACCATGGCGTGGAACGAGGCCGTCGAAGAGACCGCCGCGCGCCTTCGTACCCTCATCGATCGGCACGGCCCCACAACGGTGGGGATCCTCGCCGGCGCGCAGTGTTCGAACGAGGAATATTATCTCACTGCGCGACTGGCTCGGGCGATCGTGGGAACGCCCAACGTAGACTCCACGGCACGTCTCTTGTCGGGCGCGGTTTCGCCCGGACTGGAAGCCGCGCTTCGAGAGATGCGACCGCGGGTGTCGCTCGATCGTATTTTGAATGCGGACACGATTGTCCTCGTCGCCGCGCGGCCCGACTACACCCATCCGGTCGTCGCGCGGAACATACGCCGGGCGGTGCGGCACCGAGGCGCGGCACTTGTGCAACTCGACCCTCTCAAGACGAGCCTGAGCCGCTTCGCGAAGATCCATGTACGAGAAGACGTAGAACGCCAGTCCGAGCTTTTAAGCCGCCTCATGAAGGCAATGGTGGCGTGCAGGCTTCACGACGAAGCGTTTGTAAAAGCGAACGTCAAGAACGCGGACGATTTCCTGGCAGCGCTGACCCCCAGGCCGGGTGAAGAAGACCAGCCCGAGCACATCAAGGCGATCGCACGCCACATGGCCGCGTCACGACAGACCGTAATCCTCTTCGGCAGAGCGGTGGGCCGAGCTACGCAGAGCTATATCCTCACGAGGCTCGTGGCGAATTTGGCGCTTTTGTGCGGGCGGCCCGAGAACCTTTTCTTCCTGGGAGATGGGACCAACGTGGCGGGCGCCCGAGAGATGGGCTGCACTCCCCGCTGTCTTCCCGGCTTGGCCGCGCTCGACGACCCGGCGGTCATGGCCGCACTCAAAAGCGCATGGGGGCCTCGGATCGCCTCGCAACGAGGCCTGGACGCCCTCGGCATGATTCGGGCCGCGGAAGCAGGAAAGCTGAAAGCGCTGCTCTTCGTGGGTGCAGATCCGTTGGCCGTCTTCCCGGACACACAGCGAACCCGAAAAGCGCTCCTGAAGACCGACCTCGTTGTCCGGACCGGCATGTTCCCCGCGGTTACCGAGGAGTGCGCGCACATCGTCTTTCCGTCTGCCGCACTTCCTGAATCGGACGGCACGTACGTCAACATCGAGCGGAGGGTGCAAGGCATGGCCAAGGTCGTGAGCGCGCCCGGATCAGCTCAACCAAACGCCCGATTCCTGATTGACGTCGGCGGCAGGCTCGGACCTCCGATGGGGTTTGTTACCGCGCGGGACATCTTCGACGAGATCCGGTCAGTGCTGCCTGATTGGGATCGACTCACGTGGGCTGACGTGAAGAAGCCTGGCGGGGACTTTCCGGATGAATTCTCCGTCGCGCCGGAAAACTCACAGAAATCACTCTTCGTGCCGTATCTTCCGCCAGACTCATTTCCGCGGCCACAGAATCCGCCGGAAGAATTTGCCTGGCGGGTCTTCCCGGAGGAATCTCCTTTCCATCCCGGTGACGGCGTGCTTTCGGCGCGGTCGCGACGACTCGCTGGGTTCACACGGGAACCGATTGTGCGCATGCATCCCGCGGATGCACAGAAGGTAGACTTTCGAGAGGGGATCCGCGTGGCGATCCGCTCTGAAGTAGGCGAGGCCACAGCCCGGCTCGCTCTTGATCCGGACACTCCCGAAGCGGGAGTCGTCGTTCCGCAGGGAGGGCCCTGGTACATGCTTCATCGGCTGCTTCCTTGGCCGGAGGAGTACTGTCCGGCCAGTATCGACCGCCTGTTCGTGGCTATCGCCGCCGTGGAGGAATAATGGCCGACGAATGTGTCATCACCCGATTGACGGAGATCCTCGGTCGGTTCGAGCCGGATAGGGCGAGCCTGATCCCGCTCCTGCAAGAAGTCCAGGCTGAGTGCGGATACATCCCGCCCGAAGCCATCGAGCCGGTCGCCAACCATGCGGGCGTCTTCCCGTCCGAAGTAACGGGCGTGATCAGTTTCTACGCGCAATTCCACACGACGCCTCGAGGCAGGAACGTGATCAAGGTATGCCGCGGGACCGCGTGCCACGTGCGTGGGGGCCGAACCGTGCTTCAGACGGTGATGAAGTGCACGGGGATCAAGGACGGCCAGACGTCGGAAGATATGCGTTTCTCACTGGAGACCGTCGCGTGCCTCGGTGCGTGCGCGTTGAGCCCGGTAATGGTTACCAACGGCAGGTACTACGGCATGCTCAACCCCGGGAGGATCGAGGCGATCCTGAAGGACCTCCCGTGACGGGGTGATACGATGGAGCGTCTGAAATCCGCTGCTGATCTGGCATCTTTTCGATTGTCTGTCCGCCGGAGGCGCGATCCCTCCACGGTGGAGGTGGCTGTCTGCGGAGACACCGGATGCCGGGCTTGGGGAGCGGACGAGGTGGTAGCACGGTTCGAGGCGGAACGAGCACGACAGGATTTGGATCGCGCGTTTGTGGTGAAGCGTGTTGGCTGTCCAGGCTTTTGCGAGCGAGGACCGCTGGTGTCGATCAGGCCGCAAGGCATCTTTTACCAGCGGGTGAGACCGGAAGATGTCCCTGAAGTGGTCTCGGAGACCATCGGCAAGTACAACATTCTTGGAAGGCTGCTCTATTACGGGCCGGACAGCGACAAGCGCTACGTGTACGAGGCGGAAGTCCCCTTCTATGCGAAGCAGCGGAGAACCGTGCTGTCGCTCAACGGACTCATCGACCCGACCTCGATAGAAGACGCGATCGCGTTCGGAGGATATGCCGCGCTCGAGGACATCTTCTCCTGGGAGCCGAGCAAGGTATCCGACGTGATCGAACGGTCCGGCCTTCGCGGACGCGGAGGAGGCGGATTCCCCACGGGAACCAAGTGGCGCTTCGCTCGCGCGTCAAAGGGTGACAGAAAATTCATCATCTGCAACGCGGATGAGGGTGACCCCGGCGCGTTCATGGACCGGGCCATTCTCGAAGGTAATCCCCACTCGGTCATCGAAGGCATGATTGTGGGCGCTTATGCCATTGGCGCCGGAGAAGGCTACATCTATTGCCGTGCAGAATACCCGCTGGCCGTGGAGCGCCTGGGTATCGCTCTGCGCCAGGCGGAAGAATTGGGGTTGCTCGGGGAAAACATTCTTGGCAGCGGGTTCAATTTGCGTATCCGACTCTATCAGGGAGCAGGGGCCTTCGTCTGCGGCGAGGAGACCGCCCTGATCGCCTCGATCGAAGGGCGTCGGGGCATGCCGCGGCCTCGCCCGCCGTTTCCGGTGCAGAGCGGGCTCTTTGGCTGCCCCACCGTCATCAACAACGTGGAAACCTTCGCCAATGTTGCCCGCGTGATCGACATGGGGCCGGAAGTCTACGCTTCTGTCGGAACTGAACGTTCCAAAGGCACCAAGATCTTTTCCCTCACCGGCAAGGTAAACAACACCGGGCTGGTCGAGGTTCCTATGGGTGTCACAATCCGGCAGGTGGTATTCGACATCGGGGGAGGAATCCCCCGCAACAGGCGGTTCAAGGCCGTGCAGATGGGTGGCCCCTCGGGCGGTTGCATCCCCGAGAAATTCCTCGACCTGCCGATTGATTATGACTCACTTCAATCCGTCGGGGCGATTATGGGCTCCGGCGGCATGGTGGTGATGGACGAGAACACGTGCATGGTCGAGGTGGCTCGCTACTTTCTGTCATTTACGGCCGAGGAATCGTGCGGTCAATGCTCGCCATGCCGGATCGGCACCCGCCAAATGCTGGAAATCCTCACCCGGATCACCCGCGGCTCGGGACGGATGGAAGACCTTGACAGGTTGGAACGGGTTGCGGGACTGGTCAAGAAGACGAGCCTCTGCGGCCTGGGCCAGACCTGCTCGAATCCGGTCCTCTCGACGCTCAGGCATTTCCGGGATGAGTACGAAGCACACATCCTCAAGAAGCGGTGCCCTGCGGGAGTGTGCGAATCGGTCGTCCTGTCGCCTTGCCAACATGCGTGCCCCGCAGGAATCGATGTCCCGTCCTACGTTGCATTCATCGGACATGGCGACTACGCCAGTGCGATGGACGTCATACGCAGGCGCAACCCGTTTCCTGCGATCTGCGGCCGCATCTGTCACCATCCGTGCGAAGGAAAATGCCGCCGTGGCGAAATCGACCAGCCCATCGCCATCCGGTGCCTGAAGCGCTACACCGCGGACTGGGTGTACGAGCATGAGCCGCTCCCGAGCGAACCGTTTCCTGTGACCAAACGGGAGAAAGTCGCGGTGGTCGGCGCGGGCCCGGCCGGTTTGAGTTGCGCGTATTTCCTGGCCGAAATGGGCTATCGGACCACGGTATTCGAGGCGCTCCCGTTCGGTGGTGGAATGCTCGGAGTAGGGGTGCCGGAGTTCCGGCTGCCGCGCAAGGTTATTGACAGGGAAGTCGCCTACATACAGGCCAAAGGTGTCGAGATCATATACGACAGCCCCGTCGGCGAGCATCACACGTGTCACGATCTGCACAGCGAAGGCTTTGATGCTGTCTTCATCGCCGCAGGCGCTCACCGAAGTCAAAAGCTCGGTATCCCCGGCGAAGATGAAGGGATTGAAGGGCTCATATATGGTCTGCATCTCCTGCGGGACGTGAAGACCGGCGCAGGAGTGCGCGTCGGCAATAGAGTGCTCATCATCGGCGGTGGCAATACCGCGATCGACGCGGCCCGCAGTGCGCTGCGCAAGGGAGCGCGGCATGTAACCGTGCTGTATCGCCGGTCCAGAGACGAGATGCCGGTCTCTCCCATTGAGTTTCGCGAAGCGGAAGAAGAGGGGGTGGAATTCCACTTCCTTGTCTCTCCGACGCGTATCGAGAGGACTAACGGTACGGTGAAAGGCGTGGCTTTTGTCCGAATGAGGCTCGGCCAGCCGGACGAATCCGGCCGCCGCCGACCTGAGGCCATCGAAGGAAGCGAGTTCTTTCTCGAAGCGGATACGGTGGTCCCCGCGGTCGGTCAGGCCCCCGACCTCTCCTTCATCCCCCCGGAGACGCAGTTGGAGCGAGCCATGTGGGGTGCGCTCAAAGTTGACCCTGACACGTTGAGCACGAATATACCGTGGATCTTCGCCGGCGGCGATTTCGTTACGGGGGCGTCCATGGTCATCCACGCGGTCGCCCAAGGGCGCCGCGCCGCGCTCAGCATCGACCGGTACCTGCGTGGAGTCAAAGATCCGTTCATCATCAAAGACGAGAAATATCACATCATCCCGAATCCGCCACCGCAAATGGAATCGCTCGACCAGGTCAAGGCGAGGGTCCGCATGCCGCGGATGCGAGCCGAAGAACGGGTCGCGAGCTTTGAAGAGTGTGAATTGGGCTTCTCGGAAGAGGAAGCCCTCTCAGAATCCGGCCGTTGCCTGCGTTGTGACCTGGAACGGATGCGCGAAGCGGCCGAGGACGCATGGTGATCCATGTCCTCAATCGATGACGCGGAGCCCGCCGCCGAGTTGTCATAGAAAAGCCGTCAGAGAGGCGCAAATGAAGACGATCACCCGACAAAAACCCTTTGAAGAGATTCTGGAGAATATCGCGCGCGATGCGAGCGTCTTCGTTGTGGGATGCGGCACGTGTGCGACTCTATGCCGCACCGGCGGCGTCGAGCAAGTTGCTGAAATGGCCGGCAAACTCACCGACGCGGGCAAGATCGTCACCGGCACAGCCGTACCGCCGACGGGCTGCGACGAGGTCACTGGCGAAATGCGGCATGCATTCAAGGACGCCTTACGCGCTGCTGATGTCGTGCTGGTCATGTCGTGCGCATTCGGCGTGCAGACCGCGGCCGCTCAGCTTAAGCGCCCCGTTTCGCCGGCCCTCGACACGCTGTTCATCGGCAAGGAAGGGCCTCCGGGACAGTATTCCGAAATCTGTATGCAGTGCGGTGAGTGTGTGCTTGGCGACACAGGCGGTATCTGTCCGGTAACGCTCTGTCACAAGGGACTTCTCAACGGCCCTTGTGGCGGCACCAACGACGGAATGTGCGAGGTCGGCGGCGGCCGTGAATGCGCGTGGACGCTCATATACAGACGGCTCCAGGACCAGAACCGTCTCGACCTCATGAGACGCTACCATGCGCCCAAGCGTCACAACGCGGTGCTGCGACCGGGAATGGAGAACCTCACGCATTCCAGGGAAGCTGCGGCCAAATTGTGATGAGAGCGAGGAGCTCTAGACGTCGCGGACGATGCAGGAATCTCCCGGCATACTTTCCGGAACTTGGTAGCCGCCGGCCTCCGTGCCGGCGGATTATGGTCGAACACAGGAATCCGCTCGGCCCGGCAGAGACGCCGGGCCCTACCAATGTCTCAGCAGAACGCCTCCGCACCAGGTCACGAACTTTGGCAGTGAATATCAACCAGGCTGGCCCTGCGGAACTCCTGAGGTACATGGGACCGGCGCGGAAATTCGGTCACAGATCGACCGCCGAAAACAGCGCCCAGCCCGGCACGGAGAAAGGGGACTGTGATGAGTCGATTCAAGGAAGCGCTCGACTCGAGGAAGTTCATCGTCACCGCCGAGGTTGGTCCTCCCAAAGGATGCAACCTGGAGCCGTTGAAGCACCACATTGGGCTGCTCAAAGATCGGGTGGACGCGATCAACGTCACGGACAACCAGAGTTCCGTGTTGCGGTATCCATCGCTGGGCGGGGCAATCTTGATCAAGGAGATGGGTGGAGAGCCGATCCTGCAAATGACCTGCCGCGATCGCAATAGGCTCTCGCTGCAAGCGGACCTGTTTTTCGCGTACAGTCGAGGCGTGACGAACGTACTGTGTCTCACCGGGGATGCGGTGGTCGTCGGAGATCACAAGGAAGCAAAGGGCGTCTTCGATTTGGATTCGGTACAATTGCTCGATGCCATCGCGACTCTGTCGGAAGGGCAGGATTTGGCCGGCAACCCGCTCGACGGCGCGCCTCATTTCTGCAAGGGAGCGATCGTCACGCCTGAGGCGAAGCCGCTTGAACCTCAACTGCTCAAATTCGAGAAGAAGATCGAGGCGGGCGCCGAGTTCATCCAGACCCAGGCAGTGTACGATTTGAACAACTTCCGCACGTTCATGGACTACGCTCGGCGATTCGAGGTAAAGGTCCTCGCTGGCATCGTGCTTCTGACGAGCGCAGGAATGGCCAAGTTCATGAACAAGAACGTGCCGGGCATCTTCGTTCCGCAGAATCTCATCGACGAACTTGCCGGCGCTCCCAAGGGCAAGGCGCTGGAAACCGGCATCAACATTGCGGGCAAAATGATTCGCACCATCAAGGAGGAACGGCTCGCGGACGGCGCGCATATCATGGCGATCGGCAAAGAAGAGACTGTGCCGAGAATTCTGGATATTGCCGGAATCACGTGATAAAGTTTTGTACTAAATCGCTGTGTATAGGTGACTATGACCGAACTCGCGGGCACCCGATTGCGTACAAGAAAATCCCCCCTAACTCCCCTTTATCAAAGGGGGGAACTCCGCTCATACCCCCCTTTCGTAAAGGGGGGACAGGGGGGATTTTTAAGGCTGTCGAAGTTGACTCCGTTGAGGGCACATTGGCCCTATGGATCAGTGCGCCGAGTGTTGCCAACTGGATCACTCGACCAAATTACAGCAGTGTTCGGATAGGTACTCGGATGGACTCCCAGGATTCGCTTCCAGTTCAGGATATGACCCTCGAACAGATCGAGGATCGAATCCTCGAAATCGAACGAAATTACCAAGAGTTTTTCGCCGCCGCTCGCGACGGATTCTACATCTCCACGAGGGAAGGCAAGTTCATCGACTGTAATGAGTCTCTCGTGCAAATGCTCGGATATCGCGTTCCCGAAGAAGTGCTTATGTTAGACCTCAATCGGGATCTGTGGCTGAATTTCGAGGACAGGGTCCGCTTCCAGGGCATCATTGAGAATCAGGGATACGTCCGAGACTACGAAGCCATCTTCAAGCGCAGGGACGGGTCGCCGCTATACGTGACGCTTTCAAGCCACGTCTGGACCGATGTGCGCGGCAGAATCCGCGGCTACCGCGGCTTTGTGGTGGACCGTACGCAGGAACGGATCATCTGCGAACAACTCGAGGCAACAGAAATCCGATTCCGCGACCTTTTCGAGAATATGCTCGACGGCGTTTTCATGTCCGACGCTTCCGGGACTGTGCTCGATTGCAACAAAGCGCTCTGCGAACTGATCGGTTACTCTCGGGAGGAGTTCATGGGCATGAACTACTACCGAGATCTTTTCATCAGCGCACAGGACGTGATGGATTTCCGTCGGGCGTTTACCAAACACGGTGCTGTGAAGGACTACGAACTCCAGATTGTGCGCAAAGACGGCGCTATCCGCGACATCTCCATGAGCGGCATCGCTCAACGCAACAGCAAGGGTGAGGTAGTTAGTTATCAGGGCCTGATGCGGGACATAACCGAGGAAAAACGTCTCAGGACACAGCTTATCCGGTCCGAGCGCTTCTCGGCCATGGGCAAGATGGCTTCACAGCTCGCACATGAGTTGAACAACCCGATTTACGGCATTATGAACTGTCTTGATCTGATCAGGGACGAGGTGCCCGAGAAGCATGAGAAGCGCAAGTACCTCGACCTGGCGCGTAACGAATGCAAACGCACATCAGGCCTTCTGATCAAGATGCTCAAGTTCTTCAAACCCGATGACGAGCAACGATGTCCGACGAATATTAACAAGCTCTTGGAGGAGACGCTGCTCTTTTACGAAAAGCAGTTCAAGAACCTCAATATCCGGGTGATGACAGAGCTGTCGAGCGATCTGCCGATGACCATGGCCGTAGAAAGCCAGCTGAAGCAAGTCTTCATCAACATGATCATCAATGCGAACACCGCCATGCCCACCGGCGGGGAACTGCGCGTCGGCAGCCACTTTGACGTGCCAAAGAACGCCATCACGGTTACGATCGAGGATTCAGGTGTGGGCATCCGGCGTGAGAACCTCGACCGCATCTTCGAGGCTTTCTTCACCACAAAGAAGGAGGTCAAGGGCGTCGGCCTCGGCCTGAGCATTTGCTATGGCTTCATCCGCGAACACGGAGGACGCATAGACGTCCGGAGCGAGCTAGGCAAGGGCACCGCGTTCGACATACACCTGCCGGTGGTCATGCCTGAAAACTGAGTGTTTGGTTTCGCAAAATCGGCAAAAAGAAGCAGGTAGCAATGGCGGGAAATGTAGGACACCTGGCCCACCAACGCCCCATGGAGTCTGCCAGGAACAGTGGCTGATGATAAGGAGCGCTTTTTGAAAACTAGTAGCCGCCGGCCTCCGTGCCGGCGGGCCATGAACAAACGAATGAACTAGTGTGGCCCGGCAGAGACGCCGGGCCCTACTAGTGTCTCGAGAGGTTGGCTCCGTAAGGAATCAAGACTCTTGTAAACCTGCAAATCTCAATCGTCTTCATCTTCGTCGGGCCACTCGAGGAATGGCTGTTCCTGGTCAACCATGGCGTTGACCATCATCTCGACAAGTCCTGTGTACCAGATACCGGTCTTCGGGTACACTTCGTAGTGTTCGAAGGCGTCGCGAATCATACCCTTGCAGTTGGAACAGGGCGCGCACACCATCTTCTTCACGGTCGGGTCCATTTCGCCCTGGAATGCTCCAAGAATCTGCTGGATCTTCTTCCTGCACGACAACCGCAACTTCCAATCGGGGAAATTGCCCGAACCCATGATCGCGAAGCCCGACCCGCCGCCGCAGCAGTAGTTCTCCACTCCATGCGGGGTCATCTCTCTAAAGCGGCCCGGAGGAGTAATCGCCTTGAGCACTTCGCGCTGAGGCTTTACCACGCCCATGAGCCGCACGATGTTGCACGGATCGTGGAGCGTGACGGGGAAGTCGTTCTTCGTCGGGTCAAACTTGATCTTCCCGGACTTCACGATATCCCACAGAAGGGTGTAGGAGCTTTCACGGGGAATCATTTGCTGGCCGGGCAAGAGCCGGTCTGCAATAACCGACAGCGCCTTGTGTGCGTGTCCGCATTCGCCGATGACGATCTTCTTAACGCCGAGGTCCCGAGCGATATTCAGATGGGTGAGCGCCACGCGGGCGAACTGCACGTCGTCATACCACAGACCGTAATTCACCGCGTCGTAACCGATGGTTTCGGTTGACAGCGTGTAGTCGATGCCGGCTGCGTCGAACAAGATCGCGAACGCCATCGGGTTCTCTGGCCATGACATGAATTCGCCCGCGTTGTGAACGAGCAGAATTTCCGCGCCTTTCTTATTGACGGGGATCTTAATTCGCTTGCCGGTCTTTTCTTCGATATCGTCTTCCAAGTACTCGATGATGTCGACAACGGCTGCTTTCACCATGCCGGTGCTGGAACCGAATTGCAGATGCTTAACCGAACCCTTGTCGTGAATTTCGGCCGCCGCGATGCCCAACTCCTGACTGAAGACCTTGCGCAGTTCATGGGTGATAAGCCCGTTGTCAACACCGATAGGACAGACTTGTGCGCAGCGCCGGCACAACGTACAGCGATAAGCGAGTTCCGCCAGGCGCGCGACCGCTTCCCAGTTCAGATCGATATCGTGGCCGCGAAATCCCGCGAGGATTTTCCCCCCCGGCGAGAGGTACTTCTTGGCGATCTTACGCACCACGTCCGCACGGAAGGTCGGACGATAGATATCTTTGCGACCGCTCATCTCGTATACGGGGCACGCGTCCGCGCAGGTCTGACAGCGAGCGCAGTACTCCATCGAGAGAGTGAGGGGCTGCAAGAATGTCCAGTTATTCTCCTTCGTGAGCAACTTCTCCAAACCGCTGAGAAAGGCTCGCACGAGTCGTTCTTCCTCTTCTTTGCTCTGAGGCTTGGGAAGGGTTAGGGCGCTAACGCCGTCGAGAGAATGCTCCCATCTGCCCTTTTGATCCGCGGTCAATTCAGCGATGGGCTCGTCCTTGTAGGTGTCGTAGGGCGGAGGCAAGGGCGCGTAATCTTGGGGCTTGGGGTCGACCAAGGTTTGGCCGGATTTGGATGCTATTTCTTCAGCTCTCATTGTGAGGTCCTCCGCTTACTTTGCTTGTTCGGCCCACGGGTTGGTCGTCGCAACGTCCGCCCAGGTCTTCTTGCCGCCTTCCGCTCCGACGTGCGGTGCGGCCCATGTTACGGGATAGCCGAGATATGTCTTGATCTTGGCATCGACACCTGCGTCACCGACGTTCGGGCTGTCGTCCCACTTAACCTTGTCCCACATAAAGTACTTCGAAACCATGTGCGTCATGTGCGTGAAGGGGAAATATGCCCAGAAGCCGATGAAAAGGAGCAGGTTGATGATCTGAAGTGCACTCAACTGGGGCGAGGGCTTGAACGTGATCAGACTTGCCAGATAATTCCTTGAACCAACGAATCCGGGGTCCGTGAGCCAAACCAGGAAACCCGTTACGAAGATGGCACCAAGCCAGGCGAGGTTGAAGTAGTCGATAGGTACCGATGTGTCCCTGAGAAGCGGGTCTGAAAGCCTCCTGATAATGAGGCCAACCGATCCGACTGCCCCGAGCACGAATCCGATCACCGCAAGGATTATCGTGATCGAATGCACGAGTTGAGCCAACGCCGATGTGCCGGGCACCAACCCCATAATCTGGAGAATCGCGCCGATCACGAGAAACCCCAGACCGCCAATCGCGAGGTAGAGACCCATGTGGAAGGGAAACGACACATACCATAACGGCCGGTTGTCCTCGTACAAAGCCCTTATGAAAAGGATCTCAGGAACCATGAAGGCATACTGAGCCATGTGGTCCTTATGCCTCGTCTTCTTCCAGTGGTCGACCTCCTCGAAGAAAGAGCCGCCGTACGGCTTTCCTTCGTGCGGGATCGGGTAAAGCTCCCACCGGACGTGCATGGGCATCGTGAAGTATTTGAGGAGCTTGGCTGCGAAAGCCACCACAAATACCACCCCGCTTAAATAGGTCAACAGTTGAAGAATGTCCATGTCGACTCTCCTTGATTATGCAGGCGGTTATTACTCATCTGCGATGGGATTTTTGCAGTCCATTCTTACCATGTCCACCGACCTTTTTCTAGGTTTTTTCATCGGAATTGAGGCAATTTTCACGGACGATTCTCCAGACGTGGACAGGGGTTTGAGGAATTTGGTGAGATCCTGAGTGCGTTTGCCCGTAGTGGTAAAGGATTCCGGGAGACCGGTTGCTGACTGATGCGAGGGCAGCCGGAAAAATTTCGAATCAGGAGGTTCAGCCTTCGGACACCAAACTCCGTAAGTAAGCGCGGAGCGGTTCCGGACAGACGCCACGAGGATGGGGCGGTTGCGAATACGGGCGCGCGTAAATCGGTGGAGTGACGAGTATAGTCATACTAATATAATAATATATTAATAACCTCAAGATTGGTTGAGCCTCTTCTAAACCGGCCCCCCGGAACCCCCTCAGATGCCATCGCCGATACTCCGCTGCTGTTCTTGCTAACAGAATCTTGAGCAGATTGCTGTAAGAAAGTACTTGACTTGTTTTCTAAAGCTCAATATTCTGACCGAAACGCAATACCCACCGGGGTTGGGTCCACACGCAAGCCAGCCACGTGTGCGACTCGCGGCGAATCGGATCGCTGGACGATTGCTCCGGTTACTCTGACAAACCGCGCGGCGCGCTCAATCGCGACAGTTCCCCTAAGGGGCGACAAGTATTTTCTGTGGAGAGAGGGACCATGGAAAACCAGGTCAGCCATGCTTTGGCCATTCTAGAAGAACCCGTACAGTACGTCTGCCTGCTCTTCATGGCATCGATGTACGCCATCAAGATTTACCAGCTCGTTAAGAAGCCCTTTCCGCCTGAGCGCGCCGAACTCAAAGGCGACCGGACAGCAGGAGTCGTCCACTCTATGGCCAACATCTTTCGGCCGTGGGGAATGGAGAGTTCCCGCAAGAATCTCTATTTTTACGCTGAGTTCATGATCTTCCACATCGCTGTGGCGCTCACCATCGGCTCCACCTTCTTTATTCCGCTCACACCGCAGCTCATGACGCCAACCGCCTCCGCTGTGATCATGGTCTTCATGGGATTGGCCTTTCTCATCGGACTGCGTCGTATCTACCGGCGATTGACCGCCCCGGAGATCAGGATCATCAGTGCTCCCGACGATTACTTCGCGGTCATCCTCATGACGGTCTTTTTCGCTGTGGGATTCGTCACCATGTATTTGTGGATACAGGGCAAGCCCGAGACCGGTTGGATGTGGATATTCTTCCTTATGACAACCTTTTTCCTGCTCTACGTGCCCTTCAGCAAGATCTCCCACTACGTGCTTTATCCCTTCGGCCGCTACAACTTCGGAATGGTGTTCGGCGGCAGGGGTGTCCTGAACAGGGCCTCGCATGATCTGTCGTGGGACCCGACACTGAGAAAATAGGTTGTTAAGGAATATACGACGGAGGAATTCAATGTCCGAGCTGCAAGAAAAGGCAATCGATACAGAAGGAGAGCCCCAGTGGGAAAAACTGGGCACCCAAGAAGAGCGTAAGTGGCCCACGACGACCGAGTTCACCCCGGAAATGCTGGCCGAGATGGAAAAGATGCTTCCTTCCAAGCTCAACCGCATCGTGGCGGCCTCTCTGGCAGGCTGCATCCACTGCGGGATGTGCTCTGAAGCCTGCCATTACAGTGTGTCCATCCCCGAAGACAAGACTCTCCTGCCCGCGTACAAGGCTGACCGGTTCCGCAAGTGGTACAAGTACCGCTACGACTGGATGGCAAAGGTCTTCCCCTCGTTTGTCGGCGCCAAGCCGCTCACGAAGGAACTCGCGGACGAGATGTACGACAAACTCTGGGGCGGGTGCACCATGTGCCGAAGGTGCACGTTCAACTGCCCGATGGGGGTTGACTACGGAATGATGGTGCGGGCCGCCCGCCACATTATGCAGAAGGTGGGCCGGATCCCACAGCACCTTCAGGACACCGTGGACACGCACTATAACCACGGCAACAATATGGCGGTTCCTCAGGACGAGTTTGTGGAGACGATAGAGTGGATCGAAGAGGAACTCCAGGATGATGACGGCTGCGAGAACTTCAAGATCCCCGTGGACAAGAAGGGTGCTCAGTATGTTCTCACCCTCAATCCCAGAGAGCCCAAGTACTACCCGCTGACGATCCAGGCTTCCGCTAAAGTCCTCAACGCTGCGGGAATCGACTTTACCATATCGTCCCGGTACTGGGACCTGACCAATTATGCAATGTTCAACGGCGACGATAGCGACGCCAAGTTGTTCGCCACATGGCAAGCGGATGACATCAAGCGTCTCGGGGCCGAATACCTGCTCGCCGGCGAGTGCGGCCACGGGTACCGTGCTCTGCGGTGGGAACTTCCCAACTGGGTGGGCGGCGTGCCCTTCAAGATCACCAGCATGATGGAACTCATGGCAAAGATCATCCAGCAAGGCAAAATCAAGCTGGACAAATCGGTCTGGGCGGGCAAGCGCTTTACGTACCACGATTCCTGCAACATTGCCCGGTCCGGTGGGGTGCTTGAGGCTCCGAGAATCGTTATTCGGGCGTGCGTGGACGATTTTGTGGAACTGGAGCATAACCGGGAAGAGAGCTTCTGCTGCGGAGGCGGCGGAGGCGCTCTGGCCATGCCGGAATTCACCCCTCGGCGCATTGCCGCGGGCAAGATCAAGGCTGACGAAATACGGGCTACGGGAGCCAACGTGGTCTTGCAGTCGTGCCACAACTGCACCGACCAGCTGAAGGAGATCATTCACCATTACAAGATCGACGCGACGGTGATGAACTTAGCTGAATTGGCCGCTCCGGCCCTCGTCCTTTAACGATCGGCCGGGCGCCTACCTGCCGGGAGTTGAACCGATGAGAGCAATTGTGGGAACTCCCAGGCAAATCTCGGCGTAAAGAGATTCCACAAGGAGAATACCGATGGCCAAGAAGATTTTGATCGTGGATGACGAGCCCGATATGGTTGCCTTTCTGGCGACCCTACTGGAAGACAACGGATACGAAACCGTTTCTGCTGCTGACGGGGAAGAAGCTATGGAGAAGGTGAAAGCTGACAAGCCGGACTTGATCAGCCTCGATCTTCTCATGCCCAACAAGACCGGGATCAAGATGTTCCGAGAGCTCCGGAAAGATGACATGCTCAACAGCATACCGGTTGTCATGGTCACGGGCTTCGGCAAGGACGACGTTCCGCAGATGGATTTCAAGAAATGGATCAAGGAACGTGCAGTTAAGCCACCGGAAGCCTACATCGAGAAGCCGGTGGATCGAGAGCTGTTCCTAGGCGAAATCAGCAAGGCCCTTGGGCAGAAATAAGCGCCGATCGGCGGGCTTGAGCGGCGGCAAGTCGGCGCCGCTCAGGTCACCGGCGCCGTGAAAATGCGGGTCATGTACCAGGGGCCTTTCCATCTCTTACGGAAGTTCATCAGCAGTCTGAGCTTCAAACTCAGCTTCTATGCCGGGTTGATCTTGTTCTTGTCTTTGCTGGCGTTCGCCTATCACAGTATCAGATCACAGGAAGATAACCTGCTGGAACGAAAAATTCGGGCTTCGCTCAAGGATTCGGAGGTCATCAAGTCCGCATTGTGGAAGGGAATGATGACCAAGGACCGTGAGGTCATCAGCGAGATCCTTAAAGCTATTGGGCGGTCCGAGGTCGTTGGCAGGATCGATATCGTCGACGCGAAAGGGGCACTGCATTATTCCAGCCAGCACGGAAGAGTGCTCCCCCCGGAGAGGGCATCTTCGGAGCCCCTTTTGGATGACATCGAGACGAACACGTCGGTACGTCACCGGATTTCCCCTGACGGCCTGTGGCTGCATGTGGTCAACCCACTAAGCAATCAGGCGAGCTGTGGCGGCCCTGGGTGCCACCTCAAGCCTGAGCAGGAAATGGTGCTCGGGGCACTCTCCATGACGATGCCGCTCACAGGTGTGCGAGAAGAGATCTACCGCAACGCACGAAAAACCGTCGTCTTCGGCTTTCTCCTTTTCGTATGCATTTCCACAGTAGTTGGACTCGGGGTGATCTTCCTCGTCAATCCGAGCCTCAGGAGACTCCAGGATAATGCGGCCAAGATGGCCCGCGGGGAGTACAAACCCGAGGGACAGTCCTCCGGTGGTGATGAAATAGCGGAGTTGTCTCGCTCGTTTGACGAAATGAGCCGCCAGATTAACGAGCGCACCACGCGGCTGGCCGAAGCCCGCAAGATGTATAAGTCGCTTTTCGACTCGGTGCCATGCTACCTCACCGCGGTCGATCGCGACTATCGCATTGTCAGAGCAAATAGGGCCTTTCGGGATCAGTTTGGTGAACAGGTCGGCAAACACTGCTTCGTCGGATACAAACGCCTGGATTCGCGGTGCGCAGATTGCACGGTCGAAAAGACCTTTGCCGACGGTTTGACGCACGAGGCGGAAGAGGTGTGGCGCATTGACGGCCACGACGTCTATGTCATCGTGGAGACCGCGCCGATCTTCGATGACGAGGGCAACATCGTCGAAGTTCTCGAGATGTCCATCGACGTCACGCGCCTCAAGCAACTCCAGATGGAGCTTGAAAGAAAGAAGGAGGACTACAAGTACCTCTTCGGTAACGTCCCGTGCTATCTCACGGTCGTAAATGAAGACTACCGCGTTGTGCAGGCAAACCAGCTCTTCAAGGCTGATTTCGGCGACCGAATCGGGGAGAATTGCTTTCGCGTCTATAAAAAACTCGACTGCAAGTGTGACAACTGCCCGGTTGAGAAGACCTTCGCGGATGGGCAATCCCATCAGTCGGAAGAGGCCTGGAAACGTAACGGGAGGCCAACATATGTGCTCGTCCACACCGCGCCTGTAAGAGACGAAACCGGCAAGATCACCGGTGTCATCGAGATGAGCACCAACATCACCGAGATAAAACGACTTCAAAGCGAACTGACGGTCCTGGGTGAGACGATCGCCGGAATGTCGCATACGATCAAGAATATCCTATCCGGGCTCCAAGGCGGCGTATACGTGGTGGATTCCGGCCTCCAACGAGGCAAACAGGATCGGGTCGCGCAGGGCTGGAACATGGTAAAAAAGAATGTGGAGAGGATCTCTGACTTGGTCGGCGGCATTCTCTACGCGTCCAAGGAGCGTGAACCCGATCGTGTCGCATGCAACCCCGGGGAGGTGTTGACGGAAGTGTGCGACTTGTATGAGACCCGAGCCGACGCTGAACACATCGAGATCAAAAGAGCATTCGAACGCGCAATGCGACCGGGTCTTTTTGATCCCGCGGGAATTCATAGCGCATTGGCCAATCTGGTGGCTAACGCGGTTGAGGCGCTTAGAATGGTAAGTAGAGGAGATCGCCGCATCACCGTAAGCGCGAATGAACGCGAGGGAATGCTGGTGATGCGCGTCGAGGACAACGGACCGGGCATTCCGGAAGAAATCAAAGAGAAACTCTTCGACAAGTTTTACTCGACAAAGGGGTCGCGTGGAACCGGCTTGGGCCTGGTCATTACCAGGAAGGTCGTGGAGGAGCACGGAGGGACCATCATGGTTGACTCCGAGCCAGGCCAAGGAACGAGATTCACGATCGAGATCCCATTTGAACCGACAAAGGAGGGCGACGGCCTGAAAGTGGCCGTCTGACGCCCTACAAAGACTACATCAGGTTAGGAGGCGACAATGAAAGGTGTAGGATTGGCAGCACTGTTTTCACTCCAAGGAGACTGGGCGTTCGATTACGCACTCTCCTTGGCCCGGAATCACAAAGCGAAACTGAATATCTTTCAATTCCTCGAGTCACCGTACATGCTCCGAAGGGACGTGGTGTTTGTAGATGCGGAAAAGACCAAGACCGCTCCGGTAACCCCCGAAATCATCGCGGAAAAGGACAAGGACCTCCGTTTCAAGTACGATGATCGGCTCGGGGATTACACGGACGTCGGTTTTCGCGTGTGCGAGGGGGCCGACGAGTGGGAACTGAGAAAGTGCTTCAAACGCGGCGAATATGACGTGCTTGTGATCGGCTATCAGGGCAAGGGTGCAGACTTCGGAGGCACCACAACGATCGAGAAGTTCGCCAATTCATTTCACGGGCCGCTGGTACTGGTGGGCCCGGACTCGGCAGATCAGTACTTTCTCAATGAAAAGGCCAAGGAAATCGTCGCGGACCTGGATATCCCCGACGGCCAATGGGAGCTGATTAAGGCCGCTTGACGCGTCCGGCGCGGGAGGACGCCTTGGCATATGGAAGGCATCTTGACGTGCGGCGACTTATCTCCCATGGCTAAGAAGCTGCGACGAACGATGAGCATCGGACGGGATTCGTCCGTGGCTTTTCCCCGAATCAGATGGGCGGCAGCGGGGAACAACATCCGCTGTAGGGGCGACCGGCCGGTCGCCCATTCGAACCCAACAGGTGATGGGGGCGGGCGACCAGCCGGTCGCCCCTACTATCTCCATCGGCGGCCGGCACCTCGGCGCACGTGGGCGAGCGATGCCTATGGCTATGCGCTTTCAATCGTGTGACTTAGACTAATCTCCGGCCGAATGAGAGATTCGGCTCGGTATTTCAATCAGTCAAGATTTCCGGTAGACTCCGTAAACGGAAAGGAATCATACAGAGTGGAATTCACAAGCGCCGAAGAGTTCGACTTGCACGTGCACAAGTGCTTCGGAAAGATCTTCGAGTTGCTCCAAAAAGTGGATGCGGTGGTGAAGGAAGGAGCGGAAAAGGAAGAGGCCGAAGGAAACTATGGCGCGATGTGCGATATGAGAGACTGGGTTGAAGATATCATGTTGCACTGCCACTTGGCTTGGCAATATCACCGCCTCTCGATGGGTCCGAAACGACCGAACACGTGGGCCAAGGTCAACAATACAGACGGGGGAGAACCGCAGCCAGAGTAATGTTCGGAGGCTTAATCGGGGGATTACGAGCGTTCGACGGCCCGAAAAGCCTACCGGCGCATAGCCAGTTCCTCCGGATCGTCAATACTTTCTTCGTCCGGGAGCGCGAATGACTCGTCCGATTCACCGGCCATAAAGAACTTTGCCACCCAGTCCTGCCCCCACGGGTCGTCCTCCAGGAATTGCCGCAGTCCGGGCGCTCCCTTGAGATTCCGAAACTGCACCCACCCGTCTTGTTCCATCATTAGCGTGAGATCTTCGGGCCGATCGTCCGACCAATCAATGAAATAGGGGGAGTGCGAACTGGTCAGTACTTGCTTTTGGGGGTTCTGTTCCGAGAATCGAAGCATGAGGTCGTAGAGCACCCGCAGCCGGTTCGGGTTGATGTAGGTTTCGGGCTCTTCGATGAAAAAGATCCGCGGCTGGTCAGGCAGGTTGAACAGCGTGCAAAGAGCCACGAAAACGAGAAATCCGTCTGACAACTGCGGCCCGACAAAATACCCGGACTTGCTGTGCTCTTCCACCCCGATTCCGATCTGGTGAGGATCGCCGAGACTTGGGGTGAATATCCTCCTTACGTTCGGCACGACCCGCCTGATTTCTCGTCCAATGCGCTGGAAGTGTTCCGGATGATTCTTCTCGAGGAAATGGATGACTGCTGCCAAGTTCTCGCCCGTGTGATCCAGAAGGTAGGAATCTTGTACCGAAGCGGGCTTCTTGATGAGGTCCGGCACGAAGCGGTAGCGCTTGATCTTTGAGAGGTACTGGGCAACCGAACGGACACGGCGTTCCGCTTCGTTCCACGCGTGCCCTTTGCGCATCTGGGCCATTTTGGACTCGCGGGCTTTGATGTCGCCTATGGTGAAAAGGATTTCACCTTGGACTTCCTGGAGGGTCTCTTCTTTGATGAGGTATTCGTTTCGGCGGATCTCGGTGAACGTGAGGGTGTACTCGTAGTTGGTTCCTTCGACTTCGAGGGTGATCTTGAAGTGAATGTCCTGGTCTTGCGGGTTTGGATCGTCCTTTTCTCGGCGGCTCAAAGTCTGACGAAACGTGAAGGGACCGGGTCCGAAGGCGCTACTGAAAGGTCCTGATGCGAGGAAGCTGACCATTAAGAGAAAATTTCCCAAATTCGATTTCCCCGCACCGTTAGGCCCGACAAAGATGTTCAACGGCCTAACGTCAAATTCTGCTTCCCGGAAATTCTTGAAATTCCTGACCTGAATACTTCTGATCATATTCCTGCCGTCCTTTCGCACCTCTCTGAAAGGCCGCGCGTTGGCCTTCCATGGAACTTGTGCCTCTCCAAATCCATCGCAAAGCGGGCTGCACTCAGTCTCCGGTCCGTACGGGCGCCTGGAGCCACCGAGGCGCGCCCTGCCGCGCAGTCAATGCCAATCTTCGCAGAACGGTTCAGCCTGCCGCTCATATGCTCAAGGCGCAGCGCAGTCCTCTCGATTCTCAATTCTGAATAGTGCGCGAGATCGCTTGTCCGGACCGTCACTCTGCGCACGACGGCCCTCGATCGGTACAATTCACTGTGACCGCACGTGCAGCAGGCTCAGTGATAATCATCATTATGCGTCCCCATTCTGACGGCCGAAATTCTTCGTGGATCACCGAAAAACAGTTCATTTCGCCTGCATCAAGTTCCAGGGATCCAAATCGGCATCCCAACCTGGGAAATAGTCACCCATGCGCCGGCCCAGCCGGTCGTGTCCCGTCCCGCGGAAACATACGCTTCCGTTCGCTCGGGGACACGCTGCGGCTACGTGCCCGCTGCGCGGGTGTGAGAACGGCAAATATGGTTGAGCAGCTCACCCCTCATATGCCCAGAGGAATTCACATTCGCTGAGTCATTCGCCGGGCAAGACCGCTGCCGAATCACTGTTAATACGCATCGGCGGTCGTGTTCCACAACATCCAGGGGGTGACGACGTCAGGTACTTGCGTCAACTACCAGCCCAACTCAATCTTCACGGCATCGTTTGGCTGTTTCCGACCCATGACCCGGCTGCCGGCTCTTTGATCCGCTGCCGACTCTCGCGTCCTTCCGGCCGAACTTGCCGGAGGCGCTACAGAGACAATAAACCAGTTGACTCAGCATGCCGACGGCGAATTCTATCAGATTTGTCACAAGCCTTCAAGATCCATCCGTGCAACTTTTTTTGCGAAACTCGTTGCCCCCGATTTGTTCCCCTGCGCCGCAAGGCTTTCTCTTCACGATCGTTCGCGCGTGCCGGTAGACGCCGCTGAGCGGTTGCTGTCATCCTTGAACACGTGACGCGGGGTCTCGATGAGGACGGTCGTGTCCGGCGGAACCGAAGAGGTCAACCAAACGTTACCACCGATGACGCTACGCGCTCCGATCACCGTGTCGCCGCCAAGTATGGTTGCTTGAGCGTAGATGGTGACGTCGTCCTCAATGGTAGGGTGGCGCTTGTGGCCGCGCAGCGATATTCCGCCTTCAGACTCTCGCGGCACCGAAAGCGCTCCGAGCGTGACCCCCTGGTAGATGCGTACCCGATTGCCGATCTCGGTGGTCTCACCGACGACAACGCCGGTTCCGTGGTCAATAAAGAAGTCCGTTCCGATGGTAGCTCCCGGGTGGATGTCGATTCCCGTAAGTGAGTGCGCGTGCTCGGTCATGATTCTCGGTATCAGCGGGATTTGCCGATTGAACAGTTCATGGGCGACACGGTATACGAAGATCGCATAGAGCCCCGGATAACAGAACACAATCTCATCCAGACTCTTGGACGCGGGATCTCCGTCGTAATGCGCGCGGACATCGCGGGCGAAAGCCCGTCGCAGCTCCGGTAGCCGTTCCATGAGGAGCACGGACTCTTCCCAGCCTTTCTGGACGCACTTCACGCAGAGCTTGTCCATACGGCGGCACTCATGACGAATGCTACGAGAGATCTGGGCGGCGAGCATTTCGTACAGCCTGGTCATTTCATTGCCCAGGTGGTACGAAAGAGTGGCGTGGCTCAATTCCTGTCGCCCGAAGTAACCGGGGAAGAGAACGTCCTGGAGAATTCCCAAGATGCGGATGATCTCATCCTTGGACGGTATGAGCGCTGCCCCCACATGATCGATCGTGTCGTCGTCAAGGCACGAGGCCACCATGGCCTCGACCGCGCCGCGCAGCCGCTCTTCATGCAATGGGATAAGTGGATCTTCCTCGAATTCGCACACATTCTCATGTGCATGTTCATGGGGTTCGTATTTGGGCATGTGACGTCTCCCCTTCTCGCCTTCATCGTGGATCCCGTGCCCCCTCACGGGTCGTTGGCAATCGTTCAAGGCGCCGGACAAGTCTACTGGTGTTCCGCCTCGCAAGTACCCTGCGTCGCACCTCGTTTCATCGGCGACTGATGTACTTCCTGCCTGATTCTTCGGCACAACGCCGAATATGGGTTCGGAAATGCGCTCCGAGCGGCAGACCGGGCATCTTCCCGGCGCGGTGAACCGCTCTCTCTTGGTAAACACGAAATCACAGCTCAGGCACGTTGCCGGTTGCCGCACAATGCTGACCGATGTGCCCATCGATTTCTGAATGTGCGGCAGGTGCTCGTAAACCTCTTTCTCCCTTATGCCCAGTATGCGAGACAACTCACGCGCGGTAAAGGATCCTTCCGTCAGCATCTGAGCAATTCTTTGTCGTATTGTCAGCGGTGGTCTCCTCACAGGACATGAGTCGGTTCGAGCGCTTGCGCGGCAATTCGACGATTGGCCTTGACAACACGTGGCCTTTCTTGTGAGGATAACCTTTCGCGTGTTGTAAGGGCAACACCTTTCGCCAACCGCTTAATCGAGGGAGGGACCGATGGCCCCCAGGTCTCTGAACAAAGTCCTGCTGCTCGGACACGTAGGTAAGGATCCCGAGGTGCGCTACACCGGTTCGGGTCGAGCCGTAGCGAGCTTTACGCTCGCCACGTCCCAAACGTGGAAAGACCAGGAAGGCAACGACCAGGAAAGGACTGAATGGCACCGAATAGTTGCATGGGGCCGTCTCGGTGAAATATGCGGCGAGTATTTGAGCAAGGGCAAGCAAGTGTTTATTGAAGGCCGCATCCAGTCACGCGCATGGGAAGATCAAGAAGGCAACAAAAGGACCACGGTCGAAATTATAGCAAATGACATGATTATGCTCGGAGGCGGAGGCTCATCACAGACCCAGCGGGAAGACCGGGAACCGCCGCGTTCCTCGCGCAGGCCGGAACCCAAGGACTCCGGGGCACGACGAACTGAACGACGGTACGAGCCGCCACCGCCCGAGGACGACATTCCATTCTAATTCCAGGTTGATACATGCGCAGTCCAACTTCCCGGGCGGCGAAACATAATAGTAGGGCAGGAAAGGAAAGGCGATGAGTGAGCTACGGCGAGGTCAAGCGGCCATGTTTCTGGTCGCAGCGGTTACCGTAATTCTTGTATGGTGCGCTGCGGGAGCGTCCGCGTACAACGAAGCGCCCGAACTGAATGAACTCGTCAAGGCGAACAAACTCGCGCCCGTTGCGGAGCGGCTCCCACAGACCCCCGTAGTAGTCAAGCCATTCGAGAAGATTGGTGCTTATGGAGGAACCTGGAGACGTGCGTACACGGGGTTGTCGGACCTCGTCGGAGCCCGCCGGATCCTATACGATCCTCTGGTGCGTTGGAGCCCGGATTACAAAGTTGCCGGTAACCTGGCTCACAAGTGGGAGGCGGACCCGGAAGGGAAGGTGTACACGTTTCACTTGGTCAAGGGCGTCAAGTGGTCGGACGGGCAACCTTTTACCGCTGACGACATCATGTTCTACATCGACGACATTGTCTTGAACAAAGAACTCACCTCAAGCGTTCCCCGGTGGCTGGCGCCCACGGGCGAGCCCCCCAAAGTAACCAAGGTAGACGAGTACACGATACGGTTCGAGTTCAACAAGCCTTACGGGCTATTTCTCGAACAACTCGCTTGCCCGCAGGGCATGGAACTGGTTACCAAGCCCAAGCACTACCTCAAACAGTTTCACAAGAAGTACGCTTCTCCTGAAGAGCTTGATGCGCGAATAAAGAAGGCCAACGCGTCTTCGTGGGTTAAGCTTTTTCAAGATGTCTCGAGCTTACGACACGCCATGTTTACCAGCACGGAATATCCCTCCATCTGCGCATGGATTGTCGAAGTGCCGGCCCCCGCGAAGCGCTTCGTGATGCGTCGCAATCCATACTATTGGAAGGTCGACCCTGACGGCAACCAACTTCCCTACATCGACAAGATCGTTCACGATCTACAAGCCGAATCGCAGACGATCCTACTCAAAGCCATCGCGGGTGAAATCGACATGCAAGCTCGCGGTTTGGGCGGGATGCAAAACTCGGTGCTCCTTGTGGCGACCGTGGGGCAAGGGAAGTACCGACTTGTCCCTAAGGTGTCTACAGCGTCAGTGGGGCTGTTGCTCGCACCGAACCTGAACCACTCCGATCCCGTGATGCAAAAGATTATCGCAGACCGTCGGTTCAGGATCGCTCTCTCCTACGCGATCAACCGGCAGGAGATCAACAAGATCGTGTACCGCGGCAAAGGGACCCCGCGGCAGGCGGCTCCTTTGAAGGAATCAGTCTTCTACAGCCCCTCGTACGAGAAGGCGTATACTGAATACAACCCGGATAAGGCAAAGGCGCTGTTGGATGAGATGGGACTGAAGGCTGGCCCGGATGGAAAGCGAACGCGTCCGGACGGCAAACCGCTGCGTCTTTCGCTCGACGTGATGGTTGCGATCCAAAGTTGGGTGGACACCGCGGAGATTCTCGCGTCGAATCTGGGTGGCGTGGGTATCGAAACGGAAGTGAAATCGGAGAGCCGTGAGCTTTTCTGGGAGCGCGTCAAGAGCGCGACGCACGATGTGGCCCTTTGGCCTGGGGACGGAGGGATGGAATGCCTTCTGGAACCGAGATGGTACTTCCCCTATAGTTCAGAGAGCTTCCAAGCAGTGCGCTACGGTGAATGGTACCAGAGCGAGGGCGCCAAAGGGCTTGAGCCGCCGGCCGACATTAAGGATCTGATGGACACCTACAACAAGATCGTCAGCACTGTGTCGGACGAAAAGAAGAAGGAACTCTTCGCCAAGATCATCAAGGCCAACGAGGAGAATCTCTGGGTGGTCGGACTGGTGCACGATCCGCCTGACTTCTACGTGGTATCCACCAAGATGCACAACATTCCCAAGCGAGACTTCCAGAGTTGTATCTACCCCAACCCCGGGCCGATCCATCCTGAGCAGTTCTTCATGACGAAGTAGCCGTGGCCGGGCGGCCTCGGTATAGCGGCAGTATCGGGCGATCGCTCTCGTGTCGAAGGAGAAGCGGCGCAACAGGCTCGCGAGCCACCCGCGGATGAAGGAACCATGCTGAGTTACATCGTGCGTCGGCTTCTGATCATGATCCCTACGCTGATTGCCATCTCGATCATTACGTTTGTGATCATCCAGTTGCCTCCCGGTGACTTCCTCACTACATACGTGGCTGAGTTGCACGCCAGCGGAGAAGCTGTCGACCAAGCGGAATTGCAGGCCTTGCAGGACCGGTTCGGTCTGGACGAGCCGATGTGGCGACAGTATCTTCTCTGGGCGTGGAACTGTCTTCACGGCGACTTCGGCTATTCCTTCGAATGGAACAAACCTGTCGCGGATCTGATCGGAGAGCGGCTTTCCCTGTCGGCTTTGATTTCCTTTGCTACTCTCATCTTCACGTGGGCCGTGGCAATCCCGATCGGGATCTATTCGGCTGTGCGTCAGTACGGCTGGATGGATTACGTGCTCACGGTCATAGGCTTCATCGGCCTGGCAACGCCGAGCTTTCTGTTTGCACTCGTGTTGCTGTGGTTTTCTTTCGCCTATCTGGGAATGAACGTTGGCGGACTGTTCTCGCCTGAGTACGCGGAAGCCCCGTGGAACCTCGCCAAGTTTTGGGACTTGCTCAAGCATCTCTGGATTCCGGTGATAATCGTGGGAACGGCTCATACGGCCAAGTTCATTCGGATCATCAGAGGCAACCTCCTCGATGAGCTGCGGAAGCCGTACGTGACTACTGCTCGTGCAAAAGGTCTGTCCGAGATTCGCCTGATCCTCAAGTACCCGGTACGTGTAGCGATCAATCCGCTGGTCAGCACGATCGGGTGGACGCTGCCCGAGCTGATCTCCGGAATAGCAATCACTGCAGTCGTGCTGAATTTGCCCACCACCGGGCCGCTGCTCCTCAAAGCGCTCATGAGCCAGGACATGCATCTAGCGGGCACATTCATCATGATGCTGAGTTTCCTCACCGTGATTGGCACGCTCATCTCGGACATCCTCCTCGCGTGGGTCGATCCCCGGATTAGATTCGGAGGTCGCGAGAGCGTATGAACCACGACCAACAGCCCGAATCGAAATATCTCGACGCTTCGACGAGGCAGCTCATCTGGTGGCGGTTCAAGAAGCACGGCCTGGCAATGGTCGGGCTCTGGCTGATCGGCTTTCTTTACGCGGGGGCAATCTTCTGCGAATTCCTCGCTCCCTACGACAAAGACACACGATTTTTCGACACTATCTACTCTCCTCCGACTCGTATCCGGATCTTCGACGAGAATGGAAGCTTGCGGCGGCCGTTCGTCCGGGCAGTCAAGGCAGATATCGATTTCGAGACCCAGCAAATCAAGTACGTGGAAGATATGGAGACTATCTATCCCGTACGCTTTTTCATGCGCAAGACGCCATACAGTTTCTGGGGGCTTTGGAACACCAATCTCCACTTGTTCGGTGTAGATGAGCCTGCAAAGATCTTCCTGTTCGGCACGGATCGAATGGGACGCGACATGTACAGCCGGTGTTTGTACGGGAGCAGGATCTCGCTCTCCATCGGAATGCTGGGCGTGTCGATGAGCTTGGTCCTTGGATTGGTGCTCGGCGGGATTTCCGGTTACGTGGGCGGGTGGGCCGACGGTCTGATTCAGCGCATCATAGAAATTATCCGGTGCTTCCCGAGCATTCCTCTCTGGCTGGGATTGTCCGCCGCGATGCCACCATACTGGCCGGCACTGAAGGTCTATTTCGTCATTACGATCATCCTCTCGTTCGTAGGATGGACCGACCTCGCGCGGGTGGTGCGAGGTAAACTGTTCGCCCTGCGAGAGGAAGAGTTCGTGCTCGCAGCGCGTTTTGCGGGCGCCGGCCATACACGGATCATCTTCCGGCACTTGATTCCATCGTTCACGAGTCACATTATTGTAACGGTAACGCTCGCAATCCCGAGCATGGTGTTGGCTGAAACCGCGCTGAGTTTTCTGGGCATTGGATTGAGACCACCCATTACAAGCTTGGGCGTGTTGCTGAAAGAAGCACAGAATGTCAACACCATCGCCTTGTATCCATGGCTTCTCATTCCGGTAGCGTTCGTGATCGTGTGCGTGCTCGCGTTCAATTTCGTAGGGGACGGACTGCGGGACGCGGTCGATCCCTATTCGAGGTGAGTTGATGGTTCCGGCCCTTGTGGTGGAAAACCTGCGCGTGCATTTCTTCCTCGATCAGGGAGTGGTGCGGGCCGTCGACGGGGTGACCTTCTCGCTGGAACCGGGTAAGACACTCGGCATCGTCGGTGAATCGGGCTCGGGCAAAAGCGTAATCGGCCAGTCCATTCTGCGGATCGTTCCGCCGCCCGGCAGGATTGTGGGTGGCAAGATCCTTCTGCGGGTGGACAATGGGGACGGATCGCCGCAGCAGATCGACCTGACAGCGCTTCATTCGAATAGCCGCCAGGCGCGCAGCATCCGCGGCCGCCAAGTGGCAATGATCTTTCAGGAGCCTATGAACTCCTTCAGCCCGGTTCACACAGTGGGCAGTCAAATCGTGGAAGCGCTCATGCTTCATGCTCAGGTCAGGTATGACGAGGCCCGCGACCGGGCGGTAGAGATGCTGAAGCGGGTAGGGATCCCACAGCCGGAAGTCCGGATCGACGCGTATCCTCACCAGCTTTCGGGTGGCATGAGGCAGCGGGCGATGATTGCTATGGCCTTGGTGTGCAACCCCAAGATCCTGATCGCGGACGAACCCACCACCGCGCTCGACGTGACGATACAGGCGCAGATCCTGGAGTTATTGAAGAGCCTCCAAGAAGAGTTCGGCATGGCGGTGCTGTTCATCTCGCACAACCTCGGGGTCGTCGCGGACATCTGTCACGACGTGATGGTGGTCTATTTTGGCAAAGTCATGGAAACCGCGCCCGTGGATACGCTGTTTCAGAACCCGATCCACCCGTACACCAAGGCGCTGCTCAAGTCGGTTCCAGGGATTGACACTCCGGTGCGCCATCATTTGGCAACATAGAAGGGACGCTTCCGGAGCCCCACGCGCAAATTGCGGGCTGCCCCTTCTTCGGGCGATGTACCGTTTGCGCGAGCGGCGTGGTGTGCAGCGACGAACCGTACGAGCTGGCGCAAGTCGCGGCCGACCACTTTGTGGCTTGTCCGCAGGTCTGTTTTCTCGCGTGAGGTCTATAGTGTCGGAACCGGATACCCTCCTCGAGGTCAAAGATCTGAAGAAGCACTTTCCCATCCATCGGGGGGTCTTCAAGCGGGTTGTGGGGGCCGTGAAGGCAGTGGACGGAGTTAGCTTCACGATCCGCAGAGGCGAAACCGTCGGTCTCGTGGGGGAATCAGGTTGCGGCAAGACAACTGTCGGTCGGATGGTCATGGGGGCGTATCGCCCCACGTCTGGGGAGATTTGGTTCAAGCCTTCGAACGGTGAACCGCGGGTCAACCTGGCCTCGATTGATTCAGGGCGTATGAAGGCCCTCAGGCCCCAGATTCAAATGGTGTTTCAAGACCCGTTTGCGTCGCTCAATCCGAGGATGACCATACGGGAAATCATTGCCGAGCCGCTCGTGGTGAACAAGATCGCCCGGGGCAAGGAACTCGAACGTCGCGTGCGCGAGGGCATTGAAATGGTAGGACTCCAGGCGCATCACCTCAGTCGGTATCCGCACGCATTCTCGGGGGGGCAGCGGCAACGAATCAGTATCGCTCGTGCGATGGGGCTTTTTCCTGCGCTGCTTGTGGCGGACGAACCGACGTCCGCGCTCGATGTGTCGGTCCAGGCACAGATCGTGAACCTGGCACTTGATATCCAAAGCCAGTTCGGGCTCGCATATTTGTTTATTTCGCACGATCTGGGGCTCATTCGCCATTTCAGCAGCAGGGTAGTCGTGATGTACGTGGGCCGCGTCATGGAGTACGCGCCTGCCGGGTCTCTTTTCAGCAGGCCGCGACATCCGTACACCGAGGCGCTCCTGTCGAACGTCCCGACCACACAACCCAATCTCTTGGGTCGGAAGATAATTCTGCGAGGAGAACCGGCGGATCCAGCGAATCCGCCGCCGGGGTGCCCGTTCCACACGAGATGCCTCTACGTTCAAGATATTTGCAGGCAGGTCGTGCCGCCTCTCGAAGAGATTGAGCCGGAGCACAAGACTGTGTGCCATTTTTCCGGCACACTTGAATTGACGGGGTGTGACGCCCTCGGTTGTGTGGTATAGACTCTAGGGTTAGGGGAGTCGCCCACGGGGACAAGGGAGATCTGCAGGCAGAGCGCCTGACGTCGGACAGCACCGAATATGGAAATGAACGGCAGTATTAAACGATTACTCTTGTACACGCACAATTCCATCGGGTTGGGGCACGCGTTCCGAACCTTGGCCCTGATTACGGGTATCCGCAAGTGGCGTCCTGACATTGATTTTCTTGTAATTTCAAGCAGCTCGATCCCCCAGATCTTCTTCAACGAAGGAATCGAGGTCATCAAACTTCCTTCGGTCAAGCTCGATATCGACAGTGATTGCAACCGAATGTGCCCTCGATATCTTACCGATTTCGACCTTGAAACGGTCTTTGAATTCCGTCAGCGGCTGATTCTGGAGACTTTCGACTTCTTCAAGCCGGATGCGCTCGTGGTCGAGCACAACATGACCGGTCAGATGAGCGAACTCATTCCTCTGCTCATGAAGAAGTGGATGCGCAAGGGCGGGCAGGGTGACTTCGGGCTGGTGCACCTTAACCGAGGCATCATGCGATGGGTGCCTCTTCTGCAGATTCCGTACGAAAATCCGAGACACCGCTCGGAATCAATCAATATCGGCGAGCTTTACGATTTCATGTACGTGCTCGAAGACCGAGAGGTTATCGACATCAACAAGGCGTTCCTCGGCAACGATCCGGAACTGGAAAAGAAGATCCGATATCTCGGCAAGATCACCAACAAGGTCTACGAGGAACTTCCGGGGCGAGACACAGCGCTGTCCCGATTCGGATTGCCGGATAAGCCCGTCGTACTGATCTCTCTGGGAAGGAATTACCGAGTCGCGGCCTTGTCTATCCGGCTCATGGAATGCCTGAATCAGATCGATCTGCTGGATAGATATCAGGTGGTGATGGTTCTGGATCCGTACCTGGACGGCGACACGAGAAGCGCTCTGTGCGCGCACCCCCTCGGCGCGAAGATCGAAATGCGCTGCTTTGTGCCCGACCTGGTGGATCTCGTTTCGCACGCCGATCTGGTGGTCTCGAGGGCGGGATACAACATTTTCAATGAGGTGCTGCTCACCGGCGCCAAGGCGGTGCTCATCCCCGAGAGCCACGGCGGCGGCGAGCAAGAGCAACGCGTCCGGAGCGCACCGCGGGACAACATTTTGGTGCTCACCGAAGACGAAGCGTTGCTCCCCGGCGTAGAAGCCGCAATACTCGACCTTCTCCAGCGACCGAATTCGCGAGCGCCACAGAAATTTGACAAGTACGCGATCGGCCGGGTCGTGATCGACGAGCTCGAGGCATGGGCGGCCAGAGAACGAGGCCGTTCCAGCATTGATACAGACGTTATGGATAGATCCCGCGGATTACGATAGCGTCGCTGATCCTCTGAATCGCCAACATCTGCGCGGCCACCCGATTGGGCACCCCGTGAACGTCGCCGCTTCCCATCACGCTGTGAAACGCGTCCACAATGAGATTGCGAAGATGACGGTTGATTTGGTCGAGCGGCCACATGAACGATTGCAGGTCTTGGACCCACTCCAAATAGCTCACCGTCACACCGCCTGCGTTGCATAGAATGTCCGGGATGATAAATGCACCTCGATTCACGAGGATTTCATCTGCTTCGGGCGTCGTGGGGCCATTCGCGCCTTCAGCGATGATCTTGGCCCGCACTTGATCCGCGTTTCGACTGGTAAGTTGATTGCCGGTGGCCGCGGCAACAAGGACATCGCAGCTCAGGGCCAGGAGTTCATCATTCGAGACTTGGTCCGCCCCGCGAAAACCGACCACCGTCCCCGCCTCCGCCTTATGCCGGTTGAGCGTGAGAAGATCGAGGCCGTCAGCCCGGTAGACTCCGCCGACTGAATCGCTCACCGCAACGATCGTCATTCCTGATTCCACACAACACTGCGCGGCAACCGTTCCGACATTGCCAAAGCCTTGGACCGCGACCGTGGTTCCTTTCGGGTCCAGACCCTTAAGGCGAAGTGCCTCTTCGATTGTGTAGACCACTCCGCGGCCGGTGGCAGCGGTGCGGCCCAGCGAGCCGCCGATCTCTACGGGTTTTCCCGTCACCACAGCGGGAACCGAGTACCGGAGTGCATGGAGTAGGTGTCCATGATCCAAGCCATTACCTGGGAATCAGTGCCCATGTCCGGCGCCGGAATATCTCGATCAGGACCGATGAGGATACTGATTTCGGTGGCGTATCGTCGGGTGAGGCGCTCCAGTTCCCTGCGAGAAAGCTTCTTGGGGTCAACGAGCACGCCCCCTTTGGCGCCGCCATAGGGCAAGTTCATGAGCGCGCACTTCCACGTCATGAGCATGGCCAGAGCCCGAACCTCGTCGAGCGTGACGTCCGGAGCGTAACGGATACCGCCCTTTGTAGGTCCTTTCGCGGTCGAATGGTGCACGCGATAGCCGCGAAACACTTGGATCTCGCCAGTGTCCATCTCCACCGGAAAGACCACGGACAACTCCCGTTTGGGGTAGCGGAGCATCTCCTCGATTCCGCGCTTGAGCTTGAGGTTCGCGACGGCCTTGTCAAACTGCGCGAGAGCGTTCACGTAAGGGTTTTCCTCGTGCCCCAACAGTGGGGGCGCGCCGAGGGCTTGTGAAATGGAGAATGCTTCTCTACCGGGCTGACTGTTGCTATTTCCTGCCGAATCAGACATCGGATGGGTCTCCTCCCCACTTTCACGGCTTTGGACGCTGCAAACGTCATATGTTTGAACGAACATCGGCACAAATCCAGGGACAACGGCCTCAATCATATCTTGCAGTAGTGACAAGGGCCGGGACCGGTTACAGTCGCTTGACCGTTTCCACCCCTTTAATGCTGCGGAGCGCGGTTATGATACGGTTAAGATGGTCCAAATCCTTGACCGATGCCATAAACATCCCTTCGGCACGGTCGTTCTCACCGGCTTTGATCTGAGCCTGCACGATATTGGAGTGATTGGACGAAAAGACGCCGCTAATGGTGGCCAGCAAACCCAACTTATTGGCGGCCTGGATCTGTAGGCGCACGATGCGCTCGACAGTCTGGTCCTGATCCCAGCTCACATCCACCACGCGTTCCGAATCGACCGTATGGACGTTCGTGCAATCGGTCTTGTGGACGGTGACTCCGCGGCCTCGCGTGATGTAGCCCTGAATAGCATCCCCAGGCACGGGGTTGCAGCACTTGCCGAACTTCACCATCACATCCATGAGCCCTTCGACCCGGACACCACTCTTGGTCGCTCTACGGATCTCTTTCATCGGCCTGTCGGGTTCAATGACCACCTTGGCCTTCTCACGTTCGGCAGGAGGGACGAGCTTGGTGACGAGCGTTTTCGGCGAGATCTTCCCGTAACCGATAGTCGCGTACAGGTCTTCTTCAGCCTTTAGACCATATTCTTGAGCTACTTGTATGATATGACCGTCTCGTTCGGCCTGAGGCAAATCGATACGCCACTTTCTGAGTTCCCGATCCGAGGCGTCTCTCCCCATTTCGATGGCACGGTTCCGCTCCTCTGCCAGGACGAAGTGCCGTATCTTGGTGCGTGCGCGCGCGGTCTTGACGTATTTGAGCCAATCCTTACTCGGCTTTTGCCGCGCTGAGGTAATGATCTCCACGCAATCGCCGGTCTTCAGCTCCTGCTTGAGCGGGATCATGCGGCCGTTCACCCGCGAGCCGACACAGCGATGCCCAACCTCAGTGTGGATCGCATACGCGAAATCCAGTGGCGTTGAGCCTTTCGGAAAGGTCTTCACGTCTCCCGTCGGCGTGAAGACGTACACTTCGTCGGGATAGAGGTCTACGCGGACGTTTTCGAGGAATTCCCGCGGGTCGTCGAGGTCTTTTTGCCATTCCATCATCTGGCGCAGCCAGCTGACGACTTTCGCGTCCTCCGGATCGAGGCTCTTTCCTTCTTTGTACGACCAGTGCGCCGCGATGCCTTCTTCGGCGGTGCGATCCATTTCGTGGGTGCGGATCTGGATTTCGATGCGGCTGCCCTCCGGACCGATCACCGTGGTGTGGAGCGATTGATACCCGTTGGGTTTGGGCATCGCTATGTAGTCCTTGAACCGACCCGGAACCGGCCGCCAAAGGGAATGAATCAACCCGAGCACAGCGTAGCACTCTGCTACGCTGTTGAGCGTGATCCGGAACGCGGTAATATCGTGGATCGCCTCGAACTCGAGCCTTTGCGTGGTCATCTTGTGATGAATGCTGAAGATCTCTTTGGTCCGTCCCTTGGTTTCCGCTTTGATGTTGTAATGCTCGAGCGTTTCTCGGATTGTCTTCAAGATGTTTGCGACGTAGCGCTCCGTCTGTTTGATCGCATCATCGCGGCGCTTTCTCAGGTCAGCATAGACCTCCGGCTCAAGATACTTCAGCGCCAGATCTTCAAGTTCGGCCCTCATCCAGTAGATCCCGAGCCTCCCCGCAAGACGAGCGTAAATCTCTCGGGTCTCTCTCGCGATCCGTTGTTGTGCCTCTTCTGGGAGCGCGTCGAGCGTGCGCATATTGTGGAGACGGTCTGCGAGCTTCACCAGGAGGATCCGAATGTCTCGCGTCATCGCGAGGATCATCTTGCGAAAGCTCTCGGCCTGGCGCAGTTCCTTGGACTGGAACTCCATCTTGCTGATTTTGGTGACGCCGTCGACAAGAGTGGCGATCTCTTTGCCAAAGATGCGCTCGATGTCCTCCAGCGTGGTAAGGGTGTCCTCTACGGTATCGTGGAGCAGCCCCGTGGCCACTGATGCTTCGTCCAGGCGCGACTCCGCTAGGATTCGGGCCACTGCTACAGGGTGTACCAAATATGGCTCACCTGACCGTCTCGTCTGGCCGCCGTGGACCTGCGCCGAGAAAATGTACGCGCGCCGGAGCAGCTCCAGGTCGGCATCCACATAATACGCCTTGACCAGATCCTGTATTTCGTTGAATCGAGGTATGGAATCGCCGTGAGACTTCATAAGTGCGGTAAGTTCGGTTGCCCTCCATGGATGTTCTGGGGCGCGCCGGGACGAAATCTGACTACCTCACCCCATCGCCCGAAATCATTTTGGCCATTGAGCTCTCAAATGGCAAGAAATTCGACAGGGCCATACGATTTCGTGTTCCAGCGCTCGATCAAGGCGGCATGGCGGCAGTCGGTCACAATTCATGCGAATGCGCCTTCAAACACATGATTTTGGCAGGCGGCCGGTATGCCTTCGAAGCGAAGTGAGGCTTGCCGTCCGAAGCGGAGAAGGCATCCGGCCGACTCATGTTTCGACCGCGCATTGGTATCATAATGACTCTCAGCGTGATCTCGTTTCGCCGTTAGCCCCGTTTCCGGCTGCCTGGCTGGGTTTGCGGTTCACGCTCGTGCGTTTTGCGGAAGACCAGTCGCAATGGCGACCCCCCGAAGTCGAATTCCTCTCGGATTCGGTTTTCGAGAAACCGGCGATATGAAAAGTGAACCGATTCCGGATAATTACAGAAAAACGCAAAGGTCGGCGGACCGGTGCGTACCTGGGTGGCGTAGTAGATCTTGATCCGTCGCTTGGAACGATGCATTCCCGGCGGATGGGTCTCCACAAGCCGTTCGACCACGCGGTTCAGCTCGCCTGTCGTCACCCGCGTTCGGTACTTCCGGTCGACTTCGTCGATAAGACCGAAAATCTTTACCGCCCTTGTTCCTTTGACCGCGGACATTGTGAGGACGGGAGCATACGCCACGTACTTGAGCCCATCCCGTACACGCTCAACATAGACGTCGTGGGAGCGGTTGTCCTTCTTCACGAGGTCCCACTTGTTCAGCACAAGAATGAGGCCGCGACCCTTCTCGAATGCATACCCGGCAATGCGCACGTCCTGATCGGTTACCGGTTCCGTCGCGTCCATGAGGAGGACGACAATATCCGCTCGGTCGATGCTTTGGAACGCTTTGATAACACTATATTTCTCCATTCGGTCCACCACGCGTGCCCGCCGGCGAATCCCCGCGGTATCGATAAACAGATAGCCTTTACCGTGGTTCCGTACGACGGTGTCGATGGAATCGGTGGTCGTTCCAGGCTTGGGATTTGCCACCAGGCGCTCCGCGCCGAGTAGGAGATTGATGAAAGTGGATTTGCCGACGTTGGGCCGTCCTACCACAGCTACCTTTGTCATTGCTTCAGGTGGAGCCTCAGTTGTGGCAGCTTCCGATTCCGGTAGTTCAGCCGCCAGAGCGTCCAAGAGGTCACTCAATCCATACCCGGTCAACGCGCTGATAGGGTAGATCGGTTCAATGCCGAGTGAATAGAAATCCACTGCAAAATCGTGTCTCTTCTCCGAGTCGATCTTGTTTACGGCGTAAAAAACCTTCTTTTGCGTCTGCGCGAGGACGCGCACGATCTCCTCATCGGACGGAGTCACTCCCGCCTTGCCGTCGCCGAGGAATATGATGATGTCGGCCTGTTCGATCGCCACCATAGTCTGAGTGCGCATCTGGCTGAGCAGCACGTCGTCGGTGACCGGCTCGAAGCCGCCGGTGTCGACTACGGTGAACGTCTTTTCGCTCACAGAGGCTTCTGCATAGTTGCGGTCCCTGGTGAGTCCGGGAGTATCCTCGACAAGCGCTTTGCGAGTACCGACCAGTACGTTGAACAGCGTGGATTTGCCCACATTGGGTCTTCCGACCAGAGCTACCAATTTTCTCGCGGAACCTTTCGCCATGGTTACCTTCAGGTCTCCAGAGGACCCGGTGATTTTGATGGAACTTCTTATAGCATACCTCGCGGTGGATTGGGCGGGAAGAGCGCCCAAAAAGGTTGCCGGATTGGATTGTTGGGGATATCGGCTTGTAATCTCGTTGTTTTTGTGCTATGCTCCCGAACGGAGCCTCTCGAAGAGCCAAGGACTAGCACGAGTTCATGAAGACCAACCATGTTTTTGCAGTGGCGGCGCTGGCTTTCAGTGCGATGATCCTCATCGTCGGCTGCACGGCCGGCATGAAATCCTTGGTTTCGCCTTCGGCTTCCGACCAGCCGTCGAAGGTTGCCCCTCCGCCGGGACGAGAAGGCCCTGGCGCCTCGCGGCCGGCCCCGGAAGGCAGGTCCGGCCCGCGCCCCGAGTATGCCCCTCCTGAACCACCCGATCAGACGCGACAGCCCCCGACCGTGAACCTGAGTGAGAAGGACGAAGTCGTCCAAGCGGGTCTCAAATTCGCGGAGAAGAGCGTTGCCGGTGTAAAGCACGCGAAGACCTGCTATTCGCGTCTGACCGGCATGTGGTACCTCTTTCTGTACGTCCCGAAAGGCAAGCGGGTCATGGTCCAGCAATGGGCCTGGAACACCAGAACAAAAGAATGGGAGCATATTCACACGGGGAGCAAGGGCAACGAGATCGAAGCGGACAAGCTCGATTACCACCTCAAGAGCGAACTCCCGGACGAGAAGTGTTTCCCGGTTAAATAGGTCGTTTTGACGGGAGAGTATGGATTCCTCGCGCTCCTGCGTCTATCACGGATTATCATCCCCGCACTGAGACATTCACGATTCCCTCGACAATCTGAACCCTCACCTCGAACCTGCTCTTTTTATTGACAAACGGCAGGGCGAGCGCTAAAGTAATTTTTTTACTTGCGACCTTGGCAGCCGCGGAGGGCAGTCGATGAGGGTAGGACTCAAAGTTTTCTCCGGAAACTCCAACCCGGCACTTGCGGAAGCTATCACCCGTTACATGGGTATTCCGCTCGGTGAAGCATACGTCGGGCAGTTCAGCGACGGCGAAATCCAGGTGGAATTTCGAGAGAATGTCAGAGGAATGGATGTCTTCGTCATCCAGTCCACCTGCCAGCCGGTCAACGACAACATCGTCGAGCTGCTGGTAATGATCGACGCCTTGAAACGAGCCTCCGCCAGCCGAATTACCGCTGTCATGCCGTATTACGGATACGCGCGACAGGACCGGAAGGTCGCCAGCCGTGCACCCATCACCGCAAAGCTCATGGCCGACCTGATCACCGCTGCCGGCGCCAACCGAGTTCTCACCGTCGACCTGCATGCGGGCCAGATCCAAGGGTTTTTTGATATTCCCGTGGACCATCTCTATGGCGGTCCTTTGCTCGTGGACGCAATCAGTGCCAACCATTTGGCCGCCAACTGCACGGTGGTTTCGCCCGACGCAGGGGGCGTGGAACGTGCCAGGGCCTTTGCAAAGCGCTTGGGCAGCACCCTTGCTATTATTGACAAGCGGCGCTCCAAGCCAAACGAATCCGAGGTCATGAACGTAATCGGCGATGTCTCAGGAAGAGACGCCATCATCCTCGACGATATGGTGGATACCGCCGGCACCTTGGTGAAAGCATCGGAGGCGCTCGCGGCTGCCGGCGCGGCGCACATCTACGCGTGCGCCACCCACGCGGTGCTGTCGGGTGTGGCAATCGAGCGTATCAACAATTCAGTGATCCAGAAGCTTTACACTACCGACACCATTCCCTGTAACGGAAAACTGACAGAATGCACAAAATTGCATGTTCAATCGGTGGCTCCTTTGCTCGGGGAGGCTATCAGCCGTATTCACAGGGAAGATTCACTTTCGGAACTTTTTGTCTGAGCACACACCTACGGGCTGCGGCCCATCGGAGGAGCATTATGGAAAAGATTACCCTGTCCGTAGACCAGCGCGAAAAGAGCGGAAAGGGCCCGGCGCGGCGCCTCAGGGCCGCGGGCAAAATCCCGGCCGTATTTTACGGGAAGAAGACCGACCCGCTGAAATTAGCTATCGACCTACATGAGTTCAAGAAGCAATACGACCAGTCCGGCAGCAATCCGCTGTTCGAGCTTCACATAAAGGGTGACAAAGTCCCGCGAAGGACCGCCATCCTCAAACAGCGCCAAATAAATCCGGTCAGCAGCGGCTTGGTGCATCTGGACTTCGTGGAAGTATTCATGGACGAAGAGCTGCAAGTGACCGTGCCGCTGGAGTTTCAGGGTAAGGCGATCGGAGTGGAACAGGGCGGTGCGTTCCAGCCCGCGGTCAAGGAGCTTCTCGTTTCATGCTTGCCGGACAAGATCCCGGCAGTAATTGTGGTGGACATCTCAGACCTCACTATCGGGCGTTCGCTCCACGTGAAAGACATCCCGCTTCCTCCTGGGGTAAAGGCCGCGCAGGACGAGACTCTCGCCGTAGCTACCATCTTGGCGCCGAAGGCAGAGGCAGAGGCGGAAGCTGCAGAGGCGCCTGAGGCCGAGAGCGCATCCTAGTGCCGAGGTGGTCCTCCACCTGATCCCCGAAGGGGATAAGGTGCTGAATAACACGATATCCTATGTAGGGGCGGGTCTGAGACCCGCCTCTACCCAAAGCCGCCACTGACGACAACACAAACGTACTTCTGAATCGATCCACTTATATCGGTTGCCGGAATTGTTGTCCTTTTCGACTTGACTCCAACTCGTGAGGAATTCCCGGTTGGGTGCCGCTGCTGGCTCGTCCAGCAGTGCCCGACTTGGAAACACTGCTGGGCAAGCCAGCAGTGGCATCCGCTCCATCAACGCTGATGCCTGTTCGAGCTCGGCCGTGACTGGCGTGGTCTCTCTTCGAGACCAATCAGCCTTCTTTTTTTTGGGACTCGCTATACATCTCTAGCCGCCTCCAACGCGGACGTGATCTCCTCGATTACCCCAATTCTTTCGCCCGGATAGGCAGGCGTCGCACTCGCTTGCCGGTTGCAGCAAAGATCGCGTTTGTCACCGCTGGCGCCACCGCTGGGACTCCAGGTTCTCCGACGCCCGTCGGGTCCTCATTGCTCGGCACGATATGGACTTCCACCTTCGGCATTTCGTCGATGGTCAACATTGGGTAGTCATCGAAATTACCTTGTTGAACGCGACCGTTCTTCAGCGTGATTGCGCCGTACAAGGCGGCGGTGAGTCCGAAAACGATGCCGCCTTCTATCTCGGCCTCGATGGTGTTTGGATTGACTACTCTCCCGCAGTCGATGGCACACACCACCCTGTGGACCCGCACCTTTCCTTCAGCACTGACGGACACCTCCGCTACGTTGGCAACATAGCTGCCGTATGACTTTTGTACAGCGATACCGCGGCTGACACCCCCGGATGGCGGCGTACTCCATCCCGCTTTTGACGCGGCAAGGTCAAGGACACCAGCATGGCGGGGATGTTTCCCGAGCATCGCTCGTCGGAATTCGTACGGGTCCTTGCCCGCAGCATGGCTCAATTCATCGATAAAACTCTCGACCACGAACACCGTGTGAGAGAAGCCGACCGAGCGCCACCATTGCACGGGCACGCCGATTCTCGGGCTGTGCAGGTCGACCAGGATGTTCGGCACGTCGTATGGCATGTCTGCGGCGCCTTCAACCGAGGTGACATCCACACCGTCCGTGATCATGGCTCCCTCGAAAGGAGTCCCGGTAATGATAGATTGGCCGACGATAGTGTGCTGCCAGGCGACGAGCTTGCCGCTTGCGTCCAGGCCTCCGGCGATTCGATCGTACCACAGAGGCCTGTACCAACCGCCCTTGGTATCGTCTTCGCGGGTCCAGACCACTTTAACCGGCTTCCCGGCAGCCTTGGCGACTTGGACAGCCTCGACGACAAAATCCGATTGGGGATTCGCTCGGCGGCCGAACCCTCCGCCAAGAAGCGTAGTGTGGATCTTGACTTGATCGGGCTTGAGCCCGGCAACGAGCGCTGCGGCGTCACGGTCCGCAGTTTGAAATTGAGTTCCTGTCCAAATCTCGCAACTGTCGGAGCGCAAATCAACAGTGCAGTTCATCGGTTCCATGGGCGCATGAGCGAGATACGGAACATCATATTCCGCGTTCAGCTGCTTGGCAGCCTTTGACAGCGCCTGCTGAGGATCTCCTTCTTTTCTTGACGGCTTTCCGGGCGTTTGAGCAAGCTTGGCGTACTCTTCCAACATTGATTCCGTGGAAAGGTTTGCATTCGGGCCGTCATCCCAGACGATCTTCAAGGCCCTGCGGCCGGATCTTGCAGGCCAGAAGCCGGTCGCGAGCACCGCCACACCGGAGGGAACTTGAACCACATCATAAACACCGGGGACAGCTTTCGCCTTGTCAGCGTCGAAACTTACGACTTTTCCGCCGAACACCGGCGGCCGCGCTACCACCGTGGTGAGCATGCCGGGAATCTTGACGTCAATGCCGAAAACGGCCTTTCCGTTGCATTTCTCAGGCGTGTCGAGGCGCTTCACCGACTTGCCGATGATTTTGAATCGAGCGGGGTCTTTGAGCTTCACATCCTTGGGAACCGGCATAGTCGCGGCTTTCGCTGCGAGCTGGCCGTAGGTCATGCTCTTGCCGCTGGAATGGATGACCATGCCGTTCTCGGCTCGGCAGGTTGATTTCTCCGCCTTCCACGTGTCTGCAGCAGCGGCGATGAGCATTTCGCGGGCGGTAGCGCCGACTTTCCGTAAACGGTCCCATTCACTTGAAACACTTGTGCTACCGCCGGTCCCCTGAATACCCCACTGGGTGTGATTGTACTCCGGTGCCACAGGCGCGGATTCGACTCTGACTTTGTTGAAATCGCACTCAAGCTCCTCCACGACGAGCATGGGCAGTGACGTGTAGACCCCTTGTCCCATCTCGGAATGGTTCACGACGATGGTCACCGTCTCGTCAGTCCCGATGCGGACGAACGCATTGAGCGCGGATGTGCCTGACGCCGGCGCAGCTGCCCGGCTTATGGAATTGCCGACGGGTGCGGAGAAGGCCAGTATCAATCCTCCTCCGACCGTGGCACTTGTGACGATAAAATCGCGACGACTCACGTTCAGTATATCGCTCATTTCTTCCCTCCTCGGGCAGCCATGATTTGCGAGGCGCGATGAACTGCACGGCGTATCCGTTGGTATGTGCCGCATCGACAGATGTTGTCGCCCACCGCATCGTCGATATCCTCGTCCGTCGGCGTTGGATTGGCTGCCAAAAGCGCTGCCGCGGTCATGATCTGGCCCGAGTGACAATAACCGCATTGCGGCACTTCTTCTTCGATCCACGCCTGCTGTACCGGGTGGCCGCCATCCGAGGAAAGCCCTTCGATTGTGGTGATCGCCTTTCCCACTGCGTCTGAAACACGCGTGCCACACGAGCGGACAGCCTCTCCGTCCATGTGGACCGTGCAGGCACCGCAGAGTCGCTTTCCGCAACCGTACTTGGTGCCGGCAAGGCCGAGATTGTCACGAATTACCCACAAGAGCGGAGTGTCCGGATGCACGGAGACCGAGTAGTCTTTGCGGTTGACCTGAAGTTTCAATGTTGGGAAGCTCTGTTGCTCAACTTGCTCTGCCATGTATTCCCCCTCCTTTTCGCTCGTAGCATTAAATAGCAGTTAAATGGTTCTCGAATTGTGGATGCGAAACGCAATAAGCGAACTCTTCGCAGATCAATAAGGGCAGGATTGCCTGGATAATTTCCCCGGTGTATTTGGACGCGTGGAAGCGCGAAATTGTGCTGTAAGACCTCCAAAATCGCCAAAAAGTTCCCTGATGCTCGTTGTCATTTAGCTGCGGGGCACGAGGACCTCAGTCGAGATGCGGGCGAAGGTCCTTTCGCCGTGTGAGGAATGATCACGCCGCTCGCGGTGCAACCTGAAACCTGCACCGATTCGAACCCGAACTTCCCGCGAATAGCGTCACGGACACGGTCGAGGTCCAAGGTCTTTCCCGAGCGTGGGGTGAAAAGGTCCTCCTGAATCAATGCTTCGTCAATTCCGGAAATGCGCACTCCGACCTGACGAATCGGCGATCGCCGGGAGATGGTTCGACTAATGAGTTCGTCGACACAGGCCAGGATCTCCGGGTTGGAATTGGTTGCTCGTCTCAAGCTCATGGATCGGCTAACGTCGGTAAAGTCCGAGTAGCGCACCTTGAAGCCGATCGTCCACGCGGCTTTGCCGTCCGCCCTCAGTTTTGCGGCGATCTTTTCGGTGAGTTTTCTGACCAAACCTCGCACCGCGGCATAATCCGTGGTATCGCGATCCAACGTGCGCTCCTTGGAGTATGATTTCTGCGCACGACCTTCGTCGCACCGAACCGGGCTCCCATACCGTCCTGCGGCAATTTCCGCGGCTTTCGGTCCCCACCTGCCGAGGATACGCCGCAGCAGATGCGAGGGCGCGGCCGCGAGGTCTCCTACAGTGGAGATGCCATGCGCCTCGAGCATGCGTTGCGCCTTCTCGCCGATCCCGGGCATAGCGCCGACCGGGAGACGCCCGAGCAAAAGGTGGCTCCGTTCCGGGTCCAGGTAGAGAAGGCCGTTGGGCTTGGCAAGGTTCGTGGCCATCTTGGCGGCTACCTTGCTTCCCGCGAGACCGCCGGAAGCGTTTATTCCCAGGGTCGAGCGGATCTCATCGAGAAGTCGTGACGCCACCTCCCACGGTGGGGCCCCATGAAGCCGCAGGGTGCCCGTTAGATCGACATATCCTTCATCAATGCTCGTGACCTCGACCGCCGGAGAATAACGCTCCATGATGCCGAACATGCTGGACGAAAACGCCTTGTATGCTTCGAAGTTGGGAGGCAGAAATATCGCATGCGGACAGAGCCGTCGAGCGTGGACAATTGGCATGGCGGACCGAACGCCAAATCCACGCGCCTCGTAGGACGCGGAAGAGACCACCCCGCGATCCTCACCGCCCACGATGACGGCCTTACCCACCAGTTCAGGGCGCAGGATCTGCTCTACCGCGACGTAGAACGCGTCCGCGTCCACATGGAGGATCAACCGTTGCGAATGTGCCGTCACCTTCTGCTCTCCAAATTCCGAAAGCCACACCCTTCCAGGGACCGTGACAGGACCAGATCGCTCAGTGCTCTATGGCGTAAATTCGGTCACGTATTCCGGACAGTATTGGTGGGACAGGCATCTTGCCTGTCATTCTGTTTTGGACAGGGCAATCCCGCGGAACGCGGGACTGTTCCACCAATCAGTGATCTGACCCCTTTTCTCATTATCCTCAGCCGAGGGAGCGTTACCGGAGTTGCGAAACGGAGCACCTCGTCAGTGGCGCCGGTACTTCCGAAGGATTCCCACCACGATTCCCTGTATGGTCACGTCCGCTTCATCGACGACGATCGGCTCGTACGCCGGGTTGGCAGGCTCCAGCCATATCTTGTCCCGAACACGACGGTAGCGCTTGAGGGTTGCCTCCCCACCACGGACAAGCGCTACCACGGTATCGCCGTCCTGCGGACGACTTGTCTTTTCCACCAGCACGTAGTCCCCGTCTATCGCATGGCTATCGATCATGGAGTCGCCGGTGACCTGCAGCACGAACGTCTCGCCTTTTCCTAGCATGTCCGGCGGAACCGTGATCGCGTCCGCCTGCTCGATCGCTTGAATGGGTTTTCCTGCCGCGACACGGCCTACAAGAGGCAAATCGACCGATCCACTTTCCGCCCGGCGATCCTGTGGCAGATCAATGGACCGGTTTGCGCCCCACTTCTTGATCAGATGACCTTTCCGGACGAGGTTCTCCACATGAGCATGCACCGTTGACGCGGATGACAATCCTACTCCGCTCGCGACCTCCTCGTAGCTCGGCGCAAACCCATGCTCGTCGATGAACTCCGTGATGAAATCGAGCACCAGCTTTTGCTTCTTGGTGAGCGTCCGCATCGTCGTCCTCGACTCGAGTTGTACACGTCAAGACATCAGGCCAATAGGAGCCTTTATAGAATCCCCAATATTAGAATAGCGAATATGAAGCGAATGTCAAGCGAAATTGAAACGAATGCTGATACCAATGCGTTTTCATACAAGTGAAAATGGCGGGCATCCCGCGAGACGCGGGGCCGCCACCAAACATGGTGGGGGCCGGCGTCCCCCGGATCGAGTCCGGGGCAGGCTCTGCCGGCCCTTTCTATAGCGGTTGCCAAAAATAATGTCGTTTACTCGGGAGACGGGTAATCCAAAAAGAGCGCGTCGTTCCCGCGAAGGCGGGAACCCAGAAAAGAAACTGGATTCCTGCTTTCGCAGGAATGACGGGTTTCCGCCGTGGGGATCGGACAAGAATTTCGGCAACCCGTATATGTCACTTGTTAGAAGGCGCATTGATATGTGTGCCTGCAAGGAGTGAAACGACGCAGCAATATCTCATACGGGACAAAGGGGAATTGTGCCGAGTGTTGACACCGAATCAATAAATATAGGGAAGGAAACGCCAGGTCTTCCGGCAGTACTCTTCGTATTCCGGATACTTGTCGGCGAGCGCACGTTCTTCTCGCACCGCCTTGATAGCATACAGAACCAACACGCCAACCCACGCGGGTATTGCGATGAGGCTTCCGAACAGGATCACGTAACCGAGCAGCCCCACGATGACACCCGTATACATCGGGTGACGTACCCACGCATAGACACCGCTGGTGACGAGGGTGCCGCTCCTGCGCGGGGCCATGTACACGCGGAAGTTCCGCCCCAGAGCCCCAAAACTAAGCAACCCTGCCATGAGCCCGGCAATCCCGAGCACCGCGCCGATCGCGACTTGGATGCTCGACGGATCGCGATGGAGGAAAGCATTTTCCAAGGGGGCTGAGACCAACGTGAGCAGAGCGAGTGTTACGTAGCCGTGGGTCACGCCTCGCAGGTCTTCCCCGCGGCGTCTCGGATCGCGGTGCGGTCTTGTAAGGCTGAACGGTCCCTGTCGCTTCTTGCCGCGCTCCAGGAGCATGAAGTAAAGGATGCCCCAGTTCAAATTATAGACTGTGGTAAATCCGAGTCTCCTCAGCATGACGGCCACAGCGGGGGAGCGGTGCCCTGACAGGCAGACAACCAGCACCGGTCGGTCTTTGGGCTTGTCCTGTGCCGCTTCGGCAACACCAACGCCCCACGGGTAGCTTTCCGCACTCAGGATGCGGTTCCAATGAAACTCCGGCTTGGTGCGAACATCGACAACCCAGGTGTCTTCAGGGAGCGTGTCCAGTCTCCAAGGCGCCAATGGCTTCGCCCCGGCCGCGATGGTCACCAGTTCGCCGCCAAGTATCAGGTTCAGGAGCAACATGAACCAGCTCGGGCGATGCTCCGAGAGCCCGTTAAGTGTGTGCTCCCGGCGAGTGCGGTGCACGATGAGCACGGTATGCGTCGCAAACATGGCGGCAAACAAACCCCAGATTGCCCAGACGAGTCCGTTTGCCGCGAAGACGCTGACGCAGAATAGGGACAACACCAACGCGGTGGTGAGCGGATGAAGGAGCTGAGTCCCGTGAACGGCGGAAAAGAGATGCCCGTCACTGCCGAGGGAGGGCATGAAGATGAAGTAGGATATGAGGCCAAAGAGAGTGAAAACAAGCAGAAATCCTGCAGGAATTCCGGCGACTATGACGGCGGCGAGTTCCAGCGGGCTCAAGTCCCTTCCGAAGAAACCGGTCGTAACGGCCGCGACGATGACAACCGCCGCGGCGGCCAAGTACGACGCGACGGTCAGTATGCGTTCTGCTCCGCCCACTTCAGCCTTCCGGACTGCCCGAGGCAGGCTCGGCAGCCGTGGAGAATTCCCTCACCGGTACGGGACTCTTTCGCGACGATTTGCCGATAGCATAAGTGCTCGCGGTTTTCAAAGGATGAGTTTGTCTTCGGAGCCCAGGCCGCGGCTATGTGACTAATGAAACCAAGGGCGCGGGAATGCCGGGCACAAAGGGCTTCCCCTCAAGTCTCCCGGCAGGGGCTCTTCAATTCGTGCATCCAGTCCGGCAGCAATTCAATGGCCCGATGCGTGCGCGCCCTTAGTCAGCTGCCTGTCACCGATTGCGCATTCTCCGGAGCTTCTTAAGCAGGCGTTTGCGCGCTGCCATGGCTTTCCGCTTGCGCTTCACGCTCGGCTTCTCGTAAGCTCTGCGTTTCTTGGTCTCAGTAAGCACTCCCGACTTCTGAACTTGCTTTTTGAAACGCTTGAGTGCGTTTTCAAACGGTTCATCCTCTTTGACATAAACTCCCGGCATACTGCTCCTCTCCTTTTGCACGGTCTTGTGCGTTAAACGGTGTCTTTGACCGGGGATTGCAACATGAATACCGCATTCGCGAACGACGTCGGCGCGCTAGATCGCAAATCCCCGGCTGAACAAATCCCTGGTTGTTATGGTGAAATAAGGCACTCTCGTCCCCATAGGGTGAGGACGCTGCTATGCTATGAGTGCAACCTGACGGTATCGGCTGGAGGTATCAAATCCCTTCGTACGGGCACCTCCGGCGGAATAAATGCTCCGCTCTTGGTGGAGGGGCCCCCAGAGTCGTGCCCGGTCGAAGCATCAAGCGTCAACCGCCACACGCATATCAACGAATCATAAGTTACGCACGGCAACGCGTCAAGACAAAATTGCGTGGGCGAATCGATACCGTCTCCCGCTGGTTTCATGCTAATGAGGTTTCATACAAGTGATAATGGCGGGCACCCCGCGAGACGCGGGGCCGCCACTACAGGAGATGGTGGGGGCCGGCGTCCCTGCCGGCCCTTTCTATGTTACTTGTCAGAAAGCGCATTGGTATCAGAGCAATTCCTCGCTGAGAGACGTCACTGAGAACGGGCCAGCTTCGCGAGGTCTGCCTGAGCGTCCGGCGCCTGGAATTGGGCAGGATCGTCCAGATATCGGGAAATGGCGTCCCATTCGGCAGGGTGCAGCGAGCCCTTTAGAAGCGGCAGTCCCACACTCTTGAACGGGACCAGGCTGAGAAGCTTCACGTCGGCTTCACGGGCCGACTCGGCTCCGCCTTGCTCACGGTCCAAGACCACAGCCACGGTGCGGCATTCCACTCCAACGAAGCCGCGCTTTGCCACTTCGTGGCGAACCTGTTCCAGGGCGATCAGCTTGCTGTCGAATCGAGTCACGAGGTCGTCGACCAGCGCGATCTGGTCTCCAGCGTCGAGTTCTCCTTCGATGAGCGCATGTTCGCCGTAGCTCACGATTGCGGCCCTCAGTGCCTCGACCGATCTGATGCCTTCCAGTTTACGGGTGAACCCCGCTGGAACTCCGCCGACGAGAGCCATGCCGGCAGCAACAGGCACGCCTGCCATGGCGATGCCGATGATCCGGGTGATTTCCGGCGCTTCTTCCGCGATCATCCGTGCCATTGCCCGGCAAACCGTATCAAAGACATCCGGGAACGAGACCAGTGGTCTGAGCTGGATGTAAAGTGGGCTATACAAGCCCGAAATCAGTGTCCAGCCCTCCGGTTTGTCACGAAAGAACGTCCTGATCATGCGCCGTTCGTACAAGAGAGTGACGATAGTTCGTGCCGCTTCGAGTTTGTCATCGGTCCATGTCATGGCGGTCCCATCCAAGGTGAAATATGGCCCACATCGCGTAGAATTCTATTGCTCGCGTGTGGGTCCAGCGCTGAGGGTTCCTGAGGCAGCAGATTCTTAATGAGGCCGAGTTGTCAAGAGAAATCTCCTCGTCCGAGTTTGTTACCGGTCGCTTCCGTCCGATATGCAGCAACGATGTCGAAATTCGAAAACCGTCCACTTGCATCAATGGGTGGCCTCGACGTCATACGTCGGGGCGCAGCAGGCGTAGGAGGCTCTAATCGGTGCCAACAAACAAGAGAGATGAGAAATTGTGAGGTTGAGTTGAAATCGTTCAGTTATTCACGGCGAGGAGCAACAGCCTGTCCGAAGTCAGGGGGTGAACACCATCTTCTGAGGGTGGCTCCGACGTTATACGTCGGAGCGCCGAAGGCGTAAGAGGTCTTGATCGCTCCTCATGTGACTTTTGTCATGAGAGAAAGAACACGGACCTCTTGTTGCTTCGCAACCCCGACGTGTAACGTCGGGGTTACCCCTATGATTCGCTAATTCTGCCAGCTTCACACTCCTCTCAACGGAAACTTGGCGGTCATCGCTGAGTTGATCCCTGTGCACGCCTCTGGCTGAATGAGGATACCGCCGGGGCTTGTTGCGCAGTCGGCAACACAACAGCTGTGAATTGACTCGCGCCGCCTTGTAGAGTATCTTTTGGAAGGTCTCTCAGGACGGCGCGCACGCCTCACATTCCTGGAAGCGCTCTCAGAGCGGCCCACCATCAGGACAAACCGCGATCAGCGGCTTGAGGAGCTGAGATTTTCCATGTTGAACGGTAAAGACGTTCTGGTTATCGGTGCCAGAGAAGGCGGATACGGCGCTTCAATCGCGCGCGCGTTCGTACGTATCGGAGCAACCGTCTGGGCGACCACCCTAACCCCTGAAGACCCTAATGAGCGAGCGTTTTTCGATGGTCTGGGCGCACGGCTCGTGGAAGTACCGCTCAGGTTCGAAGCGGGCGCGCGGGACAGGGTAGCCGCTGACCTGGCCGCGATCGAGGCATGGCTCAAAGAGCGAGGCGTGGAGCGGCTCTCCGCCGTGGTTCATGCGGTGGCGGGCGGATTTGCTCGGCAACCCGCGGTGATGAAATCGGTCGGCGACATCCTTAAAGGGAAGCTGCAGTTTTCGGATCTTGCCACGCTCGTCAAGCGCGAAGTCTATTACGTGAATGCGGGTTCATTCGCGGACACCGTAAGAGGATTCGCGAAACTCATCGACGATGAAACGCACCTGGTAGCCCTCACATATCGAGGCAGCCTGCCTTATTTTATAGCAGAGACCAAGCGATATCTGGAAGACCTTGGCCTTCGGATGGCTCGAAACGGGCGTCGGACGCTCCTTGCGGCGCTGCCGGAAGCGTGGACGCAATCGTCACAGTTCTTCACCGGGATTGAGGTCGCGGTGATGCACAATTACCTGGCATCCCTACACGACGCGACTGGCGTGTCAGACGAAACGGCGCCGGGCTTCGCGCGTATGCGGGAATCAATCGAGCAATTGGAAGGCTTCGACCGGGTGCTCGATGAGCTGCAGGTTTTTTTCTCCAAACGCTGGCACGAAATCACTCCTACTGCGGACCAGGGCCAGGTATATGCAATCGTGCAAGAGCTTTACGGGCGCATGCGCAACGCCGGGACGTTCCCCATCATGAGACGAGCCGTGGAGGCCGTGTCGGATTTCGTGCGGGAGGCTTCCGCGACGGTTCTCGTTCAGGACCTTATCGAATGCGGCGCATACGGACCTGGAGATGTCCGGCAGGTGCATTACGCAGACCTCACCGGGCGGGCAACGATCAACGCTACGCGGCGGATCGAGCCGGGGGTGCGAGTGCCGGGACCGATACGCCGGTGGGTGACGTACGAGAAAGACGAAGTTCGGCGCACTCTGAATATGTATGGAAGAAACTTCCTCTTTCTCGATCGTGTGATCATGGAAACGGGCGAAATGCGAGACGGCGGAATGGGGTTCGGATCTTTTACGGTTCCGGGACCGGACGAGAACCCCATCATGAAGGATCACTTCGTTGGTATGCCCTTATTCGGAGGGCACCTCCAGATGGAGGCTGTGGCTCAGTTTGGCACGTTCATGCTTCTTAAGTGCCTCGGCGATCAAAAAGCGGTCCCGATCCTCACAGGTACGGAATTCCCGGATCTGAACACCATGGCGCCGCCGGGCGAGAAACTGTCCATGATGGGGATTATTCGTCTCCACGAGAAACGACTGTTGACGCTCGAGGCGTTCATTGAAAACCGTTATGCGCGCTCGAAAGGCCTCATCCGCGGGATGATCCTGAGCGAGCGCCTTGTTCGAAAGATGGTGTCATCGTTCTAGGCTGAGCCGCCGGAAGCGGCGTGTTGCGGTGCCCCCGACCGTGGATGGCCGGTCTGGGGAACCGTGACGTCCAACGGTGCACAAATGGTTCCTCAGCGGTGGGACCTGAGCAAGTCCGAGGCTAAGCTGGAGCAGCTGGCCGAAGTGTTGAAAGGCGCGGGCAAGCATCCGATGCTGATCCTGTGCCACAACAATCCGGACCCGGATTCGATCGGCTGCGCAGCTGGACTGAATTTCCTCCTCAAGCGCAAGTTCGGTATCCGTTCGGTGTTGGGTTACGGCGGTGCAATAACCAGGGCCGAAAACAAGGCAATGGTGCATCGGCTGAGGATACACCTGAGGCGCTTCCAACGACTGCGACCGTCGGCCTATTACGGGATCGCGCTGGTGGACGGTCAGCCCGGCACCGGGAACACACTCCTCAGCACCGATGTCCCGCCGCTCATCGTCATCGATCATCATCCTCTCCGAAAACTATCACTGAAATCTCCGTTCAGCGATGTGCGTAAGGGCTATGGCGCCACCTCTACCATCGTCACGGAGTACCTGGTTGCATCGGGATTGACGCCTTCTCGTTTGGTCGCGGCTGCACTGCTGTACGGTATCAAGACGGACACGGCTTCGCTCGTGCGAGGCGCGCAGGATGTGGATTTCCTGGCGTTCAACTATCTTTCCGGAATCGCGAACCCGCGCATGCTCGGATGGATCGAGAAGCCCAAGCTGTCGGAGGAGTATTTCGCGGACTACCACCGGGGATTGTCCCGAACGACCATATATCGTGATGTGGCAATCTCGTATCTCGGCAAGATCCACGCTGAATCGATTGTCCCGGAGTTGGCGGACCAACTACTCCGTGTCGACGGAGTGACTTGGTCGTTTTGCATGGGCGCGGTCGGCGATTCGATGGTCCTGTCAATGAGGTCCTCGTCAAAGAAGTTTCGCGCAGGCAACGTCATCAGACGGCTTCTGAGCAAGCACGGCTTCGGCGGAGGCCACCGCGAGTTGGCGGGCGGGTACGTGCCGCTCAATGGTATGGAGGAAGCGGAAATTGCGGACCTTGCCAACAAGTTCTCCGAGCGGTTCCTTCACTTGATTGGGAAAGAGGGCTGCCACGGCAGGCCGCTCGTTGGGCACGAAGATAATGACTGCGCCCCTTGCGAAGGCGAGGGTTGACCACATTTCCAGCTTTGTCAAGGAGAGGGTCTAGGTTCCAATGCAGGTGAATTAAGGGGATCTTATAGGGATTCTCGGATGTTTTCACGGAATGAGATCGCACTGCTGGACAAGCCAGTCCCGCGCCGCGCGGGACACCCAGGAGTTAAAACGTGATTACTTTCGAGAACCGATATAAGTGGCGCAGGCTTTCTAGCCTGCGATTCATTTGCGCCACACTCTTATTCCAACTCGCCGAAGATCTCGCGGAAGAACGACTTCATGTGTTCCCAGGAGCGTTTATCCGCTTTCTCGTTGTATGCATTCCCCTTGGACTTGTCAGTTCCGGCCTTCTTTTGGGTAAATGAGTGCACCGCGTCGCCGTACGCAACGAAATACCAATCAACATCGCCTTTCCGCATTTCTTCCTGGAACGCGGCCACATGCTCCGCTGTGACACCCGGATCGTCGGCGCCGTGCAGGGTCAGCACCTTGGCCTTGATGTTCTTGGCATCGGCGGGGGTGGGGGTATCGAGCCCACCATGGAAGCTCACCACGCCCGCGATCTCGGCCCCGCTGCGTGCCAGTTCCAGCACGGTCGTCCCGCCGAAACAATACCCGATTGCGGCAATGCGATTCGGGTCAACGTTCGCCTGTTTCTTGAGTTCCTCAAGCCCGGCTTTCACCCGGTCACGGAGGAGCGCGCGGTCGGACCGATATTTTGTTGCCTCTGTCCTCGCGATCTGGCTGTCCGTGGGCCGGACGCCCTTTCCGAAAATGTCCACGGCAAACGCAACGTATCCCAATTCCGCGAGGCGGTTCGCGATCTCTTTGTACGGGTCTTGCAGTCCGAACCAGTCGTGGACGATAAGGACTCCGGGGAGCTTGCCTTCAACGCCCACGGGTGCGGCCAGATATCCTTCGAGCACAGCGTCTTTGTCTTTGTAGTCTACGGTCTTGGTTTGGATCGCCGCCGCGAATGCGGCAGATACGATTAGCACAAGAATAGGTACGATAGAGAGCGCTCTGTACATAATTGCCTCCGTACTATGCGCAGCTTGTCGGCCGCGAATTACTGCATCAATTTGGCCGACTTCAGGAGGTACAGATGCCAATTCCGATGAAACGATTCGGACGTGAACCGTGTGGTAGGCCGTCGGAAAGCCGGCATGCTGTGCTCATCGCTTCGGCGCTTTCTTGACGCCCGTGGTAGGCGGCTGCAAAAGACCGGAGAGGCGCCTACACGTAATCGTTCAGTTTTTCACGGCGAGGAGCAACGACCTGTCCGAAGTCAATGAATGAACACCATCTTCTGAGGGTGGCTCCGACGTTATACGTCGGAGCGCCGAAGGCGTAAGAGGTCTTGATCGCTCCTTATGAGACTTTTCTCATGCGAGAAAGAACATGGACCTCTTGTTGCTGCGCAACCCCGACGTGTAACGTCGGGGCTACCCTGCGTTACTTCCACAGATGAGGGACATTCTGCCCGGGACCCGCCAAGAGATTGTTCGGCCCGCTGGAAAAGAGGCCTCAACGACAAGGGTTCCGGAACCGCCCCGCGTATCTGAATCTTACGCCCAGGCCGTAACTCCCACCCTTGCCCCACCACGAAGTGCCGCCTGCAATTCCCCAAGATAGTCACACGAGGCAAGTGTTGAATCGACAAACGATCGCTTACAATCTGGATTTGAGGAACCCGCCCAATTGCACGTCCATTCGTTTGATGTGGTCCTTGACCCAATCTCCAAGCTTGATAGCGACTCCCACAACGACACCGGTCCCTACGTCTTGGGTGGCACACTCTGTCAAGAATTCGTTCACCTCTTGGACGAAGCCGTCATGGAGGCTCTTGTGGGTGGCATAATGCGGGAAGTCATATTGCATCATGAGATCTTCTTCAGCCTTGAAGTGATGCACCGTATAATCGGCAAGAAACTGCAGGCTGTCGGCCACAGCTTCTTTCCCTTTTCCATCCCACATCGCCTCGAGCAGATCGTTGAATCTCTTGAATAATTCGCGATGCTGTTCATCAATTCGCTCGACATTGACGCCATAATCCGGCGTCCATGAGATCCAGTCGGCCATACGAAACTCCGTTGCGAGGTCGCCCATTTCCTCGAGGGCTGCTGAAACTGACTAAACCTCGCTCTGATTCCAGGGCAGCCGGTGTGCCGACCGAAGCGAAGGAGCAGTCGAGTGATCCTACGCTTCGGTCGTGCGATCCTATCAATCGATCCTCTTGAACATCTTTGCCTTGACACTACAGACGGGGCATGCGTCCGGCGGGTTGCCCTCCGCGGTGTATCCGCAGATAGGGCACACATAGTACGGGTAGCTTTCCTGTGAAGCGCCCAGTTTATCCAGAAGCTTCTGATAAAGATCCGCGTGGACCTTTTCCACTTCGTTTGCGTACCTGAAAGTCTTCTCCGCGTCCTTGTTCCCTTCCGCTTTGGCGGCGGCAATCATCTCCGGGTACATCTGCTTGAACTCGAAAGTCTCACCGGTGATAGCGGCTTCCAAATTCTGGGCCGTAGTGCCGATTCCATTGAGCGTCTTGAGATGGTTGTGCGCGTGAATGGTTTCAGCCTCTGCAGCAGCCCGAAATAATCGAGCAGCCTGGCCGAAGCCTTCCTTGTCCGCCTTGGCCGCAAACGCGAGATACTTGCGATTCGCCTGAGACTCCCCTGCAAACGCTGCCTGCAAAAACTCCTCAACTTTAGACATCTTTTCCTCTCCTCCTTGTTCGATCCGTTGAAACGGGTTGTAATTGGCGGAATCGGCCCGAACGATATCAACTCTTTCCAGCACAATCGGGGCAGATTCCCGTGAATTCGACTTTGTGGGACAATAGTATGTAGGCGCTAGACTTTCTCGCGGCTTCCTCGATGCTTGGCAGGACGGGCATATGGACATCATCCACCCGGCCGCACACACTGCACCGGATGTGGTAATGGTTTGCCGTGGTACCGTCGAAGCGCCTCTGGGCACCTCCGACGTTCATTTTCAAGACCATTCCTTCTTCCGACAACAGCTCCAGATTTCGATATACTGTCGCGATACTGATCTTGGGGAGCCTCTCCCGCACGATCCGATGGAGATCCTCAGCCGTTGGGTGACACGTGAGCTTGTTCAGTTCCTCCAAGATCACTTGGCGCTGCTGGGTCATTCTACGTGGTGGTTTGGGGTCCATAGAGCCGGTTCCTCTTATCGATATTGCGAATCATTAGCGATATGATCGCCGAACCTCCCTCGCTTGTCAAGAAGTTTTTTGTCCGCGGAGAGTTCTTCCCTCCTCCTTCCACGCTGAAGACAACTTCAGGACACGATCCGGACATTCTCGAAAGTGTTCGCGAAATGGAGTCATGCTGGTGGACAAAGCACTCCCCCGGAGACCTGGGGCGCACGCAAGTCAATTCGTCAACAGGTTCGAGAATTGCAGTGAATCACCGGCAGTGGGCTGATCAGTTGGCGCCAACTTGCGCCGCGCGGCTCAAACTCGCGGCAAACTTGGGACCAAATCCCTCTTCGGGCGGACGGCCGTCCGCCCCGACGGTGCCTTGTTCAGACGCGGATACAACCGGGCCGTTGCTGGGTAATCCGAACAAGGGCGGGTCTGAGACCCGCCCCTACCGCGCTGCGGCGCCAGTGGGGGGGCGTTCTCCATGAAGCAAATTGGGGGCTACATTGCGCCGTTCTGCCCATAGGCATTAAGATAAGAGCCAGCGCCGCCTCCGAGATATCGTGTATAGTGCCGAAGTTCCGTCGTACGGTCAACCGTTCCCCCCCCAGTCCCTCCGTCAACGGGGGGAAGTGCGTCCCCTCCCCGTTGACGGGGAGGGAAAGGGAGGGGGGGATCTTCTTGGGAATTTGCTTTTCTTAACGCCTATGGCCGATCTGCCGGAACTGTGAGGAGGGTTGCCTAAACTGCTGCGGCGCTTCCTTCGCGCTCCTCAGATTCCATCCACTCGGGCAGGCCGCGGCCCGTTGCTACCGCGTAGAGTGTCTCAGGCGCGATGTCGATTTCGTCTCCCCAGGTCAAGGTACCGAGTTCTTTGTTGACCGAGAATTGTCGGAAGAACTCCAAGTCCTTGAATCGTTCAAAGACTCCCCCTCTGTCCGCGTACGATGCAAAATCAACTACCCCGCGCGCTCCATCGTCGAATTCCAGTTCGATACAATGGTCGCCTTTGTAGACAGCTGACACCAGGTCGTGAATCATCGACGTCCTCCTGCCATGGAACGAGAGATCACTCGAATTCCTTACGTGCGAGTAGCGTCCCGCCCGAACTGTCTACCTGCGCGCCACTACCCGCGATCTTCTCAGCCAGGCCGGTGAACCGGGGTTCCACGATGGTGTTCTCGACGGCGATTTTCAGTGCTCTGGGGCTGCCGAGCAGTACCACGAGCTGCTTGCCACGGGTCATGGCGGTGTAGAGAAGATTGCGTCGCAGCAGCACGTAGTGCTGGGTGCTCAGAGGAATGATCACCGCGGGATATTCGCTGCCTTGGGATTTATGGATGGTCACTGCGTACGCGAGGATTACGTCGTCCAGCTCGGAGACGTGATACGTCACCTCGCGGCCGTCGTAGTCGATCGTGGCTTCTTCCCATTCGTCGTTGTAGGAGGCCACGCGGCCCACGTCGCCGTTGAACACTTCCTTGTCGTAGTCGTTGCGGATTTGCATCACTCGGTCCCCCACCTGGAATCGACCGCCTTTCACGGGCCGTCCATCAGGGTTGAGGATCTGCTTCAGCTCCCGATTGAGGTTCTCGGTCCCCAACGTTCCTTTGTGCATGGGGCTGAGCACCTGCACTTCAGTCACGGGATTCAGCCCGAATCGGTCGGGAATCCGTCTGGTGATCATCTCCTTGATGATGCGGAGCGCCTCCTCGGGGTCGTCCTTTTCGATGAGGTAAAAGTCGGAGATCTCGTTGCGGTCGGCCGCGGGGATCGGCATCGTGCCCTGGTTCACCAGATGCGCGTTGGTTACGATAAGGCTGCTGCGAGCCTGACGGAAGACAGTATCCAGGCGTACCAGGGGGACGGCTCCCGATGCAATGAGGTCGCCCAGCACGTTACCCGGTCCTACAGAAGGTAGCTGGTCCGCATCGCCCACGAGCACGAGCGTGGTTCGGGGATCGACCGCGCCCAGAAGGTGGTACATCAGCGTTATGTCCACCATTGAAACTTCGTCCACGATAACGAATTCCGCATCGAGCGGCCGTTCGGCGCTCCGAAGGAAGCCACCCTCGCTAGGTGAATATTCCAGCAGCCGGTGCACGGTCCTGGCATCCCGGCCGGTGGCTTCCGCGAGTCTCTTTGCAGCACGGCCCGTAGGTGCTGCCATGAGCACGCGGAGCTTCTTCGCTTCGAGAATGTCGTTGAGCGCTCTCAGCACCGTAGTCTTGCCGGTGCCGGGACCGCCCGTGATGATCAGCACCTTGTGGTCGATCGCGGCGCGGAGCGCTTCCTTCTGCGCCGCGGACAGGTCGATAGCGCTCCGTTGCTCGACCCAGCGCATGGCCGCGTCCACGTTGATGGGTGGGATGAACCGCGAGGAGGTCAACAAATGCTGGAGACGTTCAGCAACCTGATTTTCGAGGTACGCCATTCTCGCGGGATAGACGCGATCGCCCTCGATCTCGATGAATCGAGCCTGGCGGAGTTGCCCCAGGGCCCCATCCAACGTGTTCACGTCAATGCTGAGCAGTTCGCGGGCCTTGTCGATCAGTGCATCACGGGGATAATACACGTGCCCTTCCGACTGCACCGTGTCCAGCACGTGCAGGATGCCGGCCTGCGCGCGTAGGGGCGACTTCATGTCGATGCCGAGGCTCCCCGCGATTTTGTCGGCGCTCTTGAATCCTACGCCCCGGATATCCGTAGCGAGCACATACGGATTGGTCGAGACCACATCGATCGCGGCTGTTCCGTATTTTTTAAAGATCTTGAATGCATAAGCCGGCGTTACGCCGTGGGTCTGGAGGAAGAGCATCACGTTGCGGATGGCCTTCTGATCTTGAAACGCCTGGGAAATCCGTTCCGCGCGCTGCTTGCCGATGCCGGGAACTTTGAGGAGCTTGCTCGGATGGCTCTCGATGACGTCCAGGGTCTCTTCGCCGAACATCGCGGTGATGCGCCGAGCCATCTCGGGCCCGATTCCTTTGACGAGGGTAGATGAAAGGTATTTCTCGATACCCTGCACCGTGGACGGCGCGCGTGTCTCGGCACGCTCGAAGCGGAACTGCTCGCCGAATCTCTTGTCGAATTCCCAGTCCCCTTCGAGTATGAGCGTCTCGCCGGGCCGCGGAGACGGCAGGTTGCCCACCACGGTCACCGGGTCACGACGACCTCGCACGGCGAGCCTCGCCACCACAAAATCGCCAGACTCGCTCGCGTATACGATGCGGTCGAGCACCCCCTCGATTACTTCGAGGCGCCGTGTTCCGTTGTTTCGCTCTGCAGCCGCCATCAACCGTTCCCGATGTGTGAAGTTATCACCTTCAATAAGTATTCCGTTTGACAAATCCGTTGCCGCACTAGCTTCACCGTTAGAACCAGTCGCATGCCGGGTGCCACTGCTAGCTTGCTAGCAGTGTCTTCCCGACAGCACTGCTGGACAAGCCAGCAGTGGCACCCACTGAAGCCGACAGGATTGCTTCCGTGTTATAGCGCCACAGATCCGGGCCGTCACTGCATTCGTGAAGCCGAGTACTGAAAACGCATTCTACCGCAATTGCCCCTGGGCGTGCACTCTACCACGGCGCACCCTCCAGAACTAAAATCGGGGACCGAAGTCCCCGATGGAAGGCGTTGCAGAGAGGCGATTAGCGTGCGTGATCTGAGTCGATTCTACTGTTAGAGTAGACCTTGGCCGCCGGTTATACCACTGAGGAGGCCGGACGCAATGTCGATGCCCGGCAGTCCGCCAAGAATGCCCTGGTTCGCGTAGGTCGGGGGATATCCGGGAGCAGCGCCGTAGCGTCCGTACGGCACAGGGGCCACAGGACCGGGTGCACAGCCGTAGCGCGGCATAGGAGCCGGGGCGCACGGACCCATAGGATTGCCGCCGAGGATCGTCCCAACCACGAGGAACGGCAATGCAACCACGCCGCCACAGAGCCCAGGAAATGGAGCGTCGCCCCAGAATGCGCAGGGATTGCCGGCCCTGCCGTACGCAGGACCGCACGGCGCAGCCGCTGCCGGAGCCGGCGCGACCGGGCCGCCCGCAAGCGCCAACGTAGCCGACGCAAGCACGACGACGCAGATGAAGAGACCGAAAATTCTTCTTATCATCATACCCTCCTTTTATGTGGCCTATCTGTCTGCCTTGAAGCCTGGTGATCAAGAATAGCTGGTTGAGAGGTGTTGCCCCTCCGATGTCCTGGCCGGTGCAGGTAACATGCGCCTGTTGACGTGTCAAGTAAAATATTTGATGTCCAGAGGTTATGGACGAGCTGGGAAGCAATGGCGAGCAGAGAGGTGTAACAGATGGAATATACACAGGAAAGCCTGACAAGCCTATGAGCTTCGCGCCTTTCCACTTGACATGGAGCCGCAGAACAGCAACGCTTATCGTGCGTGGCGCAAACGCGCCGCACCATCACCCTCAGGGAGGATGAATGAAGAGGTTTTCAGCCCTGGTATTGGCTCTCTTTGTTGTAGGAGCAGGACCGTTCAGTCCGGAGACCGACGCCGGGGGGGGAATGACTCCGGAACAGATATTTCAACAGACTATAGACTGGGACCAGGTGGTAGGTACCTGGGAAGTGCTCCCCGATGACAATCCGCTGGCGGAAAAGCGCAATAACGGCTCGGTTTCCAACCACCGCACCATGATGGCTTTGAGAAAAGACGGCACGTGCCGGATTTTCAACAAGGATTTCCCTGCCGGCGCGGACGCGATGTGGCACATCCCGGACAAAGATAGAGATAAGAACAGAGACAAAGATCACACCATGTCCATTCGTTTTCCCAATTCAACGCTTGTCGACTTTTATGTGTACGGCGTCAAAGGCGACTTCATGATCACCCGCTCGCCGGTCCGTAACGGAAAAGATCAGCTCTGGTCGCGGGTGAAATGACGCGGGATATTCGTACCGATCTGAGTACCATTGATGAACAGACGCTCCGCTGAAGGAGACATCGGCTGAATGGCTCGGATCCTCTACGGTGTGATGGGCGACGCGGCCGGCCATGTGAACCGGGCGCTCATCATGGCCCAGGAAATGTCCGGGCACGAGTTCCTGTTCATCGGCGGCGGAAGAGTGCATGACCTGGAATCGCACGGGTACGCGGTAGAGGATGTGCCGATGCCGGCCACGCTCTACCGCAATAACCGCGTCGACATTCCCGCCACGGTAATCAACGCGCTCCGAGTGTTCGTGCGAAGCGGTCCCGTGGTGCGGCGAGTAGCCGACATTATCACTGCTTACGATCCTGACCTGATCGTCACCGACTACGAGTATTTCACCCCCATTGCCGCGCGCAAACTTGGCAGGCCGTGTGTAAGCCTCGACCACCAGCACGTCATCACACACTGCGCGTACGCGGTCCCGAAAGAAGAACGCGTCAGCCGCCTCATGACAGGATGGTCCATCCGCCGTTTGTACAGTCGCGCGGATCGATACGTGATCATCTCTTTCTTTCATCTTCGGGCGAAAGACCCCGCGACAACCCAAGTCTTTCCGCCGATCCTACGCAGGGCCGTGGTGGAGCGCCGAGCCACGGCAGGCGATCATGTGCTCGTATACCAGACTTCGCCGACGTTTCACCGCCTGTTTCCAATCCTAGAGAAGATCGATCGGCGCTTTGTCATTTACGGGTTCGGTGAACAGCCCGCCCGGAAGAACCTGGTATTCAAAAAGCGGTCGACGGACGGCTTTCTTGACGATCTCGCGTCCAGTCAGTGGGTGATCGCCAATGGGAGTCACAATGTCGTGTCCGAGGCGCTCCATTTCGGCAAGCCGGTCTTTTCGTTCCCTATAGCGAATGCGTACGAGCAGTTCTTCAACGCGTATTTCCTAGCTAAGCTCGGATTCGGCGCGTATTCACTCGAAACCAACCCGTCCGAGAAAGTGCTCACCGAGTTCGCAGCGCGGACTGACGAGTTCCGTGCTAGCATTCAACAGGTAAACTTCTTCGGGAACGAGGCCGTGGCAAGACGCCTGGAGGAAATGGCCGAGAGCGGCGCGGGTTCCTGATCGGCCTCTCTTCCCGCTGGACAATCAGCCCCATTCGGAAGGAAGATCATGCCTAATCGGTCCAAAGACTGGTTTGCACAGGCAGAGCGAGACCTGGAACACGCTCGATCCTCTCGAGAGGAAGGCCGCCACGAGTGGGCCTGCTTCGCAGCTCACCAGGCAGCAGAGAAGGCGGTAAAGGCTCTTCATCTCTCTGTAGGCCAGGAGGCGTGGGGACACGTGATCGCACGCCTGCTCCAAGAACTGCCGTCGCCGCCAGCGACCGATCTTGTGGAGAAAGCAAAGATCCTCGACAATTTTTACGTGCCCACTCGATACCCGAACGGACATCCGGAAGGCGCACCGTTCGAGCATTACGGACCGCTCCATAGCGAGGCTGCAATTAGCTATGCCCGTGAGATCCTTGACTTCGTCGATACTCAAATGGCCTGACCGCGAGCAAGTGGACCGCGCGGTCCGTACGTGGGCGCGTGATGCGACAGGCCGTCATCTAGGGACTATCAAACTCGGCTATTTCGGTTCGTACGCGCGCGGCGATTGGGGGGTCGGCAGCGATCTCGACCTTATCGCTGTCGTTGACCATACGGACGCCGCGTTCGAAAACCGATCGTTGGAGTGGGACCTCGAGGGCCTACCGGTCCCAGCACAGCTTCTGGTTTACACCAACAGCGAATGGGAGGCGCTCCTCCGAGAAGGCGGTCGATTCGCTCGAACTCTCGAACGGGAATCTGTGTGGGTGTTTGAAAGATAGTAAGCGAGGGTCAAGCGCTCAGACCAATGCGTCATCGAGAGTGGGACATCGCCATTGTAGGGGCGCACCCGCGTGTGCGCCCCAAAAGCCGGGCCGACGCACGGGTCGGCCCCTACCAGACTTCGTTGAATTTACCCATTTGAAAGCGCAGTATCAGATATAATACCAATGCGCCGTCATGCAAGTACAACGGCACCGCTCAAAGGACCCCGATCCAGTGCAACAAAATCCCCCCTAACCCCCCTTTAATAAAGGGGGGAATGCGGGTCCCCCCCTTTCGTAAAGGGGGGACAGGGGGGATTTTGGATGCTGCACAAGTTACTTGTTTGAAAACGCATTCGTGTAAATCATCCGGGGTTCTTGGACAGATACTCTGCTGGAAGTGCGCCGGGGCGAACGCGAATCGATTCACCGGTCTGTTCCCGCGAGGCGTGACACTTTTTCATCAAGTTCGCGGAACACGTCCTCAGCATCAATCCACTCTCCACGATCAAGTTCTTCATTTCCGGCAAGCAGATCCTGACGAAGACGATTCCGAGCGCGTCGCATGAAGAACTGCCGAATCCCTTCATGCCAACGGTAGACGGGTTCCCAGTTGATCACGGGCACTTCTTCACGGGGAGGCAGGGCGGAGCAGAAACGTATTTCGTGCAAGCCCTGGCCGGCGGGACGGGCATTTGGCATACGCGCTGCGGTGCGACAGGCATCGCGCAAATGCGTGCGGGCGGAACAGGCATTTGGCACACGCGCTGTGGTGCGAGGGGCATCGCGCAGATTCTCCGGGGCGCAACAGGCAGCTGACAGATCCGAGTCGGTACAACCACTCCCGAGCAGATTCGAGCAGGCGCCACCGGTAACTGGCAGATCCGAGCGGGTGCGACCACAGCAGCGCACTCTGGTCGACAAGGAGCCGCTGGGGCCGGACACACCTGACAAAACGCGTCTATCGCCAAAAAACTCACCAACATTGCCGCAACAAGGACGAGTGCCGCTGAACGGAAACCGGGCATTATGGTTCCCTCGATAAGATTGTCCACCCCGATCTGTCAAAAGGTGAAGTAATATTATATGACTATTGAAGATCGGTCAAGGACGAACGCGCGTAAATGGCAAACACTCAGTCTGATGGGTGGAGCTTTTCTGCTCGGCGGGCGCGTACGGACGTCAATCGCAGGCTGGAGACCTTGCGCCATGGTCACAGAGTTCTGGCGCCAGCGACCCCACACAGGTAGAATGGAGAAGCCCGCTACGAAGAGCGGAAGAGCGCCTGCCGAAGGCGAGAGCGCCAAGTACTCAGAAAGACGGCGACTATCGCATCGCGAGGATTCCTGCTTCGAAAAGGAGTGGCTGTGGGAGTCGAATGCTGATGATTTGTGATCGACGCGGCAGGAGATACGCTCGCGGTATCCTTGTGCTGAACGCTATCGTTGCGGCGCTGTTGTGGCTGGCATTCGTGTCCTACGGCTTTATAGCGCAGGGTGTTCTCGACAGTGTCTACGAGATTCAAGCCCACTCGCTGGCGCACGGTAGTCTCGTAATCGTACCCGGTCTGGATGTGCTTTTCCACCACGACATGATGATCCACCGCGGCCAATCATATTTCTATCAGGGCCTGGTACCGTCCGTCATCTTCATGGCGGCCAAAGCCGTGCTCGGACGAGTTGCGGCCCACTACGTGGTGGTGTTTGCCTTCTTCTTAACATTGGTCTTCTTCCTGCAAAAGCTCATCCTGGACGTCATGGAGAACGCGCGGGGTGCCGCTGATCGCTCTCCGTGGGAGACGTGTTTGAGCGCAGTGGTCCTGACCTGGCTCGTGCTCTTCGTGGTGGCTTATCCGGTGGAACGGCGATGGTTCTTCGGTAGGTTCATCATTTACGAGCAGCAGATCGTTTTCGGTCTGGCGTTCGCGTTGGCGAGCATGTACTTCGTGGTACGAGGCATCCGCGTGCGGAGCGCCCTCTTGATAGCGGCTTCGGCTTTGTTCCTCGGTCTGGCCGCGGCGACGAGGCCGAGTTGGTTTGTGCTCGCCACGGTCTCGATTCCTGTGGCAACGGCGTGGATTTACCGCTCCAGTGGTTGGCGTGAAGCGCCGTTGGCTGTGTGGGTGATGCTCGGCGCCGCTCTACTGCTCACGGTGTCGCCGCTGGTTCTAAACTACGCGCGGTACGGGTCTCCACTTGACTTCGGGACCTCATACCAAAACCCCGGCGACCCTGAATACCTCCGCGTCCTGAAGGCGGTCTATTCGCCTGCGACTCGTGCTTGGAACGTGCTATTCAACGCGTTGGCGTTCTACTTTCCGATGCCACTCACTCAATATCCGGCGTTGTTCCGAAATTCCTTCTCATTATGGGCGGAATATCCGCCAGGGCTTTTCTATTTCAATCCGCAGTTCGCGCCGATGCTGCTTCTGGTGCCGCTCGCTTTCGTTCTGGGCTGGAAGGAAAAGAGCAGGCTATTGCCCGCACTGTGCGTTCTCGCCGCAGTCGCCGCGTATATGAACGCGCTTCTCCTGGTCTATGCGAACGCGGTACTCGTCAGATTCTTTATTGAATTCTACTATCCTCTGATGCTCCTGTTCGCCGCTGCGCTGGCTATGTTCTTGCGGCCGGCCTTCGTGGCGGTGATTTTGGCGCTGTGCCTCGCTCCGTATATTCCGAGCACGGTACGCGGATTCGCGACGGGAAAGCCCATGGTCATGACGGTCGATCCGGATGCGAGCTTCGCTGACACCTCGCCACGTCCCACGCGGAAGCATCTGGTCAAGGATCCGATCTGGCCGGTGGCGCACATCTCCGCGGCTTTCGCAGACCGAATGCGCCTGTATAATACTATGGGAGTAGCGGCCTACTCGGACGGCAGCCTGAGGGCGAAAGATCTTTTTGTTGTGTACGTTATACCGGGACCAAAAGGGTCAAGCTCGTCGGCGGCCAGGCTCACGATCCGCGGACTGCAATCCTTGGAGCATCCGGGAACGATGCGGTTCTTCATCGACGATCGGCCGGTGGGAGAGGTTCGCGTGAATCCTTCTGATCCAGTGAATTGCGATTTCCCAGTCCCGAAAAGCTGGCTTGGACCGGGACCGAGTCAAGTGCTCGGGGTGTTTTACGCTGAGGGGACAAGATTTCTGCCGAGTCGTGAGACCAAGGATCGGGTTGTGGCGTTCGCTGAACTGCGGTTGGAATGAGCCGGATCCGATTGTCCCACCAATTCTGAAAGCGAGTGCAAGTGTGGTCTCACAAAGGACATACACCATTTCACTATGCAAACAGCGGAACACCTGATGAAGCGATCGTGCCCGATTTGTGAGCATTCCCGTTCGGAGTTCATGTTCCGGAAGGAAGGATTCGATATTGTGCAGTGTTCGGTCTGCCAAGCGCGGTACGTGGATCACCAACTCGGCGAGGGGTTCGCAGCCGACTTCTACACGGATGATTTCTTCAGAGACGGATACCACAAGTACGGCTACGTCGATTACGTGGGGGATGCGGCGAATCATCGGCGAATGGCCGCGGGCATGATCCGATTCATGAAAAGGCATGTGAACGGTGGAAGACTCCTCGATGTGGGGTGTGCCGCGGGCTACTTCCTCGAATCACTTGGCCCCGCGTGGGACCCGTACGGCTGCGAGCCGTGCCGCGGCATGGCGGAGATCGCCCAAAAGAAGTTCGGTGATCGCATCGCGGTGACGCCGTTCGAGAAGTACCGAACCGACATGAAGTTTGACGTCGTCACCATGTGGGACAGTCTCGAGCATGTGGTGGAGCCGGCGTTATGCATCGCGGCAATACACGGACTCCTCAAGGATTCCGGCATGTTGTTTCTCCGGACCCCGGACGCGGGGAGCCCAGCTGCGAAGCTGCTCGGAAGATCATGGTATCACTACGGACCGCCGGGACACCTCCACTTCTTTGACCGAAAAACGGTCACGGCTTTGCTGGGTCGCCACGGGTTTCGGGTGCGCCGAGTGGTGTACTTGCCGCGATACGTAAGTCTCTCGGAGATCCTGATCAATCTGGGGGCGATGCTTGGATCGAGAGCTCTGAAAAACCTTTCCGCGAGACTCGCGGAGTCGTCCCGTTGGAACGTGAGCATCCCCTATCAGGTTTTCGATGAGATGGTGGTTATGGCGAGCAGAGAGGCACGGTGATCACACCGTCTCTATGAGGTTAAGGAACTGTCTCAGAACTCGCCGAAAGGTCACCATCGTAGCACGATTTCCCCCTCACCCTAACCCTCTCCCGAAGGGAGAGGGGACCGGAAATCGGCTCCAAAAGCCTCCCTCTCCCTCTGGGAGAGGGCCGGGGTGAGGGTGGCTAAAACTGAACAAGGCACGATCGTGCTACGATTCTCAACTCGTTGCAGGTTGTGAGACAACCTCTAAATCTCACCGCCTGGCAGCAATCACCCCAGCCGCGAAATCCTCAAAGGATATCTTCATCCATCTGCAAAACCAGCGCTCGTAATTGAGTTGGCCGTCGTGAGGCCGGACCGTGTGGTCGCGGTCCGCGGGGCAGGGACGGTACGGTTCGCCGACGGTCATAAGTCGATGCTTGCATGAAGCCAGCCGAGCCGGACCCATATACATCCATTGGGTCGGATATGACTGCATCATCCAGTATTTGCGTAGGACGACGTCACGAGGCAGAGGGACGTGCAGCGTGGGTTGCCCGTCGGGCGGGAAGTCGTTTATTCGCCACTTCCAGACATGGAAAGGGCCAGTGCCGTTGTACAACGGGTATTCGTAAAGCTTTGCCGTGATACCGGTGCGGCGGAGTCCTTCATAGGCCAAGAAGTTCACGGCATCGTGGTCGGGATGGCCGCCTTCAAACGCGTCTGCGACAACTGCGTGAGGTTGGACGCGCTGGAAGATCTCTGCTACGAGGTTCGCGGCCCGGTCCAACTCGCGATGGATCCCCAGGTCGGGCACCCGAAGCAAATGAACCTGTTTCTCCGGCAGGCGAAGGACCCTCATCGCCCGAGCGAGTTCGCTTTCTCGCTTGTGGCCTTTGCCCCTGAAGTCGGACGAGGTGACCCAAATACCGTGTACCTCGGCGCCGCGCTCCATGAGGAGCATCATGGTACCGCATATGAGCACTTCGTCGTCCGGATGCCCGAAAAGGAAGACGAATCTCTTGCCGTTCGCATCATCGAGCATTGCCGCCATCGCGTTCCTCATCTCCTGGCTACGCCGGCGGGTTTATCCCAAAGCGCAGATACCGGAATCGTTTGTGGTCTTCGGGCGATACCCGCGACCCGACGCGGATCATCATGATGTTTTCGACCCGCAGGGCGACATTTGGTTCGTTGGTGTACACCTCCCGGAAATTGAACGGGCTGCACAGCTTCATCAGTATCTGGCGATATTGTGCGGCAGTGAGCCTGTTTCCTTCAAGGTCCCAATGCCACGACAGGCCCTGCAAGAAGGCGATCCGATCCTCGAAGAAATCGTCTTCCAGGGTAAGTTCCAGCATTCGGCGCGCGATGTGCAGACCGCGGTAATTGCGGCTGACTTCGATCGCCCCCATCTCATACATGAGGTCGCCTAGACCGGCCCACCGCTCTCCTTCAGCCGGATACCAGCATGTAAGGTAACCGGCGACGGCGTTCGGTTCGGCGATAGCCAGTGTGATCCGCGCTCCGCGTCGCTCGGCCACGTCTTTGAATGACTCGGGCTTCTGAATTATGGACGAATAGTGAGGGAACCGCCCCAGGCCGGAGTCGAGTCTCAAACCATCGAACGAATCGGGTGGCCACCCCGCTCGTATCGTCAATAACCCGTGCGGCGTCTCGTACACTACGCTACGTGTGGCCGATGTGGCTTCGAAGGCGCTGTCTCCTTCCGATGTCAAAAGTCGCTCCAGTCCCGGTAGAGGGTCTTTACCATAATAATAAGGTCTTTGTAGTCGCCTCGACGGTCCTTGACATAGTCCTTGATAACCGCCTCATGATGGAAATCCAGTCGTCTTGCTGCTTTTACCGCCACTTCCTCGACATCCGAGACAAACTCGGCGACGAGCTTCTCTATTCCATGCTCAAGGGCCAGCTTTGCACAGTCGAGAATCATCCAACTCCCCACTCGCTGAGAACGGTATTGAGGGTGAATGGTCACCCTCAAGTGCGCCACGTGGCGAGCACATCCGGAGGGTGAGCGATAGAGCCTGAGAAAGCCGATGATTTCGCCGTCGTCCTCTCTCACGGCGACAATGGGGAGAATGTAAGCGAAATCAAGTCGTTCCATCCAGCGTTCGAGGAGTCGGAGGTCGGTGAGATTCTCTCTCAAGAACCATTGTTCTTCCTCAGGAATCAGGGAGAGCATCTTGTGGAGCCTGACTGTATCGGCCTTGTCAAGAGGACGCAGCAGGACGGTGGTCCCGTCTTTGGTGACGACGGTCTTGGGATAGCCCTTGAGCATAGTTTCACTCCTTCTCATCAGGTGACGCATGTGGCATCAAATCGAAATATCAGATCGCCGCGTCGCCTTCAATCACAATGTGAAATGCGGCTTGCGCATTCAGTTGTGGCCGCAAGCAGTTCTGTTTGACCGAGCGGTCGGCGGGCTCTATAATGAGAAGAGTCACAATTAAAAGAAAATCTCAACCCTGACCCGAGACATGTTGCTCGGTACCGGCCGAAAGCGACGTCGTTGGCTGTGCAACGGACAGGGGACTCGTGACAACGCACCACCGCCCCCACATTTCAGATTCTTCCGAAGGACTCCCCGCGAGTCCTGCGCTCTATATCACGGGTGAGCCAGTCTCGACCGTTTTTCTCAGGTGGCTCACTGACGAGGGCAGACAAGTAATCGAGGAGTGGGTAGGTCGGCTGTCGACGCTGTCCCCATCCTATCGCAAGCGTCCCCGAAAGGAGTTGGTGAGCACGGTAAGCGAGGCCTTTGAGGCTAACCGTGAGGTCCTGTCGCGCGCGAAGCTTGCCCGCATGAATCAATTCATTGAGTACATTACTGAATTGCGCTTGGAGTCGGGATTCCCCCTGTCGGATGTCCAGAAAGCATTTGAATTGTTTAGATTCATTGTGGCGCGGAGGCTAAAGGACCAGCGTCATCTGGAACTGTTGGCTATTGCGTCGGATCCTCTCAATAGTTGTCTCGCTCACACGATTCACCGCTTTTCCGACCGATTCCAGCGCATGCACGAACGCTCCATTCTGCTGCACGCTCGAGACCTCGAACATGAGATCGCCATCCGCACGAAAGAGCTTTCCGAGAGTGAACGGCGGTACAAGGCGCTCGTAGAAGAAATCAACGATGGATACTTCGTCATTCAGGACGAGCGGATCCTGTTCGCGAATGAGGCCTTCTGTCGAATGCACGGAACCACCTTGGAGAATACTTTAGGTCAGCCGTTCCTCCAGTTTGTCGCTCCCGAGTGGCGTGACCGGCTCCGCGAGGCATATCTGGACACTGCAACCGCCCGGTCGGAGACGAGTACAATCGAGTATGCTCGTTTGGGAAGCGCTCCTGAGAACTCCTCTACTGAAATCAAAGCGAGAATTGCGGACCTCGGCCAAGGACCGGTCATCATTGGGATCTGTCGGGATATCAGTGAACGGGTGGCCATGGAACATAAAGTGCGTGAGACTGCACAGTTGGCATACGTTGGCCACCTGACCGCTTCGCTGTCTCACGAACTTAGGAATCCTCTGTCGTCTATCAAGATGAACTTACAGATCCTCAGCCCGAGGATGGAACTGGAGGCCTTTGACCGACGTCGCATGGAAATAATCGTTCGGGAGGTCTCCCGGCTCGAGTGCATTCTCCGGCAGCTCCTGGACACCGCCCGACCGGTGAGAGTGGAACTGGCCGAAGTGGATGTCAGGGAACTTGTTCGAAGATGCGTGCTCCTCATGGAGCCCAGGGCCAATGAGAACCGCCTAAAGATAGTTCGACGGCACTCCCGTGGCCAATTCAGACTCTTGCTCGATGGTGACAAGGTTCAGCAGGCTTTGATCAATCTCCTGCTCAATGCCATTGATGTCAGCCCCGAGAATTCGAGCATCACCGTTTTTGCGAGGTCCACGTTTCGCGAAGAAGCTCGATACCTGGCGCTGGGCGTGAAGGACAGCGGTCCGGGAATCGAGCCGGGCATGTTGTCGCACCTGTTTTCTCCGTTCGTGACGAGCAAGGCTCACGGGGCTGGCCTGGGGTTGAGCAATGTGAAGAGAATCGTTGAGGCCCATGGAGGAACCGTGGAAGTGACAAGCCGAAAGGGACGAGGAGCAGAGTTCACCATGAGATTGCCATGGCGACCGTGAATCGCGTCCTGGTGGTTGATGATGACGCCTCGGTTCGCGAATCCGTGGAGATGTTCTTGCGCGACAGGGGCCTTGACGTCGTCACCGCAGAAACGGGCGGTCAGGGGCTGTCAGCGTGCCTCGAGTCCAATCCGCCCGTGGTCATCCTGGATATCCGCTTGCCCGATCTTTCCGGCCTGGATGTGCTCAAGGGGATTATGGCAGGGCGCCCCAGCACCAAAGTCATCATGGTCACCGCCTATCACGACATGGTCACCACCATTGAAGCCATGCGGAACGGCGCCTATGATTACATTCATAAACCTCTCGACGCTGATGAGCTGGATCGCGCTGTCTCAAAGGCTTTGCGTATATCAAAGGCATCTTGTTCAATTCCTACTCTACTCGGTGACGACCCGGAGGAGATATTCCGCAACCGCATCGTGGGCGGAACTCCCGAGATGCGCTCAATATTTAAATCCATCGGACTTCTGTCGTGTAACCGTGCCACAGTGCTCATTGAGGGGGAGACGGGCACGGGCAAAGAACTCATCGCCCACATGATCCACGAGTTTTCCTCGTGGAAGGATGAGCCCTTCGTTACCGTGGACTGTACGACGCTTGTAGAAAGCCTCCTGGAGACCGAGTTGTTCGGCCACCGGAAAGGTGCGTTCACCGGCGCGGTTCAATCCAAGCGCGGTCGGCTGGAGTTGGCAGGTTCAGGAACGGTCTTTCTCGACGAAGTGGGCGATCTGTCACCGAGTCTTCAAGCCAAATTCCTGCGCTTTCTCGAGTACCGGGAATTCACTCGTGTTGGAGGAAGCAGTGTCCGTCGGTTCGACGCGCGCATCATTGCCGCGACCAACCGGAATTTGCAGGACATGGTCCAGAGAGGCTTGTTCAGGCAAGACCTTTACTTCCGGCTCAGAGTGGCTGCCATCCAGGTGCCGCCTCTGCGAGAGAGGCGAGCCGACATCCCTGATCTGATGCGCTTCTTTCTGGCAAAAATTAATCGAGAGTTGGATGCTAGGGTGTGGAGAGCTGAAAAGCGCATCACAGAACTATTGCAGTCCTACTCGTGGCCCGGCAATGTCAGAGAGCTGAAGAACGTCCTCACCACAGCTGTTCTGGAGTCTCGGGGAGAAGTCCTTCTGTCTGATGCGGTGGAAGCAGCGCTGAAAGGATCGACCGCACAGCTGTTCTCCACTCCTGAGTTGCGCTCAATGGATGATGTGGAGCGAGAACACATAAGAGTGGCTCTGCAGCAATCAGGCGGGAATCTCTCGGCAGCCGCGCGCGCGTTGGGGATCTCCAGACCTACCCTGCGCAAAAGGCTAAAGAAGTACCAGCTGCGTCAGTAAGCCAAACTCCGTGGCCAGTAAGCCACAACGAACGATGAGAATCTGGTGTGTTTGCGTCCGTGGCTTCGCCCCGGATGGGCTGGTTGTCTTCCGGCAGTCCTTTTGGTTCGGGTAGGGGCGCACCCGTGAAGTTGTCTCAAAACTGCGGAAGTACTGATAATCGTAGCACGATTAGACTTGGATTGGGTCTTTGTCACCCTCACCCCGGCCCTCTCCCATGGGGAGAGGGAAGCCTGTGGAGCCATTTCCGATCCCCTCTCCCTCAGGG